>Ga0316205_10000346_pt1 | contig 94704 bp, 110 predicted proteins | sample 3monthpyrite_MG_FD_204941 | JGI IMG/M metagenome (GOLD analysis project Ga0316205, IMG submission 204941) | Microbial mat bacterial communities from mineral coupon in-situ incubated in ocean water Damariscotta River, Maine, United States -... | ecosystem: Environmental > Aquatic > Marine >... | reverse complement strand
GTTTATCGGGTTTAAAAAACGCTATGGCGCACCTCGTATCACACAGGAACTCAATGCCCAAGGTGTTCGCTGCTCTGAGAACCATGTCGCGCAGTTGCTACGGGAAAAGGGACTTCGAGCCCGTAACAGCAAAGGCTTTAAGTATCGCGCTAGAGTAGAATCAAAGACACACGTGAGTGACAATGTGCTAGCACGGCGTTTTGATGTTGATGAGCCTAATCGAAAATGGGTATCAGACATTACTTATATTCGTGTTCGCCGACAATGGATTTATCTGGCGGTAGTGATGGACTTGTTCTCGCGAAAAGTGGTTGGTTGGGCACTGGATAACCACATGCGCGAAAGCTTGATATTACAGGCCTTGGAGATGGCGATCTCTGTTCGAGACAAAACGGATAATCTACTGTTACACTCAGACAGAGGCGTGCAGTATCGTGGCAATGAGTATCAACAGGCGTTGTCAGACAATAAAATAACATGCAGTATGAGTCGTAAAGGGAATTGTTGGGATAATGCGGTGATGGAATCCTTCTTTGGTCGTTTTAAAGTCGAACTGATTTATGCTGAGAATTATAAAACCGTTGAAACCGCACAAGCAGGGATATTCGAATACATTGAGATGTTCTACAATCGACAAAGAAGACATTCAGCGAACGGTAATATGAGCCCACACGAATATGAACAGCAGTATCAACAATTAAACGTGTCTACTTTTCGTGGGTAAGACCAGTTATAAAGGGATGAAAATGTCTAATAAAATAATTTCAGTTGTCATTATTTTCCTCTGTTTTTTTCATTCGGCTCTTTCTATAGCAAATGAGTCAATAATTGTAAAAAATGATAATTTTGATTATACAATTGGAATCTGTACTCTCGTTGAAAATCCACCTATAGAAAGAGAGAAAATAGGCACCGCAATGGCTCCTATTGGTTTTACATCTGCATACCTTGAAAATAATGAAAAACTAAAATTAGATTGGAGTCATTGGTCTGTTAATATTATAAATATGCCTGCATATGGAACAATAGAAACGGATAGGCTAGGTTCCTTACGCTACATCCCTTCCAATCATAAATATTTTGGCCCTGATCAAGCAGTTCTTCTTGTCAAGATAGGCCATCTTAAAATAAAAGCTATTCACGATATTAAATTAATGCCTGTAATTGGTGGTACTGATGGTTATGATCCTTATAAAGAACACTGCATTAATGGTGTTGTATGGAAAATGTAATTATATACAACCTAACAAGGCACTCCAGTTGATTCTCAAAAGCGGCGATCCTATCGTCGCTCTGCTTTTGCTCTCAACTGAGCTTAAACGTTATATGTAAAAATGAAAAACATACTCCACATCATAGTTTTATTTTTTTTAGTTACTGCAATAGCTCAGCTGCTAGGTATAGGTGAGCGTATATATCATGCACTATGGCAGTGGTATAAGTTTAATGGTTATAGTAACGCTGGCCAATCTACTATAAATGAAAAAATAGCAATTTTTACTTTCATAACTTCAGGCGCTTTAATTACATTAGGTTATTTCATTAAAGAAAAAGTAAAAGAGCAATATGTGAAAAAAACTTTAATTTATAGCTGCTACTCATTAAGTGTAGGTGTTTTATTGTTAACAGCATTATTAATTAGCCCAATAAGTAGTCTTGTTGTAAGGTAAAACATATAACAAGTCGTTCAAAACGGTTTTTTTAAAAGAGGTGCTCTCGCTTCTCTTTTAAAAAACCTTTAACTCAAACGTTATGTGTGAAATATGAATAGGTGATACAAATTAAATGTCCCAGGGGATTTCTACGTTGAAGATGGAGCGTGCATCTCATGCGCACTACCTGCACATGAAAGCCCAGATTTAATTGGCGAAGACGAAGAATCTGATACGAGGTATCACTGTTACTTTAAGAAGCAACCATCTACGCCGGGGCAGTATCAAGAAGCAATAAATGCAATGAATGTATCTTGCTGCGGTGCACTTAGATATTGTGGTAATGATAAAAAAGTAATAAATCTAATTACAGAACAGGGGTTGAAGGGACAAATTGATGAGAATTTGTGAAACACATAACAAACATATCAACCGGACAGTTTTTTCAATGGCTGAATTTGTGTACCGTTTCACTCCAACACAAATTCAGCCATTGAAAAAACGCCGGTTATAAAAACGTTATAAGGCAAATAAGACTCATAGTTATGTTTAAGCTTTGTTTACTAAATATTATTCTGTTCTCCTCACTTGTCCATGCGGAAGAATTGAGTAATCCTTATGTCGTTAAGGATGCATGTCCTTTTGAAGGCTGTTCTTTTGGTGTGTGGGCTGTAAATAAACAAACAGATGTATATGAGGCGCCGAATAAAAACTCCAAAGTTGTATTTACCCTTTCTGCTGGTACTAATGCGAATATAGAGACTGGGGTTCTATACGTAGTTCCTGGAAAAGCAAGAGTTACAGGAAAGCCATACAAGTCAGCTTCAACTGTTAATAAAGACAAAGACATACTAATTCTAGATTACATCGGTGAAGGTTATTCTAGGATATATCAAGATGGTGAATTTTATGAAACTAAAATCGCAAGAACAAAAGATCAATGTTCGAAGAATAGTAACTGGCGGTACTGTTGGGTTAAAATAATTGAAGAGCCAATTGTAGAATGGTGGGTTAAGGCTAATTTAGTTAAAGGTAATATATCAGGTTGGGTTTTAATGAAAGATAAAACATTATCGCCAATTGATGTTCTATCAGAATATATGCCTTATAACATGTCATTCAAGTACGCTCACTGCGTTCGCCGGACGTGCGAAAAAGGCTCGCGCGCCGCTTAATTCTGTCGTTATAAGGCAAAGAATAATTAATGAGAAGGATATTGATAACTATTGGGCTTATATTTGCAATTATTGCTCCATATCCTTTTCCAATTACGAATGAAGTTTTAGTAGTAGAGTCACCAGATAAAAATGAGAAAGCAATTTTTTACTGGAGAGCATCAGGGTTAATGGGGGTTGTCAGTGAAGATAATCCTTGGGTTTATTTGAAAGTAATTAATAAGAAAACTAGTATGGTGCGAGAGTATAATATTTGGGCAGACACACCATGCGATGGTGTCGAAAGACTTAAAAATAATCTTGGCTGGGTTTTTGAGGTTTGTAGTGATGTTAAGTATGCCTTATAACAAATCGCTTAATACGTTCGTTACACTCACTGGGACGCGAGACTTCCCCCAACTTAATGGACACTAAAACCTAACGGAGAAAGTGTCACATGAAAACACCTAAAGAAAAGCATCAAAGGTATACCAAGAGTTTTAAACTCGCTGCAGTCAGTCTTGCCGAATATCCCAGCATACAAACTAAAGATGTCGCGGCAGCATTAGAAATACACCCCTTTATGCTCTCTCGCTGGAAGAAAGAACACCGTGAAGGACAATTACGTGGCAAAATAAATGAAAACCTCAAAGAACTGGAGGAAAAAGTGGATGAACAAAAACGATTACGTGAACTCGAAAAACGTATCAAACGACTCGAAACAGAAAACATGCTGCTAAAAAAAAGCATACAATTCACTTCAAAACGCGTAAAGACGTCTTCACCTTCATAAAACAACATCGATTGATGAATATTCAACTCATGTGCCAGACTTACAATGTCTCACGAAGCGGTTATTACGCCTGGGTAAACCGAAAAGACAGTGCACAGAAACAAGCCAATAATGCGCTGACTACGATCATTAAACGCATTCATCAAAAAAGCCACGGCATCTATGGCAGCCCGCGAGTGACCGCGGTGTTACGGCGACAAGGCGAACAAGCGAGTGAGAACCGTGTTGCTCGAATAATGCGTGCAGAAGGCATCGTCGGCCGTACCCACACTCGTAAACAGCGTGGACCTAGCATTATCGAAGTCATTAAAAAAACCAACAACAAACGCTTAACATCGCCCAAACCAAATCGTATCAATCAAGTTTGGGTAGGAGATGTCACCTATTTATGGCAACAAAAACGTTGGTGGTATCTTGCTGTTGTCATGGATCTTTATTCACGAAAAATTATTGGCTGGTCGCTGGAAATACATCGTAAGAAAGCGCTGACAATAAATGCCTTGCAACAAGCATTAAGAAATAGACGACCCACTGACACAATGCTCTTTCACTCTGACCGCGGCGTTGAATATGCGGCAGAAGCTTATAGAAAAGTATTACAACAACATGACATACAGCCGAGTATGAACCGTCCTGGGCACTGCACTGATAATGCTCATATGGAATCGTTCTTTCATTCCCTTAAAGGTGAATGGCTTCACGGTAATAAATACGCTACAGTTAATGCATTACGCAATGCGTTAAAGGATTATATTGTGAATTTTTACAATCGTACTCGTTTACACTCAAGTTTGAATTACTGTTCACCCAATGAATTTGAACGACTTCAGATTCATTGAAAACCGTGTCCATTTTTTCGGGGGAAGATCACGCGCTGAAGCACGCCGGCTATCTTAACGTTAGGTGAACATAGAGAAATATAGTAATGCATTTAGTACCTGAGCCTTTATATTGTAGCGATAAATGTAAAAATAAACCACTCAATAGGTCGTTTGGAAAGTGTCCTGAATGCGGTGAGATTTGGGCAGGAGTAAGTAGTAATTATAATAATTATAGAAATAATGCATGGAAACTGTGTAACACGTGTTCCTGTGAGCTGCATGTATGTGTTGTTTGCAGATCACAAATCGAGAAACAGCAATAAACCATAGGCATGTAACAACTTGAAACTAATGTCACCTAACAAATCATTCGTGCGGGACTGGCAAAAGCGCTGCGCGCTTTCACCAGCCCCACAATTCAAACGTTAGATGACAAAATGAACCTCATAGGCAAAAAAATAACACTTGGATATTCTGATCAAAATGAGGATTACAATGATTTTTTACCCAGAACTGGAGTAATTGAAAAAAAATTATCATCTAAAAATGTAGATGATTGGTATTTAATTACTCTAGACACACCGTTTTCGTATGAGGGCGTGAATAATAATCAATTACTAATAAGATCAAGATGGGTTGGTGTAAAAATGGAAAGTGATAATGTTTCAGTTTTTATAGTGCAAATACCTGATAAAAATGTAATAAAAGATAATAAAGTGACAATAATTCAAGAAAATTTAGTTGCTTGGGGAACTGTAAACTTAATATGATAAAATCATCTAACAATCACATCAACCCGGACAATTTTTTCTATAGGTTTTTTGTGCAATAGAACAAGTTCGCACAAAAAATCTATAGAAAAAATCACCGGTTATGTGGGGGTTAGCTGTAAAATGATAACTATGAAAACCAAATACAATGAAAGTGTACTTGAATTCTTAATCGAAAAAGCGATCGATCGTAGTAAATCTTATCCAACAGTATTTCCAATGGACTGTGAGGAAAATGTGTTAGTTTTTGATCAGCTTGATTATCTTACAGAGGAAGAATTAGAGCCTATTCATGTTATATTTTTGCTTGGTAGTGAATTAGACATATCATTCACTGAAGCATTAGAAAAGGCAAAGCAAATAGGGTTTTCTGCAGTTGAAATTATTGCATTCGAACCGCGACTGAATGAAATACTTCAAAAAGGGCTAGTAAGGCTTAAAGAATACGAACGACTAAAGGTGGTTAAAAATTAATCAATTACAGCTAACAATTAAATCAAGCCGACGCGAAAAACGCGCGGCTTATTAACGCGTTATGTGTAAAAATGCTCATTAGTCACTTTCACAATTTATTAGAGTTCGATAATTGGGCGAATCAAAAAATAATTATCTACTTAGAAAACAATTCAAATAATAAAGCTCTAAGTTTGTTTTCTCATATAATTGCCGATACAGAAGCATGGGTATATTTATTAGAAAAAGAAAAGGAAATAGATGATTTCACGGCAAATCAAATTGGAAGCTAAATGAATGTAAAGAAAAATATTTCCATGCTAGGAATAAATTAACAAATATTATTGAGGCATTAGATACTAAAAAATTAAGGACAAAAATAAAATCATTTGGAGCCGGCACCAACTTCCATCTTAATACGTTAGAAGAAATTATTACTCATATTTTTACGCATTCGCAACAACACCAAGGGCAAATCGAGATGCTTATAAATGAAAATAGCTCTAATTATGTTAGTCTTAATTATATGTATTTTTTAAGAAATAATGGGTAATCACATAACAAGGCGTTTAAACCGTTGCGCAAAGAACGCGCAACTCGGACAGTCAGCCGCTCGCTTTGCTTGCGGTTAACTGCCGTTTAACTATGCGTTAGGCGACAAATACGGAGAGAGTATGGAAAACTATTGGAAGGAAATTAAGCAGTCACTTTCTTCACTAGGTTGCGTAGATGAGTCGAAATTAAACTCAGGAGCTACGCCATCAGAGCTAGATGCCCTAGAAAAACATCTTGGAGTCACGCTTCCAACTGAACTAAAAGAGTTTTTATCTATCCACAATGGTCAGCATGACGAAGGAGCAGGAATCGTATTTGGAGAACAAATACTATCAACTACAGGCATTAAACGATGCTGGGATGATTGGAGAGATATTGACGAAGAAGAAATGAATGAAGACTGTGCTGATTTCATGGAATCCGATCCTGAAGGATATATCAAACCAATGTATACCAATAGAAAGTGGATTCCACTAACTTATGACTGGAGCGGCAATCACATCGGAATCGATTATGACCCTGATGATAAAGGAAACTTAGGTCAAATTATTGCGTTTGGTAGCGACGAAGATACTAAGCGTTTAATTGCTCTAGATTTTTCAGAATTTATTTCAAAGCTAGTTACTACATTAAAAAGTGCAAAATGGACAGGTGAATTTATTGAAGGACAAATCGCCTAACAATTATATCAACCGGACAATTTTTTCAAATGCTGAATTTGTGCTCCGTTTCACTCTAACACAAATTCAGCATTTGAAAAAAAGCCGGTTATAAAAACGTTAGCTCAACAAATAGAAACTTATGAAGAAATTATTTAATGAAGGTATAAAGTCCGCTTCTTCTCTAGCGGAAAAGGCAATTGACGAAGTTTCTCAGAAATTTTCGTTGGTTAAAGAAATGATCAATGGGATCCCCTTTTTTGTATCGGCTGAAAAGACTGATAAATATGGGGAGGAACAATATGACGAACGTCACTATTTCGTTATTCCATTTATGTTGAATGAATACCATATTGCACTTCATTCAATGAGATGCCTACCTAAAGGCGTGCCTGAAATTAATGATCTTCCTAAGAGAAGAATATTTCATTTTCCAAACGAATATTCTGAAGCGCTAGTCAAAAAAGTACTAATTGATGGTGCTAAGGGTATAGTTGAGCAAAACTACGATCCAAATGAGCATACCTTAATAAACCTTGCTAATGATATTGACGCGCTGGATAAGAAACTTACATATGGAATGCTTTTTGTCGGTGGTATGGCGGCATTAGTGAATCCGGTGGTCGGTGTTGGAATTGCTGCGAAGGCACTTACGCCGGGGGTTGCTGGATTATTAAATAAATATGGATTGCGACCGGCCGGTGAAAAATTAAGTAAGTCAGAGCTAGAAAAGAAGGTAAAAGAAGCAGAGTCTACTGTACTTAAGGACTTTGAGTCTGCCTCTACATTGCAAGTTATAAATCCTATATTACAAGAGTTAGAGTTAGCATTAAATACTACTCAAAATGAGCACGATCCTCTAGTAGATTTTGATATGAGCAATGGCTCCATAAATGAATTGGATGATGAACGCTGGAGAGACTTAACGGAGACAGCAATATATCATGTTTATAAAGAAGTGATTGATGACCCAGAAAAACATAATGAGGCGTGCTTGGGTCCCGAAGATATTAGATGGTTAAGTATTATATTAAGTGGAAAGAGCTAACAATGCGCTGAACGAGGACAATTTTTTCAATGCGCAAAAATCAGCGTATTGAAAAAATCGCCTGTTAGCTGAGACGTTAAGCGCTTTGGATGCAATTATGACAAAAGACGATTGGTTTCAATGTAATGATGCTGCAATTATGATTCAGTACTTATGGACACGAGAGCCTTTTCATTCAATTGCGGAAAAATTTAAAAATTACCCCAATTCAGAAGATTTTACAGACTATCAAAACATTACTCTTCCTCTCTATAAATATTACTTAGCCTGTTGTAGAGAAATATGGTTACTACTGCCTCAAGAAGAAAGTAAAAAAGGAATAAGGCTTGCTGAACAGTATATTGATGGTAGAGTTTCTTGGGATAAAATAAGTGAATACAATTGGGATGTTGAAGCTGCTGCATTTACTTTTGAATACGATAGCGAACCTGAAAAAATAAAAACTTGGGTGAAAGAAGCAGAATCCTTTTCAGGAGAACTTATTAGTAAAATTCTAAATAACGATGATAATAAGAAAAAAATTGATACTCGTAGTTTGCTTATGGATGCGGCATATTTCGCTGATTACGCTATGATCTACCCTTCAATTCAACCAATGGGCCTGCCGTCTTCGAGTTACCATAAGTTCTTATTTCACGATCTTCTCAGAGAATATGTTGAATACCCGTTGTGAAAATAAAGGAGTTCGCGGTATGCGCCTAACAAGCGACTGTGATGTCAACTCTCTGAATAAAGCTCAATAAGCCCATACACACTTATCCCTCACCATCGCATTAAGCATGGTAATAAATTTTCTCATGCAAGCCGTTATCGCTACCTTCTTGTGCTTACCTTGGCTCACCAATTTCCGGTAAAAAGCGCGTATGACAGGATTACACTGGGTTGCACTTAACGTGGCCATGTAAAGTACCGTGCGTATGGCGGCTCTGCCGCCATGAATGCGTCGTTTTCCTCTCATCTTGCCACTGTCCTTATTTATGGGAGCAATACCTACCAGTGCACTGATTTCGCGATTGCTTAAGTCACCAAGCTCAGGCAGATCGGCGAGTAACGTATAAACCAACGCGTCACCCACACCTGGAGTACTTTTTAAAACCGCTTGCTTCTCAGACCATTCCGTTTGCTCCTCAACATGCTTAGCAAGTCGTTTAAGAATACGCTTAACGCCTTCCTCGGTATTATCGTCTTGCCAATGTAAGTTTTTCTCATAAATATAAACATCGAGAAACTGTTTACCCACATCAACACCGACATTAATGATTGTTTTACTCTTTATTTGGTTTGTCATAAAGACTCATCCTTGCTAAATTCGAGCTTGAAGCTCATTCGACTGTTCGAGTTAAAAAATCGACCAGGCGCTCACCGGGCTACTGAACCGGTAACTTAGTTAGATAAGTTATGAGCTTCACTTTATCACTTTGGAGAATTTATGGATGAATTTAACCAGACAAGGCGCTCAAGCGTGACTGCTTTTACGCTTCGCTTCAAAGCAGCCCCTTAGCTAGTCGTTATGCATAAAATGGAAATCACTAAAGAACAATTTGAAGAATTTATAAAAAAGGGTAATTCGTTCGTTTTACATTTCTGGGCAGATTGGAATGGTTACGATTTAGAGCAGAAAGATATCATCCATGCTGTATGTGATAAATATCCTGATATTCAGTTTTATGAAATGAATGTTGATGTTGAGGATAATCATGAGGTTTGTCTAAATCACCACGTAGCTGGGCCACCTACTGTGGTTTTTTACTCAAAAGGAAAACTAATAAACCATAATATTGGAGTAATGAACGAAAAATGTTTGAATTATGAGATACAAAAAATCAAAATCGCATAACAAGAACATCCAGCGGATTACCAACTGCGGCGTTTTTTTGTGTCATTCGCTGACGCTCATTGTCACACAAAAAAAGCCTCCGTTGGCAACTCTCTGATGTAGGTGTTATGCTCTTATATAAAAAATATAATCATATGAAAAAAGTAAGTATCATAAATTCGCTTGTGATTTATTTATTACTTGGCGGCTAATCATCACAAGGCTATGCAGATTCTACACCAAAATTATTTAAGGGGTTCTGGGTCTATGGTTTTGAGCAATCCCTGCTTGAAACCTGTAATGGCAAGAGGTTCTGGATGTGGGCACCTTATCTATTTAATGGAAAATATAAACTGGAAGGTTGCAGAAATCCTGTAAAGGTTTCAGGCTATCTATTATCCCCGGACCCTGAAAACAATATGTATTCTTCGCTCGCAACTTTACAAGTTGTTGATATAAAGCGCGTAAATACACCATGTTAATTCACCAAAAGAATAACAAACCAATCAAGATCGCACACAAAAGACACATGCTGGGACCGCTAAACTGCGGAAGTGATCTAGCACCACTTTAAAGGACAGATAGATGCCAATCATCACTAATGGCGTACATCATATTATGGTAACTGTTGGTGCTATTGATGTAGCTAAAGAGTTTTATGAAAACATTATTGGTTTAGAAGAAATTGATTGCCCAGTTAAAGATGGTATTCGCATATGGTATAAATTAGGAGCTCAGGAGCTCCATGTGAATTACCATGAAAACTACAAGGCGGGTCTTAGCCATTTTGCACTATCAATGGATTCAGATGAATATCATGAGTATTATAAAAAGATAAAGTGCACTGGTTATGAGAAAGTAAGTAAATCTCATAAGCACGTAGATGGCTTATATAGATTCTACGTTGATGACCCGTATGGGAACACAATAGAAATAACAGATGGTAATATTAGTGCGAAGCGTTAATGTAGACGCTGTTGCAGTCTCCTGAGATAAACTGAGAATAATATGGAAGAATCAGCCCGTCATTTATTTTTTCACGCTGCATTACCTATTGGTGCAACATTAATGATGGTGATTGCTGTCGCTTTTGCTGGGCTAAATGTTGCTGACAATATCAATTCTATTTATTGTGTCTGGCTATGGTTTTATCGTTGCGCTTTTAATTGGCCCGGTGGTGGGGCATCGTGGTTTGTCATCGAGTGGACCGCTCTCAGCAAAGTTAGTCTATTCAGGTAATGTGCTAGGTGCGATATCTTCTTTAATAGGTACTGTTATCTTGCTCTATGCGGCGTGGTTGAATTTGTAATATTGATTGTTTACTTAAGATCGTGCAAACATTGCCTTGCAATGACTTTAAGTTTTTCTAGCATGTCATCAGCGATAGTTTTAATGTCATGCTGTAAAAGCCCCAAATGGATCTCTTCTTCACGACACAGATCGGGTTGTATGGTATAAGTTGTACCTAAAGTTTGTGCGTAGTCAGCGAGTATGACTTGCCAGGGATACTTAAGCTGTTTATTGAGATTCAGGTTTTTTATATGCTTAACAAGAAGCTGGGGATAAATCGATGATTTTGCATAAAAACTGACATTAGGTAGTTTCCATAGATTATTGTTTTCATCCAAATGCCCCTCGCATGACCAACAGGTTTGCATCACACAAGTAGCCGTTATCTCGAAAACCAGTGGCGTTATATTGGTTTCTATCGGGTATTTATCAGGATCGATAGATAGCGAGCTGGATGCATTAGCACATTTTGAATTGCAGTCCGATCTAATGTGTTGCTCGCAGCTAGGGCAGGGAGGACTTTCACTCGGCAGAGGTGCTGCCAAAAAAACATTCAGATCTGCCTTAATTTTATCCGTATCGATGTAACCTTCATTAGGCTTTGATATTTCCAAAATTAACTACTCGTAATAAAGTCTGTGGTTATTAAGGTTAGCGGTTGCCTGGGCTATTTCTTAATGACTATTTACTTACTCCTAGTGTTTTTATCAAGTACTTCTTGTTAAGAAGCAAAGGTTTTGGCCGTTATAGTGGGTATGACTGAATCATTGCAAACACACTTTACCCCAGCTTGGTTAACGGCATTATTACGTAGCCGAACGCTTAGGGTCGTCAATACCTTTAATAATATTGAATATGAAGCACAGATTATTATTCCTAATTATCGTGATAGGGTGCTTGAACAATATCAGGATATTCTCAAAGGCAATTTAGAACTGTTTACCCAGCGAGCCAATATCCCTTTTTCGTTTAAACACTTTGGTATTGAAATTGCGTTTTCAAAACCAATTGAACTCGCACTGCATGACATAAACATGGCCATAGAAGATTGCTTGCGATACTTAATGGGCGTGGTGGGCCCAGTGGTTATCACCAATGCGTATCATCAAGCTAACTTACGTTCGGTTGGCCATCGCAATCGATTTCCGCATTTAAATTTTCATGTGGACCGTAGTGCTAACCAACCCGAACATTATTCAATGTATTCACGTGATCCCTTCGATGATGAACAACAGCATCCGCGTAATGTCTCAACCTTAATCTGCGCCAATATTGTCGGTTATCTACAAAGTATCAGGGAGGGAATAACGGATATCAATGCAACTGAAGGAATGAGAAGTACCTATAATATTTTCAGTGAACAAAATATGGATGAAGTGTTAGGTAACACAGTACTTGAACAAAAATGGAATGCACCAAAAGGCATCGGCGAAATTGCGATGCAAGATAATCTCACTTGTTTGCACGCCAGTTATTATTATAACCAAACTTTAAAGGGCTATAAAATTGGCGTACGTTATGTCGCTTAAGTAAAATGTTGTGAGCAATGCCCGGTTTTAGTTAAACTTTTCTCAATAAGCTTGTGTATACTGTCTTTTTACTTACTTTGTTTAGTTGGCAAGGAGGCATGCGTTCAGATGATAGACAGCAAGACACTGTTAGATAGTACTGTGGCACGTATTAGTCAAATAGTATTAGGTAAAGAAACCCAAGTTCGATTGTCATTAGCCTGTATTCTGGCTCGTGGACACCTCCTAGTTGAAGATATTCCTGGCCTGGGTAAAACCACCTTAGCGCACACCTTAGCGGTGGCATTGGGTCTGGGTTTTCAACGCATTCAGTTTACCTCTGATATGTTACCGGCTGATATTCTCGGTGTGTCTATTTTTGAACATGAGAAAAGCAGCTTTAGCTTTCATCCGGGGCCAATATTTTCGCAGCTAGTTCTCGCTGATGAAGTCAATCGCGCTACCCCAAAAGCTCAAAGTGCATTGCTAGAAGCGATGGAAGAGCAGCAAATTACAGTTGACGGTGAAACACATAAATTGCCTGATCCCTTTTTTGTTATTGCGACCCAGAACCCGTTACATTTTATCGGTACTTTCCCTTTACCTGAATCGCAGCTGGATCGTTTTTTAATGCGCATTGAAATGGGTTACCCAGATAGACAAGCAGAACGTGCTTTATTAGGCGGCAGCTTGCGCCGTGACTTGTTGCAAACACTTGAAGCGGCGATCAGCATTGAGCAGCTGAAGGAATTACAACAACAAGCAAGCGAAGTACATGTCTCGGATAACTTGCTGGATTACTTGCAATCACTTTTAGATTACACGCGCACGGCGCCGGTGTATCAAGCGGGTTTATCACCGCGTGCAGGGTTGTCGTTGCTGGCGGCGGCGCGTGCCTGGGCACTGATGGCCGGTCGCCAACATGTGTTACCCGAAGATATTCAGGCCATTATTCCGGGCGTGGCCGCACACCGCTTACATGCCCGTGATAGCCATGGCAGTGATACCCCGGCTGATTTGGTCGCGCATTTATTGGATGCTGTGCCTGTTCCTGCATGAGCATGAGTTGGCAAGCTGTTCGAGAAGGCATCAGTAAGCGAACTGACTGGCAGCGTTTTTTTGTGGGTGAAGGCCCAAGCCGTGAACCGATAACGCTCGATAGGCGGCGAATCTTTATTTTGCCCAGCCGTGAAGGCATTATTTTTGTCTTTATTGTTATTGCCATGTTGTTAGCCGCAATTAACTACCGCAATGGCATGATTTATTTGTTAACCTTTTTGCTTGCCGGGCTTGGTGTCGTGACCATGTTACACACCTACCGTAATATGGCTAAACTACGTTTTCATGCCGGTCGTGTTGAGCCGGTGTTTGCCGGTGAGACTGCTCAATTTTCCATTCAAATACACAATAGTTCTAACCTTGATCGTTACAATCTTAATTTTATCCTCAAAGAGCATCGCGACAACAGTGAAGTCACGGCAGACATCCCTGCGCAAGATGCGGTGTTTATACATTTAGATTGTCATAGCCAACATCGTGGTTCATTACGTTTAGGGCGTTTTACTGTCAGTAGTCGTTTCCCATTAGGCTTATTTCGTGCATGGTCGTATCTTGATTTAGATATGCACGGTGTCGTTTACCCTCGGCGTGGGCCGGTTAACCCATTGCCACCGAATGAATCAGGATCACGACATGAATCGCAAGCACGTGTGGCCGGCGTGGATGATTTTTATGGTTTGCGAAGCTACGTACCTGAAGACTCACCACGCCATGTGCACTGGAAGGCCGTGGCGCGAGGCCAAGGCATGGTAACAAAAGAGTTTACCGGTGGGGGCAGTAGTGAACGCTGGTTAAGCTGGGAACAAACAGAAGGTTTGCCTAAAGAAGAACGCTTAAGTCAGCTTTGTAGATGGTTATTGGATGCAGAAAGCGAAGGCGACACTTATGGCCTGCGCATTCCGGGTAAAGAAATCGAGCCAGCACAAGGTGAGTCACAATTACATGAGTGCTTAACCGCGTTAGCCTTTTTTGGTCAGCCTGCCGTGAGGCAACAATAATGGCACAGGCAACAGCAACGCCGTTGGCAATGCAACTAGGCTTGCGACCAAAAAGCGTGAGTTGGTTATTTGTGAGTTTAGGTTTGGTGCTAGCGCCACACGTAGGCCGATTACCATTCTGGATAGTCGGTTTTGCCTGTGTGTTTATGTTTTGGCGTCACATGCACGAGCGTAAAGGTTGGCCATTACCTGGCGGCCTATTTCGATTAGTCATTATTTTTGCGATTCTGTTTGGCATTGTCGCGACTTACGGGGTGCCGGTGCAACGCGAACCCTATATTGCATTATTAGTTGTCTTGCTTGGCTTGAAATTTGTTGAACTGCGTACTCGGCGCGATTTATTTGTGGTGTTGTTCCTCAGTTATTTTATTTTAATCACGCATTTTCTAGTGCAACAAAGTTTATTAATGAGCGTCTATATGTTGGTCGTCGCGTGGATGTTAACCACCTCATTAATACATTTTAATCATCGTCAAGATGTCGGCTCAAAAGTCGTGCGAGCAAATAGCCGCTTAGCACTGATTATGCTGCTACAAGCTATCCCGATTATGATCGTCATGTTTGTTTTATTTCCTCGTCTTGCCAATCCTTTGTGGGGCGTTCCTGAAGCCGGTAATCAGGCGACTACCGGTTTAAGTGATTCGATGTCGCCCGGTGGGATTAGTGATTTAACCAAATCACAAGAAGTGGCTTTTCGTGCCAACTTTAAAGATCAGGTGCCAGAAGCGAACCAGCGCTACTGGCGTGGTCCGGTGCTGTGGAATTATGATGGCTTTAGCTGGACGCCTGGTCGCTCATTCGTTAGTCACGATTTGCCTCGCGAGGTAGAAGGTCAGGGTGTGGAGTACAGCATCATTATGGAGCCAAGTAAGCAGCCATGGTTGTTAACGCTAGACTTGCCGACCGCCTTGCTTGATAACAATGAACAAGTGCCACTCACTTATAGCGGCATGCTCCCAGACAGAAGGCGCTTTACCGCCGACTATCAATTGCATTCTCCCGGTCCGGTGAATGAGCGGGTTGAATATAAGGTACTGTCACATTTGCAATATCGCACTGGCGATATTTCAAACTATATGCGCAGTCGAGCACTGCAGTTACCGAGTGGTATAGGTGATGAAGTCTATGCCTTGGCTGAGCAGCTACGTCGCAAATACAAAGATGACAAAGTACTAGTTGATGCAATGTTGCGTTACTTTCGACAGCAGCCCTTTTTTTACACGTTACAACCGCCGCTGTTAGGTAATCAACCGGTTGAAGAGTTTTTGTTTGAAACGCGCCAGGGGTTTTGTGAACATTATGCCTCGGCATTCACTGTGGTGATGCGCGCGGCAGGTGTGCCTGCACGGGTCGTGACCGGTTATCAAGGTGGCGATATCAATCCCTATGGTAATTATATTCAAGTCAGGCAAAGTGATGCTCATGCCTGGTCTGAGGTGTGGTTAGCAGGGCAAGGTTGGGTGCGAATCGATCCAACCGCTGCTGTTTCTCCTGACAGAATTACACTGGGAGTGGAAACTTTGCCTGAGTTTAGTTTTACCCCACGTATTTTTGGCCAGAACACGGTGTTGAGTAAACTTTGGCGAAAAGCCACCCGGCGTTGGGACTCAATTAATCATAGTTGGAATCGCTGGGTACTTAGTTATGATGATGATAAACAGCAACGGCTGTTATCAAAAATAGGATTAGATAGTGAAAACTGGTTACATATCGGTTTAGGTGTTTTAGCTAGTATTGCTGTTCTATTACTTATTTTTACTAGCATTATGTTGTTATCATCCCGTCATACTGACCCGGTTGCCCGGCTGTATGAGAAGTATTGCCAACGGTTAGCGAGTAAAGGCTTGGCAAGAAAAAGTAACGAAGGACCAGAAGATTTTGCGAAGCGGGTTTGTGAAAAATACCCACAGTTTGCTGAGCAAGTGGTTATTATTACTCAGTGTTATATCAATCTTCGCTATGGTGTTGAAAATGACAACCGTAATATACAGAAACTTAAGTTGGCCGTACGCAGTTTTAGTCTTTAAAAGGTAAGCAATCTATGAGTGAAAAACCTCAGTACCCTGGTAATAGTATTATGGTGCGTCCTGACGGGCCTTTAATTTGTGCGAGTGATAGCGAAGTGATCGTTGAAGATGCAGAAGGGAACTGTTTGCAGCGTGGCAAAGAGCTAGCATTATGTCGGTGTGGCTTATCAAACAATAAACCTTTTTGTGATGGTAGTCATAAAAAACACGGTTTTAGCGCAACACAGACATTTACCGACCAACGTGCAGAATCAATTCAAGGCTTAGAAGCAAAGTTGGTGGTTCGGGTGAAAGTAGATGCCATGCTATCACTTTCAGGCCCGGTGACTATTTTTAGTCGTGATGGAAAGTCAGTGACAACACGTAACAAAGGGGCGTTGTGTCGCTGCGGTCATTCTGCAAATAAACCTTTTTGTGACAGAGCGCATAAAGCGGCTGATTTCAAAGGTTAACAACCATGAGAATAAAACAAATCGTACTTAGTGGCCTCTGGCTCATATTAATATCCACACAGTCTTTTGTGCTGGCCGATTCACCTTGGAAGAACATTGATGAAGGTATCGCTGTTGCGGCCTTCGCAGGGCCTGATGTAGAAGATGATCATAAAATAACCGTGATTCGCATTAAGCCAGAACGGGTAGAGATAAAGTTACTAACTGCATCTGAAATGGACCACCCTAACTTAACGGCACAGGAGTGGGCCGAGAAATATAATTTAAACGGCGTTATTAATGCTGGCATGTTTCAAACAGATTACAAAAGTAATGTGGGTTACATGAAAAACTTTTCACACATTAACAATGGCTATGTTAATCGCAGTTATCAATCTGTGGCCGTGTTTAATCCTAAGCAAGAAGGAAAACCTAAATTCAGGGTTGTTGATATTGACGAAGAAAATGTTAAAACGCTAATTGGTGATTACCACAGTGTGATTCAAAATCTGCGTTTAATAAAAAGTCCTGCTGAGAATCGGTGGTCAAAGCAAGCCAGAGAGTGGAGTGAAGTTGCGCTGGGGCAAGATAAAGCCGGTAATGCATTATTTATTTTTTCACGTAAACCGTATTCAATGCATACCTTTAATGAAATACTGATTAAGCTACCCATTGATCTAGTGAATGCACAACATCTTGAAGGCGGGCCTGAAGCTTCTTTGTATTTTAACCATAAAGGATATCTCATTGAAGCCGCTGGCAGTTACGAAACGGGTTTTAATGAAAAGTTAGACAATCACACATTTTGGCCTATCCCTAATGTGATTGGCATTACGATTAAGTAATGTGCTGAGTCAAACGCTAGGAAACGGCGCTTTTAGTTAAATCGGTAATAAAATCATTGAAGGCCGTGGGAATAGCGACATGATAACCTTGTGCGTAATCAACGCCCATGGTTCTTAGTTCTTCTAGAATTTTATGGTTTTCAACAAATTCTGCAATGGTTTGAATATTCATGACGTGGCCAATTTGAGTAATGGCCTCAACAAATGCATGATCCGTTTTATCATCGCAAATATCGCGTACAAAGCTGCCATCAATCTTAATATAATCAACGGGCATATTCTTTAAATAACTAAATGAGCTAAGCCCACTTCCAAAGTCATCCAGTGCAAAGCGACAGCCCGCGAGGCGTAGATGCTTAATAAAGTCGATAGCACTGCTCATGTTAGTGATAGCTGCGGTTTCAGTAATTTCTAAACAAATCACACCCGGTTTAAGCTTGGCATTATTTATTTCTTCTAAGACAAATTCTGAAAAGCCAGCACTTGAAAGTGACTGCCCAGATATATTGATGGTAAAGAGACCTTCACGGCCAATGTATTGTGGGTGTTGAACAATCTCAGTGATTTTTTTAATCGCATTATGCACGACCCATTTGTCGATGGCCGGCATTAAGTTATAGCGTTCAGCAGCAGGGATAAATGCCATCGGTGGAATGATGTCATTGTTACTGTCTGTCATTCGAATTAAAATTTCATAGTGGGTTGAGCGTGTCACGTCATTACTGAGGCTAATGATCGGTTGGTAATAAAGTATGAAACCATCGTTATCAAGGGCGTCATTAATACGTCGAACCCACTGCATTTCACCTCGATGACGCTCAATTTCTCTGTCATTAGGGTGGTAGATGTGGACACAGTTACGACCTTTGTCTTTAGCGAGATAGCAAGCCGAATCAGCGGCGCTGAATAACTCAGACAAACTAGCGGTCATTGGTGTGATGGGGGCGACACCAATACTGACACCAACATCAAAGGTTTGACCTTTCCAAACGAAACGAAATTCGTTAACGGCTTCGAGTAATATTTGTGCAATCTTTCCAGCACGCTCTAGTGAACAGGCCTCAAGTAGAACCCCAAACTCATCACCACCCAGTCGGGCCAGGGTGTCACTTTTACGCACATGTTGTTTGAGTGTTTGAGAAATCTGGCGTAACAACTCATCACCAGCGACATGACCACAGGTGTCATTGATCAGTTTGAATTGATCCAGATCCAGATAACACATGGCATAAGGTGTCGAGTCAGCGCGTACATTAGAGAACGAATGCTCAAGTCTTATTTCAAATTCGCGGCGATTAACCAGACCAGTTAGCATGTCGTGACTAGCTTGATAACTTAATTGTGAAGATAATGCGCGGGTTTCAGTTTCGTCACGGAAGATAATAATGGCGCCTAGCTTGCGGTTGTCAATATCAAAGATAGGGGCAATGGTGTGCTCAATGGCGTATTCAAACCCTTGTTTATTAATGAGCAATTCTGTTTGTGAAGACTTGATTGTTTTACCCGTATTGAGTGCTTCAATAATGGGGTTGGGTACTGGCTGGCGATTATATTCATCAACAATGTTAAATATTTCAGCCAGTGGCTTACCGATTGATTCGGCAAGTTGATGACCAGTAATTTCTTCAGCCCGCGGGTTCATGATCTTAATTTTACTGTATTGGTCGGTGGTGATAACGGCATCACCGATAGAATGCAGAGTCAGTTCGGCTTGTTCTTTCTCGACATAGAGATTGCGTTCAACTCGAGAGGTTCGACGAATGACAAAAATAGCGATAATAATACTAAGAAGGGCGCCCATGCCACCGAGACTATAGATAAATTGTTTTGTGTAGAGTTGCTCTTGCTCAGTGAATTCGGCAGTCTCTATTGCCGTTTGTCGTTGGTGCTCTTTTAGCTCTGTGAGCAGAGTGAGAATCTGATTTTGAAGCGGTACGGCTTTACTGTTGAGCATTGCCTTAGCTTCAAGAATTAGATCTGTTTGTACCAGATCAATAACCTGGTTTTGAACGGGCACCGTAATGCCAGAAAGTTTTGCTTGTTTGGCCAGGAACGACACCTCAGTGTCAGTCAACTCCATGGTCAGTAAGGCAATACGTGCACGGGCAAAACGTGCAGCATTAATGTTGAAATTGAGAAATAGGTCGTCTTGTTCAAAAGGATCTTTAGTGCTGACCATGGCATACATACCAACGGTTCGCTCTCGGGCGGCATTGCGCATTTGAGTGACCAGTTCAATTTTTGTATTGAGTTGGCCAACGATCGCGTTAACCTGATTTTGAGTTTGTTCTAGCTGATACAGACCGAAACTCATTAGCCCGACAAATAAGCCGATGCTTAGCAAGAAACCAAGCGCAAGCAGTGTGGTGGCTGAATCAATGCGCGTCGATTTTTTTTTGAGTTTGATCATTGGCAAATGGTTACTGCGCTGTGGAAAACCAGCGACTAAAAGCAGTATTAATATTCCCTATTTAAAATATTACAGTAAAAATGTGGTTTTATAGAGTATAGCCAAATTTTGCACGATAAAGGCAGTTCTTGTGCAATGATAGCTTAAAATTAAGGCATTTCTGATGCTATCAGACACTATATCGGGCGCAAAGGGGAAAACAAGAGTGCCAGTTTTTTCAGGAAAGCCTATGATTTAGAAGTATTTTGAGAATCTCATGCCATATTATGAATATAATAGGTGGTGTAACCAGAAATAAAGAGAACGATTACACGTATAGTTTTTCAGCTATGCAAAGCATTGGCGCATTGGCCAAAATAAAAGCGGTTGCGATCGAAGTCCACAAGAAATCATCAGCATTAGCAACTCGTTCGGCGGTTAATTTGCCTCGCGAAGTAAAGATGAATGCGAGTATATTTTTTGACCGTGAGGAAGCCATTAACTGGCTTCATGTAGAGCTAGCAAGTGCGTCAGCGGGTTGAAACTTAGCCTGCAAGCAGGTCGTCTAGTTCACCATCCATATGAAGTTCAGTAAGCTCGGTGAAGCCACCAATCCATTTTTCATCAATCATAATCTGCGGCACACTGCGCGCATTATTGCTGACTTGAAGCATTTTCTTTAGACAAGCTTGATCAAGATCAACACGGCATTCGTCGTAACCCACAGACCATTTTGTCAGTAATTCTTTGGTTTTTTCACAAAGGGGGCAGGTACCGGTACTAAAAATTGTGACACGTGACATAGGGTTATTAATCGCTAGCAAAAGTGGTTAAAAAAATAATTTCTTTTATTAGGCAATAGCATAGCAAATTTTGACCGCCGTTGCCGCGAATAGAACTTGTAAACATTAGGATGATTACCTATACATTGAATGGTTTAGCAATTGGCTATTGTATTAGTTCTGGGAGACGAAGCATGAATGCGTTGCATATTTATATTAATAAAACGTTGGACACAGATTCTTTAGATTCACTCAAAACCGGTTTAATGGACTTAGAGCACGTGTCTGATGTCGAATGTAGTGCTAAAAGCCCACACGAGTTAGTTGTCGAAGTTGACGAACACTGCAGTATGGCCATAAATGTGATGAATTATCTTAACCAGCAAGGCGTGAGTCCCGATATCACGTATTGCTAAGCGTCAGGTGGCGGCGCAGACTGTGCCGCCAGTCTTTATTTTTGTCGCCACTCATTAAGCGTACGTGTCGACCCACTTCATTCTCATACCAACCCTTATCGTGCTGTAGTGGCTCTACCGAGTAGCCCCACCACTGGCCATCGGCATCTTGCGCTAACCAATTGACCCAGCAGGGTATATTGTCGGTCATGTTTCTCTCATTGAACGTTGCGATAAGTGGCGTGGCACTATATTCTAGCGGCCATTAATTGGCCATGTAGTAAATTAAGTTATGAGCGTAATGCAGATCATCCTCAATGGGAACCCAGAAATTGAATACGACCGTGCCAAGCCTTTGGCTGAACGTCAGCTTGAATACTTGGACAAGATGGACAAGGAAATGGCTGGCGGCTTCAAACTCGGTGATGAGCAAATTGATAGTCCTGATTTGCTACAACAGGCACAATTTGTAGCCAGCTACCTCGCCCAGGCGTTGTTTAGCGAAAATGACCAAATGATTGTTGCCAGTTGTGCCTGGCTGGCGTTGCGGTTACCTGACTTGAAACAAGTTAAATTGAGCCAACAAGATGAGCAGGTCTCAATCGATTTAGTCTTTAATGAAAGCAAACAGAATCAAGTGCACGTTGATTTGAAAATGCCAAGTAAAGGCAAGCCGCTGCACTAAATCGCCACGCAGTCTCGGCCGCCATGTTTGGCACGATAAAGCGCGGCATCTGCGGCTTCAATCAACATGGACATATCCTGGCGTTGTTTTAATTCGGCCATACCAATCGATGCACTTAGTTTTGGTAGCGAACGGCCGTTATGATGCTGCATCGATTGGCTGCTCACTGCTTCCCGTAAACGCTCTGCAATCACCCGCGCTTCTAATGCGGTGGTGTCTGGTAATAAAATAATAAACTCTTCGCCGCCATAGCGTGCAGCGGAATCATAGGGGCGTATGTTTTCCGATAAAATTTCACCCATTAAGCGCAGTGCTGCATCACCGGCATGGTGGCCGTGATTGTCATTAAATTTTTTGAAGTGATCGATATCCAGCATCAATAGACAAAATGATTGTGAGTTTTGTTGCGAACGAGAAATTAAGCGCGGCACGTTTTTTTCCAGCCAGCGGCGGTTATATAAATGGGTTAACGCATCAATAATTGAGTTTTGCTCGGAAATGGCTTGTTGTTGCCGCGTTTCAAAAATAACTAGATTATCTTTTCTAACCCGTGATGACAGCACATAAAGTAAATTACGCGCTAGAGAATTAGAGCGTTCAATCAATTGCCAGACAATTTCTTTGTCAATGGCTAGCAGTTGGCAATCTTCATCAGTGACCACAATAGCAGAAGGCCGTTTACCTTCAATTACAGACATTTCACCGACACAATGACCGCTGCCAAGATAGGCAAGAGCTTCATGGCCTTGCCAGTCGAGACGTACCTGAACACGTCCATCCAGTATTAGATATAGCGTGTTGTTATCCTGTTCAGGATTTAATAATACTTCACCGGCAGCAAGCTGTAGCGGAGAAGAATTTTCTAGCACCCAATCGAGGTTGGCTTTATTTTCACCACGCATTATCTGTTGAACGGCTAACTGTTCAGCATTAACAAGTGTTGGTGGTCTGTTGGCGTCATTCATAGCCATGGAATCCTTGTGGATGAGTTTTCTAAAGTTCTTAATCATATTCTGGCATAATGATTTAACACTACAATCAGCAAACTGGGGAACTGTGGTGCAGTGCACAAGCTAAGTGATGCACAGCGCACAAAATCATGACAATGAATGATAAAAAGGTAATTGCAGCGACAGATTATTGGATTCGTAGTCTGGTCGTGCACTATGGTTTGTGCCCGTTCGCAGCAAAAGTAATGGAATTCGAACAGTTACATTTTGAGCTGAGCGAGGCCGACAATAGTGATGACCTAATTAAAGACTTTTTAGTTTTAGCACAAAGGTTACTCGACATGGGTAGGCAAGAAATGGAAACGGCGCTATTGATCCATCCTTATGTGCTGACTGATTTTTCTGATTATAATAATTTTCTTTCGGTGATTGATGCTGTGTTAGAAGAAGCCTCTTTGTCGGGGGTATTGCAAGTTGCCAGTTTTCACCCGGATTATTTATTCGCTGGGGCAGCAGAAGATGACGCGGGTAATTTTTCAAATCGATCGCCGTTTCCTATGTTACATTTGTTACGTGAAGAAAGTATCAGTGAAGCAATTGAGCAATGGCAAGATCGTGAATTAGATATTTCAGCAGTACCAAATAACAATATAATTTTGCTAGAAAGCATTGGAACGGATGAGCTGCGAAAGCAACTTGATAATTGCTTAAACCCTTCACTGTAAAACGTATTAACAATGGAACGTTGAAGACATGAATGTAATACCACAGTTGCAAGAATACCTGACTATTTCATCGCCACTTTTTGTCGCCTTGCTGCTCGGCAGTTTAATCGGCCTTGAGCGTGCATGGCATGGCCGCCCGGCTGGGCTCAGAACACATTCATTAGTTTGTGTGTCGGCCAGTTTGTTAATGCTATTAACGGTGTATCAGTGGGATTTACTGGCGTCTATTCCGCGCGACACTATCCGTATTGATCCGACGCGTATGGCACAAGGCATTATGACCGGTATCGGTTTTCTTGGTGCTGGCGTGATCATGAAAGAAGGCTTAACGGTGCGAGGCCTTACCACCGCTTCATCGATCTGGATGACCTCATCAATAGGTATTATGGTCGGCATGGGGTTTTATTCACCGGCGATAATCGCTACCGTGATTACGCTAACCGTGCTTTCCTTTTTTAGTATTATAGAATCTCATTTGCCAACCCGGCGATTTGGTCGTTTAGTTTTACGCTATAAAACTAGCGATGAAACCTTGAATGAAGATCTTGAATCCATTATTAATGAGAATCATGTTAAGTTTTATCATCCAAGTTATCGTTTAGATGATGAGGGTCGCATCTTTGAGTACAGCATGACAATCTACACTAGAGAGTTAAAAAACTTCCGCCTGTTGGCAGAAGCATTAAAAAAAGAAGAAAGGCTGGTGGAGTTTAGCGTTACCCCAACGGGTGACTGAGTCGTGCTTAGTTTTTAGTCAGAGAAAGTTCAAAGAACTGTCCCAATGTTTTTCTGATTTGTCTAATAGTGATATGTTGGCCATCATTGGAGTCTTCCCATTGCGCACAGGTTAGTTTAACCACATCCGGTTGATTGTTTGAACGTATTTCCATAATTGTTTGGTAGTCGTATAAAGGCGGGCCACCACCAAAGCTTATTCCGGCCACCTTGTTGAGGTGTGGTAACGAAACGACTTCTTCGTTACGAATAACTTTGGTGATCGTAAATGTGTCAGGTTCTACCACCCGTTGCTGCTCGCTAATACTGTAAAGCTCAAATTCGCAATTCGGATAGTAGCTATCTAAGGCAGAATAAGATGGCTGGATTTTGCCTTCTTGTATTCGTACTCGAGTGTCATTAGCTGGGATGGTGATACTACGTTTTAGTGTTAGCGTGGAACCAGGCGGAGGCGAAAAAAAAGTTGAGTTAATATCTTTGGGTGGTACAAACGAACAGCCGCTGAATAATGCTGAGCAAATAACGATCGTGGTTAGTGAGTTAAGTGTTTTCATCCTTATTTCCTGTCAATCACTATGCATAGCCACTATAGACCATTAAAGGGACAAAAAGTTGTTAACTTAATATTGGTCACTAGCACCTTTAAGGGTAGAGCACCTGCAAGTAGCAATCGGAAGCGTCTAGCGCCATGTGGATCAGCAGGCCTGCGGCAATGAGCCGAAGTTGCGGGATTAATAACAGACAACCATAGATGGCAATTGCGGGTTCAGTATGCAGCGGGTGAAAACCGATACTGCAACGACCTGGATCGACAATAGGATCCGCCAGCAAGTGGTCAAGATCAACAATTATCGTTGTCGCCATGATAAGCCAGGCTTTACGCCAGTAAGCACGTTTATTGCCTCGGTAGAGGTAACGGGCAACGAGCCCGGGAATCAGAAAATGAGCGAGAATATGTAAGGCAAAACGTATCATTAGTATGTCCGGTAAACCGCGGCTATTATGCAGGATTGGCGCCAACTATGGCAGCACTGGGTTTGAAGCGGCGTAAAGTTAAACCTAAGCTGGCCGATAATGTGGGTATCGATAAAATGTAACATGAGGTGATTCTCTGGTGAGCACAGAATTAAACCGAATTTTGTATGTAGAAGACGAACCCGACATTCAGGCGGTCGCGACGCTTGCATTGGAGCATGTGGGGGGCTTCACACTAGAAGTGTGCAGTTCCGGGAGTGAGGCGCTGAGCAAAGGCGAGGCTTTTGACCCACAGTTGATTTTGCTCGATGTGATGATGCCGGACATGGATGGCCCGACAACAATGAAGAAATTGCGTGAAATTGACCAATTATCAGAAGTACCGGTGGTGTTTATGACCGCCAAGGTACAACCGCATGAAGTTGATGAATTAAAGCAAATGGGTGCTGTCGAAGTTATTGCAAAGCCGTTTGACCCAATGACACTTTCAGATCAAATTCGAGCGATCTTTGCTTAAACCAGTGCTATGATTTAGATCAGAACGACTCAAGGAAGGGAAGATGATGCGTCTTACACTTACAATGTTAATGTTGTGGCTACTATCGGTTAGTTCATTTGTGTCAGCAACCGAAGTTTTTACGTGTATGGACGCAGATGGCGTTCGACTTTTCAGTGAAACTCCTTTAGAACAATGTTCCAGTGACACTGAATTGGTGTTACTAGATGATGTGACACCTAAGCCCGTCGATGATCGTTACTCGGTTATTAATCAGTTAAAGCGTTTTGAACAACGTCGTGATAAAGAGCAGCGTGCAAAGCTAGAAAAACGACTGTTGGAAGCCAAGCTTCGTGAATTAAAACGTCAGGAACTGGCTAGTCAGCAAGTTCAAACTCCTGCATCGCCGGCGCCAGTTCAGCAACAACCTTTTTTCTTTCCATCTCGATCGGGTTTGTTTCCGCGCTTAGGTGACGGCCAAAGACAGCGGCAGCGACAACGGAACAGGCAGACAGCACCAACGGTTGACCCTCGGCGTCAATCCGGTAATGGCATACCTTCAAGATAATTAGGCGTAAAGAATATTGCGGGTAAAGCTAGGGCGTAAATAAAAACCGCGTGGTAAAGTTTTAATTATTTTCCCTTCTGGTCCAATAGCATCACAAAGCACTTTTGAATTCGCAGCCTTAGGTCGTATTTGCAACACCTCACCTTGGTGCGCAGTAATCGATTCGAATTGTCCCATACTAATGCGATCCATGTGTTCTTCCCAATCTTGTTGCAAACATTGCAAAGCTGTTTCAGGTGCCCGCCATAAAAGTCCTTGACCAATACGCCGTTGCGCAAGAGGAATGCTGGCATCTGCTTCAACGGGTAACCAAAGTACGTAGCGTAATTTTTTATACACGCAGCTTTGTTGCCACTGTAAGTTAATGGCTGTTTGCATTGGTACGGCGCAAACATAGGTTGATTCCTGGACTTTGCCTTGTTTGTTAAGTGGTACGGTTTTTAGTTCGATACCCAGTGAGGTGAAATCTGGTTCGGAGAGTGAAGCCGCATCACAACCAAGTGCGTGCTCAATTAAATCGCCCAGCCAACCTTTATGGTGGCGAAGATTTTCTGCGACGGGCTCGCCAAGTTGTTCAGCTAGTTCGGTGACTGATAAACCGGCAATGGCATCGAGTCGGTTTTGTAGTTCTGTTTCAGTCTGTGGCGGTGGACGCATACTGAGATGGCAAGTTAGTAAATGAGATTAAACATTTGCTTACGATATTTTTGTACCAGTTCGTGTTCGCTATCGAGCATGGCAAAAATAGCGCCCAAACCTTTACGGGCGATACCTTCTTCATATTGACGATCTTGTTCGAGAATATTTAATAACTGTAGAATCGCATGTTCAAAGTCATCGTTAACTAGCGCCAGTGCAGCGAGCTGGTAACGTGCTTCGAGATCACTGCCATTGGTGGTTATGCGCTGCTCGAGCGTGGCATGATCCGGGGCGGCCTGGCTGGCACGGATAAACGCTAAATGCGCGGTCATGCGTTCCACTTCAGTATCATTACGGACTTCTTCTGGTAGTGCCTGAATTAATTCTTCCGCGTGCTCGAATTGTTGGTTGCGCATAAAGATTTTTGCCAACGTTAGCGGAATGCGTAAATTAAATGAATCGGCTTCAGAGGCTTCACGAAGTTTTTCCATCGCGCCTTCGATGTCGCCTTTTTCATAGATTTTAATGGCTTCACGTAACACCGCATCGGACTCACGCGCGATGTATTGCTCGATTAAACGTCGCACCCCGGTCTCAGATTCAGCGCCGTACATGGAGTCAACAATTTGCCGATGGCGAAACACTTTGATAGTCGGCACGCTATTAATGCCATAACGCTTGGCCAGTGCCGGTTGTTTTTCGGTGTTGACGTTAACCAGTAAAAAACGGCCCTGATATTCGTTGGCAAGTTTTTCCAGTACTGGCCAGAGCTTTAGGCAGGGGCCGGCATAGCTGGCCCAGTAGTTAACCAATACGGCGCCTTTGCCGGAGTTATCAAGCACCAGTGCGTCGAAATTCTTTTCTGTGGCATCGAAGATATAGGGAGAGGTAGGCATAACGAAGTAACAGCTCAGTAAAAACGTGAATTGGGTGGATTATTCTGGGTCGCGGTGCCAGTCGCCGGATTTGCCACCGGACTTACTTAGCAGCTGCACGGCGTCAATCCGCATACCGCGGTCAACGGCCTTGCACATATCGTAAATGGTCAGCAGCGCGACTTGTACGGCAGTAAGGGCTTCCATTTCGATACCGGTCTTACCATCGGTACGTGCACTCACACGGCAGTAGATGCTGTTTTGCTCGGTCTCAGGGCTAAGTTCGACATCAACGTGGGTGAGTGACAACGGATGGCAAAGCGGAATCAGCTCGGCCGTCTTTTTCGCTGCCATAATGCCGGCAATACGGGCGATGCCGAGTACATCGCCTTTTTTATGGCCACCACCGGTTATTAGCGCCAAGGTGTCGGCCTGCATGAAAATGCGGCCGTCGGCCACCGCCACGCGTTGGGTAACGGCTTTACTGCCGACGTCGACCATATGGGCCTCGCCGCGCTGATTGAAATGGGTCAGGTGTGTCATAATCTAATTATCCCCTGTTTAGGGGGGCAGAGTATAGCGGTTCAGTAAAAAAGGGTGACAACGTGAGCATAGAAGTACGATATTTTGCTAGTTTGCGAGAGCAATTTGGGCGTGAGGGCGAGACGCTCGATTTTGGCTCATCGACCAGTGTGGCGGAGGTCTGGGCTCAGGTCAGCGATGGCGAGCCAATGCCGAGCAATTTATTAATGGCCGTCAACCTTGAATATGTCGGCGCAGATGAAGCGGTGAAAGATGGTGATGAAGTGGCCTTTTTCCCACCGGTCACCGGGGGCTGAGGTGCGCGTTCAATTACTGGCATCGGCGTTTGACCCCTGGCAAAGTCTGGCTGATTATGAAATTGAGTTAACCGCTCGTCTGGGGGCGGGGCAGTATGGTGCGTGCTGTAGTTTTGTCGGTACCATGCGTGACTTTAATCTTGATACCACCGTCAGTGGTATGACCTTAGAACATTACCCTGCCATGACGCAGAAAGTACTAGAAACCTTGTGTCAGGAGGCTGAGCAAGCCTACGACGTCATTGATACGTTAATTATCCATCGCTATGGGACTTTACTGCCCAGTGACCCAATTGTATTAGTGGCAAGCTGGTCGGCGCATCGCAACGCCAGTTTTGAGGCTAGCCGGTTTTTAATTGAAGCATTAAAGAGCCGTGCACCTTTTTGGAAAAAAGAAGCCCTTGCGAGCGTGGAGTCTGCTCGTTGGGTTGAGAAAAACACCGATGGCTGATCAGCCAAGAGCATCCACATAAAGCACTTTACAGACTAGAAAACCCACAAAACCTCTACTATTCTTTTTGTAAAGGGGAAATGCTGCAGCTTGTGTGGCAAGTCAAATGGACTAGCTGTCCTGTCAAATAACTATATTGAAAGAATCCATCAAGATGGAGACAGTTGATTAAAATCATAATCATCAAGAAAGTGCTTTCTTTAGCGGTTGGTGTGAGCGTCTAATGTCACTCCAGCTAATTGCTATTAGCGCGGTTTTGTTAGGCACACTGATACTGTTTTTTTCTTTGCTACCAGCATGGAAGATTAGTCGTTTATCTTCGCAAGGCCTGCGTACTCACGGTTGGCGAATCCTGTTTGTTTTAATCTGTTTATTTATTGTTGGTTATATTACGTTTGCGCTGATTGTGTTGCAGAAACAAGTCAGCGCGGTTGATGTTGTAGTGGCGACGATACTATTGGGTGGTAGTGTCTTTGTTTTTCTGGTGATTCGTATGAGTCTGATAAGTATTCAGGACGTGAACAGAATTGCGGCTCAGGAGAGGCATCAGGCATTGCATGATGAGCTGACCAATTTGCCAAATCGAAGTTTGTTATACGAGCGGATTGAGCAAGGAATATTGAGTGCCAGACGTCGGGGTAGTGAACTGGTTGTGTTAATGATGGATCTCAACCAGTTTAAAGAAGTCAACGATACTCTAGGTCATCATTGTGGTGATGTATTGTTGCAAAAAGTCGCCATGCAACTGTGCAGTGTTGTCCGCGCTTCAGATACGGTCGCACGTCTGGGTGGGGATGAATTTGCAATTGTTCTGCCCGATACTTCAACCAAGGGGGCGGTACTTATTTGTCAGAAAATAATGAATGTAATGAGTAGCGTCATTAATGTTGAAGGACATGCTTTAAAAATTGGGATTAGCGTTGGTGTGGCTGTTTTTCCGAAAGATGGCGAGAAACCTGAATTGTTGATGCAAAGAGCAGATGTCGCCATGTACGTGGCAAAAAATGATGACAGCGGTTATGCCATATATCATCCTGCCCGTGACCAATACACGGTTAACAGATTAAGAATTATTAGTGAATTGCATGATGCGATTTTAAACAAGCAATTGACTTTAAATTTTCAGCCTATTGTTAATATAGATAATTCGAAGCTTTGGGGTTTCGAAGTGTTGTCACGCTGGCAGCATGAACAGCTAGGTGAAGTGTCACCGGTAGAATTCATTACGATAGCAGAGCAATCTGGATTAATAAAACAACTCACGTTATGGATGCTGGAAACTGCTTTTATGCAATATGCGAAATGGCGCACACTTAATTATGATTTTAAGTTATCTGTCAACATATCGGTAAAAGATATTCAGGATGAAGATTTTCCCGAAAAAGTTAGGGACTTATTAAAAAAGACTCAAATGGTAGCTGGTAATGTGCACGTCGAAATTACTGAAAGCAGTGTGATGTCTAACACTAAGCGTGCTTATCAAGTGATTAGTGAGCTGAGAAGTTTAGGTATTAATATTTCGATCGATGATTTTGGTACAGGTTATTCATCGCTTTCGTACTTGAAGCAGTTACCGACGCAGAGTATTAAAATTGATCGTGGCTTTATTTCTAATATGCTAGACGATGACAATGATGCCATTATTGTGAGATCAACGATTGATTTAGCGCATAATATGGGACGGGTAGCAATTGCTGAAGGGGTAGAAGATAAAGATACTCTGGAGATTCTTGAAATATTGGGTTGTGATTATGCGCAGGGGTATTTCATTAGTAAGCCGATGCCAGTCGAAAATGTTTCTCGTTGGTTACTGGCTTATCACAACAGAAAAATACTCGGTAATAATGCATCCGGCACATAAAAAAACGGGCCATGAAGGCCCGTTTTCGTTGTTACCTATTAAACCATGTCATTAAACAATTAATGGCACAATTAATAGCGCAACAATGTTGATGATTTTAATTAACGGATTAATCGCTGGACCGGCAGTATCTTTGTATGGGTCGCCAACAGTGTCGCCAGTAACAGCGGCTTTGTGAGACTCACTACCTTTACCACCACAGTTGCCATCTTCGATGTATTTCTTAGCATTATCCCAGGCACCACCACCGGTGGTCATGGAAATTGCTAAGAACAAACCAGTAACAATCGTACCAATCAGCAAACCACCCAAGGCTTCAGCACCCAGAGTCAGACCAACAATAATTGGTACTAATACGGGCAAGAGCGAAGGCAGAATCATTTCTTTAATCGCAGAACGCGTCAGCAAGTCAACAGCTTTTGAATAGTCAGGTTTTGCGCTGCCATCCATGATGCCTGGAATCTCTTTAAACTGACGACGCACTTCAATCACCACACTACCGGCTGCACGGCCAACCGCTTCCATCGCCATGGCACCAAATAAGTAAGGCACCATGCCGCCGATAAACAGACCAATAATGACCATGTGATTATCGAGCGCGAAGTTAAAGGTTTGACCTGATTTTTCCAGCTCATGGGTAAAGTCAGCAAACAGCACTAACGCCGCTAGACCAGCAGAACCAATCGCGTAACCTTTAGTTACTGCTTTAGTGGTGTTACCCACGGCATCTAGTGGGTCAGTAATCGCACGAATGCTTTCGTCTAATTCTGCCATTTCGGCAATACCGCCAGCGTTATCAGTTACCGGACCGTAGGCATCAAGTGCCACAATAATACCGGTCATGGATAACATCGCCGTGGCGGCAATAGCAATACCGTACAAACCAACCAGTGCATAAGCACCCCAGATACTGGCACAAACGGCTAGCACAGGCAGTGCGGTTGATTTCATTGATACACCTAAACCCGCAATCACGTTAGTGCCGTGACCGGTAGTTGAGGCTTCAGCAATGTGCTGCACAGGTTTGTATTCTGTGGCGGTGTAGTATTCAGTGATAACTACCATTGCGGCGGTTAGCGCTAAACCGATTAAGGTACTGTAGAACACTAGCGTTGAGCTAAATTCAATGCCATCTAGGGTAATGGTATCGCCAATAACCCACTGAGTAATAAAGTAGAACGAAATCGCCGCAATCACGCCTGATACCGCTAGACCGCGGTACAACGCGTTCATGATTTTGCCGCCTTCACGAGCGCTGACAAAGTGCATGCCAATGATAGAAGCAATAATAGAGGCACCACCAATAACGAGTGGATAAATGACTGCTGTGTTATCACCACCCGTAATTAGCAAGCCACCTAGAATCATCGAAGCAATCAGTGTTACCGCATAGGTTTCAAATAAGTCAGCGGCCATGCCTGCACAGTCACCGACGTTATCGCCAACGTTATCAGCAATCACAGCAGGGTTACGTGGGTCATCTTCTGGAATACCGACTTCGACTTTACCGACCAAGTCAGCGCCTACGTCCGCACCTTTAGTAAAGATACCGCCACCAAGACGTGCAAAGATTGAAATCAGTGAACCACCAAAGCCTAAACCGATAAGGGGCGTTAAGCTTACTGCTTCACCTGTTGGGGTGAGTGCTTGCAGTACAGCGTAGTAACCGGCAACGCCGAGTAAACCTAAACCAACAACTAGCATACCGGTGATGGCGCCACTGCGGAAAGCTACTTGCAACGCAGCATTAAGACCACTGTGCGCGGCCTGAGTAGTACGAACGTTAGCGCGAACCGAAATGTTCATGCCAATGTAACCGGCGAGTGCTGAACAGATTGCGCCTAATGCAAAACCAACAGCGGTTAGCGCATCGAGTGCAATAAACATGGCAATGAAAAGAATGACACCAACGATACTGATCGTTGTGTATTGTCTGTTGAGATAAGCCTTAGCACCTTCTTGAATCGCCGCTGCAATTTCTTGCATGCGTTCGTTTCCGGTTGGTTTTGCTATGACCCACTTATAAGATATTGCGCTGTAAGCAAGCGCAATGATTGAGCAAATTATTGCTATCCATAAACCTGACATCGTTAACCTCCACCTATACTTAAAATAGCTACGTCGTTATTAAAATTATTTTTGACACTATTTTTTTGACAGGGACGCACAACGGGTCTATCGAGTTCTAAAATTACGTTGTTTTAATTTACTGCATCCATGTAATTATTATTTTTTCCTAAAACAAAAACTGATCCTTCAGCCCGGTCTTTTAAAATTACTACCAGGTGTTAGACCAAATATCCGCTCTAATTCAAACTCTTGAATTAGTGAATCAACGGCTGATTGCCCATGAAACTGTGATACTTCAGCCAATATTAATTTAACGGCGTTACTGTTGTAGCCACCGCCAAGGTTGGCTTGCACAGAGATGAGCTCTTTCGCTTTATCCAGTGTCATGGTCAATCATCCCAGATTTTGGGTGCGCATGCGCACCCAAAACTTTGAATACCCTTATAGATCGAACTTCTTTAGCTTGGTTTTGACTAGTACATTCTTGGTACGAACGTACTTAGGCATGCCATTCTTATAAGGTGGGTAGTCTTCGCCTTTAATTAATGGTTCCATGTAATCACGGCATTTCTGGGTGATTCCGAAGCCATCTTTAGTGATGAAGTTCTTTGGCATCATCTTCTCAACGTTAGCCACTTTCGATAATGGGGCCATACCCACTTTCCATTTAAATGGTTTGTTTGAGATGCGATCAACTGTTGGCATTACTGAGTTATGACCCTTAATCGCAAACTGAACAGCGGCTTTACCCATGGCGTAGGCCATGTCGACGTCTGTTTTTGAGGCAATGTGACGCGCAGCACGTTGCATGTAGTCAGCCACAGCCCAGTGGTATTTAAGACCGAGACCTTCGTTGATCATGTTAGCCACAACAGGAGCAGCGCCGCCTAATTGTGAGTGACCGAATGCATCTTTAAGACCGGTTTCGGCAAGGAAACGACCATCTGGCCAATGCACGCCTTCAGAAACAACCACTGTACAGTAACCGTGTTTCTTAACCAGTCCATCGACTTTAGCGAGGAATTTCTTCTGATCAAATTCGACTTCAGGGAACAGAATAACAGTTGGGATTGGTGTGTCGTCAGATGATGCTAAGCCACCCGCTGCGGCAATCCAGCCTGCGTGACGCCCCATGACTTCAACCACGAATACTTTGGTTGAGGTTTTGCACATTGACGCTACATCAAAGCTTGCTTCGCGCGTTGACACGGCAATGTATTTCGCAACAGAACCAAAGCCTGGGCAGTTATCAGTGATTGGCAAATCGTTATCGACTGTCTTCGGCACGTGAATGGCTTGAATTGGGTAACCCATTTCTTTAGATAACTTTGAAACTTTAAAACAAGTATCAGCAGAGTCACCGCCGCCATTGTAGAAGAAGTAACCAATGTTGTGGGCTTCAAATACTTCGATTAGGCGTTCGTATTCACGGCGATTTTCTTCAATGCTTTTCAGTTTGAAACGGCATGAACCAAAAGCACCGGAAGGGGTGTGACGTAAACCGCGGATAGTTGCTGCAGATTCTTTGCTCGTATCAATCAGTTCTTCTAATAACGCACCGATGATGCCGTTTTGGCCAGCGTAAACTTTACCAATTTTCGCTTTATTAGCGCGGGCAGTTTCAATCACACCACAAGCTGAGGCATTGATAACGGCGGTTACGCCACCAGATTGTGCGTAAAACGCATTCTTAGGCTTTTCGGCTTTAGCGGCGACTTTTTTCTTAGATGTCGCTTTCTTGCTAGCGGTCTTTTTCTTAGCGGTTACTTTTTTCTTCGTGGCCATGTTTTAGGCTCCCATGTTATGCGTGGATAATATTAATAGAGTATGTAAATGATTCGTTGGTTTTGTGATGAAAGTGTTTAGCCGGCACCATCTTGATCTTGCTGTGAATTACGCGCCTGGTCTGATTGCACTTGTAACAAAGAAACAATGCAGTCAGTCAGGTCGTCATATTCATCGATACCGGTGCCGTATTGTTGGTGCACGCGATAAAAAAACTGGCAGCGGAATCTATTCTGGCCGGTTTTGAGAATAATAAAATTACAGTCTTCGGCTTGCCAATACAGCCCGGGGACTTCGGTTAGCTCACGGTCGTGCGGATGAATGCGGACTTCGCTTTCAATTAACTGCACATCGATCTCAGCACGGAAGCGTTCTTTAAGACTGTCGGTGACGGTCCACACTTGTGTATCAGTAAAATCGGGAATTTTTTTGCTCATGATTGTCGTCGCTAGTACGTGTTTTTTCATCGGCCCCTAGGCCGCGGGCGCATAATCATACTGCAAAAACAGCGAAAATGCATAACAGTTCGTTGACTTAACCGTATCGGGCAAGGTAGCTTAGGGTAATTAAGGGGTATATCCCGTGTGATTGCGTGCGTGAGAAGTGGCACTGATCGCTGCGAAGCTGGCGAAAAATGGCTTGCAGTGGGTAAATATCCTAATATAAATAATAACTTATAAAATTACAGGACGTTGTCATGAGGATCGTATTACTGGGTGCGCCGGGTGCGGGGAAGGGCACACAGGCTGAATTACTGGTAAAAACTTTTGGTGTGTTGCACCTGACCACGGGCGATTTATTGCGCCAGGCGGTCGAAGACGTCACTGTGCTTGGTAAACAAGCCAAACCTATTCTAGATGCTGGTCAAACTGTACCTGACGATATCGTCGTTGGGCTGGTGCGCGAGCGTCTCTCACTCCCTGATATCAAGCAAGGTTTCGTTCTCGAAGGCTTCCCGCGGACCATGAGTCAGGCTGAACAATTTGATCAACTTCTTGCTGAATTGCGTTTGCCTTTGCAGGGCGCGATCATGTTGGAAGTCGATGTTGATGCCTTGATTCAACGCCTGACCGGACGTCGCACCTGCCTGTCCTGTGGTGAAACTTATAACATGTACACCGATCCACCCCGATTTGAAGGTCGTTGCAATGAGTGTGGTGGTAAGTTGCGTCGTCGTCCTGAGGATAATGAAGAAACCATCGGCAATCGCCTGCGTTTGTTTGAATCACAATTTGAAGCGTTGAATGTTTATTATGATGAGTCAAAACGATTAAAAGTTATTAATGGCATCGGTGAAGTGCGCGATATTTTTAGCGCCGTAAAAACGCAATTAAAAACGTTGCCAAGTGAAGAAAGTTTATTGGCTGAGCTCGATACCGGTGATGGCATTAGTTTTGACGACCTGGAACGTAAGGTGCTTGAAACAATGCAGCGTGCAGTGGCGACGGCTAATAAAGAAGTGATTGAACCTGCTGATCAAGCTTTACTTAAAGCGGAAGCGATTGTGCGCAAGGAAGTCGGTGATGTTAGTAAAAAAGTCATTGATGCCGCTAAGCATGAAGCTGAAGTGTTAAGCGATGAAGCCAAAGAACTGGGTGCTAAGCTGAGCAAATCAGCTAAGCATGAAATGGATGTGCTCAGTAAAGAAGCGAAAGTGATTGGTGACAAAGTTACTAAAGCAACTAAAGAAGCTCAGAAAAAATTAGTTAAGGTTGCTAAGAAAGAAGCGAAAGAATTAACTAAAGAAGCGAAATCGCTAAAGAAAAAAGTTAGTAAAGCGGTTAAAAAAGCCGTTAAAACGGCGACTAAAGAATCCAATGCGCTTAAAAAGAAAGTCACTAAGGCTGCTAAAGATTTACAAAAACGTGCAGCACCGGTAAAGAAAAAAGTGGCGGCTAAAAAGGCGGCGAGTAAAAAAACGGCTAGTAAGAAAACAGCGAAGAAAACTGCCGCTAAAAAAACCGTGAGCAAAAAAAAGGTAGCGAGTAAAAAAGTCGCATCCAAGAAAAAAGCGGTGGCTAAGAAAGCGGCTACTAAAAAGAAAGTCGCTAAGAAAAAAGTAACAAAGAAAAAAGTCGCTAAGAAAACCACCAAGAAAAAACGTTAATATTGCCCCGCCCCATCGTTGTGCTATAAATCTTAGGTGCGTATCTATCCGCCTATAAGGAGCCCAACTAATGGGTCAATTCACAAAAGTATTTAATCTTGTCGTTATCAGACCTTAATTAAATTACTCAATAGTTTGACGATGCCCCTGTGGTTTCCATGCTGGGGCAATAACATTGGGCATGTCGGTGCGGTCTAGTAGCCGCGCCGGTGTTAGCGCGAACTCCCCAAAGCGTTGGTTAACGTTATCCATTACTTTGTTGATTGTTTTTTGTTGTGGATCCTGATGACCAAATAATGTCAGTTGTAGATCGGCGGGTTGCGGGTCTAATGCAGTTACCTGTACTTGAAACACGCCTTCGCCTTGCCAGTAATTGGTTAGTAAGAAGCGGCAAAGTTTAAAAATGTCACCGGCATCGTTACCAGGTTCTGATAACTGCAATTTCCGCGCAATTTTCCCATCCTGAGTACGTAAGTAAATTGCATAAAGCTGTGCTTGCATATTATGTCGGCGTAGACGTGCGGCTAATTTTTCACTCATGTGGCGCAAGTAGGTAAGCAATACTTCTGGCCGACGACTATTGGGTGGCAATATTTTACCGTGGCCCATGGATTTGGGCGCGGGCACATCGCGGTGAATTTTATCCGGATCGTCACCTTGACACATTAACCAGATACGCCGGCCTAAATTACCGAAACGTCGGGCTAATACGCTAATGGGTAATTTACCGACATCACCGCAAGTATAGGCGCCATGTTGGGCAAGGAACGTCCCTACGCCATCGGCAATACCGCATAAGGCAGTGACCGGCTCATAGCATAGACGCTGGCGGGCAGACCAAGGTGGTATCACAGTCAGCCCGTTTGGTTTTTGTAATTTGGCAGCAAACTTAGCAGTGGTTTTATCACCGGCGACACCCGCTGAACACAATAAGCCGGACACCTCCCAGATTCTTTGTTTGACCATACTGGCCATTCTTGGTGGTGTACCGTGTAGCTTCTGGCAGCGAGTGACATCAAGAAAGGCTTCATCAACGGAGAATACTTCAATGTCAGGACTAACATCCTGCATGGCTTGCATGATGGCGGTGGAGGTAGCGGCATAAACACGTGGCCGAGCCGGGCGTTGAATGAGGTCAGGGCATAACTTGCCTGCGTCGGTCAGGCGCATGCCCGTGTGTACGCCAGCGGCGCGGGCTTCGTATGAGCAAGTGATGATACAACTGCCACGCATGCCATTAGTCACGGCGACAGGTTTACCTCGTAGGCGCGGGAAGTCGCGTTGCTCAACGGAAGCAAAGTAAGCATTCATGTCCACGTGCAGAATTGCGCGTGGCCAGATAACGGGGCAGTGATCATCCATAGAAGGTGCAGCCACGGCGGGTCATGTTCGTGGAGGAAACAAGACAGAGTGAAAGGTACCGTGGCTGCAAAAAGGGCATAACATCAACGTGCATCAAGCATGCTGGTGGGCTTAGTCATAACTGCGCAGCTGGCCGATCACCACGCCTTGAATCTGCACCCGACTAGCGGCGTAGAGCATTGGCTGCATCATACTGTTGGCCGGAATCAAGGTAATGGAGCCATCATCGTTTTGGCGTAGATACTTTAGTGTCGCTTCTTCGTTATCGATCAGGGCAACGACAATTTCATCATTATTAGCACGGCTGCGTTTTTCGATGATCACCATGTCGCCATCAAGAATGCCGGCATCCACCATCGACTCGCCTTGTACTTTGAGTACAAAGCGGTTCGGTCCCATGAAAAATTCACTTAAATCAATTTCGTTATGATCTTCGATGGCTTCAATGGGTAAGCCAGCAGCAATACGACCAAGCAGCGGTAATGTGTAGCGCTTTTGTTCTTGATGTGAGTGCTCACTTTCAACAAGCCTTATTCCTCTATGTTTTCCTGACTCTAGAGTGATCAATCCTTCGCTGGCCAGTGAAGCTAGATAACGGTGCACAACGCCTTTGGATTGAATGCCAATGCCCAGTGCAATTTCGCTTAGCAGCGGTGCATATTGGTGCTGCGCGATGTAGCGACGAATAAATTGATAAGTATCTTGTAGGCGTGGCGACAACATGAGTGGTGCCTGAGTCAGTGAATATGATACCTAGCATAGAGAACGTTTAGAGAACTTTCAAGCGAAAGTTTTACCGCCGCGAATAACGCAGCAGCTGTGACCTAGGATTCTTATGGTGCCTTGATGGCGGGTGGCTTTGTCACCTCAGGTGAAGGTGGGCTAACCGGTTTTTTAGGCTTCCTTGCTGGGAAGGGGTTTAGTTTTATGTAGTCGACAACTTCGCCGGTTTGGCGGTCGATAGCCAGCGCGGCATCTTGGTTTTTGCCGAGCAATGGGAAGAAGGCAAAGCGCTCGGTATTTGGGTAGCGCTGGCGAAAGGCCTCAACGATAGTAGCGTTCTCTGGGTGAAATTTTGCCAGAAAGTCGAGTTTAATACTTCGATCGAATGATTTTTTGATGTACGCCGGTAAGGGGCGGTATAACTCAGGGTGACGATCAATATCACCTCGGCCTTCTAGCGAATCAAATAGGATTTTTTGCTTTTGTTTAGGATCGGTTGGACGTTCGGCATAAACATAAGTGGGACCAAGATGAGCAGTATTAATTTTCTTTGAGAGTTCATCTAGTCGTTGCATCTTTTTTGCTTCACTAGCCTGCACGATCACAAACTGGTCAACAGCAAAAGCAACGAAGTAGGGGCGTTCTTGATAAATAGTATTAGCGCCATAAAGCAAGGCAACGATTTGTATCAATGCGATAATGCCGAGGTCGTATTTCAGTTCAGGTTTTTTGGTATTAAAAACAACGAGTGTTAGTAGTGGGCCGAGGACCACATCCACTGCGATGAGCAGAATAATAACGCTATAGGTACCTTCCGCGGTGAAATAGGGTGCTGGGTACCAGCCAAAAAAAGTCAGTGCAAAAAAACAGGCCAGCACTAATACACTAATACCAAAATGAATGCCTGAGGCTTGAAAGCGATTCATGACTGACGCGTCTCCTTGAAAAATAGTCTTATTATATTAAGCATTGATTATACCCAGTAAGGTTTCGCCTGCAATGTTGTTTCGCCAGCCAGTGAGCAGCGGTAAATCACGCTCTCCCTGCACCAGTTTTTGTACGATTTTGCGGGTCGCCAGTAGGCCGGGATCTATCTGGTGTTGTTCAGCAATTTCCTGCAAGCGGGTCATTAGTGATTTAATCAATGTACGTTGCTCGGCGGTGGGTTTTTCAAATGACGCGCGTGTAGGCCACTGTTCTTTGGCTAAACTTTTTGCCTGACGAATACGCACCAGCAATTCACTGCCAAAACGATCATTGGCTTTAGCCGGTAAGCCCGCGGCTAATAAACCGTCATGATCAGTGGGCGCCTCACAGGCGAGTGCAAGCACAATATCATCAGCTAAAATCCAGCGTTTGGGTCGATCTGATTTCTGCGCTTGTAGTTCTCGCCATTCGGCTAATGTTTGCGCCACGGCAAGATGTTGGCTGGCAATTTTGTCGATGCCACGTAATTGTTGCCAGCAGGTTTTTGGGTCTGCGCGGTATTTGTCGGCGTTGGCCAACTGAACAAAATCATCGTTTAACCAGTCACTACGGCCTTGTTCTTCTAAGGCATCGAGCAATAACAGATAGGCTTGGCCGAGATAGCGCACATCATCGGCGGCATAAGTCAGTTGCGCCTCGGATAATGGCCGGCGTAACCAATCGGTGCGGCTATGCGATTTGTCTAGTTCAACATCACACATGTTTTGTATCAGCGCGGCATAACCAATCTGGTTGCCTTGGCCTAATAGCGCCGCGGCAGTTTGGGTGTCAAATAAAGGCATCGGTAAAGTCTCACGCAACATGGCAAAAATTTCTAAATCTTGTGACGCTGCGTGAAAGATTTTAGTAATAGATGGATCATAAATAATGTCCATTAAAGGTTTTAGCGCATCGATGCTAAGCGCTATTGGGTCGATGCAGGCGATGTGCTCGCCATTGCTCACCTGCAGCAAACATAATTGCGGGTAATAGGTTTTTTCACGCATAAACTCGGTGTCGAGCGCTAGCCATGAGCTACTTTTTATCGCGTCGCAAAAAACATTCAGTGCATCGATAGTATCGATATATTCAAAATTAGGCATGCTCACCAGCATAACAGTCGCATCGCTTGCTGACTATGTTATTCCTTGATATCTATAGCTATATATCAGGTCAGCAGGTAAGCTTGGCAGATGTATGCATTGATTTTTCGCTTTTTTGATATTTGTTTATTACGTGCCGGGCCGCAGGATCTTCCTGCTTCGACATTTCTTTTGCGGGCGCTGGTGCTATTAAATTTAAGCCTTTCGGCATTGCTTGTGTATGCACGAAGCGATTTCCAACACGCCTTCTGGGGCACGATTATAGATTTTGCCGTCTTGGTGCTGATGTTACAGATGCTGCTCCGGCTGACCGGTTTTGTTGCCCGTTTTAATCAAACCCTAACCGCATTCATGGGCATTGATATCATAATCGGTTTGATTAGCTTACCGTTCAGTTACGCTTTTCTGGCCGCACGACAAGCCGGTGAAGTGGCGCTACTCAGCGGGGTTATTTGGCAACTGACCGGTATTTGGGCAGTGGTGGTGACCGCCAGTATTATTAAGCATGCCACTAAACTGAACCTTGCTTATGGCGTTGTATTTAGCATGGCGTATTTTATTTTAATCTGGGTATTGGATAGAATTATTTTTTATTCACCACCGGTGACTGCGTAACACCCATGGCTCATCCTCAACATATTCATATTCTAGGTATCTGTGGCACCTTTATGGGCGGCCTGGCGTTGCTTGCGCGCGAAATGGGATTTCAAGTTAGCGGTTCGGATGCCGGTGTTTATCCGCCGATGAGTACTCAACTTGAACAAGCCGGTATTGTTTTGCACGAAGGTTATAGCGCGGATGCTTTCGAGTCGGAACCAGATTGTGTAGTGATCGGTAACGCCATGTCGCGCGGTAACCCAGCGGTTGAGCATGTGTTATCGCGTGGTTTGCGTTACACCTCCGGACCACAGTTTTTGGCTGAGCATATTTTGCCTGGTAAATGGGTGCTGGCGGTTGCCGGTACACACGGCAAAACCACCACGGCGAGTATGCTGGCGCACATTCTTGAACGAGCCGGAATGTCACCGGGGTTCTTGATTGGCGGCGTGGCAGAAGATTTCATGATTTCAGCGCGGTTGGGTGAAACGCCTTTTTTTGTTGTTGAAGCGGACGAATATGACACTGCCTTTTTTGATAAACGTTCCAAGTTTGTCCACTACCACCCGCGCACCTTAATACTGAATAATCTTGAATTTGATCACGCTGATATCTTCGCGGACTTAGCCGCAATTCAAACCCAGTTTCATCATCTGCTGCGCACCGTGCCTGAAAATGGGTTGATACTACAACCCAGTGATTGCGCGGCAATGGATGAAGTGATCGCGATGGGCTGTTGGACGCCACGTGAACAATTTGATTTGCATAACAACCAAGGCGGCTGGTCAGCGACCAATGCCAGTGCCAATGGTCATCATTTTGGCGTGCAATTTAATGCTGAAACAGTCGGACAAGTCGAATGGTCACACAGTGGCGAGCACAATATTAATAATGCCTTGGCTGCTATTGGCGCCGCACATCATGTCGGGGTAACGGTTGAGCACGCGACTGAAGCATTGGCTTCATTTAAAGGTGTGAAGCGCCGTATGGAACTGCGCGGTGAAGTCAATGGTGTACGCGTGTTTGATGATTTTGCCCATCATCCCACCGCGATTGCGACTACGCTTGCCGGGGCAAAACAATGCCTGCGTAATAAAGGTAAACTAATTGCCGTACTTGAACCTCGCTCCAATACCATGCGCATGGGTGTGCATCGTGACACTTTGGCACCGGCTCTATCTGAGGCAGACAGCGTGCATTTATTCATACCCGAAAATATTGATTGGTCGCTGCAAGAAGTAACGACGGCAGTCGGCGAGCAGGCCACGAGTTACCAGCAAGTCGATGATATTGTTGCCGCACTAGTACAACAAGTACAGGCAGATGATGATATTGTGGTGATGAGTAATGGCGCCTTCGGTGCCGTGCATGATAAATTACTTATCGCGCTTAAGAATATTTCTGAGAAAGTCCATGCCTGAAAAAAAAACAGCCACTGATAAAACCATTGCCATCGGTATTACTGGCGCGTCTGGTGCCGCCTATGCGTTGCGTTTGACGGAAGCGTTGGTTAACGCGGGTGCTAACATTTATCTCATGGTTTCAGGCCCGGGCCAGGTGGTGTTGTCGATGGAAACCGATTTGAAAGTGCCCGGCAGGCCGGAAGAAATGCAGGCCTTTTTCACTCAGCACCTTAATGCCGATGAAGGTCAGATTCAGGTCTTTGGCAAAGAGCAATGGATGGCGCCGGTTGCCAGTGGCAGTGGCGCTCCGGATGCGATGGTGATTTGCCCCTGCACCACCGGTACGCTGTCGTCAGTGGCCAGCGGTGCCAGCCGTAATTTACTGGAACGAGCGGCCGATGTGGTGATTAAAGAGTCTCGAAAATTGATAATGGTAGTGCGCGAAACCCCATTGTCTGCTATACATCTTGAGAACATGTTAAAACTGGCTCGTTTGGGTGTGGTGATTTTGCCTGCCAACCCTGGTTTTTATCAACGGCCTGAATCGCTCGAAGATATTGTCGATTTCATCGTTGCCCGTATTCTCGATCAGCTTGATATTAAACACACCCTGCTAGCAACCTGGGGTGAATGAGTTTTTGCACTTAACTTAGACTGAATGTGTGGCTATGCTATGAGTATGGAATCTTTAAAAGTCGACTCTGAACAACGTCTCGAAATTCCGTTATTTCCTTTGCACTCGGTGCTTTATCCCGGTGGTGCCTTACCGTTACGTATTTTTGAGCCACGTTATCTGGATATGATTGGTAACTGCCTAAAACAAAATTCTAATTTTGGTATTTGCTTAATCAGCGAAGGCACAGAGACTGGCACGGCGGCTGAGAGTTTTAAATTTGGTACCTTAGGTTCGATTAGTTATTGGCAACAATTACCGGATGGCTTGCTGGGTGTCACCGTTCGTGGTGAACAACGTTTTGAAATCATTTCAACTGACATAAGAGAAAATCAACTTAGCGTTGCCGAAGTAGAACTAATTGACAATGAAGAACGTGTGGAACTACCCGGGCGATTTATCGTACTGTCAGAAATGGTCCGCGACATGTTGCAGCAAATTGGCCATCCTTACACGACGTTACCAAAACATTACGATGATGCGAGTTGGGTAGGTTATCGATTAGCAGAATTATTACCTATCGCATTAGTACAGAAACAACACTTCTTGCAACTCAATGATCCCATTGAACGCTTAGAAAGACTAACCGCTATTCTGGCTGATATCGATCGCGCTTAAGATCTTAAGCCCGGTTGTTATTTAGCAGCATACAATCCATTTCAATCACTGCGAGATCTTTTTTACGACTGATTGGATAAAGCCCTGTCACTACAAAGCCATATTCTTCATAGTATTTAAGCGCCTCAAGATAATGTGGCATTTCATTGTAGATCGGCGTGAATGAAATCTCAGATAAGATGCCAATAATATTCTGTAGGTGTTCTGATGCGCCAGCAAAAACCTTAAGATCAAAGCCTTGTGTATCCATTTGTAAAAATATTCGACGCGTCGAAAATTTTTGCATGTGATGATTAAAAAAATCATTGAGGGTACTGACCTGAACTGTTTCTGTGCGATCCACCTGTAAGTTTTTAAAGTCTTTTATGGCAAATCCATTGGGCTTTAAAAATGATGAAAATGCTAAATCATTAACGACGTTGATTTTATCCTCACCACAAAAGTCGCTCATGGCCAGTTTATAGGTAAACCACTTTTTATCATTGCGTGCGACATGACATAATTGATCATAAGAGGTGCTGACGGGTTCAAACGAATGAATTTCCTCAAGATAGCCTTCAGATCTTAGCATTTTCGCAAATTGCCCAAAATTGGCACCGATATTTAGTACTGTATCGATATCATATTGGTTTAAAAAATTAATAAGATGCGAGTTTGAAGAAGGATGTTTGTCTCGCCTAGTTATTTCATAGCCAAAGGCGCGAATAATGCTAGTTAACAACTTCAGCAACCGAGAGAATTGATACGGGCGGAAAGAAATTAATTTGTTTGGCTGTCGTAATATTAACTAATAATGAAAATTGTTTGAGTGTTTCAATTGGCATTGATTCTGGTTTTTTATCCTGTAACAAAATCTGCTTGGCTTTGTAACCAGCAAACTTACCGACACTGGAATAGGTTGAAACAATCCCCATTAACGCGCCAGATTGTCGAATAGGTCCTTCAGTGGATGAAAAGCTGGCCAGGTTAAATTTCTTTGCAGTATTAATCACTTCTTTAGCATTAGAAATTAAGAATGAGTCAGACGGTAAGTAAAGAAAGTCTGGTTGCTGTTTAGCCACTTGTCGAATTTTATTGTTGATTGATGTAATCGCCGGCTTGCCATCTTGACCAATAGTCAGAGGCGCTTCTAGTAAGAAAAAACTTTGTGCTACCGCTTGTTCGCGTAAGACAGCAACGGTGGTTTTCGAATTGCGCTCCAGAGGGTTATAGAGCACGGCTAATTTTTTTAGCGGTTTCACTTTAGCCATAACATTAAGTTGAGTTGTCATGGGCACAGTGTGTGATACACCGGTAAAGTTACTATTCGAGCTTTTTAAAGAGTCTGTCAGTTTGGCGCCAATTGGATCGGCAACAATGTTAAAGACGACCGGAATGGATAGGATGTTTTTATTTGCAGATCGGGAATCGGTCGTGCCAACGACTTGTCGGGTAACAGTCGTGCCAAAGGTGTAAATTAAATCAGGTTTCAAGGCTTTCGTTTCGGCAATGAAGGCAGGAAGCCGGCTTTTATCTTTTTCACAATTCTTAATAATATAATTGACCTTAATATTTTCCTTATTAAGGTAATCCATAAAACCACGTTCAGCGTCAGTCATACCACGCCATAACAACATCACAATGGTATATTCGCTTTTATTATGCTGCTCAGCCTGCGCAGTAGTAGTGGTCAGGCTGGTAAACAAGCAAAGCAGGAGCAATAGTGCGCGCATTACGAAGGTTCCTCGGCATTTTCAAGTGGTAGTGTTGTCGTATTGTCATGATATTTAAACAAAGAGAATGCCGCGGCAAAGATGATAATGCTGGTAAAGGTAATAATCGCAATACCAATAAAGGCCCCGGGATAACCATACACAGTAATAAGGATGCCAGAAATAATAGGCCCGGCGACATTACCGAGTCTTTCAACCAGCCTGAAAATACCAATAGTCGTACCAATGCCAATTTCTTCAGCATGCTTTTTGCTAATTTCAGTCATTAGCGTGATTTGCGGGGAAACGCCAATTGCGTGAGCGACACCTAATAAAGTAATGCTGAGGATAACGCCGAGAAGATTATTTTCGAAATATAAAATCATCAAGGCTGCCGTGGAGACGAGACCACCGGTAATAATTAAAAACACATGACATTTAATTTTATCAGCCACACGGCCAATGATAGGCGAGATAGCAATCATGGCGATGCCGTATGCCATCATTACCCGACCAATAGAAGATTGGTCAGTGCCGATTGTCGACATGTATAAAGGCCCAGTGTAATAAAGGAAGCCAGTCAGGGCTATTTTTGCCGGGATGGCTGCAAATAACGTCAATACCATAAACCGGCTGTTGGACAATACTTTGATGTAATCAGAAAGTTTAGCGGTGCGAAGTTTAACTGGCGGGTCGTCTTCATCAACTTCTTTTTCATGAATAAAACGAGCAACAAAGGCAGCAGCTGCTAAAGATAAAATGCCTGACAAAATGAAAGTGGTGGCATAGCCAACATGGTCGGCAAGAATGCCGCCGATGGCGGCGCCACAAAGTGAGCCAGAAAAGAAACCCACTAAAAACATGGCCATGCCGCGGGTGCGATTACTAGCATTGGTATGATCAGTGATGTAGCCCTGGCAAGTAATAAAAACGATACCGTAGCCAATGGCGGTAATCGATCGCCAAATCAGTAGATCATAAATCGTTTGTGAGAAGCCCGTGAGCACAAGTCCTACAGTGGTGATTATGGCACCGACTAAAAAAGACTTCCGTCGACCGACACGATCTGACCAGCCACCGGCAGAAGGCAATGATAATGCCCACACCAACATGAATAATGAAATAGGCAGGCCTATAACCATTTCACGTGACAGCCCTGCAACGGGTTCATAGAGTTCATTAACGAAGATAGGGAAGAACGATAAAGAAAGTGATTCGGCAAAAATTAACAGAAATAGTGCAGGACGAATATAGAGTGTTAACTCGGTAGTGACTTTGTCGATAGATTCAGGCGGAGTAAATAAATTGGTTCTTGTGGCAGTATCAATATAACTACCGATGCTGGCCATGACCTTTTTATCGCCAAGTGAAAACTTAAGCGTGTTAATACGTTCACTTAGAGTGTAATAAGTTTCATTGATTTTTAGTAAAGTAGTATTGATGTTGTTAGTGAATTTACCAATTTCATCACGTGAATCAATAGCTACCACGTGAGAAAAATCACCATTGCGGACATTGGCTAAGAGTTTTTTAAGGGCTGTAATAGGTGTTGAGATAGTAAACATCATTAAGAACAATAACAATTCAACTGATATAAGAATGGCGACGACCACAACAGTCACAATATCTAGCACACTGTCTTTAAGACGGTTTTGAATGAGCGCTTTGGCCTGACCGAGATGTAAATAACCAAGTGTTAGACCACTATTATTACGTATGGGTGTTGACGTGTTGTAAAAGCCCTTTACTAATATTGTGTCAGCAGCTGTATGTGCCTCGGTAGTATTAATGATTTCGTCAAAAAAAGGCGCGGAACCGTTTTTATAAATAATTTTGTTTTGTTTATTGGTAATGACAATATAGGAAATGTCAGGGTAGCCACTATTGAGTTCTTCCAGGTATTCATTCATGCCATTGAGGTCTTGGAAATCAGCGCCATAATTGACAACCTTAATAATGACGTCATGCAGAGATTCACCGATAGTAGATGCTTTTTTATGCATCTCAGGGGCCAGTGTGGTGTCCATATAGCGTAATGAGAAAGATGACATAAGAATAGTGGAAGCAAGAATTGCTACTATCGCCAGTAGTAGCATACTCGTACGAATAGGGATGCGAAATTTACGCATTATCTGTTTCGCTCTCAAGTTTATCGAGGTCTTGATCCGTCGCATCGAAACTAAAAAATAATTCCTGTGCTTTCTCGTGAAACGCAAGGTAGGAAGATTCCAGATTACCGACATCCGTAATTTCATCAGGATCATGACTGGAATCTTGCATTAGCCCGGTTAAAGCGGTTTCCATGACATGAAGTCTGCCCCTGAATTTCCGGGTAGTGATATAGACTGCAACCAGTACTAATGCGGCAATAATTGAAATACTCAGTAATGCGTATTGAAATAAATACCAGGCTGTCTTTTGATGGTAGGCAATAGTCTGCTCGCGTGAATAACCGATGCGTAGTTCACCGGCTTTTTCACCAAAATTATTACTGATCGGCATACTAATGAATGTTTCAGACGCTGTTTCCAGTCGTTGATTCAATGTGCCTTCAATTAATATCGCTTGTGAGAAATCTTGTAGTGGCAATTTATTATTGGTTTGATTGGAAAAAATTATCTTATTGTTGGTATTAACAATGCGTAGTAGCAAGATGTCTGTGTTTTTAGCCGCAACCTCGTTCACCAGTGTCTGTGCGTTGTTTAGCTCATCGAGATTAACGCCGACATTCATGCTGAATTCAATAGACTTCTTTAAATTACCCGCAAGCACAAGATATCGAGCCTGTGTTATTTCAGAATAGGATTTGGTGAAATTAAAGTAAGTGAGTAACGCCGTTAAGCTAACAGAGAAGCTGACGACAAAAATAATCGTCAAGGCTATTTTGGCAACTAAACCGATGTCTTTGTTGTTAGCGCTCTTATTTGGATCACTCATTATCAGAGGTCCCAGATTTTTTTACGGCATAGACGTCGACGCTTTGTGAACGGCCTTTTACTTTTTGTGATCCAAGGCTAGTGAATTCCAGTTGATCATTATTAGAAATGCCTTGATAAGTTTCACCATTCATTAATATATGATGTTCTGGAAACTCTTTGGTTAAGGTTTCAAGACGGGCGGCAACATTAACAGCATCGCCAATTACGGTGTAAAGGAAACGATCCAGTGAACCAACTTGACCGGCAATCACCTCACCGGTACTAATGCCAATACCACTTTCAACAGGCGCTAAGCCTTCTTGTTGTCTGCGTAAGTTAATGAGTGCCAGCTTTTCGCGCATCGCCAGCGCAGCCGACACGGCATTGAGTTCAAGATTGTTTTGTGAAGCCGGTGCACCAAAAATAACGACAATCGCATCACCTATGAAATTGTTTACGTAACCATCGTAGGGTTTCACAGCGTCGGTCATTTCAGTGAGGTATTCATTGAGAAACTCAACGATCTCGCAGGGAGTCATTTTCTCACTCATGGTTGAGAAACCGCGGATGTCAGAAAACAATACACTCACATGACGGCTTTCGCCGCCAAGCTGTAAATCACCTTTCAGTAATTTTTCTCTGACTTCTGGTGAGACCACGCGACCGAAAATATCACGTTCGCGCTCGCGTTCCCTTATTCCGGCGACCATTTGATTAAAAGTGCGGGTCAGTATGCCAAATTCATCTTCGCGGTTTATCGGGACTTCGCTGTCTTCATAGTTGCCTTCACGAACGTGATTGGCCGCTTGCATTAGCTGATGGATCGGACGAATAAAGGTACGTGAGAATAACAGCGCAATAATGGTGAAGATAAAACCAACCGCAACTACGCTATATATTACATTTCTAAACTGTTTGTTGAGTGGTGCGGCAAAACTGCTTTGAGGTGTACTTACGCCGACAACCCAGCGATGGCCTTTGAGCGGCGAATAACCGGTTATTTCTACCTCACCACTTAAAGGTGATAAGTAACTGACAGTGCCAGGATTTCTTGCACCAATCATGGCGTCCGCAAGGGTTGGTATATCGATACTTTCGATATTATTAAGTAGGAACTGTTTATTTTTGACAATTCGGTTGAGTGTTTTAGCTGGTAATGGTTTGAGACTTTTATAAAGCAAGTTGTTATCCGGGTGATGAATTAGTACACCATCGGCATCAACAAGATAGGCGGTTAATGGGGCGATGTTAGATTCATCAATAATATCGGAAACGGTGCTACCCGATATTTTTACGACCACAACGCCTTCAACGCGGCCGCTATCGCCAAGTACGGGGCCAGAGAAGAACAGGCCCGGCAGTTGCGTGACATCGCCGACAATGATATTTGACACGTAAACGCGACCTTGAATCGCCGCTTGGAAATATTCACGGTAGTCATAATTACGGCCAATAAATTTAGAGGCCGGTGCCGATAATACGTTGCCTTTGTTATCCATGACCAGCAGTAGCTCAAGTTTATTGTCGGCAGTAATCAGTCTTTGCAGTTTGCCTTGTACGGAGACAACCGCTTTTTCATTATTGCCGTTTACTAATTCGATAATATCTTTTTCACTGCCCAGGTAGTTGGTCAGAAAACGCATGTCGTCAATCAGTTGATCAACACGGTTAGCTGTCGCGGTGGATAGTTGCTTAAGATTACGTAATTCAGTTTCAGAGATGCTGGCAACGCTGCCCTGCAGGTTGTAGTAGGCAGTGAGGATCATGGGTAATAGCGCGGTTAACAGCAACGTTACTGATAACTTAACGGATATAGGCCAGGATCGTGGTTTGAATAGGCGTGTTTTTTTCATTGTTATGTAATCAGTTTAGCATCCTTTCAGAAGATCACAGCGCAATGAGGCTGAGCAATGGAATAAACATAATTATTGTATTGAAATATTTTTAAATCTGAATGGCTCCATATCCGCCAGTATGTTCTCATTTATCGGTTTTGTAGAGCCGGTATTCACATAAAAAGCGATTTTTTATAATTGTTTTATAATGTCTTTTCCCAAAATTGTGCAGTACCCATTTTAGGATCTAGTGCATAGCCGTTGAAACCAAACTTATTGTAGGCGCTGCGGGCAGATTTATTACCTTCTAATACCTCTAGCGTCAGTTTGCAGCAACCAAGTTCAATTGCGATATTTTCTGCTTCTGTAAATAACTTATGAAGAATACCTTGTCCACGATATTCCAATTTGACGATAGCATCATGAATATTGAGTAAGGGTTTACATTGAAACGTTGAAAATCCTTCAATACAAGTTACTAAGCCGACAGCCTCGTCGTTTAGGTAAGCCAAAATAACATGAACATTCTCTTTTGCATTTAATGTTGATGCTAGGCTGTTTTTTACCTGAGCAGGTAAATCTTTACCTCCACCCATCGGGTCGGATGCGTATTCACTCATTAAACTTATCAGCGCATCGGCATGAGTTTGAGTAGATAGGTTCGCTCTAATGATTTTAACCATTTAATACCAACAGTTTTGTTATAGCGTTAAGCAAGCAAGGCAACGCTTTTAGCTTGCGCATAAATTTTCTTGCCAGGTTGTAAATCAAGTATCGCGGCAGATTTTCTGGTAACACGTGCAAGCAAAGGAATACCGTTAATAAGCAGGCGAACGATGACTTGTGAATTGCCATCGTTGGTCATATCGTCAATGGTGGCGGCATAAATATTGAGGATACTGGTACCGGTTTGCGGCAGTAACGTTAAGCTGACATCGCGTGCGGCAATACGGACTCTGACATGGCTGCCGATTTCGAGAGACTGATGTTCTACCGTTACAAGCCCACCAGTGAAACTGAGGTAAGTTAGAGCGTATTCATTGTCATGCCCGGTAACGGTTGCCTCAATCAGTGTTTCCGCATCACGGGCATGGGCGAGCGGTAAGTCGAGCCGCGTGAGCATGTTCTGAATAGTATCAGTGGCTTTTATTCTGCCATTTTCGAGCAGCACTAAGTGGTCGGCTAAACGTGCCACTTCGTCAGGTGAATGGCTAACGTAGATGACCGGTATGTCGAGAGTTTGGCTGAGTGATTCGATGTAGGGCAAGATTTCTTGTTTTCGTTTTGCATCTAAAGCCGCTAGTGGTTCATCCATTAATAATAAGCGTGGGCTCACCGCTAAGGCGCGCGCGATGGCGACGCGCTGACGTTCACCACCTGATAAGGTGCCAGGTTTGCGCTGCAGTAATGATTCTATTCCTAGTAATTCGATGGCTCGCTCAATCGAGACATGCCGGTGTTCAGCCGGTACGCGCTTCAGGCCGTATTCAATATTTTTTAAAACCGTTAAATGCGCAAATAAACTCGCTTCCTGAAAAACATAACCAATAGGCCGTTTGTGTGCAGGCAGACAGTAGTTTGTGTCTTGCCAGACTTGATCATCGACTTTTAGGAAATTATTGGCTTGATGTTCAAGTCCCGCAATCGCTCTGAGTAAAGTGGTTTTGCCGCTACCTGAGGGGCCAAATAAAGCGGTGATACCTTTGGCGGGCAAAGTAAAGGCCACATCAAGTGTGAAGTCGCCATGCTTGATCAGAAACTGTGCATCAACACTCATAGTTGCCCCACGCGGTAACGGCGGTTAAATGCATAGACAGCAATCAACATGATAAAAGCTAACAGCATTAAAGTCGCGGACAACCAATGCGCGTTAGTGTATTCCAAACTTTCTACATGATCGTAAATCGCGATAGACACTACTTGTGTTTCACCGGGGATATTGCCGCCAATCATTAGCACAACACCAAACTCGCCCAATGTATGGGCAAAGCCAAGTACCGCGGCTGTAATAAAACCAGGGCGTGCCAAAGGCAGGGCGACACTAAAGAAACGATCCATGGGCGAGGCACGCAAGGTGGCGGCAACTTCGAAGGGACGTTTGCTAATGGCACTGAAGGCATTTTGTAATGGTTGTATCACAAATGGCATGGAGTAAATAACTGAACCAATCACCAAACCAGTAAAAGTAAACGCTAGCGGTTCAACGCCTAACCATTGAGTTAAGCCACCTATTGGGCCATTGGGGCCGAGCGCGAGGAGTAAATAAAACCCTAACACCGTGGGGGGCAGGACTAATGGCAAGGCGACGGTGGCTTCAACCAGAAATTTAAATCGCCACTGGCTGTGTGCCATCCACCATGCGAGTGGTGTCCCCAATAATAATAATATTAAGGTGGTAACCGCGGCCAGTTTGAGCGTAATGGCGAGGGCGATAAGATCGGCTTCATTAAACATTACGGTGTATCGTAGCCGGATTCATGGATGATATTCAATGCTTGTTTACTACGCACGAATGTCAGTAATTCACGGCTGGCAATATTATCGTTGAGTAGTACAGCCTGTTGCTTAATAGGCGGGTATTCAGTTGTGGGCACGCGCCAGAATGATCCGCTAATCGGTTTATTAGCTTGTTTAACTTGCGCCAGTGCAACAAAGCCTAGTTCCGCATTACCACTTTTTATGAATTGATATGTTTGGGCAATATTCTCGCCACGGACCATGCGTGATGTTAATGATGACCATAAACCACGGTCCTTTAAAACTTGCTGTGCGGCGATGCCATAAGGGGCGAGTTTCGGGCTAGCGATGGCAAGACGACGAAACTTATTGCTAGACAAGATGCTTGCCGTGTTATCAAAATAGTTTTCTCTTGGACTCCATAAAATGATCTTACCAACAGCATAGGTAAAGCGAGTTTTGGTTATAGCAAAACCTTGTTGTTCTAATAGTAAGGGGCGCTTACTATCTGCAGCAAAAAAAACATCGAACGGTGCACCATTGATAATTTGAGCATAGTGTTTACCTGTTGAGCCAAAGATTAATTTTAGCTTGTGGCCACTGCTGGATTCGAATTTTTGTGCTAGCTGTGAGAAAGTTTTTGCAAAGTTACTCGCAACGGCCACGCGTAAAGTATCGGCGCTGACGGATGCTGAAAAAAATAGCAGGCAAGGGATGATGTGCTTAATAAAGACCACAGAAAATTTCATGGTTAGATTTTATTCTTCAGTTCTTTGCCTTGTTCAAATGATGAAATATTTTCAAGCGTAGTGTCGGCAATATTTTTTAATGCATCAGAGGTAAAGAAGCCCTGGTGAGCTGTAATGAGCACGTTGGGGAAGGTTAGCAGTCGTTCAAAGATATCATCCTGAATTATTTCACAAGAAAGATCTTCAAAAAATAGTTCACTTTCCTGTTCATAAACATCTAGGCCAAGATAACCAATATTTTTGCTTTTCAAACCGTCAATCACTGCGCAGGTGTCGAGCATTGCACCGCGACTAGTGTTGATAATCATCACCCCCGGTTTCATTTTTTCGATCGCAGCATGATTAATAATATGTTTAGTCTCGGGTGTGAGAGGTGAGTGTAAAGAAATAATATCTGAATCAGTAAGTAGTTTATCTAATGATACGTATTCAACGCCGTTAGCTTCACATTCCTTGTTGGGGCTGGGATCACAAGCCAGCACTTTCATACCGATGCCGATAAGGATGCGAGTAACAATAGAACCGATTTGGCCAGTGCCAATAATACCGGCCGTGCGGCCAGCTAGATCAAAGCCTAACAAACCTTCTAGTGAAAAATTACCATCGCGGACCCTATTATAAGAACGGTGCATTTTTCTATTCAGTGACAAAATTAAACAAACAGTGTGTTCAGCAACTGCATTAGGTGAATAAGCTGGCACTCGGACAACTGTCAGACCAAGATCGTTGGCAGCATTTAGATCAACGTTGTTATAACCGGCGCAACGCATGGCGATGAGCTTTACGCCTTTTTGTGAAAGTTGGGTTAATACATTGCAATCGAGGGTGTCATTAACAAAAGCACAGACAGCGGTTTCATCATCGATTATGCTCACTGAGTCACTGCAGAGGTGCGCGTCAACGAATCTCAGCTGGTGCTTAAACGCGGAGTTGGACTCAATAAAGTATTCTTCGTCGTAGTGCTTACTACTGAAAAAAATAACCTTCATCTTATTCCTGCAACCAGGCTAAGGCTTCATCATGGCTTTCAAAGTATTTTGCTTCACCACCAATAAACCAGGAGCCAACTTTAGTTGCCATGCCTAACCAATCTTTATGACCATATATAGCGACTTTTTCAAACTGACGGCCATGTTTTAAACCGATTTTGAAATCATCCCAGGCCGCTCGTAATTCCCAGCCTTCTAGCTCGGTAGCGTCGAACAGGGTTTTTATTTTCGGATGTTTTAAACCCTCCATGGCCGAATCAATCATCGGCGTGATGACGAGGTAGTCTTCGTGGGTAAGTGTGCCGGTGGCTTTGAGTGATAGAAAGATATCGTCATTGATACGTTCAATGCCGATGGAAAGTCCATGTCTTTGTCTATCCATATCACTTCTCCTTTTGATGGAAAAATCAGAGGTGCTATGGTTTAGTTTGTGCCAAATACGACACTGATGCAATTTATTGTTTGCGGGTGAATACCCAGCTATTACCGGCACTAAGTTTGCTGTTGAATTTATAGCCTTCTTCATTAAATTCTTTAATGGCTTCGGGTTTAGTGATGCGGTTTTGAATAATGTAACGGCTGAGTAAACCGCGCGCACGCTTGGCGTAAATACCAATCATTTTGTAGTCGCCATTTTTATATTCTTTAAACTGCGGGGTGATAATTTCACCCATTAGGGCATCCTTTTTAACAGACTTAAAATATTCGTTTGAAGCAAGGTTAATTAAAGTGCCTGATTTAACCGCAGTGAGTTGATCGTTAATGCCATCGGTAATGGTGTTACCCCAGAAATCATAAAGGTTTTTACCTTGATCGGTTTCTAAACGCGTGCCCATTTCCAGGCGGTAAGGCTGCATCAGGTCTAAAGGTCGTAATAAACCGTATAAGCCGGATAATACCCGCAAGTGCTTTTGTGCAAATTTTAAGTCGGCGGCACTGAATGATTCCGCATCTAAACCTTTATAGACGTCGCCTTGAAAAGCCAGTACAGCTTGCTTGGCATTTTTCTCGGTGCACTTTGGTTTCCATGCTTCGTAACGATTAAAATTCAACTCGGCTAGATTTTGACTCAGGTGCATGAGCTCAGACAGATCGTGCACTGACATATCTCGCAAACGCTTAATTAAACGTTTGGAATAATCCATGTAGTCCGGCGTGGTAAAGGTTTTAGTCTTTGCCGGCGTTTCATAGTCCAGTTTTTTCGCTGGTGAGATAACAATTAACATGGTCGGTGTCTTCGTTAAAGAGTTTTCAGGACAGTGGCTGCCGCTTCAATGGTGGCGGCTATGTCAGCATCGGTGTGCGCGGCAGAAACAAAACCGGTTTCATAAGCACTCGGCGCTAGATAAATACCTTGTTTCAACATACCATGATAGAAAGCTTTGAACCGTTCTTCATCGCAAGCCGAGGTTTGTGCAAAGTTAGTGACTTTTTCTTCATCGGTAAAGAATAAACCATACATGCCACCGACATGATTTTCTGTCATCGGGATACCGGCATCTTTAGCCGCAGCCATAATACCGTTAATCAGTGTCTCAACCTTGGCGGATAAGTTATCGTAGAACCCGGCTTCACTAATAATTTTCATGGTGGTTAAACCCGCCGCCATCGCAATCGGGTTACCTGACAAAGTGCCGGCCTGATACACAGGGCCGAGTGGCGCAATGTGATTCATAATCTCGCGTTTACCACCGAAAGCGCCCACCGGCATGCCACCACCAACGACTTTACCAAGCGTGGTTAAGTCTGGGGTAATACCGTAATGACCTTGCGCACCGCCTAAGCTAACGCGGAAACCGGTCATCACTTCATCAAGAATTAACACGGTGCCGTATTGGTCACAGACTTCACGCAGACCTTCAAGAAAACCGGGAACGGGCGGAATGCAGTTCATGTTACCGGCAACCGGCTCAACAATAATACAGGCGATTTGTTCGCCGACTTCACTGAAGACTTGTTTAACTTGCTCGATGTCGTTGTAGTCGAGGGTCATGGTGTGATCGGCTAGTCCGGCAGGCACGCCCGGTGATGTTGGTACGCCTAAGGTCAGCATGCCGGAACCGGCCTTCACTAATAAGGAGTCAGCGTGACCGTGGTAACAACCTTCAAATTTCACAATCTTGTCGCGACCGGTGTAACCGCGTGCTAAACGAATCGCACTCATGGTTGCTTCGGTGCCGGAGCTAACCATGCGCACCATGTCCATCGATGGCACGATTTTGCACAGCATGTCGGCCATGTCGGTTTCAATTGCAGTTGGGGCGCCAAAACTTAAACCGTTTTCAGCCGCGTCTTGCACTGCCTTAATCACATCAGGGTGTGCGTGACCAAGAATCGCCGGCCCCCATGAGGCGACGTAGTCGATATATTTATTGTCGTCTTCATCAAACAGGTATGCACCATTGGCTCGTTTGAAAAATACCGGATCGCCGCCGACACCTTTAAAGGCACGTACTGGTGAATTGACGCCACCGGGAATGTGAGTTTGGGCTTTTTCAAATAGATCGTGCGAACGGCTCATGCGACTTCCTTAAAATTTGTTATTGGTTGGTGCTTGTCTGTTGGGGGGCTATTCTAGCGAATATTGGCGGGTTTTGCCTAAGCAGAGCGTCTTTATTTGTTATCAGCAAACAATTGTGCGTATTGTCGCGCCGCGGTTTCTACATTGGTGGCGGCAAATACGCCGTTAATGACCGCTAGCATGTCGGCGCCGGCTGTTAGTAAAGACGTCCCATTTTCAGCCGTGATACCGCCAATGGCGCAGACCGGGATCGTTAATTGCTGTTTGGCAGCGGTTAAAATTGAGGCATCAGCCGGGCTGGCATCAGGTTTAGTTTTTGAGGTAAAGAAGCGACCAAACGCTACATAGCTGGCACCTTGTTGCTGTGCATGCAGGGCTAGTTCAATCGAGTCGTGGCAAGTCACCCCAATAATCGCGTGCTCCCCAAGCGAGGTGCAGGCATTGGCAACGGCGCCATCTGTTTGGCCAATGTGTACACCATCAGCGCCAATCTGTTTCGCCAGTGCCACATCATCATTGATTAACAGCGGCACATTCGCTTGCTGGCAAAGCGCTAAAATAGCCGTGGCTTGTTGTTGGCAATGGTTAGCTGAAGCGGTTTTATTGCGGTATTGCAGCAGCCGAACACCGCCATCGAGCGCTTGTTGCACTTGCTCGAGAATACGATCATCTGGGCACAAGGCTGGATCGGTAATCGCATACAAACCATATAAAAGTGTCATGAAATGCGGCTGGGGATAGCCTGACCTTCGCCCAATTGCTCGGCGGCGCGCAAGCTGGCATGGGTGTAATCCAGTGCCGACGCCACAGCGCTGTGAATGTCCTCACCGAGTGCTAGTTGTGCGGCAATCGCCGAGGCCAACGTGCAACCAGAGCCATGGTAGTGACCATCAAGGTAAGGCTGGCTGAACATCTCGGTGTTGTTGGCACTGTATAAACGATGAGTCACGGTCTGTTTGTGTTGGGTTTCAGCTTCATGAGTGCCAGTGATCAGCACCGACAAGCAACCTTTAGCACGCAGTGCGTCGGCACAATCAGCCAGATCATGCTGACCTGTCAGCCGCCGCGCTTCTTCGGTGTTGGGGGTAATAATCGTGGTCAACGGCAACAGCCAGTCATTGATGGCGGCAATTAAGTCTTCACTGGCGACATCGGTGCCGCCGCCGGCCGCAAGCACGGGATCAAGAATTACCCGCAAAGGTTGATAGTCAGTAATCAGTTGTGCCACCGCCATTACAGCCTCAACACTGCCAAGTAGACCTATTTTGAAGGTGCTAACGGTAAAATCACGCAAAACCGGCTCCGCCGCCGCCTGAATTTGCTCGCTACTTAATGGGGTCAGGCTCAGCACATCATGGCTATTTTGAGTGGTAAGGGCGGTAATAATGGTACTGGCATGGGCGCCCTGGGCGGCAATGGCTTCAATATCGGCCTGTAAACCGGCTCCACCACTGGGATCGTGGCCAGAAAAGCACATGACGACGGGTTTGGCTTGCTGTGTTGGCATTTTTAGTTTCAATTTAAGTTAATATTCATCGCGGCATGGTGTAATATCGCCGCCTCAAACCAGCGTAGCACGAACAGCGGCTGGGCCGTTATTTTGTGCGTAACGTCGCATCGTCGATAAAGGAAATGTGTTTTTATGAAGACCTACATGTGTGTCATTTGTGGTTTTATTTATGATGAAGCTAAAGGCTACCCAGACGAAGGCATTGCTGCCGGTACGGCTTGGGACGATGTGCCGCCGAACTGGAAGTGCCCAGATTGTGGTGCTGGCAAAGAAGATTTTGAGATGGTTGAAGTTTAATCGATTCTTCGCGGCATTAAATCAAGGAAGCCACTTCTTGCCACATGAAGTGATTAAATAAAAGGAAATGCACGGTGAATTCGAGTTTATTAAGTAGCAGTTATTGGCTGTTAGGTCTTGGCGTTGTCGCGCTAATACTGTTTATTTTTGCACGTCCCGCATTAGCGTCTGTGGCGCCTAAAGTGGGTGAGCCTGCGCCTGGGTTTAGTTTACTTGATCAAAACGGTACGCAGCGCAGCCTTGAAGATTACAAAGGCAAATGGCTGGTACTGTATTTTTACCCCAAAGACGACACCCCCGGTTGCACCACGGAAGCTTGTCATTTTCGTGATGACTATTACCTGATTAAATCATTAGGTGCCGTCGTGGTGGGCGTGAGTCTGGACGACGTTAGTTCGCACAAAGAATTTTCTGAGAAGTTTTCATTGCCGTTTAGTTTGTTGGCCGATGGCGACCACGAAATGGCCAAGGCCTATTCCGTGTTGACCGGTTTTGGGCCGTTTCATTTTGCTCGCCGGCAGACCTTTATTATTGATCCGCAAGGCAACATTGCCCGCCATTATGCGAATGTGCGGCCTAAGCAACACGCGGCGCAAGTGATTGATGATTTAAAAGGCTTTATTGCAAAACCCTAAGGGAATAAAGCTTACTACAAGGAACACTGTTTCAGAATAATCAACGGAAAACGGTTTTAAAAGCTAGAATCTTGACTACACTTAGAGCCAGAAGAAAAAGGATATTTGAGAGGGGACAGGGTATGAGTAATCTTGCAACAGAACAAATGGCGACACTTGCCAGTGGTTATTGCGAACTTGTTGAATCTTTTGATGAAAATTCATTAGACAACTGGTTAACTGACGTCGCTGAGTTGTTGCCAAAACTGCATCGAGCGGTAGATGGCTTAGAACAAGCCAAATCGATGGGGGTGTACGAACACCGAGCTGATTATGATGCTCGCTTTGAAATGTTTACCCGCCTTTATCAGGCATTGGGTGAACGTAACGGTTATTCCTACGAGTACGACGGCCTTGACGGCCAGCGCCTATCAGGCAGCTTAGCGGATGACATCACCGATATTTATTTTGACCTTAAACATGGCCTTAGTGTGCTGATAAATGATCCAACCATGGCCGCCCATGAATGGCAGCACAGTTACGAGTTTCACTGGCGTCACCATTTACTTGACGCCGAGCGTCAGCTATTAGGTGCGCCTGAGGCAGCTGCGAATAACTAGCCGCGTTAAGATTACTTTAAGCAAAGCTGGCTACTATAAAACCTTAGTTATCCTAGCCTTGTAATCGTAGAGTCTTGTATTACAATTCGACGGCGGATATCGTATCCGCCGTTTTTTTATACCTACCGTTATTCTGTTGTCGGAGTCCCTTATGCGCAGTACCCTGGTTTTTCTATTAATTGCAGTCTTTGCTGGCAGCGCCAGTGCCGAAGATAAAGTTAAATTCTTTGGCGATGCCCGCGTTGGTTTTTTCTCTAATGATCGGGACGATCGTGATGGTAGTCAGGACACCACCGATGAATTTCGTTTACGCATACGCGGCGGAGTGAAAATTCGTTTAAGCGAACGGATTCGTTTTAAAGGCCGACTTGCTGGCCGTTACTCAACTGATGATCGTAATCGCCCGCACTTTGAATTCTTCTCATCGATTCCATCTGGCGACGGTTTACGCCGCGGTGATTCAACCGTAGACACTTTATTAATAGACTACCGCCCCAATAAAAACTGGAAAATTCGTGCCGGTCGTTTGCAAACCAGTTACGAGTTACAAGGCGTGGGTAAAAAATCACTGGATCGAAACAACAGCCCCAACACCGACATCAACTGGGTTGATGGCGTTGAAGTAAACTACAACTTAGCTCGTGGTTGGATCGCAACCGGCCTAGTGCAATACAACCCAAGCGCGGGGCCAACTGAAGTGCGCCGTAGTCCACTTAATTTCCGTGACGACGGCAGCCGCTTTAGCTACTTCGCTTCATTTCATAACGACCTGCCACATGGTCGCATCGTGCAACGCGCGATTGATTTCACCTACCTGCCAGACGCCTTACTTGAAGACGGCAGTGTTAATGGTGATATAGAAGACTACTGGGTACTCGTGGCTCGCACCGCCGCAAAATGGCCACTCACCCAAAGCGGCACTGACTTCTTACTAGGTTTAGAACTCGGTTACGCGGGTAACACACCAACCGAACAAGCTATTCGCACCGGTAACTCAGGTGATTCTGGTGGTGCAGCAGGACAAATTACCTTTAACTTTCTTAACATCGTGCCTAAACATAGCTTAGGCATTATCGTTGGTGCCGCAGAAGGCGGCTACTTACTGTCCCCCGATTTTCGCAGCAACTCGGATTTGCTCGAAGCACGCTACAAATGGGCGATTAATAAAAAGAGCAAGTTCGAAGCTCGCCTTCGTCGCCGTGAAGAGTTAGACAAACGCGTAGGTGCTCGCGATAAACGCGAAGACGTTGATTTTTACTTACGTTACACGATTAAGTTCTAACATCGTTACAAACTATTATGTTACTTAAAAGGCTTCGCACGAGGCCTTTTTTTGTGGCTGATATTTATAATAACTAAAAAGCTTATAAACTATGTACAGCTTTGCAGAATAAAAATTATTGAAATGCCGTACTAAAAAGCGTTAACTTATTGATATGATTAAGGACGGATTATTACATAGCCTAAAAGCCGTCTTTAAAGATAGCTTTTAGGCTATCTACTTATAGTTAGGCGTAATATGAAAATCGTAATTAGTTTTATACTCTTAATTTCAACTACACACGCAATAGCTTGTGGTTCAATTTCGCAACGGCTATATGGTTACTGGGGACTAAAGGATTTAGATAAGAAAAGCACATTTCTTGAAAGTAATAGTTGCCCGTTCTCAAAGTATTATGCGGCTTTAGATGCAGATCCTATTATTGCTGAAGTACTAATTGATGCAATAGAAAGTGGAGTTAGTGACAAGATTATTAAAAATGCCCTCAAAAGCTACAATTGTGCCTTTGGTGCAAGAAATACTGAAAAATACCAAGTAATACGAAATTATATCACTGAAGAAAAATATAGTAGCTTTTGTGATATGAAAAGATTAAATACGATAAAAATAGTAAATGCTGAAGGTGGTCTGGTTCTAAGAAGTAAACCTAATAAACGCTCCAAGCGTTTAAGCGCAATAGCGAATGGTACACAAGTAGAAGTTATCAGTTTAATAGGTGATTGGGCTCATGTAAAAGCTTATACGGGAAAAGGTTATGTTTACTACCCATTACTTACTGCATACTGAAAATACGCCTAACAAGGCGTTGAAATCGGACTTTTTAAAAGCGGCGCTCTGCTTCGCTTTTAAAAAGCCGCTTAACTAAAACGTTAGACTTATGAATAAAGCAATAATATATATAATAGCAATATTTTCTGTAACATTAGCCGTTACCTTTCTTTCTACAAGCTGGGTATTTATCCCCGCCCTTATTGATAGTCCAGATACGAGCTATCTTATAAATCAAGCATTGTCTTATTCGGCTTTGGTAGCAATAGTAACTGGGAGTATAATATTGGTAATTGGAGCCCCTGTATATTTAGCATTAGATTATAAAGGAAAGGCATCACAAATTAATCTTGCGTTAGTAGGATTTATTATTCCAGTTATAATTTTGTTGCTGATTACATTTCTTACTGCTACAGATGGAAGTGGGATGTACTCTTCTGGCCAAAACTATCATGGTACATATCGCTCCATGATAGTGGAGAATCAACGAACTTTTTGGGGCTGGATAAACTTAATAGAGCAGTACTTAACCTATGGAGTTTATGGTCTAATTGGCGCAACCTTGTTTGGAAAAATCATAGCCGTTTTAAAAACAGATAGTACTGACTAACAAATCATTCAAAATAAGCACCTGTATATCTCCCATAAAGCAGACCTAAAATATAATGAAGATAGTGACTACAAAAGATGGCCAAATGTTTGTATCAGGCATCACTAGAAACGCTATTGGTGTTCTATTTGATTTGTATGTAGGGATGTTCGTCATGTACGCATTGGTAGCTGCTTTAAGGTTTTTAAGTTTAAAGCACCTGTCTATAGAAATAGTTGCGCTTGTTATTATCTTGCTTTACCCACTGTTAGCCCATAAAGAAATTGTTCCCGGTATCGGTCGTTGGGCATTAGGATTGCACCGATATGAGTATTCAGAAGTAGAAGAGTATAATGGCTCGGGTACGTTAATTGCTTATGAGAAATTAGCGTCTAGTGAATATTCAATAAGAACAGTCGTAGCGGTAATCTTTTTCGCGGCACTGTATTTTTTAGCAACTTATGTTGCAAGCTTGTCATAATCATCTGTGAACTAACTCCGGTCTGGGGTATAGTTGAAAAAAAGCACGATCTGAGGACCTACCTAATAAGAAGTTAACGTAAATCACCATCTAGATGGGAGAATAATAATGTTATCATTTTCAGGTAAAGGAGAAATAGACGAACACACGGGTAAGCTTATTGTTGGTATCACCGCACTCTTTCTAGCGACTTTTACAAATTACTTTGCAGAAGACGTATTACAATCAATCAGTGATTCTTATCACGAGTCGGGTTGGTCTCGTGATATATTCGTTGGTTCATTATTTGCAATATCTGCGTTTCTACTTTCATTTAACGGACACTCAAGACCACAAATGGTGGCCAGTAAGATCGCAGCATTTGCTGCGATAGGCGTAGCCATATTTCCATGCGTATGCGAAGTCCATGAAGAAATTATTCCTTATGTGCACGCGGGGTCTGCCGCGGTTGTATTTTTGATACTCGCCTTTTTCTGCTATACCTTTTATATACGGGCAAAAGACAAAGGTACCTCGCGCGCAAAATTTAGAGCCTACGTTTATGCTGCCTGCGGTATTGCTATCGTTGCGTCAGTGGTTGTTATCGCGCTCGATGCGCTTTTGGATGGAGCGATTAGAGCTACAATACCTCGCTTAGTTTTTTATGGTGAAAATGTAGGCCTAGTTGCTTTCGGTATTGCCTGGCTCTCTGCTAGTCGTATCCTTCCCGGGTTTACTACCAAGGATGACCGACTTCCGCTTTTTAAATAAGTTAAATTGATGGTTTGTATAGAGTAGGTGTGCGATGAAAGAAATCACGGGTATCAACCACGTCGGTATAAGAGTTAAAAATCTGGAGAATGCCAGAGCCTTTTATGAGCAACTTGGTTTTGTATTTATAGTAGGCCCTATTGGGCCTGAGCCTGTAGCGATAATGGAACATCCTTCAGGGGTTAATATAAATTTTATACTGAATGCTGACGTTGATTTAAATGAAAATATTCTGATGGATGTCACTAAAAGGTATCCAGGATATACGCATATAGCACTGGATGTTAATAATATTGAGTCCATGCAACAGGCAATAGAGAAACTGGATATTCCTATTACCGAGGGGCCGATTACCTTACCCGATGGCGGCGTCATGTTTTTCATTCGTGATCAAGATAAGAATGTAATTGAATTCCATCAAAACCCTTAGAATATTGTATAGCAGATGAAAATATTTTTAGTACAACATGGTTTGGCTGTGACTAAGCCTGAAGATCCTCTTCGGCCTTTGTCCGCTGAAGGGGTGGCCTCCGCAGAGGCGATGAGCCAATGGGCGCAGGATGTTGGTGTTTCTGTCAGCGCGATTCGTCACAGTGGTAAGCTTCGAGCAGAACAAACGGCTCAATATTTTGCCGATAATCTCAAACCATCTGGTGGTATTAGCATTGCTTCTGGTTTAGCGCCAAATGATGATGTTCATACAATGGTTAAAATCGTTAATACTGAATTAGTTAATTCAATGATAGTCGGGCATCTGCCTTTTCTGAGCCGCTTTGCGAGTTTATTAGTTGCTGGCGATTCAGAGATTGAAGTTGTTCGGTTTTGTAATAGCGGGATAGTTTGTTTAGTGAATGATAATAATAGCTGGTCTATTGATTGGGTAATGACGCCTGATCAATTAACTTAAGCTTGTTGATAGCAACTTATTATGACCATTTTAAATATCAGAGAACACGGTGTGGAGATTAAGCAAGACTTTCTCTCTCCTGAGAAAATTAAAGCAGTAATTGCTGAGATTGATGCTTATGATGAGGCTGTCCCCAAATATGGTATTAGGAATGCAGAGAAGAAGTTTCCGAGCATTTCGGAAATTGTTCATAGCAAAAGATTAATAGATCTAGCTTATGGTATTTTGAGTTCATCCCCTCAAGTTGTCCGAGTTATTTTTTTTGATAAAACGCCAGATAAGAACTGGCTTGTTAGTTGGCATCAGGATAAAACAGTTGCAGTGACTGATAAGTTTGATATGGATGGTTGGGGGCCGTGGTCTTTGAAAGAGGGCGTTCATCATGTTCGACCACCATTGACGGTATTAAATGAAATGGTGACGTTTAGACTTCACTTAGATAATGCCGATAGTGATAATGGGTGCCTTAAAGTCATTACTGGCTCGCATGAAATCGGTATTTTAAAGCAACAGCCGTTAAGTGAACTAGTAAATAAAAGCGAGCCTGTTTTCTGTGAAGTTAAAGCAGGTGATGCGGTGATTATGCGGCCTCATATTTTACATTCATCTAGTAAATCGGTTTCGCCATCGCATAGGCGGGTTATTCATATCGAGTATTCTGGCTTTGGTTTGCCGGGTAATATTAGTTGGGCATAGTAGAATCATAGAGGAAAAATCATGGCACATTATCAGAAAATTATTGTAATGCTTCTGTCTGCGCTGATGTTATCGGCTTGTAGTGAAGAGGTTGTGGTTAAAGTGCCTACCGATAAGCCTGAGTATATTGGTGTTTGGCAGTATAAACATGATGAGTTTTCAAATGGGGTGAAAGTTGATAATCGTTTGTTTGCTATTTATGAAGACAGCACGGTGTCTTATAAGCGCTGTTCTAAAGCGCAAAGCAGTCATACCACAGTCAATGCACCTGAAGGGGTGATTAGTAAATTTAGTGACAATGAAATTGTCGTTGCGGCTAAAGTGTTGTTTATGAGTTTTGATCTGGATTTTGTGATTGATAAAGTGCCTTACTTAGATAGTGGTCGCTGGTATATGCAAATGGATGGTGTGTTGTATACGAAGTTAAAAGAAGGCGAGAAGAGTGATCACGAGCACTGGGATTGTGGTGACAATTAAAGACACTCGATAATGGTAATAATATTTGTTATTTAACGGGCAGTGTTTGCAGGTAACGAAGCAGATCGGCCTGTTGTTGCTGAGATAGTTTGTCATTCATATGTGGCATAGGTGCGCCACCAACAAACCCGCTAGGTTGACCATGTCGAAATTTATGTAATGCTTCCCATGGATTTTCGAACGCGACAGTGCCCACATATTCAGGGTGTTGTTGATCTTTAAAGTTTATCTTATTTCCCTGATTGCCATGACAGGCCTGACACCATTGGTTAAAAATAGGTTTGCCTTTATCCGCATCACCTTTGGCTTGCGTTGTCTTGGGGTCGATGTAGCGGCTGTTATCAACTTGACCGGTGCTAACAAAGTCGGCAATACGTTCAAGTGCTGCATCCGTCATCACATCACCATAACGGTGTGTTGAGTCTTTTAGAATGGCCAGAATAGATGCCTGGTTAGCACCACTTAATCTTTGAATACCTTTAATGCCTGTATAGTGGCTACCCGTTGCATAAGCACCCTCAGCGCCTTTGTAATCCCAGCCATGGCATTCTTTACAACGCCAGGTACTTGCGCCTTTTTTATTACCGCTCGCGGGGTATGAGGGGTGAGTGCTCATTGGTTTGGCTAGTTTTAGTTCTGCCCACCATTTGTCATAGAGCCTGCCTCCCTCGGCCGTTAAGGCTAGTGAGGTGGCTGGTGTGTCATGAGATTGACATGCACTGTTGAGAACGAATAAACAAATAATAGCTATGTTGCGAAATGACATTATTATGACTCTGCCTGCTTGCGACGTTGTTGGTGATCTTTGCGTTTACGACGTTGCCCGAGCCATATCCACACTCCAGAACCTGCTAGCATGATTAACATTAATGCGGCGATGTCCATGACCCACACGCCAATCTCACCAAATAATCGACCGCTGTGTAAATCAAGTACCAGTCTTTCAAGTGGTAAAACGTGGGCACGAAAGTGTTGTTGTAACACTTTTGCTTCAGTCTCTGGCAATGTTGTTCGGGTTGACCAGTCGGGTTGAATGGTTGGCAATGCGGCTATCCAGTCGTCAAAATTCTCATCGGATGTGTAGATAGCGTGCGATGCATCAACAACAAAACGATTGCGCGATAAACCAATTTTTTTAACCCCAGAAGGAATGCCTTGTTGCGCGGTCATGCGTTCAACCACTTCACCATCGTCAGTCAGTAGCAATAGATCGCCACCGACAGCGACGATGATGGTGTCATCAAAATAGTTGGCGCCGAGTAATTTGCCAAACTGTCCGTCTAACGCACGGTCATCAAAATACAGTTGTGTATCAAGCTGGCTAATCGTATGCGTATTGGCTTGGTAGCTAACAATGTCTTCAGGTGCTTGAATGCCATACCAATCAAGTATGAGCGTTGACTCAATATAGTCTGTGTCGAGATCAAGTGATTCTGTGTGGTTAAGCATGATACCGGTAAAGGCTAATAATATAGCTAGAGCAGCTACCGTCACGCCGACGTATCGATGCCACAAGTACAGCGAACGCAGTTTGAGGAAAAATGATTTTTTAGGCTTATGGCGCGTCATTAGCAAACTCGGTTTGTTGGTGAAGGTAGAGTGCTAAACGACTCAGTTTTTTAATTGCGCGCACAGATAAGGTAGCGCCACTAATGCCGTCAATTGATTTATCTAACCGGGTATCTTTTTTTATACCCAGTTCACTGAACTGGTCAGTAAAGAAACTGTGGCGAACTTCCCAACCACGGCTTTCACGAAATATCAGCACTTTTACTCTTTCAATTTTATTATTATTAATCACAATACCTAATGTGATGGGTTTTTCTTTACCAATTTCATTTAGTACCCAGGCAGTGCGGTGTTGCTGACCCCAGTAACGAACCCTTAACTGTGTAGGCGGGTGAGCTAAAATATCACTGACGATGGGACGTATTGATTTGGTGATCCATATTTTCTTTGCTTTAGGCGCAGCACCGTTAAAGACCTCATTAATGAAGTCTTCAGGTTGTTGATATATGCCACGAGCATCAGCCACCAGAGGTAGCAGACAAATCAGCAATGAAAAAAGTCGTACCATTTTGTTGTTCCTTTACGCATAAATGGCAGAGCAACGAAGGTTACTCTGCCATGTCTATGCTAGGTGATTATAGAGGCAATTAAAATTGGTAACCAATTCCTACATTAAAGCCATCTAAGTCACGGTCGCTATCGGTATCATTTTCACGATCGATGTAATCAAATTTCAATACTACGTCTTCATGAGGATAGTAGTTGAAACCGACGTTGAACTGTTCGAATTCATCTTGAACACGTACGCCATCAACGTCGTCGAAGCGGGCGAATACACCAAAGGCTGGGGCGAACTTATAGCTGCCTTCTAGATAGAAACCATCTTGTTCATCACCATCAGCGGCTTCAATTGCATCACCATCAAAGTTCCACTGTGCAAATAAGGCTTTGGCGGTAAAGGCACCGCGGTTCCAGATAGCGTGGGTTTCGAATAACAAGCCTTCATCTAAACCATCGCCACTTTGCTGACTGGCATCAGTTTGATAGTTGAGCGACGCCGCCAGCTCTAAACCAGGAATACCGGTGTATTTTAAACGGCCAGTGGCGGCTAAATCATTTGCCACGGCGTTAGAGACTTTTTGCCTGCCACTACGAATGCGGAAAGCACTGCCACCACTAGTAGGAATTTCCAGACCCGAATGCACATCAAAGTTAAAACTAATGCCGTTTTCGTAGCGACCCGATACACCACCACCAGCGGTTACCCAGGTGGCCGGAACAATAATGTTTTCAATCGGATTACGTTCAACACCATAGAAGGTGGTTGGCTCGTGAGTTTCGTTAATGATGCCGACGGGCACAATGAACACACCACCACGGGCGGCGTAATTGTCGGTAATATCAAATTCAACAAAAGCTTGTTCAACTTCCACTTCACCATCAAGTGTCGAGCCACTAGCTTGCACACCGCCATGCTCAACTTCCAGTTCTGAGAAAAAGCGTACGCGATCGCTGAATTCATGATCGATATTAATTACAAAACGGTGTAGGTCGATTTCTTTAAAGTCGCTACCATCGCCATTTTCGAGGTTGTTGTAATGCACTTCGCCATAACCGCCGATAGTGGTCTTATCACCGAGTAATTTGCCACTGCTGCTGGCTTTTGCCAGAGACTGTTCAGCCAGTTCACCGGCGGCTTCAACTTTTTCTTCTGTCTGTTTGGCTGATTTGGTCAGTGCTTCAATTTGTTTTTGTTGTGCCTGAATAATGCGCCACAGCTCTTCAACGCTAGGCGCAGGTTTGCTGTCAGCCATTGCCTGGCCGGTTGTGGTGATTGCCAATGCGAGGGCGACGCAGCTGGCGAGTTGGGTGAAACGCATAATTATTCTCCAGTCATTCTGTTTGTTGAGGTAGTGTATTATAATTAACTGAAATACAAATGCAAATCATTATCATTTAGATTGGTATGCAGAAGCATGATTGCAACTATCTTTAATAAAATCATAGGTTTATATTTTTTTAGATGTTTGGAGAGATGAAAGCGAGGTATCGAAACGCTAGTACTGTACTAAATAACTCAGATAAAAGACGCCGTTAATCTATACAGAGGCGCAGATGCAGGTACAATAAGGGTAACTAATGAATTTAATTCCCTGTGTCGACTGCACAGGCTTTATGGAGAAAGAAAAATGGGTGCAGCATTAGATTTTACAAACGAAATGGCAGCGGGTGATGTAACGATTACACCTGCAGCGCAAACAGTGATGGCTAAATTATTTTCCGATGTGGATGACGCGGATATTACCGCGATCCGTATGTTTGTTTCCGGTGGTGGTTGCAGTGGCATGACTTATGGCATGACCTTTACCGGCGATCGTTTTGCGCATGACAAAGTTATGGAAGGCGAAGGTTTCCAAGTTTATATCGATTCAATCGCATTTAGTTACCTGCGCGGTGTTGAGATTGATTACGCTGAGAACGGTGCTAACGGTGCCAGCTTTGTATTCAATAATGTCTTCGCAGCAACTGGCGGCAGTGGTTCTTGCGGTGGCTGTGGCGGCGGCGGTGGTGGTTGCGCGTAACGTACCGTTACTTAGTTACAAGTTTTGCCAACGCCTTTCTCATTTGAGAAGGGCGTTGTCGTTTCTGACAGACCGTTAAATGCCAAAGCACTTATTACTTATTGCGCCACATAATAGCTACCGAATTGCGGCTTACTGTGAAGCCGCGCGCGAGTTGGGCGCGCAGGTGACGATTGCCTCTGCCGGTGAGCATTCGATTATTAGTGCGGTGAGTAACGGGGTGCATATAGATTTTGCTGACGTTGATAATGCCATTCAACTTTTATTAACGGCGCATCAACAAACACCTTTTGATGCTGTGATTGGCAGTGATGATCACAGTGTCGAGTTAGCGGCACGTGTTGCCGAGGTATTAAGCCTGCCACATAACCCAATTACGGCCGCGCAAATCAGTCGTCGCAAAGATAAGGCGCGAGCTTGTTTGCAAGCAGCGGGTGTTAACGTCCCTACTTATTCAGTGCTTAATTTAAAGCAATCTATTACTGAACAGATTGAGCATTATGATTTTCCTTGTGTGTTAAAACCGTTAGCTATGTCTGCCAGTCGCGGTGTGATTCGGGTTAATAATCAACAAGAATGTATTGCCGCGATTAATTTAATTAGCTTGTTTTTACGAGACGTTAAAGACCCTGTTGAGTCATCACGATTACTAGTTGAACAATATATTGATGGTGCCGAAGTTGCCTATGAAGGCATGCTAAGTCATGGCGCACTGAGCCAATTGGCATTATTTGATAAACCAGAACCGTTGGTCGGTCCTTATTTTGAAGAGAGTTATTATATTTCACCCTCTCGTCATGACATGACTATTCAACAACGCGTGCATGACACTGTTGCGGCCAGTTGCGCGGCGTATGGTTTAACGCAAGGTCCGGTGCATGCTGAGTGCCGAATAGATGCTCTGGGTAAAGTTTGGGTGATGGAAGTTGCCGCACGTACAATTGGTGGTGAATGCGCACGCTTAGTTGAAATAGCCACGGGTGTGAAGCTTGAAAAATTAGTGATCGCACAAGCGTTAAGTTTGTCAGTTGAGCAAGCCGATTTTTCAGGTGGTGCGGGGGTGTTGATGATTCCTGTGGCGGAAGCAGGTATTTTGCGCCGTGTTGAAGGCACCTTAGCGGCGCAGTCAGTCCCGTATATTGAAGAGTTAGTGATTAGTATTCGCGAGGGCAGTAAGCTTGTGCCTTTACCGGAAGGATCGAGTTACTTAGGTTTTATCTACGCGTTAGCACCGAGTGCAGAAGAAGCAGAGTTAGCCTTACGAGAAGCGCATGCGGCGCTGAGGATTGTTACCGCACCACTGTTTGAAATGCATCACCGGTAACGAAACGGTGATGCTAGTCATTATTTTTTTCCACCGCCAGCATTGTAGCCAGGTGGCAGTCCGCCATCTTGGCCTTCGTCAAAGAAGAAGCCCAGCATGTTACTTTCGACAACTTCAATGGTACGAGGATCGGCCGTACTTAAAGCGTTTTCGTTCATGATGGTAGTGAGGCGCTCGAGCCATTGAGCCCAACCTTCTTTTGACACATTCTCAAAAATACGGACACCCAGTTCACCAGGGTGAGTCGGGGCGTCGAGTGCTTCCGCTTCACGTTTGAGTACTACACATTGGATCATATTTGCCATCTTACATTTCCTGAATTCATTGCTGGGTCATTACGACGAAGGCGATTATAGCCTTATTTTGTGGCGGCGTGAACTGTGGCCTATATACAGACTGCCTAAAACGTTAGTAAGGCTTCACTACCACTAAAACAACCACGGCTACTAGAATTAAAACCGGGAACTCATTGAAGTAGCGGTAAAAAATATGGCTATGTTGGTTACCGTCGTCGCGGAAGGTACGAACATAGTGACCACAAACGAGGTGGTAAACGATCAAGATGACGACCAACCCCAGTTTTGTCATCAGCCAGCCCGTTGCCGCATAGGCGCTCCAGGCATAATCGTAGAGCATCCACACTCCTGACAGAATGCTCAGCACCGCGCCGGGGGTCATGATGCCGTAATAAAGCTTGCGCTCCATGGTCTTGAAACGCTCATTGCTAATACTGTCATCACGCTCGGCATTACTCATGGCGTGATAAACAAATAATCGGGGTAAATAGAACAGGCCCGCAAACCAGGTCATTAAAAAAATGATGTGGAAGGCTTTAAGCCAAATCATAAAGACGCTTGTTGTTTGTTCAGCAAAGATTCAATGCGCGCGGTCAGTGAAGGCATATCGAGATCGCCAATTTTCTGATAAACGATTGTGCCGTCGGCATCGATGAGGAAATTAGTCGGGGTTAAGCGCACATTTCCAAAAGCTTTGCTGGCCTCGCCACTGATATCCAGAGCAATGGTGTAGGGCAGCTGACGTTGTTCAACCAGTGCTATTACCTGATTCGGTGGATCGTAATCCATGCTGATGGCGACTAAGTTAAAGCCTTTGGGATGGAGCTTATTATAGAGCTCAACTAAATGCGGCATTTCTTCTACACAACCGCTGCAGGTGGTTGCCCAGAAAGTCACTAGTACAGGTTGGCCCCGGAAATCTTGCAGGGTCAGTTTTGAGCCGTCGATAGTGGTAAGGTTTAGCTGCGGTACTTGTTTGACGCCAGCGGGTGCAAACCAGACATAGCCCAGCATGACAACAATTAGCACCGCGGTAGCAGCAATCAGTGAATCTTTTAATTTCATAATCTCGGTCGTTCTCGTTAATAACTTACTTATCCGGCGGTAAAGTCGGTCTGTCTATTTTAAAAGCGGTCTCGCCAGTAGCCGCTTGCGGTGGTGGTTCTTCTTTAGCAATGCCCAGTAAGCGGCCAATGAATCGTAATATCGCTTTGAATCCGCGCCATAACTTCGGCAACAGCCAGATAATCAGGGCGATGAATAATACCAGTAATAGCAGGAATAGCCATGGGTGGTTGAGTGCCGTCCACAAGCCACCGATAACCATGGCATCTTCAGCTATTGAGGCTCCCCAATTAGTAAAAGGTTCCGGTGAGGTGTTGATCATGACTCGGCTGCCGGTTTTGGTGAGGTGTGAGCCAGTGGCCATGGTGCCGCCAACAATTAGTGCAGCGAGTTGTATTTCAGGTGACATTTCACCGACCGCGCCGGCGGCCAGCATTGCCCCAGCGGGTATCCGAATAAAGCTGTGAATGGCATCCCAGCCGGTGTCGACGCCGGGGACTTTATCAGCAAAAAATTCAACGCAATACATAAACCCGGCTGCTGCTAATACCAGTGGGTTGGAGAGAATGACCAGATCAGGCGGTAGTTCCATGTTGCCGGTGGTGTGCATCCAGCCAAGCATAAAGATCGCCGCATATAGGTTAATGCCACTGGCCCAGGCAACGCCCATGGTCAGGGCAATGATTTCAACAACATCCATAACGTTCTCCTGCTTCAGTGGCTCACGGTGAGTGAGGCTGTTTCAATGGTTTCGCGAGTGACGATGCCTTCAATGCGCAAAATTTGCGGGGCACTGTGTCGCCATATATAGAGTGCTTCTGCCTGTGTCTCAGCCAATGCCTTTGCCGCTTGTTGCACAGTGGCTTGCACGTGGGTGCCGGCTAGCTGTAAGCGTTGCGCGGGGATAGCGAGCAGATCAATCGTTTCATCTTCAGTGCCTTCAATATAGCGTTGCAGATCAGCGGTTGGCAAGAGCGCGGTGGGACCGTCACCGTCTTCAACTATTATCCAGCGCGGCTGTTTTTCTAGCAACAGCAATGCATCGGCATGCGTGAGGTGTTGATTTTGACGACAAAAATCATCATTCATTAAACTGGCAATACCGATACGCCGTTGGTTTTGCGACAGCGGATCGTGACGATAATCGAGGCCACGACTGCGCAGTAAGGTAATAAAAATTGAAGGGCGACCAAATACCTCGCCAGAGGTGAGTGTGGCAGAAATCACCGCCAACATGCCTGGTAAAATAATATTCGGATTGCCCGTTAGCTCAAGCAAAGCCATGAGTGCTGCCATCGGTGCTTGTAGTGTGGCGGCCATCATCGCCGCCATGCCAATCATGACGTAAAGGCCAACGCTAACGCTGCTGTCAGGCATTAGTTGCGCGCCAAGTAAGCCAACAACTCCACCTGCAAGTGCGCCAGTGAAAAGCGATGGCGCAATTAAGCCACCCGGTAGGCCTAAGCCTAGGCCAATCACGGTGGCGATTAGCTTCGCTGCCAGTACACCAAGCATTAGCGCAATACTAAGTTGGCCGAGCATGGCTGCGGTGACGGTGTCATAACCAATTCCCATTACTTCTGGGTATAAAATAGCGATCAGGCCAGTGATCAAACCGGCCGCACTGCAGCGCAGTAAAATCGATGACTGTGCTCGCCATTCTGTAATGTGTTTGAGCAAGGTATTAAAGCTGGCCGCCAGCGCACCAATGATAACGCCCATGAAAATAATCCACGGCATTTCCAGTAACGAAGCCAGATCAAAGTTAGGCACCGCAAAAGCCGGTTCAACGCCATAGACTGCACGCGATAACACCGTGGCACTGACGGCCGCGAGAATCACTGGAATGAAACCACTGATGGTGTATTCCATCATGATCACTTCCATGGCGAAGATAACGCCGGCTAGCGGGGTATTGAAGGAGGCCGCTATCGCCGCCGCGCAACCACAGGCAACGAGAGTGCGAATGCTATTATTGGGAAGTTGTAACCACTGGCCAAGCAAACTGCCCGAGCTGGCACCGAGGTGCACACTTGGCCCCTCACGACCCACTGAATGACCACTAATAATACTGATCGCACCGCCAAAAAATTGCACCAGCATATTGCGTAGTGGCAAGTGAGCTTCATGGTAATTGAGTCGTTCCATGACATGCACAATGCCGACGATGCGGTCAGGTCGTTGAATGAAATGAAATACCGCGCCAATTAGCACACCGCCACCGAGTGGTAGCGCCAGCCGCCAGTGCCAGGCCAGTGCTTCGTAATTTTCGACGGTGCTCATGAAACTGCCCTGTGCAGACTCAATGAGATAACGGAACATCAGAATCACCGCGCCCGCCAGTACACCGCTGATAAGGCCTAGGAGCGCCAGTAAAAATACCGCGTCAACGCTGGCAAGACGCAGTCGGGTGTGTTCAAGCATTCTTTTCATGTTTCATGAGTGGTATGACTACTGGTAGATAATAACTTATCAGTAACCGATGAAAATTACTGCATTGATGGGGCTCATTGGTGATTAAAAGTACGTGTTTAGACTTAGTTGTATTTAAGCATATGCTTATAAAGTTATATAAAATCAATAACTTGACGCAGGTCATGGTTTTATGTAAATTACCTTCACAGTTTAATACTGCACGCACACAGGAAGTGTTCGGGACAGAAAAATAAAAATAATACAAAAAATAATAATAATATTTAATTGACTCTGCGGCCTTGGCCGCTTTTTTTTGCCTGTCACTCAGCCCAAGGTCTTCACACCAAGCCTGTACACCTCTATGATGCGGGTTCAATTTTCTCACTATATGTAAACAGCGAGTATTAGCATGATTAAGACGGGCATCGTTGGCGGAACGGGCTATACCGGCGTGGAATTACTGCGTTTGTTGGCCATGCACCCTGAAGTAGAGCTTCAGGCAATAACTTCGCGAGCCGAGGCTGGCACAGCGGTTGCGGATACATTCCCTAATTTACGTGGTCATGTCGATCTTAATTTCTCTAGCCCCGATGACGCTTCGCTAACGGATTGCGACGTGGTGTTCTTTGCCACACCGAATTGTGTGGCGATGAAGCACACCCCGGCACTGCTTGAAGCTGGTGTACGAGTGGTTGATTTAGCCGCTGATTTTCGGATTAAAGATATTCCGACCTGGGAGCAGTGGTACGGCGAAACGCATACTAGCCCGGAGTTGGTTGCCGAAGCTGTTTATGGTTTACCTGAAATAAACCGTGACGCTATTCGTGGCGCTCGGTTGATCGCTAACCCCGGTTGCTACCCTACCGCTGCGCAGCTTGGTTACTTGCCACTGATTGAAGCCGGCTTGATTGATACCAGTCGTTTAATTGCTGATTGTAAATCCGGCGTTAGTGGTGCTGGGCGTAAAGCGGCGGTGGGCATTCTAATGAGTGAGTGTAACGAAAGCGTTAAAGCTTATGCAGCACCTGGTCATCGTCATCAACCTGAAATTAGGCAAGGCCTACAAGACGCTAGTGGTGACGATGTAGGCTTAACCTTTGTGCCGCATCTGATGCCAATGACGCGGGGCATTCATGCCACGCTATACGCAGAACTGACTAGTGAGGGTACTGACCTGCAAGCCTTATTTGAAAAACGTTACGCTGACGAACCGTTTGTTGATGTCTTACCGGCAGGTAGCCATCCTGAAACGAGAACAGTTCGGGGCAACAACACATGTCGGATCGCTATTCATCAACCACAAGGCAGTAACATGGTAGTGGTGTTGTCGGTGATTGATAATTTAGTCAAAGGTGCGGCCGGCCAGGCAGTACAGAACATGAATATTATGTTTGGTCTGGATGAAAAAGCCGGCCTTGACGGCGTGGCGTTATTACCATGAAGAGTCCGCAACTCATTATCAGTGAGCACGACCCATTAAAACGTGGGGTGTTGGCCATTGCGATTATTGTTGTTTTAGCGGTTGGCGGTTACTTACTCTATGATTATGGTCGTGAACAGGCGCAAGTCGATTTTATTAGTTTGGTTAATGAACGTGATCAGGTAAATGCACAAATTGAAAAACTGACCGCCGAGCTTGATGGCATGCAGAGTAAGTTAGTGTTGAGTTTGCGCGGTAATGAAATAGACAAGCAAGCTTATTCTGAAGTCGGTAATTCATTAAACGATCTGCAAACAGAAATTCTTGAATTAAAAAAAGAAGTCGCTTTTTATCGTAGCATTGTTGCGCCGAGAGAATCTTCACGTGGCTTGCGGGTGCAACGCTTCAAAATTTCTCCCACCGATAAAAATGGCGCCTTCCGATACAGATTAGTATTGACCCAAGTGATTAAGAATACGCGTATCACTCGTGGCGATATAGCGATTCAAGTGGAAGGTGTGAAGAATGGTAAACACCATGTCATGAAATTTGCGGATATCAGCGCTGAGAAAATAAAGAAGTTACGTTTTAAGTTTAAGTATTTTCAGAGTTTCGAAGGTGACCTGATTATTCCTAAAGGTTTCGTCCCGAGTCGCGTTAGCATTAAAGTTAACTCCAACCGGGTTAAGCTGGATAAAACTTTTAGTTGGAGCGGCGAAGAGTTAAGTAGTAGCGGTAGGCTTACCGTTTCTTAATGATGAGTTTGCTGCTTTCAAGATTACTAATTCTATTAGCTGTCTTGTCGGCACAAACAACATTGGCCACCGAAATGGACGTGACCGACACCTGTCAACGCATTGCCGGTAAACTTGCCAGTGTTAAGTATAAAGAATGTGACACCGGCATTATGTTGAGTGGTGCGCAATCTAATAATGGCATTCCCATTCTTGTTAAAGAATATCCACCATTAGCTGAGCGTCTCCCTCAGTCACGGATTTTAGTCATTGGTGGTATTCATGGTGATGAGTATTCGTCGGTGAGCGTGGTTTTTAAGTGGATGAATAAACTTGATCGTTACCATTCTGGTTTATTTCATTGGAAAGTTGCACCGCTGTTAAACCCCGATGGTCTACTACAACGGAAATCACAACGGGTGAACGCCAACGGAGTAGATCTTAATCGTAATTTCCCTACTCGTAATTGGCTGCAAGAAACACAAAACTATTGGGTTAAACGCACCAAGAAAAATCCGCGACGTTACCCTGGTAAAGCAGCACTGAGTGAACCTGAGACGCGCTGGTTATATGAGTTGATAGAAGAGTTTAAACCTGATGCGATTGTGTCAGTGCATGCGCCTTACGGTGTACTGGATTTTGACGGGCCGCGACGGGCACCAAAAAAATTAGGCCATTTACATTTGAATCTACTCGGTGCTTATCCTGGCTCGCTTGGTAATTACGCCGGCATAGAAAGTGAAATACCGGTGATTACAATTGAACTACCACACGCGGGGATTATGCCCACTCCAAAACAAATCACTAACATTTGGGTTGATTTAGTTCGTTGGTTGAAAAAACACACACCACGTAAACCTGAGGCGGTTTTGTCTTCCACTGACTCTAAGTAGGACTAACTTGGGCCTTCGTAAATAATTCGCCATTGGCCGTCATTTTCTTTTTTCCAGTACTGACGTTTATGGCTGCTATTATTGTAATTATCACTTTTATAACGTTGCTCAAATGTTACTTCAAGCATGTTATCAACACCAGGATAAGCGAAGACATTAATCGCGGAACGTTCAACGTTGATAAATTTCTTTGCGGCATTAACCCGTGACTTATGACTTGCCCAGCGGCCATAACTAAAGTTACCACTTCGAAATTCATTTCTAGAATAATGGGCCAGATACTTCTTAGTGTTTTTGCTTTCCCAATCTTGTTCCCAACTATTTAATAGCGCGGAGAAGGTGGTTTGTCGCTGCAGCCATTCACTTTTAGTAATCCAATTAATATTCTGAGTAATAATCACCGGTGTTTTATTAACATCAACAAATGGTTTTAAACTAGTAAACTCATCATTACTGATGGCTACGCAACCATCGCTGGCCAGTGGTGGGCGGCTATAGGTGTCGAGCGGCGTACCGTGTAACCAGATGCCGTAACCGGTTTTACCCAGACGTCGATCCCATCGGTTAGGGTAGTCAATGGGGTAGGCGCCGGTGCCATAAAAATCGGGCAATTTTTTCTCAGAGATAAAACGGGTCACCGCATAGACGCCGATTGGGGTTTTTTTATCACCTTGCACCAATTTATCGGCGCCACGTTTACCAATAGAAACGTAGTAGTCATCAACCAATTCAGGAATGCCGCGTTTATTCTTGAAGATATATAAACGTGAATTATCTAAGTCAACCAAAATAGCATGTTTGGTGTCAGGACTAAGCTTAATCATGCTGGCCGGTAAACTGCCATTATGGTTGGGCATTGTATGATGTTGCCAACGTTTACGGGCTTCGTCGCGTAAACCTTGTAGTTTTTTGGCATCCGCTTTAGAGTCACCGCCAAAATTAGTCAGTGGTTGTGATTTAGCAAGTAGTAAGTCGGCGTAAATTAATTGTGCGAGACGAAAATTCGGATTGTCAGCAACGAGCTTTTGAATGCGTTCAAAGGCAGGTTCAATACGTTGTTGAGAGAGATCATCTAAGCTTTTAATTAGTGACGCTTCGTAATCATTTTCTGCAGCCTGCTCGGCATGAACATTGATCGTGGAGAATGAGAACAGTAACCCGGTTAGTAAACAGGCAGGCGAAGTCTTAAATTTTAGTAGTCGTTTAATCACAATTTTTATTAGTCAGTTGGAGGGGAGTGGCGCGATTAAGAATTGTACTCACGTAAAATTTGCCACTGGCCGTTTATTTTTTCTAATAGTAGTACTTTTTTTGCTGTGTCGTTAAATCGATCTGATTCATAATGTTGTTTAAAGCTCAGCTTTGCGGTGGTGTCGCCAAGTATCTTTACCATTGGTTCAGTAATTGTTACGCGGATAAAACGCGGCTTGTGTAAACGTTGTCGGCGCTGCGCTTCCCAGCGCTGCCTTGAAACACCGTTGTGTGGCAAGAAGGCGGGTGCGTAATGAGCAAGGTAACTGTTTACGTTTTGTGCAGACCAGGCACTGGACCAGTTGTTGAGTGTATTGATAATGCCTTTAGTCACTTGGCTATTATCGATAGCAGCTATTGGTGTAGTTAGCTGCTTAACCGGTGGTAAAGATGCAAGTTGCTGCGCAGGTGCCGATGGTGCTAACTGAGCGACTGTCGTGGCCGTGGGTGGAACACTTTTTAGTGCGCCGATGGTATCAAGGCTGATTGGAGCAGAGCGTTGTTGCTTACCCAATTCGAGTGCTTTGTTGTAAGCACTGAGAGCCATCTTTGCGTAGATGCTGCCTAAGTTGCTGTAAGCGGTGGCATAGCTTGGGTGTGTATTGAGTGCGCGTAGCAGTGCATCGCGTGCTTTGTCATGATCATTTTGCGAGGCATAAAGCACCGCCAAGTTATTATAGGGCTCAGGCAATTTAGGATAATCGCGGGTGAGCCCTTCGTACTGACGGATGGCATCTGCGGGTCGATTAAGTTTGGCCAGTAATTGCGCTCGTAGAAAGCGTGCCTGCAGGTTGTTGGGTTGCTTGGCTAAATCTTGTTCAACGACGGCAAGGGCTTGATCAGCATGACCTTGTTTGAGCAAGTCGCGAGCTTCATCCAGGCTGGCATGAGCAGCACTGCTGACAATCAACAATAAATAGAGAAAATAGGTTGTTTTCATTATTTAATTTGAGGGTTCCATGAGCTCAATTAAGTTAAGTTCAAATTGTTGCACAAGACAAGCCTAATAAGCCAGCTAGATGAGAAAATTAGTTAAATGTGAACAGGTTAAAATCTTAGTCACTGAAAGCTTGCGACAGCGGGGGAAAGGGGCATAATGATGACCTGAGAATTTAGTGCGAGACTAGCGTAGATTGAGGAGCGACACTCGATGTTTGGCAATGACAGTAAAAAAAGTAGTTCTATGAAGGTTGAAACCCTTGTTGGCCGCAACACGGAAATGAAAGGTGATATTCATTTTGCGGGTGGTTTGCACGTTGATGGTACGATTAAAGGTAATGTGACGGCGGATGCGAACTCTTCTTCTGTGCTGCGTTTAAGCGAGCATGGCAAAATCGAAGGTGAAGTTCATGTACCTATTATCAGTATAAATGGTACGGTTAATGGCGATGTGCATGCCAGTGAAAGTGTCGAACTCGCCAGTTTGGCGCGGGTGAACGGCAATGTTTACTACCAATTGATTGAAATGGCGATGGGTGCTGAGGTGAATGGTAACTTGGTGCACGAGCTTGAAACTGAGCACCAAAGTAACAAAGTGAAAGTTAAAGACATGACCGCAGCACCTGTAAATGACACTATCGCCGAACCTGTTATGGAATAATCTTGACTAATTTAGTAGGGTTAGTTATCTTTTAGTTAAGTAAGTGCTAATATACGTAGTCTAGGTTTTCCAGCATGTAATAAGGTATTGAAGATGAGTGAAGCAGCAGCGGTCGAAGAAGAATTGGTATTTACCTCTAATGCAGCCAGCAAAGTTAAAAAATTGATGGTTGAAGAGAAACGCGATGATCTGAAATTGCGAGTTTTCATTACTGGTGGCGGTTGCTCAGGATTTCAGTACGGCTTTGACTTTGCCGAAACAGTTAATGATGGCGATGTCGTGATTGAGAAAGATGGTGTCAGTTTGGTGGTGGATCCCATGAGCATTCAGTATTTAGAAGGTTCCACGGTTGATTATGTTGAAAACCTTGAGGGTGCTCGTTTTGTGATTAATAACCCCAACGCAACAACCACTTGCGGTTGTGGTTCATCTTTTTCAGTATAAATACCTGAATTAAATAAAAAATATTATATAAAGGCAGGTTAAAACCTGCCTTTTTTTATGCCTGATAGCAGTATGAGGCGTAAAAGTTTGTTAAGCTGTGCCGTCTTCAAGAGGACGCAGGGGGACTGCATGAACGAATATTTACCCGGCTTGGAAGGGATCCCGGCCACACGCTCTAACATTTCAAACATCGATGGTGAACGCGGCATATTATCGTATCGCGGTTATTCCATTGAGCAACTTGCTGCGCAAAGTACCTTTGAAGAAACAACCTTATTGTTGCTGGATGGGGTATTGCCGACCGCTCAGGAGTTGGCTGGGTTTGATGCACAATTACGTCGCAACCGACCACTAAAATACCAAGTTAGAGATTTAATGAAGACCTTGCCTGCCACCGGTCATCCGATGGAAATGCTGCAAACAGCTGTGGCAGCGTTAGGCATGTTTTATCCCGGTAATGAATGTTTATCGTCAGGCGATGTTTGTGACGATATTGATTATGTCCATTCAATGACGGTGAAAATTATTGCTCGCATGGGATCAATCGTCACCATGTGGGAACACATTCGTAATGGTTATGATCCGATTGGCCCACGCGATGATCTGACTTATGCAGAAAACTTCCTTTACATGCTGACCGGTAAAGAGCCTGATCCACTGCTCGCTAAGTTACTTGATGTTTGTTTGATCTTGCATGCTGAGCACACCATTAATGCTTCTACATTTTCACTGATGGTGACAGGTTCAACATTGGCCACACCAAACAGTGTATTGGCCGCGGCGATTGGTACTTTATCCGGCCCACTGCACGGTGGTGCCAACCAAAAAGTACTAGAGATGCTGGCAGAAGTTGGCACCCCTGATCGCGCTGAAGAATATGTTGAAAATAAACTCGCCAACAAAGAAGTCATTTGGGGCATGGGTCATCGTGAATACAAAACCAAAGATCCACGGGCAACTATTTTGCAAAAGCTAGTCCGTGAATTATTGGAATCACGTGGCGATGAAGTGAACACCTTATTTGAAACCGGTCTTGCTGTTGAAAAAGCCGCTGAAGATCGTTTAGCAAGCAAAGGTGTGTATGCCAATGTTGATTTTTACTCAGGCATTCTTTATCACCAAATGGGTATTCCGGCTGATCAGTTCACGGCGATATTTGCTATCTCGCGTTCTGCTGGTTGGTTAGCGCATTGGCGCGAGCAACTTGGTAACAACCGTATCTTTAGACCGACACAAGTTTACTCTGGTGAGCCGTTAAGAGACTACGTGCCACTCGATAAGCGTTAAAGACGCGAATTATTCGTGACGAATAAAGAACCCTTTCCAGGGTCAAGGCAAAAAAGCCCGGTCATTACCGGGCTTTTTTGTGTTTCGAATTGATAAGTTAATAATACTTACGCAAGGTATATTCCACCCAATATGACCGCTCGCTGCGCGCCCGTCACCGTCGGCAAATTGCCCGGTTGTTGTTGTAACGTTTGTTTCGCCAACCAGGCAAAACCAATCGCTTCCATGTAATCAGGATCGATACCATGATCTTCGCTCGAACTAACTTGCACATCTTCTAGTAACATCTGTAGTCGAAACATCAGCGCGGTGTTATGCACACCGCCGCCACAAACAATGACTGATTTTGCATTGGCCGCATGCTGTTTAATGGCTTCAACAATAGTGATGGCGGTGAGTTCGCAAAGCGTGGCTTGAACATTTTTGCGCACCAACCGTTTACCATGTCGCTTAATAATTTTATCTAACCACTTGGTGTTGAATAAATCTCGGCCGGTAGATTTAGGTGGTGGTAATTGAAAATATTTATCGGTAAGCATTCTGTCGAGTAATGTTTGGTCAACTTTACCACTAGCTCCCCACGTCCCAGATTTATCGTAGCTGAGTTTTTGATGGCGTTGAATCCAGTCGTCCATGAGTACATTACCGGGACCGGTATCAAAACCGATGACATCTTGCCGAGTATCAGACGGAAGCAACGTGATATTCGCCATGCCTCCAATATTAAGTACCACACGTTCTTTATCGTTAGCTCGAAACACGTGGTTATGAAAGGCAGGCATGAGCGGCGCACCTTGACCACCAGCGGCTAAATCACGTCGGCGGAAATCGGCGACGGTGGTGATACCCGTTAGCTCAGCAATGGTATTGGGATCACCTATTTGCAGGGTATAAGCAGGCTGTTGGTTGGTGACGTGACGCAAGGTTTGGCCATGGCTACCAATGGCTTTAATCTCATTGGCGGACAAGCCGTTGTTCTTAACTAAGCGGTTAACGGCTTCGGCAAAGCATTGTGCAAGTAACACATCGGCTTCGGCCATGTGTGCTAATTCACCACTACGTCGGCTGTTAAGGCCAATCAGTCGTGTACGTAAATCCGTGGGTAAGTCATGATTGAGGCTGGCAATGAGTTTTGGTGCGGAGCCGCTGAAATCGACCAGCACCGCATCAATACCATCAATGCTGGTGCCAGACATGAGACCGATATAATGTTCGGTCATGGGTTTGTTCTCTTGGCGTTAGTTAAGGGTCGCAACATCAATGCTGCGCAGGCCATCGAGTTGCGCTAACAAACCGCGGGTTTGGTTAAGAAAATCTTGTTTAAAGCGTTTATTAATCGATGATGCACTTGGCAGCTTCACCGTTAAAGGATTGCGGTGTACGCCATTAACGCGGAATTCATAATGCAAATGGGTACCGGTTACTCGCCCGGTTGCGCCAACATAACCAATCACTTGTCCTTGCTTCACTTTACTACCGTGGCGAGCTTTACGGTTATAAGAAGACATGTGTGCATAGAGAGTGCTGTACTTGCCACCGTGACGGATGATAACGGTTTTACCGTAGCCACCTTTGCGTCCACGATGAATAATTTTGCCATCACCGGTAGCACGGATAGGCGTGCCTCGTTTAGCAACGTAGTCAACACCACGGTGCAAACGCCAGCCTTTTAAAACAGGGTGTTTACGTTTACCAAAGCGTGAGCTGATACGGCGGAAATCAACCGGGGTGCGTAAAAAAGCTTTGCGCGTATTACGACCATCAGGTGAGTAATAATCACTGTGACCATTGGCACTGACATAACGTACCGCGCGGTAAGTTTTGCCTTTATTAATAAACTCGGCGGCAAGAATGTTGCCGTTGCGAACCTTCTCACCATCAAGGTATTGGGTTTCATAGACAACGCGGAATTTGTCACCTTGACGAATATCGAGAGCAAAATCGATATCCCAACCGAAGATGTTGGCGAGATCCATGACTAAAGCGGTTTCAAGTCCGGCTTGTTTGCCCGCAACAAATAACGATTGGGTAATTTCGCCGCTGCCATAAGCAGTACGTATTTCAGGTTTGCGAACCAATTCTTTGGCAGTAAAACCTTTGCTACCTAAGCTAACTTTTAATGAGTTAAAACGATCTCGTTCATAAATAAGACCAGTGAGTTTACCGGCTGAATTACCCTGCAAAATAATATGTTGGCCAGCACGAATGCGGCGCAAATCACGAGTTGGTTTTCCTAGTGCCATAATGGCGTGTAGTTCAGATGCGGCGTAATGGTTGCGCGAAAAAACCGCGGCAAGTGAATCGCCATTTTTTAATTTAATGCGTTTTTGTTGCGCTGCTTTAGTTTGCGTTGCAACGATAGGCGCTGGTTGGATTTTCGCAACAGGTGCTTGAATCGGTTTAGCCGGTAGTAATGGCAACGACTGAGTAACACGTGGTGTTTGCTTAAGCGTGGTCGATAGTTGCGCCGTTTTAGTTTCAGGATTTAACGGCAGCTCAATAATTTTTGTATTGGATACGGCTGGTGCGCTGTTGCTAAACAAACTAATGATGCCGGCAACGCTGAGTACGCTGGCAATAATTACCACACGGCGGCGGTGTTTAACCGGTAGCTGGCGTGTGATTGCTGTTGGCAACTTATAGTCGCGCTTTATAATAGAGCGGTAATTCACGGATTTCATTCATCTTTTTGAGTACACGTTAACAGTATAGCTTATCAGCGGCAGGGTCAATAGTGAGTCAATCTTGGACGCGCAATGTGATACCCTTGCGGCCTGAGGACTTATCGAGGTGAAAATGAAGACCGTGGCCGAACAAATCACGCAAATTCAGCGTGGTGCAGATGAAATATTGGTAATAAAAGAGTTGGAAGAACGCCTCGCGCTCGGTCGACCACTACGTATTAAAGCGGGTTTTGACCCTACCGCACCCGATTTACACCTCGGGCATACAGTATTAATCAATAAGTTACGTCAATTTCAGGATTTGGGCCATGAGATTCTATTCCTTATAGGTGATTTCACCGGGATGATTGGCGACCCAACCGGCAAAAGCGCCACGCGGCCACCGTTGACCCCTGATGAAGTGAAGACCAACGCCAAGTCCTATACCGACCAAGTGTTCAAAATCCTTGATCCGGACAAAACGCAGGTGATGTTTAACTCCACCTGGATGAATAAAATGAGCCCTGCCGATTTAATACAATTGGCCGCCAAGCACACAGTCGCGCGGATGTTGGAGCGAGATGACTTTAATAAGCGCTACAGCAGTGGTCAACCAATCGCGATTCACGAGTTTTTGTACCCTTTAATTCAAGGTTACGATTCGGTAGAAATGGAGGCCGATGTTGAGCTAGGCGGCACCGATCAAAAATTTAATTTGTTAGTCGGTCGGCAGCTACAAGGCGTTTACGGCCAAAAGCCACAGATTGTTCTGACCATGCCAATTCTTGAGGGCTTGGACGGCGTGCAGAAGATGTCGAAGTCACTGAACAACTACATCGGCATCAATGATGCGCCGGACGATATGTTCGGTAAAATAATGTCGATATCGGATGACTTGATGTGGCGCTATTTTGAGCTGCTGAGTTTTAGACCATTACCAGAGATTGAGCAGTTCAAAGCCGATATTGCGGCAGGTAAAAATCCGCGCGATGTTAAGTTCTTGTTAGGTGAGGAGATTATTACCCGTTTCCATGATGAAGCGGCTGCGACAAAGGCGCGTGAAAACTTTATTGCTCGCTTTCAAAAAGGCGCCACGCCAGATGAAATGCCGGAAGTTGAAGTTCAGTCTCAAGATGGTAAATTGGCGATAGCTAATTTGCTAAAAGAAGCCGGCATCACCAAAACCACGTCTGAATCAATGCGGATGATTAAACAAGGCGCGGTGAAGATTGATGGCGAAAAAATTGGTGATCCGAAAATGGCGATTGCAGCCGGTTCTACACGTGTTTATCAGGTTGGTAAGCGCCGCTTTGCTAAGGTGACCGTCGTTTAATCGTGTTAAGTTAGCATTTAAAAATAATAATTAGGTGGTGCTATGTCAGCTAGGAAGGCGAACGAAAGCAAGAGATTGAAATTTTGCATTATCATTCAATCTGCGGAAGCTGAAACAGTGTGGAATGCATTCCGTTTTGCTACCACAGCATTGATTTATGATAATGATGTGACGGTATTTTTGTTAGGTCTTGGCGTGGAAGCACCAACCATCGGTACGCTTAAGTTTGACGTTAAATCCCAGATAGATACTTTCCGTGAAAATGGTGGAATGATGATTGGTTGCGGTGTGTGTTGTGAAACACGCCGAGATTCAATGCCGATGCTAGAAGAACAGTTAAGTTGCGAACTGGGCTCCATGCAAACCTTATACAGCCTGACCGCTGATGCAGACAAAGTGTTTACCTTCTAGCCCCCAATGTCTGACAAACTAAAAAATATTTTTGTAGGCGCTCTAGATGAATTTCTGGAACGAGCGGCGGCATATGATCTCTGTGATTCAGTGATGGCGGTAATGGATGTTGAGTGTAATGTGCTGTATCACAATCAAGCCTATGATGACTTTAGCAAAGCCCTGTTTATTACTAAACAATTTACCGAGCTAGAAGACGCTGCATTTACAATAAAACAATTGCAGAATAGTATTTCTCAATGCGTGCTTAAAAAACAGCCAGTGAGTGTCTCGGCACAAGTATATTTCCAGCGTCAAATATCGATGCCATTAACTATTCAGTTACGACCCATTCTTAACCATGAAAAAAATGAAGTACTAGCAACATTATTGAGCTTAGCGGATGAGAATATTGGGTATGGTAATCTTCAGCTAGCACGAGAAAAAAGCGAGTTGAAAGACTTACAATTAAGAATAAAAAATATCTCCGTTGAGAACTACGAGCAGCAAAGGGTGATTCGAACCTTACTTAATGACACGCCATTTGCCATTATGATAGTTGATTCGGATAAACATATAACTCAAATTAATCGTGCTTGCGAAAAGATACTTAATGTTACCCGTCGCGATACTATCGGACATAGTAGTGAGCGTTATCTGAGTGATAACGAAGTCTCGTACGGCTCACCAAAACTTATAAATAAAATGGATGGCTTTCAGTATGAGTCGTTCGCTATTTGTGGCAATGGCGCAAGACGTAATATTTTGCGTAGCTCAGTGCGTATGGGTGAAGGCGCCAAGTCGATGACGATGGAAGCGTTTATTGATGTTACTGAGAATAAGAATATTGAAGAAGAAATTAATCTCTATAAAAAACATCTCGAAGAATTAGTCGAGGAAAGAACCACTGAGTTAGATGAAGCGCTCAGTAAAGCCGAGCTAGCCAGTAAAGCTAAAACAGAATTTTTGTCTCGTGTTAGTCATGAATTGCGCACTCCCCTCAATGCCATTTTAGGTTTTACTCAGCTTTTAGAAATGGAAACAAATAATTATCCGCATCTACAAGGTCAGGTTGGTGAAATTTCAGTTGCTGGGAAGCACCTTCTTAATCTAGTGAATGAGGTGCTTGATTTATCACAGATTGAACAAGGTCGTGTGAGCATTCATCTTGAAGCGGTGCCTTTACAAGAAACGATTGAAGAAACTATTAAGTACGTTGAGCCGATGGCTCAGGCAAATAATATTACAATTGTTAAAAACTTGTGTGGTAAGCCTTGCTCCGCGCTTGCGGACACGCTTCGTCTTCGTGAAATTTTACTTAACTTATTATCGAATGCCGTTAAATATAATCGCAGTAATGGTCAAGTCACGGTTTCCTGTGATGAAGACGACCAGGGTCGCATTTCTGTTTCAGTGGCCGATACGGGCTTGGGCTTGAATCGTGAGCAAATAAAGCAATTATTTGAGCCTTTTTCACGATTGGGTGCTGAGTACACAGAGATTGAAGGTTCAGGCATCGGTTTAACGATTGTTAAACGCATGCTGGAATTAATGCAAGGAACGATATCGGTGGCTAGTCAGTTAGATGAAGGCAGTTGTTTTACCCTCTATCTGCCATCGGCCGAAGGCGTTGAATTCACTGAAACCCCGCTCGCAGAACAACGTTACCGATAAACTTCGTTATATTCTTCTTATATTCCTCTCGGTTGTGCCGAAAACATTTCTGTAGCGTCAAACTATAATATTTATTATTGCCACAGTATTTGTTGGTGATTAGCTGGCGCACTTGTCTTTACTTAGCGAGGCGCAGATTGATACCTGATCGAACAGCGATTTTTAATAAAACGGTGTTAGTGATAACGCTGTTATTGCTACTGGTCGCTTGTAGTCCACCTCAGAAGCCATCTCCCTTACGTATAGGCACTAATGTCTGGACTGGCTATGAACCATTATATCTAGCCAGAGAATTAGGCTATTTAAAACCCAATAGAGTGCGGCTAGTGGAATTCTCATCGTCTCAGCAAGTCATGCGCGCCTTTCGCAATGCATCGATTGATGCCGCTGGGGTAACGCTGGATGAAGCATTACTACTGGTAGAGCAAGGTTTTACCCCAAAGATTATTTTTATTATGGATTTGTCACAAGGTGGTGATGCCATTGTTTCGCAAGCGAATATTGAAAGTATTGAAGAACTGCGCGGCAAACGTATTGGCGTTGAATCGAATGCATTGGGCGTCTATGTTTTGTCGAGGGCGTTAGAGCTTTATGGCATGACCAGTGACGATGTGACGATGGTACCAATGTCAGTGTATGAACATGAACAACGTTTCCTGAATAAGGAGGTGGATGCCTTAGTGACGTTTGATCCGGTGTTGAAACATTTGCTCAGTGGTAATGCCAACATGCTTTTTGATAGTGGACAAATACCGGGTGAAATAATGGATGTGTTTATTGTTCGAGAGGAGTATTTACAAGCACACCCTCAACAGTTACACGATTTAGTTTCTAACTGGTATCAGTCACTAGCTTATATAGACGGCAATATGAGCAGTGCTGCTGCCTTTATGACTCAAAGATTGAAGTTAACCCCGGTAGAAGTGATTGAAACCTTTAATGGACTTATTCTTCCAGACCAAGCACGAACTATTAAAATGTTATCAGCTGTTTCGCAACAAGATGCCCCTTCTGTGCAAGTCACCAGCGATAGATTGGCCAGAATAATGAAAAGCAACGGGTTGCTGCGCTATAAATTTAATACTGATGTGCTGTTTTTAGAGCAATCTAAACTCATGGATATCCATGGGGAACGGCATTGAAAATTAAAAATAAAATTGCGCCGCCACGTTTTAGTTTAAAGACTGTGTTCCCGGTGATCTTTTTGATTCTTGCCTTGATCCAGGGAGCGGCTATTTTTTGGCTTAACCAACAAGGTCTGGATCGAAATATTGAAGAAGAGTGGCGCGTTGATGTAGAAGTTTTGCTAGGCAGGTTGCAAGGTACGATTGAATACCTTTACCGAGTGAATGATCCGTTTCAAACACAAGAAGAGATCACATCAATCGGTGCAGATGCAAATATTCATTTTGCCAGCTTCGTTGATGACCAGGACAACATTGCCGGTGATATTCGTATTTCAAATATCAATCTGTCCTTTATGAAGGTACTGGAACGAGAGTACCCCAACCAAATTATTGAATTAAAAACACGCACGCCGAACGTGCGTAATAACCTGCATAGCAATGTTTGGTTAAGCAAAGACAGAAATACACTATTTGGTCTGTATCCAGTTGTGCTAGTCGATAACCCTAATAGCGTGCGACAGGATAAAGTTGGCCTACTGTTCATTGCCTATGATTTAACCTCGTTAAAAGCGAACACTTTTTCGACTTTAGTCTGGAAAAGTTTACCGGTTATGTTGGTGTTATTTGGTGTCGCATTACTATTAGGTTTGCTGCTTTATGTGTTGGTGACTAAACGTGTTGATAAGGTTATTGCCTCAACACAGCGGTTTTCAGCGGGTGATATCAATGCCCGCATTGAGGTAAAGGGACGCGATGAACTGGATATGGTCGCCACTGCCTTTAATAATTTGGCTGAAAATGTCGTGCATGCCCAGACTGAAATTCTTGAGAAAGGCAAACAAATCCAGCTGTTATTAGATTCTACTGCAGAAGCGGTGTACGGTATTAACTTGAAGGGCGAGTGTACCTTTGCCAATCAGGCCTGCATGGAAATGCTTGGCTATGAAAATATCACAGAGCTACATGGTCAGGATATGCATAGCCTAATGCATCATAGTTATGCTGATGGACGAGCGTACCCAGTCGATCAAAGTCCGATTAATAGTGCTTATGAAAAAGAATTTGGTATTCATGTCGATGATGAAGTGTTGTGGCGAAAAGATGGTTCCAGCTTTGCTGCCGAATATTGGTCACACCCGATTGTTAAAAGTGACAAAGTGGTAGGAGCAGTCGTGACCTTTATTGATATTTCTGAGCGGCGTAAAGTTGAAGCACAGTTAGAAGGCTATCGCGACCATCTTGAAGAGTTAGTAGAGGATCGCACTCGCGATTACCTCATTATGCGTGACGAAGCACTCTTAGCGAGTCAATCAAAGTCAGACTTTTTGGCTAATATGAGTCACGAACTGCGCACCCCATTAAATTCGATTATTGGTTTCACCGATATTATTCGTGATGGTCGTGTTGGTGATGTTAATGATGAACAAGCACGACAATTAGGCATGGTGTCCCATAGCGCACAGCATTTATTATCGCTGATTAATGACATTCTCGATCTTTCGAAAGTAGAAGCGGGTAAGGCCGAAATCGATCTGGATGATATTGAAGTCGCCTCTATGCTCGAAGATCTGGAAAAAATGGTGCGTACGCAAGCAAACGAAAAAGGTCTGGAGTTTAAACTTGAGTACAGCATGAATGGTGCTCACACAATTTGTAGTGATCGAATTAAATTACGTCAGGTGTTAATCAATCTTTTAGGTAATGCGGTGAAGTTTACGAATAAAGGCAGCATTACCTTACGCGCCAAAACCAGTAATGAATTAGTCACCTTCGAAGTCGAAGACACTGGTATTGGTATCAATAAAGATTGGTTAGGCGATATTTTTAGCAGCTTTAAACAAGTCGACGAAAGCAGTGGCCGTGAATATGGTGGTGCAGGCTTAGGCTTAGCGATATGTCGCGAGTTTGTAAATGTATTGGGTGGTGAGATAGAGGTTGAAAGTAAGCCCAATGTGGGCAGCGTATTTCGTGTTCGTTTCCCGGTTGCTCTCAGCATTGAAGGCCGTGAGCCTATCAACAGCGAACTTGCGCGATCAAGTCTTCATTGAACCGTTTGTATTAAAACAATACTAACATTATGGATTAATACTGAGTCTAATATCTAAAAGACAATGTATGCTATTGTCTATTCAGATCTTATTAAAATAAATTGCGCTCATATATATAGATGTATGCACGGAGCCGTGGGGGAAACTGGATTGAGCAAAATTCTCATTGCTGACGATAATGAACACAATCGTTATATTGCCCGATTTTTGCTTGAAGATGCCGGTCATGAGGTAAATCAAGTTGAGAACGGCGAACAAGCGGTCGACGCTGTCATTGATGTTATCTACGATTTGATACTGATGGATATCCAAATGCCAGGTATGGATGGCATAGAAGCGACTCGTCGAATAAAAGGCGCTGGAGTAGCTACCCCTGTGGTGGCGCTAACCGCCAAAGCGATGCGCGGTGATCGTGAAGCGATTCTTGCTGCCGGCTGTGATGGTTATATTTCTAAGCCTTTTGAAGTCGATGCCTTTGTGTCAGAGGTCGAACGATATATTACTCGTTGAGTGTTGTTTTAAGTGCCTTAGTTGTTAAACCCCCATCCAGTAGCTGTTCCTGATTAATCTTATTTGTATCTGGGCAGTCATTTGTCCTCACCTGAGTCATGGTTTAGCCCTCTGACTGACCAAAAGCCAAACAAAAAAGTGCCATTTTCCGCTGATATTTTAACGTTCATTAAATAATTCTAATATTCGTGAAAAAAGTGTTGACCGCGGCTCTTCGGCGCGTATAATGCGCCTCCTCGTTGAGACACACAGCGGCTCGGAAGCCAACAAACATGCGGTGTTTCACGGAATTCAAAAATTAATTTTTAAAATTAGTTGTTGAAGGAATGGAAAAGGACCCGTATAATGGGTCGTCTTTGTCGGGTTTGCCCCGGCAAATGCTCTTTTACAATTAGATCAAGATAATTTGTGTGGGCACTTGCGTCGTATATGGTTATCACCATGAATCGATGTAAGTATCCACCAAGACGAACCTAAGTAGTATTTATATTAGTTAGTAGTTTTTTTTGGCCGGATTACTTTTCATCAAAAAGTTTGGTTACCTCAAGTAACCACAATTGATTGAACTGAAGAGTTTGATCCTGGCTCAGATTGAACGCTAGCGGCATGCCTAACACATGCAAGTCGAACGGTAACAGCAGAGCTTGCTCTGGCTGACGAGTGGCGGACGGGTGAGTAACGCGTAGGAATCTGCCCAAGAGTGGGGGACAACCTGGTGAAAACCAGGCTAATACCGCATACGGTCTACGGACTAAAGATGGCCTCTCTTTGAAGCTATCGCTTTTGGATGAGCCTGCGTAAGATTAGCTTGTTGGTAGGGTAATGGCCTACCAAGGCAACGATCTTTAGCTGGTCTGAGAGGATGATCAGCCACACTGGGACTGAGACACGGCCCAGACTCCTACGGGAGGCAGCAGTGGGGAATATTGGACAATGGGCGCAAGCCTGATCCAGCAATGCCGCGTGTGTGAAGAAGGCCTGCGGGTTGTAAAGCACTTTCAGTAGGGAGGAAAAGTTTAAGGTTAATAACCTTAGACCCTGACGTTACCTACAGAAGAAGCACCGGCTAACTCTGTGCCAGCAGCCGCGGTAATACAGAGGGTGCAAGCGTTAATCGGAATTACTGGGCGTAAAGCGCGCGTAGGCGGTTTGTTAAGTCGGATGTGAAAGCCCTAGGCTCAACCTGGGAACTGCATTCGATACTGGCAGACTAGAGTATGGTAGAGGTAAGTGGAATTCCAGGTGTAGCGGTGAAATGCGTAGATATCTGGAGGAACATCAGTGGCGAAGGCGACTTACTGGACCAATACTGACGCTGAGGTGCGAAAGCGTGGGGA
>Ga0316205_10000343_pt1 | contig 95325 bp, 86 predicted proteins | sample 3monthpyrite_MG_FD_204941 | JGI IMG/M metagenome (GOLD analysis project Ga0316205, IMG submission 204941) | Microbial mat bacterial communities from mineral coupon in-situ incubated in ocean water Damariscotta River, Maine, United States -... | ecosystem: Environmental > Aquatic > Marine >... | reverse complement strand
GGCGGTGGAGCGCGCCACAGATTCGATCAGGCAAAAATTTGGGGCGGAATCGATAAAAAAGGGCCGGGCACTCAAATAATATTGCATTGCACAATTGACTTTGCTGCATTGCACCATTATAGGTAGCCCATCACTTGATTTTCAAGTGTTTCCTCCCTTTTCCCTGAGGCCGCGCCTGCGCGGTCTTTTTTTTGCCCCGGCAACAGCGCTTATTCTGCGGCTATCCGCTGCGCGCCGGAAGAAAGCGCCGCGAGCGCGGTCAGCACGGCGGCAAACCGCGCTTGAAACGCCGCAAAATCCGGGCGCAGGGTGATGGTTTTTTCGTTCATATAAAGGCTACGGTCGAGCTCGATCTGAATCGCATGCACGCCATTATGCGGCGCCCCGTAATGGCGGGTAATATAGCCGCCCGCAAAAGGCGTGTTTTGCGCCACTTCAAAGCCGGCCTCGCGAAAAGCGCGCGCCACGGCGTCACTCAACTGCGGCTCGCAGGCGGTGCCAAATCTGTCTCCAAGTATCACATCCGGCCGCCGCACACAAAACCCCTTTGGCACGGCCGAGCGCGGCATCGAGTGCAGATCAAACAAATGACAAACCCCAAAGCGCCGCCGCTGCGCCGCGATAATCTCTTTGAGGGCCTTATGATAGGGGTGGTAGGCGTGCTCGAGCCGGGCCTGCGCTGCCTGCATCGGCATTTTGCCAAGCCGAATGGCGCGCCCATTGGCCACCACCCGGGGTATTACCCCCAGCCCGGCGGCAATGCGCGGGTTGGTCTGCAAGCCGCGCGCGCCCGATATCACCCCCGGATCAAGCTCGTCAGCGGCGCGGTTGAGGTCAACATAGGCCCGGGGCAGGCGGGCGCAGAGCACCGGCGCACCCAGCGTGTCACCCACCAGCTCGTTCATATAGGCATCTTCGGACGAGCGAAGCTGCAAGGGCGAAAGGCAGGATTCCCGCACAAAACGATCGGGGTAATCAGCGCCGCTATGCGGGCTGGAAAAAACGGCGCAACTTCGCGGCGCGGGGTCAATTTCAAGGCTATACGCGGTGTGCTGCATACTCAAACTCTTGATACGGTTCAGCGGGTTATCACGCAGGTTAGCACAGCTGGCCCCATGGCCCAACGCCCAATTGCGGCAATTTCGGGCAATTCATCTTCGGGCTTGCAAAAGCGCTTGAACCCGCAGGCGCAACCGCTTATAGACACAGCACGCGGGCGTTGCTGATGCAGCGCTTGTTGCTTTTTCGGGCGTATAGCTCAGCGGGAGAGCACTTCGTTGACATCGAAGGGGTCACTGGTTCAATCCCAGTTACGCCCACCATTTTCCGCCCCGACGGAATGAATATTAACCGGCGCACCGCGCGCCCATGAATTGGAGAGAGACTATGAAAGTCAAGAACTCGCTTCGCTCCCTGAAGGGCCGCCACCGCGATTGCCGTGTTGTGCGACGCAAGGGCCGGGTCTATGTAATCAACAAAACCCAGCCGCGTTTCAAAGCACGCCAAGGCTGATTAGCCGTTGAAAACTAGAGATTTAGGGCCGTGACGCATCTGCGTCACGGCCCGTCTTTTATTGGTTGAGCAATAGCCGGCGGATCATATCGGCGGTCACATAGCCGGTTACTTCCATCCCGCGGTCGCGCTGGTAAGCCCTGAACCCCTGCCGCGTGGCCAGATCAAAATTACCGTCACGGGGGCCGGTGCGATAGCCAAGATCAGCCACACGCTGTTCGATCAGCAACCGGGTGATCGCGTTGAGCCGCAGCGAATCTTCCACCCGCTTGGCGTCGTTTTCCACCACTTCGGGCGGGGTGCCGATTCGGGCGCGGGCGATATCTTTGTAAATTCCGTTCGGAAAATCGCGCAGATAGCGCCGGTAGCTTTCGGCCGTGTTTTGCGCCACGGCCCGCCCCCAGGCCTGCTCATCGGTTTGGGCATTCAGGCGCGCCAGCTCGGCCCGGGCCCGGTTGGCAAACTGCCCGTTTGGATAGCGCTCCAGATAGCGGCGCAGGTTTTGCTCGGTGCCGTCGGCCCCGGTTTGCGCCCAATAGCGGCGGTCATTGCCTTGGGTGGCAATGCGGGCTTCATCGCCCTGCTCGCGCAATAGCGCCACTTGGTCGGCTGTTAAAAAACCGGTGCGGGTCAGGCGCTCGCGGCGTTGCCATGCGCGGATCGCGGTGCGGGTGGCATTGCCGAATATCCCGTCAATGCCGCGGGGGTCAAAACCAAGATCGGTGAGATCTTGCTGAATATTGCGGCGCGCACCACGGCCCAGCCCCAGGCTGGCCTCTATTTCCTCGGGCGTGTTCAGCCGGGCGCGGCCATCGGCCAGCACCAGTGAAGTAGGAATATCACCCTCGACCTCAAGATCACCAATATCGCCACGCAGCACATCGATCACCCGCTCGCCACGGCGCAAAAACCGGTCGCGCAAAATGGTGCCAATTTTAGCATAATCGCCCGATACCATCATCACGCCGCGCGGCAAAATCATCTCCCCCGTGCCTTCTTCCAGCATCGGCACATCAAAATTCATCCGCCCGGATTCGCCCACAAACAGCGCCGAGCGCCCGGGCTTGCGCGCCAGCAATTGCGCATAAAAATCAAGCGAAACGGCGCGGTATTCTACATCGGTTATCGAGCTGGCCGAAATATCCACCGGCAAAAGCCAGGAGCGCTCACCCATATGGGCCACGTGCCCCTGCAGGCTAACCACAGCAATATCGGCACTGTCGAGCTTTTCCACAAATTCACTGGTGATCTGGCGTGTTTGCAGCCGAGTGAGGTTGCTCCCCTCCAACACCTCGTAGCCCTGCGCCTCAAATGCCGCCACAACGGCGCGGTGCTGGCGGGTAATCGCCGCAACATCGGCGCCGTTTTCATAGCTGCCGTTAGACAGCACCAGTGCCAGATTTTGCGCCAGTGCGACAGTGCCGCCAAAGCCAAACAAAACCAGCACAACCGGTAAAACCCTCAAAATACCCATATCAAATCCTCCTGCGATATGCGGCCAAGTTTAGAGGATTGCGCATTTGACACCAGCCCCAAGCCGGTAACGACGGTGCTATCGGCGGATTCTAGTCATATTTCCGCTTATCAACAATCACCATACCATCTTTGGGCAGGCTATCGGGGGCAAAAACCTCGATATCGCCGCGAAGCTTCAGCGTTGCGCGCACCGATTCTTTTAGTGCATCCATATCGCTGCCACTGGATTCAACCTGCACAAGCATCACGTCCTGCTCGCCCTCACGGCTGGCAATCACCCGGGCTTTCAGCACCTCGGGGTGCCGGTCAACCAATGCCGCCACCTGCTCGGGGCGCACAAACATGCCCTTGATTTTGGCGGTCTGGTCGGCGCGGCCCATCCAGCCCTTAATCCGGATATTGCTGCGGCCACAGGGGCTTTGCCCCGGCATAGCGGCCGAAAGATCGCCGGTGGCAAAACGGATCAGCGGGTAATCCGGGTTGAGCGCGGTTACCACCACCTCGCCAACCTCGCCTTCGGGCACCGGGTTGCCGGTGCCGGGGGTGACAATCTCGACAATCACCCCCTCGTCCACAATCATCCCCTCAATGGCGGCGCTTTCATAGGCAATATTGCCAAGGTCGGCGGTGGCATAGCATTGCAAGCAGGCAATGCCCCTGTCGGCATATTCGGCGCGCAGGCTCGGAAACAGAGCGCCACCACCTACGGCGGCGCGTTTGAAGCCAAGCGCCACGCCCATTTCATCAGCCTTATCGAGGATCATTTTCAGGTAGTCCGGCGTGCCGGCATAGGCGGTGCAACCCAGATGGGCAGCGGCCTGCACCTGAAGCTCGGTCTGGCCGGTGCCCGCGGGCAATATCTTGGCCCCGATCGCGCGCGCCGCGCTTTCAAACATCATGCCTGCGGGCGTCAGGTGATAAGAAAAGCAGTTTTGCACCATATCGCCGGCGCTAACGCCCGCCGCGTGCAAAAACCGCCCCAGCCGCCACCAGTCACCCTCTATCCGGCCCGGTTCGTAAATCGGGCCGGGAGACTGGAAATAATGGGTGATATTGGCGGTTTTAATACCACCAAGCGGCGGCGTTGCGGTTTGCCATTTCACAAGGTCGGACTTGCGCAAAACCGGCAGCTTGGCAAGGTCGGCCAAGGTTGAAACCCCGGCCGCGATTTGCTTCCAGCTATCGGGCGCATTCGCGTCGGTGAGCCGGTTTTGCAATTGCGCAAGCTGGGCGGCTTGGCGTTCGTCAACTGAGCGGGTTTCGAGCGTGTCGTAATAGGTGGTCATCAATTTACCTGTCAGATTAAAGAAATAACTTGCGGGCCTCGAGCATCCGGCCGCCTGCTCGCGCGCCGAACTTCAAGTGCTGGCTTTTTACTTATCACCTGCCCTTGGCCGGGGTTCGATGTTCCATCAGCTCAGCCAGCGCTTGCGGCGGCGATAGGAGCGCACATCGCGAAAGCTCTTGCGGCCCTCGTCCGACATCCCGAGGTAAAATTCCTTCACGTCCGGATTTTCGCGCAGATCAGCCGAAACCCCGTCCATCACCACGCGGCCCGATTCCAGAATATAGCCATAATCGGAATAGCGCAGCGCGACATTGGTATTTTGCTCGGCCAGCAAAAACGAAACGCCTTCTTTTTGGTTCAGATTGCGCACGATGGTGAAAATCTCTTCCACCAATTGCGGGGCCAGCCCCATGCTTGGTTCGTCCAGCAGCACGGTTTCCGGGTTGCTCATCAAGGCGCGCCCGATGGCCACCATTTGCTGCTCGCCGCCCGAGGTATAGCCCGCCTGGGATTTGCGGCGCTCGCGCAGCCGCGGAAAGTATTCATACACCAGATCAAGGCTTTGCTTAATCGCGGCCTTGCCGTCACTACGGGTATAAGCGCCGGTCAGCAGGTTTTCCTCCACGGTGAGATGCTCGAAACAATGCCGGCCCTCCATCACCTGAATCACGCCCGATTTAACCAGTGCGGCCGGGTTGAGCGCATCAATCCGCTTGCCACGATAGGAAATGGAGCCTTTGGTCACCTCGCCGCGCTCGCCGTGCAGCAGGTTTGAAATTGCCTTCAGCGTGGTGGTTTTGCCAGCGCCATTGCCGCCCAAAAGGGCGGTGATCCCGCCCTTGGGCACCGACAGGCTCACGCCCTTGAGCACCAATATAACGTGATTATAAATCACCTCGATATTATTGACCTCAAGCAAGGTCTCGCGGGCTTCAACATCGTCCAACATCTGATTATCCTGAATTGAATGAGGCCCTCCCCGGCACAGGCCGGAGAGGGGAAGCTATTTTAGTCACAGCGCAGTTCAATATTGTTTTCTGCGGCATAGGCCATGGAATCTTCTTCGATCAGCGGGTTGATCACACTCTTGTCAGAGGCGGCAAACGGGGTGATCAGGTTCCACTGTTGAGCAGACGCATCCCATTGCTGCACCGCGCCAAGCCCTGGGCCACCGTGGTTTTCACAGGTAACCTCGAATTCGGGCCCAAAACCGGGCAGGCCATACTCGGCCATGATCTCTTCCGTTATCACAAGATTTTCCATGCCCTGAATCATCATCGCCTGCGTAATCTGGGCCACACCATTCAGTTCTTGCGCTTTCAAGATCGCCATATGCGCCAGAAACGCCGCGTAAATACCGCGGTCATAGAGCACCGTGCCGATTTGATCACCGGCACCGGCGGCTTTTCCGGTATCCACAACATAGGTCTGGATATCGTCAAACAGCGGATAATCCGTGCCCACACCATTCATGGCCAGGGCTTTGTATCCATCGGCCGCATCACCCGCTGCCAAAACATCGCCCTCGGCACCGGACCACCATACGCCAATAAAATTCTCCATCGGGAAGCGAATATTGGCGGCTTCCTGAATGGCGACAGCGTTCATCACGCCCCAGCCCCACATCAGCACATAATCAGGCCGTTCTCGGCGGATTTGCAGCCATTGCGATTTTTGCTCCTGACCCGGGGCATCAACCGGAAGCAATGTGAGCTCAAAGCCGTGTTTTTCAGCCAGCGCCTCGAGGGTGCGGATGGGCTCTTTGCCGTATGCAGAGTTGTGATAAACCAGAGCAATGGTTTTGCCGGTCAAATCACCGGCGTTTTCGTCCAGCAAGTAGTTGACCGCGATCGATGCCGCATCCCAATAGTTGGTGGGGTAGTTGAACACATTGGAGAAAACCCTGCCATTCGCCGCCGATGTGCGGCCATAGCCCATGGTATGCATCGCGATACCATCAGCGGTAACCTTGGGAATAAGCTGATAGGTGATACCGGTTGAAAGCGGTTGATAAACCAATGCGCCCTCGCCTTTGGTGGCCTCGTAGCATTCCACCCCTTTTTCGGTGTTATAGCCGGTTTCACATTCGATGAAGTTGATCGGCACGCCGCCAATGCCGCCATCGCGTTCGTTCAGCAAAGTAAAATAGTCCTCATAGCCATCGGCAAATGGAATCCCGCCAGAGGCATAGGCCCCGGTGCGATAGCTGAGTGACGGAATGGTCAGCTGTGCCAATACAGGCGTCGCCATTGTGATGGCAGCCGTAGCGATTACCGCCAGTTTTGATAGTTTCATGTCTTTCCTCCCTTTAGGTGTGACACTGTTGATGCCCCGGTATTCCGGTAGCGCAGGGTAGCCTGCCCCTAGTGCGGGAAAGGCCATAAGCGTAATTTCTGTTTCGTAACCCGCCAAATCTGGGCGATGCCGTGAGGTTCGACGATCAAGGTGAGCATAATCAGCCCCCCAATAATTACCAATTCCAGATGCCCGGCCAGATCACCGGGCCAGCCCAGTTGCCCAACCATGATATTTTTGAGTAAAACCGGCATCAGCACAAGGAAGGCCGCCCCGATAAAGCTGCCAAAAATCGAGCCAAGCCCGCCGATGATGATCATAAACAGCACCAGAAACGATTTCTGGATACCAAAGGCCTCACCCACCTCGACCGCACCAAGATAGACCGCAAAAAACAGCGACCCCGCCACCCCGATGAAAAACGAGCTGACCGCAAAAGCCGTGAGCTTGGTTTTAAGCGGATTCACCCCGATAATTTCGGCGGCAATATCCATATCGCGTATCGCCATCCAGGAACGGCCAATGCGCCCGCGTGTCAGGTTTCGGGCCACCCAGGCCAAGCCGACAACCAGCACCAGAATAAAAATGTATTTGGCTTCGGCGGTGGCGCTGGGGCCGGTTATTTCATAGCCAAACATCGAGCGCGTCGGTGCGGAAATTTGCCCCGAAGCCGAGTAATTATAAAACCACTCGAATTTGTTGAACAGCCACACAAGGAAAAACTGCGCCGCCAAAGTGGCCACCGCCAGATAAAACCCCTTGATCCGCAGGCTCGGCAGCCCAAAAATAACCCCCACACCAGCCGTAATCGCGCCCGAAAGCAGCACAATAATCATGATATTGAGATCAGGAAACGAGGTCATCAGCTTATATGTGGCATAGGCCCCCACCGCCATGAAGCCACCGCTGCCAAGGCTAACCTGCCCGCAATAGCCGGTAAGGATATTCAGCCCGAGCGACGCAATGGACCAGATGAGAAACGGAATCAACACCGCTGATGCCCAGTAATCATTGATCAGCAAAGGCACGCCCAAAAAAGCCACCGCCAGTATCAGATAATAGCCATAGCGGTCCAGCTTCAGCGGAAAGGTCTGGCTGTCTTCGGCATAGGTTTTCTTGAAATCACCAGCTTCACGATACAGCATTAAAATGCTCCTTTAAAAATGTGTCGGTTCAGGCCGGCAGGATGGGTCAAGCTAAAATTATCCATTACACTCTCTCGATAATTTTGTCGCCAAACAGGCCTTGCGGGCGAAACACAAGGAAAACAAGCGCCAGCATATAGGCAAACCAGTTTTCGGTGGCGTTCATGGTAAAGCCCATTGCATCCCCAAACCAGCTGGAGCTGACCACAAACTCAAACACTTTTTCGCCCACGCCAATGATCATCCCGCCGATAATCGCGCCGGGAATGGAGGTAAACCCGCCGAGCATCAAGACCGGCAGCGCCTTGAGCGTGATCAGCGACAGCGAGAACTGCACCCCCGATTTGGACCCCCACATCACCCCCGCCACCAGCGCAATGAAGCCGGATATCCCCCACACGATCACCCATATTTTGCGCAGCGAAATACCAACCGAAAGCGCGGCCTGATGGTCATCCGCCACCGCGCGCAGGGCGCGGCCCGTGGAGGAATACTGGCTGAAAAGCGTGAGCGCCACCACCAGTAAGATCGCGATAATGGCCGCCGTAATATCCAGATTATCAATATAAAACCCATAGCCGAACCAGTCATAGGTGAGGCTGTCTATGGTGGTGTTAATGCCTTGGTTGATCCCGAGATCGAGGGTTTTGATTTCAGCCCCCCACATCAGGTCTCCGATACCTTCCATGAAATAGGCCAGCCCGATGGTCGCCATAAACAGAATGATCGGATCCTGGTTGACCAGATGTTTGAGCAAATATCGCTCCACCAGCCAGGCAAACAGGATCATCACGCCTATGGCCAGTAAAATGGACAGCATCGCCGGCAGCGTCCAGCCGAAATCGCGAACATTGGTGCCGAAAACCGCGTTGATCAGGCTGGCAAAGGGCACCTGCCCATCCTGAATGCCCACCAAGGTAAGCGCGCCAAACAGCGCCATCACCCCTTGCGCATAGTTGAAAATACCGGAAGATTTGAAGATCAGCACAAAGCCGAGCGCCACCAGCGAATACATCACCCCGGTCATCAACCCGTTGATCGCGGCCTCGGTGCCATATAGAAATTGGTCAAACATTGCTATCCCCTACCCGTGATCCACGCCGAGATAGGCATCAATCACAGCTTGATTGTTGCGCACCTCGTCGGGGCTGCCATCGCCGATTTTTTTGCCGTAATCCATCACCACCACGCGGTCGGAGATGTCCATCACCACGCCCATATCATGCTCGATCAGGGCGATGGTGGTGCCGAATTCATCATTCACATCAAGAATAAAGCGGCTCATATCCTCTTTTTCCTCCACGTTCATCCCCGCCATTGGCTCGTCGAGCAGCAAAAGCCTGGGCTGCGCGGCCAAGGCCCGCCCGAGCTCCACCCGTTTTTGCAAACCATAGGGCAGCGCGCCCACCGGGGTTTTGCGAATGGCCTGGATTTCGAGAAAATCGATCACCTTTTCGACAATCTCGCGGTTTTCCTGCTCTTCGCGCTCGGCGGGGCCTTTCCAGATCATCTGCAAGGCCATATTGGTTTTCATCTGGTTAAAGCGGCCGGTCATGATGTTGTCGAGCGTGCTCATGCCCTTAAACAGCGCGATATTCTGGAAGGTGCGGGCAATACCCTGCTTGGCTATTTGGTAGGGTTTCATCGGTTTGCGCTTTTCGCCATGAAACCAGATCTCGCCATCCTGCGGGTGGTAAAACCCGTTGATCACGTTGAGCATCGAGGATTTTCCGGCCCCGTTCGGGCCAATGATCGCCCGAATTTCGCCCTCGCGAATATCAAACGAAATATCCTTGATCGCCACCACCCCGCCAAAGCGCAGCGTGATGTTGCGCATTTCCAGCACCTTGCCGCCAATGGTGCGGCCATCGGGGGTTACATAGCTCTCGCTCATGCCGCCACCTCTTTCACGACCGGCACCACCGCTACATCGCGAAGCTCCAGCGTAGCCTTGATCGCGCCTTTGCGGCCGTCTTCATAGGTTACTTCGGTTTCTGTGCTCACCTTTGTCGCATCGCTATAAAGCGCATCGACAAGGTCATTGAATTTTTCGCCAACGATTTTGCGGCGCACCTTCCTTGTGCGGGTCATTTCGCCGTCATCCGGGTCCAGCTCCTTGTGCAGCACCAAAAACCGGTGCACTTGGCAGCCCGAAAGCATCGGATCAAGCGCCACCGATTTGTTGACCTCCTCGATATGGCTCTGGATGGTGTCATACACCTGCTTATGCCCCGCCAACTCCTGATAGGAACCATAGGCGACGTTATTGCGCTCGGCCCAGTTGGCCACGGCGTTGAGGTCGATATTGATAAAAGCCGTGCAGGTTTCGCGGCCATCGCCAAACACCACGGCTTCCAGAATATTGGGGAAGAACTTGAGCTTGTTTTCCACAAACTTGGGCGCAAACATGCCGCCATCGGCCATTTTGCCCACATCCTTGGCGCGGTCAATTATCCGCAAATGGCCGGAACTTTCTTCAATGAAACCGGCATCACCCGTCGCCACCCACCCTTCGGCGTCCTTTGTGTCGGCGGTGCTTTCGGCGTTTTTGTAATATTCCACAAAAACCCCGGGCGAGCGGTAAAACACCTCGCCATTATCGGCAATTTTCAGCTCCACCCCGGGGGAAGGCACGCCTACGGTGTCGGCGCGCACCTGCCCGTCAGGCTGCTGGGTGATAAACACAGAAGCCTCGGTCTGGCCGTAAAGCTGCTTGAGGTTGATCCCCAGCGAGCGATAAAACTCAAAAATCTCGGGGCCTATGGCCTCGCCCGCCGTATAGCCCACCCGCACCTTGGAAAGGCCGAGCGTATTTTTGAGCGGCCCATAGATCAGGAAATCCCCGATCCGGTATTTCAGCCGGTCGATAAAGCTCACCGGCTTGCCATCCAGCAGATCCGGCCCCACCTTTTTGGCATGGGCCATAAATTTGTGAAACAGCCGCTTTTTTAGCGGGCTGGCATCCTCTATGCGGATCATCACATTGGTCAGCAGCCCTTCAAAAAAACGCGGCGGCGCAAAAAAGTAGCTCGGCCCTATTTCGCGCAAATCCGCCTGCATGGTTTCGGGGCTTTCGGGGCAGGCCACGCAAAAGCCGGTCCAGCAGCTTTGGCCGATGGAAAAAATGAAATCCCCCACCCAGGCCATTGGCAAATAGGCCAGCACGGAATCACCGGCGTTAAGGTGGTCAAACTCGGCGCTGGCTTTGGCCGAAGCAATAATATTGGTGTTGGAAAGCACCACCCCCTTGGGCTTGCCGGTGGTGCCCGAGGTATAAAGCATCACGCAGGTGCTATCCTCGCCCAGCTTGGCTTGGCGTTCGGCCAAAACCGGTGCCAAGCGCTGGTTACCTGCACGCCCCTCGGCCTGCACATGCTCATAGGCATTGAGATGGGTGTGTTCATATTTGCGCATCCCGCGCTTGTCATAATAGATGATCTGCTCGACGGCGGGCAGGCCATCCTGAATTTCGAGCACCTTGTCGACCTGCTCCTGATCTTCCGCCACAATAAAGCGCGCGCCGCAATGCTCCAGCACATAGGCCATTTCTTCGGCATTGGCATCCTGGTAAAGCGGCACCGGAATGGCACCGGCGGCTTGCGCGGCCAGCATAGCCCAATAAAGATAAGGGCGGTTGCGGCCAATAATTGCCACATAATCGCCCTCGTTCAGCCCCAGCGCCAGATAGCCCATGGCCAGCGCATCAACCTCTTCCGCCACTTGCGACCATGTCCAGCTTTGCCAGATACCGAATTCTTTTTCACGATAGGCGGGCACATTGGCCCACTGCTTGGCATTGCGCGCCAGCAATTTGGGAAATGTATCCAGCCCTTCAGGCAGAATATTACGCTTGCTCACCACCAGTATCCTCCCGGTCCGGGCCAAATAGCCCCATTTAATACGCAGGCTTTTACCTGTCGATTTAGGGTAGACTAGCAAGAAAATTGCGTGAGTAAAGCATTAATTGAACCATCGTTCAGTTTATTGCCTCACAGGGCTACACTTATTCGTGCGCCGCCGCTCTTTCCCTTTATATACATTTCTGCCAAGGATTGGGTGGGCGCATCCGTATTATCATCAAGGACATATGGAAAACAGCAGCGAAATTCTGGCCACAAAGGCAGCAGGCGGCAGTGCAAAAGCGTTTCGCGCTTTGCTGGAGCGCCACTATGACCTGATGTATCGGGTGGCCTTTCGCACGCTCGGGCAACAGGCGGATGCGGAGGATCTGGTGCAGGAGGTCTGTGCGGCATTGCCCAAAAAGCTCGGCAGCTATCGCGGCGATTCGAAATTCGAGAGCTGGCTTTACCGTGTGGTGGTAAATGCCGCCCGGGACCTGATGCGCAAGCGCGCTGCCCATGCAAGGGCCGCCAATGGCTGGGGAGATGCGGAGCTGATGCAACGCGCCACCGCCGCAGAAAAGGCCAAAAACCTCGGCTGGCTGGCCCGCGCCATGCAGCGGCTTTCGCCCGAGTTGCGCGAAACCGTGGCGCTGGTATTGGGTGAGGAAATGACCCACGCGCAGGCAGGCAAGGTGCTCGGGCTTTCCGAAGGCTCGATTAGCTGGCGTATGAGTGAAGTGAAAAAGGCGCTGCGCCTGATGGCGCAAGCAGAGGAGATACTGGAATGAGCGATGAACTGGGAAAACTCGCCACCCTCTTGCGCGAAGAGGTGCCACCCCCGCGCACCAGGGCCAAACTGGCGGCGCTGGAAGCCGGTATGGCCGCTTTTGAAAAAAATGCGGAACCCCGCCAAGGAACCACCGAGGCCACCCGTCCTATCCATGACCGCTCCAAAAACAGGCGCGGATTTTTGGAAGGATTTAAGGATATGCTACATAAATTGCCCCCCCGCGGCCTGATGCTCGGCACGGCCAGCTTTGCCACCATTGCCTTGGCCATTTTTGCCACCCGGAATATTGATCTTGATATCGTCCCGGAGCCGCTTTTAGTCGGCAGCACCGCCCCCGCACTGCCAGATAATAAAGGGCCCGCCCTTGCCCTACCGCAAGCTGAACCGGAAAATTTTGCCGTGGGAAAGGAAGCCCGGATTGACGCTCCAATGCGCGGTGAAATGGCCGATAGCGCCGCCCCTGCCGAAGCACAGGAAATGGTCGCCTCACCGCAAACGCAGGCCAGCGGGCTGCGAAATTTGGCACAAGGGCGCACCCGTGAAGGGCTAGCCAACCCTCCCGCCGCCACGGCAGTCGCGCCACCCCTGGCAGCCGTGGCTGGGCTGTTATCGTCCAACACGCTGGCAGAGCCCTATATCGACCGGACCCCGCCGCGCGAAAACCAATTCGCCGGTGAGGCCGTCAGCCCCGTTAAAGCGGTGATTGATGAACCGGTTTCTACGTTCTCGATCGATGTCGATACCGCCTCATACGCGGTTATGCGCCGCGCCCTGCTCAATGGCTACCTGCCAGCACCCGCCTCGGTGCGCACCGAGGAAATGATCAACTATTTTGAGTATAATTACGCCACACCAGCCACAGCCGACGCCCCGTTTGCACCGCAAACCACGGTCATGCAAACCCCGTGGAACCCCGATACCCTTTTGATGCATATCGGCATTCAGGGTTATGATATCCCGCAAGCAGAGCGCCCGCCGGTGAACCTTGTCTTTCTAATCGACACCTCCGGCTCGATGAACAGCCCGGACAAGCTGCCACTGCTTATTCAGTCATTCCGGCTGCTGCTGGGCGCGCTTTCAGCGCAAGACTCGGTGGCGATTGTTACCTATGCCGGCTCGGCCGGCATGGCGCTGGCACCAACGCCCGCCAGCGAGACCCGAAAAATTCTGGATAGCCTCACGCGGCTTACCGCCGGTGGCTCAACCGCCGGGCAGGCCGGGCTGGAACAGGCCTATCAGCTTGCCGAAGATATGATGGCAGACGGTGAAACCTCACGGGTGATTTTGGCCACCGACGGGGATTTCAATGTTGGTATGTCTTCCAATGAGGCCATGAAAACCTATATTGAGGAAAAACGCGAAAGCGGGGTTTACTTGTCTATTCTCGGCTTTGGGCAGGGCAACTATAATGACGCCCTGATGCAAACCCTCGCCCAAAACGGCAACGGCACCGCCGCCTATATCGATACGCTGAGCGAGGCGCAAAAAGTGCTGGTGGACCAAATAGGCGGCGCGCTGTTTACCATCGCGCAGGATGTGAAAATTCAGGTGGAGTTCAACCCTTCCGAAGTGGCCGAGTATCGGCTGATCGGCTATGAAACCCGCGCGCTCAACCGCGAAGATTTCAACAATGACGCAGTGGATGCGGGCGACATCGGCGCTGGCACCCAAGTCACCGCGCTTTACGAGATCACCCCGGTTGGTTCACCCGCCATCAGTGTCGACCCGCTGCGCTATGGCGATTCCGCACCGCTGCCGGAAAGCAATGGCGAGCTTGCTTTCCTGAAACTGCGCTACAAGCTGCCGGGTGAAAGCAGCTCCAACCTGATCACCACACCTGTGGCTTCAGCCACGGAGGAAGGTATCAGCGAAGAGGTGATATTCTCCACCGCCGTGGCCAGCTTTGGCCAGCTTTTGCGCGGTGATACCCGCTTGGGCAACTGGAACTTTGACGATGTGCTGGCCCTCGCACAACAGGGAAAAGGCGACGATCCGTTTGGCTATCGCGCCGAATTCATCCGCCTTGTCCGGTTGGCTGAAACCGCGCAGTAATACCGGCCAAAGCTGTCAATATACCACCAGTGATCAGAGCACAAAAAACGCCCCCGCTTTTGGCGGAGGCGTTTTTATCGTTTTCGCACTATTTCTTGGCGGCTGCCTTTTTGGCCGGCGCCTTCTTCTTGGCGGCGGGCTTATTCTTGGCGGCAGGCTTTTTCTTGGCAGGGGCCTTGCGCTTGCCCTTGGTGGCCGCTTTGGCGCTGACCAGTTCCACCGCCATATCCACGGTCACATCTTCCGGCTCGGTGCCTTTGGGAATGGTCGCGTTAACCTTTTCCCACTTGATATAGGGGCCATAGCGGCCTTTCATGATCGCCATTTCACCGCCATCGGGGTGGTCGCCCAAGGCCTTGATCGGCTCGGCAGCCTGCCCACGGCCACGGCCCGGTGGCTTGTTGGCGATCAGCTCAACCGCGTGGTTCATTCCGATGGTGAAAATCTCGTCACCCTCGGGCAGGTTCACATAGGTTTTCGAGGTTTTGCGCCCCTTTTCCTCTACCTGCCGCGTCAGCAGAATATAGGGCCCAAACGGGCCGATAGCCGCCGTGATGACCCCGCCTTCCGGGTGCTCGCCAATGGTGCGCGGCAGGCTCAACAGCTGCAAGGCTTTGGCAAGGTCAACCGCATCAGGCAGAATTGATTTGGGAATAGAGGCGCGCTTTGGCTTTGGTTCTTCCTCGGTTGGCTCACCTAGCTGCACATAAGGGCCAAAACGGCCCGCGCGGATGGTTACCGGCACGCCTTCTTCATTATGGCCAAGCACCTTGCCATCCAGCCCCGCCATATCTCCACCGATGGCCTCTCCGGCCAAGGGGCGGGTGTAGCGGCATTCGGGGTAGTTCGAGCAGCCGATAAACGCCCCGCCCGAGCGCGCGGTGCGCAGGCTCAAACGACCATTGCCACAGTTTTTACACACACGCGGGGTCGGGTCATCTTTGGTGACCGGAAACAGGTGCGGCTCGAGGAATTCGTTGATTTTCTCGAGCACATCGGTGATGCGCAGCTCCGAAGTTTCGGCAATTGCCGCCGAAAAGTCGGACCAGAAGCGCCCGAGCAGGGCTTTGTAATCTTCCTTGCCCGCGCTCACCTTATCAAGGTCATCTTCCAGCGCGGCGGTGAAATTATAGCCGACATATTTGCGAAAATAGCTTTCCAGAAACGCCGTTACCAGCCGCCCTTTATCCTCGGGGTGCAGGCGGTTTTTTTCTTTGCGCACATAGTCGCGGTCCTGAATGGTGGTGATAACGCTGGCATAGGTCGAGGGCCGCCCGATACCAAGCTCCTCCATCCGCTTCACCAGGGTTGCCTCGGTATAGCGCGGGGGCGGCTGGGTGAAGTGCTGCTGGGCATAGGTGCTGGCATCTTCCGAAAGCACCGCTTTTTCGTGGCGCTGCATCCCGCTGTCGATGACCGTTTCGTCTTCGGTAAACTTGGCATAATCAGCGGCAAAACCACCGGCTTTGGGTCTGGCGGCATCACCTTCTTGGATCACCGGCAGGCGGGCGTCGTCGCCATTGCTCTCCACATCATCGCGGCCTTCTTCATAAACCCGCAAAAACCCGTCAAAAGAAACCACCTGACCATTGGCGCGCAAAACCACCTCGCCATCTACCGAGCCGACATCGACCGTGGTGCGCTCCAGCCGTGCGCCCGCCATCTGGCAGGCGATGGTGCGTTTCCAGATCAGATCATAGAGTTTGCGCTGGTCGCCCTCGAGCCGCGCCAGCTTGGCCGGTTCGCGGTCCATTTCCGTGGGACGAATACATTCATGTGCTTCCTGCGCGTTTTTGGCCTTGTTTTTGTATATACGGGCATCTTTGGGCAGGTAATTTGCCCCGTATTTGCCTTTAATATAGGCGCGCGCCGCGGTTACAGCCTCGGGGGCCATATCAATGCCATCTGTCCGCATATAGGTAATGTAACCGGCTTCATAAAGCCGCTGTGCCGTGCTCATGGTTTGCCGCGCGCCAAAGCCAAATTTGCGGCTGGCCTCTTGCTGCAGGGTCGAGGTCATGAACGGGGCGGCGGGGTTGCGGCTGGCGGGTTTGGCCTCAACGCTGAGCACAGAAAGCGCGCGCGAGGTAATGGCCTGCACCGCCATTTCAGCCGAGGCCGCTGTAGGGAGGCTGAATTTATCGAGCTTTTTGCCCCCCAGCACCGTAAGCCGCGCGCCAAATTCCTGCCCGCGCGGGGTGGTGAGCAGCGCCTTCACGCTCCAGTATTCCTGCGGGTTAAACGCCTCGATCTCCATCTCGCGCTCAACAATCAGACGCAGGCAAACCGATTGCACCCGCCCGGCCGATTTGGCCCCCGGCAGCTTGCGCCACAGCACCGGCGAAAGGTTAAAGCCAACCAGATAATCCAGCGCGCGGCGGGCCAGATAGGCCTCGACCAGCGGCATATCAACCTGCCGCGGGCTTTTCATCGCTTCGGTCACGGCTGCTTTGGTGATCGCGTTAAAGACCACCCGCTCTATATGAGTGGATTTTTTGATCACCTTGCGCTTGCGCAACGCCTCCTCCAGATGCCAGCTGATCGCCTCGCCTTCGCGGTCGGGGTCGGTCGCAAGAATAAGCGTGTCAGAGCTATCGGCCTTCATGGCTTCGGCAATGGCGCGAACGTGTTTTTGGGATTGGCTGCCAACTTCCCACTTCATCTCGAATTCGTGCGCGGTGTCTACCGAGCCGTCTTTTGGCGGCAGGTCGCGCACATGGCCATAAGAGGCAAGCACCGTAAATCCATCACCGAGATATTTCTCGATCGTCTTGGCCTTTGCAGGGGATTCGACAACAACAACTGCCATGAAGGATTCTCCAGAATTTTCGTTTCCAGTTGGGCGCGGAACATGGTTCTGATTGCAGGCAAATGTCAATGCCCAATCAGCAACACCACGTAAAACCGGATATTGAGCCGCATTTTGCAGCCGGTAGCTGCCCAATCTATATTCACATTTTTGGTGTGTAAAAATACTTCCAATATGAGTGCAATTACGTTATATTTATGCAATATATAGGCAAGAACCTGAAACTTTTGATTTGCCCGGAGGCAACACCATGGCTGAAATTGTCGTAATTGGCGCTGGCATCGGCGGTTTACCCGCCGCTTATGATCTCAAAAACGAATGCCGGGAGGAAGATAATGTCACCGTCATTTCCAACACGCCTTATTTTCAGTTCACCCCTTCCAACCCCTGGGCGGCGGTGGGCTGGCGCAAGCGCGAAGATATCACCATCGACCTTGCGCCGGTGTTGAAAAAGCTGGGCATCACCTTTCTGGCTGATGCGATGGTCAAATTTGACCCGGATAACAACACCATCACCCTGCAAAGCGGGCGTGAAGTGGTGTATGATTACGTGGTTATCGCCACCGGCCCCGAGCTGGCATTTGACGAAATAGAGGGCCTCGGCCCGCATAGCGGCTTCACAAAATCGGTATGCGATGTAAACCATGCCATTACCGCCAGTGCCGATTGGGAAGAATTTTGCAAAAACCCGGGGCCGATTGTGGTTGGGGCGGTTCAGGGGGCCTCGTGCTATGGCCCGGCCTACGAATTTGCCATGATCATGGATACCGATCTGCGCAAACGAAAAATCCGCGACAAGGTGCCGATGACCTTTGTAACCGCAGAGCCTTTCATAGGCCATCTGGGCCTTGGCGGTGTGGGCGACACCAAAGGTATGCTGGAGGCCGAAATGCGCCACCGGCACATAAAATGGATCACCGACGCCAGAGTTGACAAGGTTGAAGACGGCAAAATGCATGTCAGCCAGATGAAAATCGGCGGCGAGGTTATCGCCACCCACGAGCTTGAGTTCGATTACGCGATGATGCTGCCCGCCTTTCGTGGCCTGCCGCCGTTTATGCCGGCAAACGCGCCGGAAGGGTTGGCCAATCCGCGCGGGTTTATCACCGTCAACAAACACCAGCAAAACCAGAAATACCCCAATGTTTATGCGGTTGGTGTCTGTATCGCCATCGCGCCACTCGAAGTTTCGGCCGTGCCTGTGGGCGTGCCAAAAACCGGTTTCATGATCGAATCAATGGTGGCGGCGGCGGCTGGCAATATCGGTCAGGCCGTGCGTGGCCAGGCCCCGACCCATGAGCCGACATGGAACGCCTTTTGCCTTGCCGATTTTGGCGATAAGGGCGTGGCTTTCCTTGCCCAGCCGCAAAACCCGCCACGCAACAAAAACTGGGCCGCCGAGGGCAAATGGGTGCACTGGGCCAAAATCGGCTTTGAAAAATACTTCATGCGCAAAATCCGCAAAGGCCAGAGCGAACCGTTTTTCGAAAAAACCGTGATGAAAACCATTTCGATGACCCGTCTGCGCGACTAGCTGCCTTCAAATCAACATCAAAACAGCCCGTGCTTTTTGTGCGGGCTGTTTTTGGCTTGTGGCGAGGGAGGCTTGGCCACGCTATGTTGACCGAAAAAGGCAGATGACACCGGCGGCCCTTTGAGTGGGTTCAGCGACGATAGCCAAAGCCGTATAAATGCAATCACCGATGCAACCGAGGCGGCGGCCGGCTTTCGGCCGCGGGTTATGTGCATTGCGAAACCGGCTTTCAAAGCTAGTGCCCCGCCGGGCTGCCCTGCACGGCCCGCCATTTAACACCGTCAACAAGCTTGTGGAGAAGCTTGACGCGCGCTAAACCAGCGGCCAGACTCTTGCTCAAAAAGGTTTCCATGCCCCAAGGCCCACTCTTTCGCTACCGTGATCTCGTCGCCTCGGGCGCGTTGCATGATGACGCGGCCCAGCGCCTCGCCATTGAAAAGCTACAGCTTTTGCACCGGCGGCTGGCGGGCTACAACCCGGCCGCGCCAAGCCGCTTTGGCTTTGGCCTGTTTGGCTGGGGGCGTGAGACTATCCGGCAAGTCGATATTCAGGGGCTTTATATGTATGGCGGGGTCGGGCGTGGCAAATCCATGCTGATGGACCTGTTTTTTGACACCGCCCCGGTGGTGAAAAAACGCCGGGTGCATTTTCATGAATTTATGCAGGAAGTGCATGGCGGCATCGCCTCGGCCAGAATATCCTACGAAAAAGACCCGATCGAGCCGGTGGCGGAAAACATCGCCCGCGAGGCCACATTGCTGTGCTTTGACGAGCTGCAAATAGCCGATATCACCGATGCGATGATCGTCGGGCGGCTGTTTGACAAGCTTTTTGCCCGCGGGGTGGTGATTGTCGCCACCTCCAATCGCCACCCCGATGATCTTTACAAGGACGGGCTCAACCGCCAGATTTTTGTGCCCTTTATCGAGCGCATAAAACAGCGGCTGGAGGTGTTTCATCTGGTGAGCGATACCGATTACCGGCAAAACCTCCTGCAAGGCGGCCCGGTTTATTTTTCGCCCCTCGATGCCCGCGCCCGCCACCGCATGGACGCCGCCTGGCAGGCTTATGCCGACACCAAAGGCAAGCCCCTGACCCTGCATGTGCACGGGCGAGAGGTAACCTTGCCGCTTTATTGCCAAGGGGTGGCGCGGGCCAGCTTTGCCGCGCTTTGCGAAGCCCCGCTCGGGGCAGGTGATTATCTCGCCATGGCCCAAAACATCACGGTATTGTTGCTCGATGATATCCCGCGCCTCAGCCGCGAGCAGGCCGGCCCCGCCAAGCGCTTTGTCACCCTGATAGACACGCTTTACGAGGCCCGCATCAAGCTTATATGCTCGGCCGAAGCCCCGCCAGAGCAGCTTTTTGAGGCCGGTGACGGCGCTTTTGAATTTGCGCGCACCGTTTCGCGGCTGGCCGAAATGGGCAGTCGCGATTGGCTTGCCGCTGGCTCCGCCTAAAACTCGACGCCTTTTTGCGCCTTTATCCCGGCGCGAAACGGGTGTTTGATCAACTCCATTTCTGTGGCCAGATCGGCAATTTCCAGTAGCTCGGGTTTGGCATTGCGCCCGGTCAGCACCACATGGGTCATTGCCGGTTTTTCATCGGTCAAAAAGCGCACGACCTCCTTGATATCAAGGTAATCATAGCGTAGCGCGATGTTGATTTCATCCAGCAGCACCATCTGGTTTTTTTCGTCCAGAATCAGCTCTTTTGCTTTTTCCCACGCCGCCTGCGCCATTTCAATATCGCGGGATTTATCCTGTGTTTCCCAGGTAAAGCCCTCACCCATGGCATAAAACGGGCAAATATCGGCGAATTGCTCGGTGATCAGCTTTTTCTCGCCGCTCTCCATGCCGCCTTTGATAAACTGCACAACCGCACAGGGCCGCCCCCAGGCGATTTGCCGGAAGATCATGCCAAATGCCGCCGAAGATTTACCCTTGCCCTTGCCGGTATGCACAATCACCAAGCCTTTTTCATCGGTTTTGGAGGCCATGATCTTATCTCGCGCCGCCTTTTTCTTGGCCATTTTCCTGTTATGCCGCTCGATATCGTCTGTGTTTGCCATTGCCGGTGCCTTTGGTTAGGAGAGATGCTAACTACCATATAGGGATAGGCATAATGGAAGCAACCGACTGCAACGGCAACACATTGCTCGATGGCGACAGCGTGATGGTCAATAAAGACCTGAAGGTAAAGGGGATGGGCAAAACCCTGAAACGGGGCAGCATCATCAAGGGCATTCGCACCACCGGCAACCCGGGGCAGATCGAATGCCGGATCGGCAAGGCGACCATTGTGCTGAAAACCGAATTTATGAAAAAGGCCTGAAAAACCGGCAGGGCACGCCCTGCCGGAACTTGTTACTTTCACAGCCTACATTTTGGCCGGCACCAATGCCGGGCAGGCATTCGCGCATTGGCGAGAATTGTCTGGTATAAAGTGCAGCCTCACCAAGGCCATACGCCAACCTAGCCCAATGCCTGTTAGCATCCGGTAAATGGCGCGCATTTTTGCAAAAGCGAGCCCTGTGCGTTACACCACTTTGTTTTGTCGCGCTGGCGGGCTTACGGCGCAAGCAACCCCGCCAGCATCGCCTTTGCCGCATTGCTGCGGGGCTGCCATAGGCCGCGCTCGATCGCCTCTTCAAAGCGCGCCGCCATTTCAACCAGTGCCGCCGGGTTAGCCTTTTCGATGAATTCACGGGTGTCGTCATCTTCGATATAGGCGGCATAGACCATATCAAAATGATGGTTTGAAACCGCGTTGGTGGTGGCGGCAAAGGCAAACATATAGTCAAGCGTCGCGGCCATTTCAAAGGCCCCCTTATAGCCGTGGCGCTTGACCCCGTTGATCCATTTCGGGTTTACCACCCGGGCCCGCACCACGCGGTTCATCTCTTCCTGCAAGGTGCGAATAACCGGCCGCTCGGGGCGGGAATGGTCGTTGTGGTAAATCGTGGGGGCCTGCCCGCGCAGGGCTTCTATCGCCGCCGCCGCGCCGCCTTCAAACTGGTAATAATCATCGCTATCAAGGATATCATGCTCGCGGTTATCCTGATTTTGCACCACGATTTCCGCCGTTTTCAGGCGCGCTTCCAGCGCCCCGCGCGCGGCTTGGCCTTCAGCGCCGCTGCCATAGGCAAAGCTGCCCCATGCAAGGTAGGCCTCGGCAAAATCGCCCTTGTTTTGCCACAAGCGCTCATCGATCAGGGCTTGCAGGCCCGCACCATATGCCCCCGGCATCGCGCCGAATATCCGCACACCTGCGGCTTCGCCCAGTTCGGCTTTTTCGGCGTTAAACCTTGCCGCCAGCGGGTTTTCTGCGGCAGGCTCATCCAGTGCCATAATCGCGCGCATGGCGCTGTCGAGCAGGTCGATCTGCGCCGGAAAGGCATCACGGAAAAACCCCGAAATACGCAGGGTTACATCTACCCGTGGCCGTCCGAGCACCGAAAGCGGCAGCACCTCAAAACCGGTGACCCGGGCGCTGTTGTCATCCCATAGCGGCCGCGCGCCAATCAGCGCCAGCGCTTGTGCGATATCATCACCGCCGGTGCGCATATTGGCAGTGCCCCATGCGGTCAGCACCAGAGCGCGCGGCCAGTCACCGCTTTCCTGCACATGGCGCTCTATCAGCAGGCTGGCGGATTTCCAACCAAGTTTCCAGGCGGTTCGGGTAGGCAGGCTGCGGCTGTCGAGCGAATAAAAATTGCGGCCGGTGGGCAGCACATCAAGCCGCCCGCGGGTGGGCGCACCCGAAGGCCCGGGCCGCACAAACCGCCCCGAAAGCCCACGCAGCAGCGCGCCTATTTCAGCCTCGCCGCAAGCCTTCACACTCGGCATCACCACCGCAAATATCTCTTCAACCACAGCAATGCTGCGTTGCCATTGCGGGTCTGGCGTCAGGCCGTCAATCAGCCGGCCCGCCAGCCATTCAAGCCGCTCTACCGTGTCACCGGCTATGCGCCAGCTATCGGCGCTGGCGGCTTGCAGCACTTTGGGGCGCGGGCCTTGCCACGGCGCCGCCATCTCGCAATCCAACGGATCAAACCCAAGGCCGAGGTCTTCGCTCAGCGCGCCGATAAGCGAGGCATCACCGCCCATGCCTTTAAGCCGCGGCACCCGCACCAGGGCTTGCACAAGGTCGCGCGCCAGTTGCCCCTCGGGGGCTTGGCCAAAAATATGCAACCCGTCCCGTATCTGGCTTTCTTTTAGCTCGCACAGGTAGTTGTCAATCGCGCCCAGCGCCAGATCATCACCCGCTTTCCAGTCAACGCCGGCTTCCTCATCAAGCCGTGTCGAGCGGCTCAGCTCAAGAATTTCGCGGCGCAAAAGCGCCAGCCGCCGCGGGTCTACCCCGGCGGCTTCATAATATTCATCCACCAGTGCCTCTAGGTCGCGCATCGGGCCGTAGCTTTCGGCGCGGGTGAGCGGCGGGGTCAGGTGGTCAATAATTACCGCTTGCGCGCGGCGTTTGGCCTGTGTGCCCTCGCCAGGGTCGTTAACAATGAAAGGATAAAAATGCGGCATCGGCCCGAGCAGCGCTTCGGGAAAGCAGGATTGGCTGAGCGCCAGCGCCTTGCCGGGCAGCCACTCAAGGTTGCCGTGCTTGCCCATATGCACAATGGCATGGGCACAAAACCGGTGGCGCAGCCAAAAATAAAAGGCAAAGTAATTATGCGGCGGCACAAGATCGGGCGAGTGGTAGCTATCTGTCGGGTCAATATTATAGCCGCGCGCCGGCTGCACCCCGACCACGGCATTGCGAAAGGAAAGGATCGAGAGCGCGAAATAACCGCAATCAACCTCGCCCGGGGTGTAAAACGGGTCGGCCTCGGGTGGGCCCCAACGTTCCTGCACCTTGGCGCGCAGATCAGCGGGCAACTGGGCGTAATCAATTTGGTAATCCGCCATGCTCAGGCGCTCGCCGCCCTCGCGGCGGGCACGGTCTGTCAGCCAGTTGGTCGGGCCTGCAAGAATGCGCGCCATCAGGTCAGCGGAATCATCGGGCAGGTTGTGCAGATTATAGCCTGCTGTTTGCAAGGCTTCGAGCACGCCCACAGTGGCGGCGGGGGTATCAAGCCCCACACCATTGGCGAGGCGACCATCCTTATTCGGGTAATTGGCCAGCACCAGCGCCACTTTGCGCTCACCAACCGGCGCTTTGGCAAGCCCGGCCCATTTGGCCGCCAGTGCCGCCACAAAGGCAATTCGCTCGCCATGGGCGCGGTAGGCGGTGATCAGGCACTCGGTGGCCTCGTCAAAATAGGCCTCGCCCTTGAAGCTGACAGCGCGGGTCAGCACCCGCCCGTCAATTTCCGGCAGGCTTACATTCATCGCGATATCGCGTGCTGAAAGGCCTGCCGCGCTTGCCTCCCACGCCGCTTCGGTGCCGGCCGCAAAAACAATCTGGAAAACCGGCGCGCCGGGGGCGTCCAGCGGGGTGCCGGGGTTCTCAGCCGCGCCGGATTGCGGGGAAGATACCGCAAAACTGGTGCCGTTAAGCACCAGATCGGGCGGCGCTTGGCTGAATATTTGCGCCAAAGTCGCGGCTGAAAGCGGGTCTTTTAATGAGGCCACAAAAATCGGCAACGGGTTAAGCCCTTGCCGGGCCAGTGCCTTTATCATCCGGTTGACAGGGTGCAGCCCGGCCCCCTGCACCAGCGCCCGGTAAAACACCAGCGCCACCACCGGCCGGCCCTCTTGCCACAGGCGCCGTCGCAACACCTCTACCGAGGCTTGCGCCAACCCCGGCGCGTAAACACCCGCGCGCAGCAGGGTTTTGGCCGCAGGCGGTGCCTCTCCTGCATCGAGCATATGCCCCGCATAGCGCAGAAGGTTTGCCGTGTTTTCAGGCCCGCCCTCCACCAGATAGGCCCATAGCGCATCATAATCCGTATCCGAAACCGTCGAGAGGTTGCGCAACTCGGCATCGGGCTTGTCATCCCCCGGCAGCACCGCCAGCGCCACGCCAGCGGCCCGCAACCGGATAGAAAACTGCTCCATCCCGTAGGGCCAGTAAGCCGCGCCGCCAAGCGCGCGGATGATCACCAAACGCGCCTTGCCGGCGGTATCGTCCAGATATTTATCAATGGTAAACGGGTGCGCAAGGTGGCCAAGGCTGGCCAGCCGCAGGCTTTTTGGCCCGTCAAGCACCTCGCCATATGCCGCCGAAAGTGCTGCGATCTCGGTATCCGCCGCGCTGATAATGATCAGATCAGCGGGGGTTTGCCCAAGGTCAACCGGCTCGGCGCCATCGGTAATTTCACCGGCCTGAGCCTGAAGCAGGTGCATTTTAGCCCCGCAATGCTTTGGTGATCGCCGCCTCGTCCAGCCCTTTTTGGCCGATAACCACCAGCGCGGTTTTGCCTTTTTCGCTGTCAAGCAAGGGCCGGTCAAAATAGGTGTCCACCCGCGGCCCCACGGCCTGCACCACCAGCCGCATCGGCTTGCTGCCCACCTGCGCAAAACCTTTCAACCGTAAAATATCATGGTCGATGATGGCCGATTTCACCCGCGCCACGAAGCCTTCAACATCATCCAGCGCGCCCAGCCCGGTTTGAAATGTTTCAAAATCATCATGGTCATGCGCGTGGTGATGGTCGTCATCCTCGTGATCGTGGTCGTCATCCTCATGATGGTGGTGGGCATGGCGCGCAGCCATATCGCTTTCTGCCCCGACCCCGAGGCCCAGCAGCGTGGCCGGGCTGACCGCGCCCATTTCGGCCCGCACAAAATGCACACCGGCGCGGGTGCCGGCTTTGAGCTTTGCTTCCAGCCTGTCAGCTTCACCTTCGCCCAGCAAATCGGTTTTGTTAAGAATAATCATATCGGCGCAGGCAAGCTGGTCGTCAAACAGTTCCGAAAGCGGGGTTTCGTGGTCGAGCATATCATCGCCCAGCCGCTGGGCAGCTATTGCCGCCTCGTTATGGGCAAAGCGCCCGGCTTGCACGGCGGCGCTATCCACCACCGTTATCACCCCGTCTACCGTAACCCGGTTGCGGATTTCGGGCCAGTTGAAGGCGCGCACCAAGGGTTGCGGCAGCGCCAGCCCCGAGGTTTCTATCACGATATGGTCAGGCGGCTCGGCGCGGTTGATCAGCTTTTCCATTGCCGGAATAAAATCTTCCGCCACCGTGCAGCAAATGCAGCCATTGGAAAGCTCCAGCACGTCATCCTCGTCACAGCCTTTGATACCGCAACCCTTGACGATGTCGCCATCGATACCCAAATCACCGAATTCGTTGATGATCAGCGCCAGTTTTTTGCCGTTGGCATTGGCCAAAAGGTGCTGCACCAGCGTGGTTTTTCCTACACCGAGAAAGCCGGTTATAACGGTTGCGGGGATTTTTCTGGGCATGTATCTCTCCTGAAAGCTGGCCTCCTTTTAAGCCCGCCTTTGCCTGCGCTGTCCAGCCCTAAAGCGAAACCAGCTTCACGGGAACTCCGGGAGAAACCTCCTCTTGCGGGGCCAGCCCGTTCAGCACCCTGAAATAGGCCTCGCCATAGCCCGGCACCGCCATTTCCCGCCCCAGCGAGGCGGCGGTTTCGCCCGGCAAAACCCGCCGCACCTTAATAGTGGCTTCGGCAATATCGGCCGCGGCTGCCTCGCCAAGCGCCTTGAAGCTCAGCACGGTTTCCCATTGCAGCGCGGCCGCCTCGTCATCGCCCCGCCGCACTTTTCCGGCAAAGCGGACCAACTCGCCATTAAACCGGATAACCGTGAGCCGCAGGGTGCTGCGCTGGCCGCGATTGCGCATTTGCAGGGTGGCGGTGGCCGCTTCCAGCCCGTTGATCTCCAGCAGGCGCATATTGGCCAAAGCGCGGGATTGCCGCTGATTGCGCGGAATTTGCTGAAACCATGCCGTGAGCGCATCGCGCAGGCCGGCTCTATCGGCCGCACCGGAAAGAATGAGGGTCGAACGATTTGGCCCTAAAATGTTGATCTGCCGCGCACCGTTTTCGATCCGCAACCCCTGGGCTGCCGTAAATGAAAAACCAAGCACGGGGTGCACAAAAGTTTGGCCGCGCACAATGCCGCCGCGCGCGCTTTGGCCAAAAATCATACCGTCAATCATTGAAAGATAGGCATCGACACCTTTTCGGCCAGTTGCATCAGCGGCCAGCGCGAGGGCGCGCGATTGCCGCTCGGCCGGGGCGGGGTGGGCCGCAAATACCGGCGCGCGGCTTTCGTCATATTCGCGCCCCGCCATTTCGGCTTTTAGCGCGGCATTGGCAGCCATAGCGGCCAAAAAATCGGCCTGTGCCGCCGGGCGGTATCCGGCGAGGCGCAACAATTCTATCCCGCCGGCATCGGCCGCAAATTCCTGTTCCTTTGAATAGGCCCCGATTTCGCCCATCGCGGTTTCAACCCCCGAGCGCACCGCCTCCCCCACCCGGTTTTCGCTGCCACCAAAAATGCCGGTTACCAGCGCGTTGAGCGCCCCGTTTAGCAGCGCATCTTTCTGGGCTTGCTGCCGCGCTTCGACATGGGCCTCGATCACGTGGGTAATTTCATGGGCCAAAACTGCCGCCAACTCGGATTCGTTATTGGCCAGAGCCAGCAAGCCCCGCGTTACATAAACATAGCCACCGGGCAGCGCAAAGGCATTGACCTCGGGCGTATCGAGCACCGTAAATTGCCATGTTTCATTGGGGCGCGAAGAGAGCGCCACAAGTTGCGCGCCAATATCGGCGACATAGGCCGCGAGGGCATCATTTTGCACCGCGCCGCCGAATTTCTGCATCACTTTGGGGTGTTCTTTGGCGCCAAGAGCGGCGCTTTCGGCGGGCCACTCGGCCAAAGCAGGGGTGGCGAGCAGCAAAAATACCAGACTAAACACACGATAAATTGCAGTCATTACCAACCTCCGGCTATATTATGGGCCTTTTATTCGCGCATTGCCAGCGGGCTATATGTCGCCCGGCTAACCCTCGCTTTTCAAGGCGGCCAGTTCGGCTTCAAGCAGGGTCGCATTTTGCCGCGCAGTCTGCAGCCCCTCCATGGTTGCCGAAAGCTCGGCCTTGAGCTGGTTATACTCGGAGGCATATTCGCCTTGAATACGCGCCAGCTCGGCTTCGGCGGCGTCGCGCTCGGCTATGGCCACATCAAGGGGGCTTTGCCCGTTTTCATCGGCCCCGTGCGGCACATGGTTCAGCCGGTCAAACAGCCAGCGCGCCGACCAGCCAAGCACCAGCGCAATCACGATGGCCGAAACGATTATCAAGGTGAGGTCGGTTCTATTCATTTCCAGCGCTTTCCTGAGTGGCTGCGGGGGCCCGCATTGCCGGGCGGGTGAAGTTTTCGATCACGACCCGCGTTGTTTCGGCGGGCACGGGCGCGGCTGCATCGGCGGGGGCGTCCCGCAATAGTTTAAATTCGATGCGCCGGTTTTTGGCGCGGCCTTCATCGGTGCCATTATCGGCAATGGGTTCGGCCTCGCCATAACCTTTGGCGCTGATATCACCCAATAAAAGGTTTTGCGCCAACAAAGCGTCAAGCACGGCATCGGCCCGGCCCTGCGAGAGCGCAAGGTTCATTTCGTCGCGGCCCTGGCTATCGGTGTGGCCGCCAATTTCAATGCGGGCATCGCGACACTGGGTTAAAATAGCGGCAATAGCCTCGATCGCCGGCAGGCTGGGATCAGAGATAACCGCGCTGGAAGGGGCAAATACAATGCTGTTTTCGGCCAGCAGTTTTGTCACCCGGCTGACACAGAGGCGCGGGTCCAGCCCTTGGCCATCTTCGCTGTTCAATGCCTCGGTATAGCTGATTTCAAGGCTGGTTTCATCGGCGCTATAGGTATCTTCGAGCAATTTTCCAAGCTCGGCCTCGGGGTTTTCAAACGCGGCGTCACCCGATATTTCCAGCCCTGTAGGGCGCATTGCCGCGGTGCCGCTGTTGAGCAGTGCCAGCGCGTCTATCAGCTTGAAAACCCGCGCCTGCCAGCCATCGGGCAGGGTTTCGTCCAGCCACATCTGGTCTTGCACACGGCCAAAGCCAAATTTTGCCTCTGAAAACCGCATCACAACCTCGCGGGTCAGCGTGTCTTTTACCGCGCCATCGATCACCGCATTGCCATCCGCCCCGAGTGTTGCGGTAAAAGCCATTGGCAACGCCTCTTCAATCTCGGGCGGGGCTGGTGCTTCGGCGCTGTTTACCACCAGCGAAAAACCGTCAGGCAAGCCAAGGCGCAGCGCCTTGGCGATCCTGTCAAAATCCTGCTGGCCGGTGCCTTCGGGGGCGGTCAGGCTCACATCGGCATCCCGTATTTCCAGCCGCCCGCCGCCAAAATCCGCCAGCGCATCCAGCCCTGCCTCAATCGCTTCACGCCACTGCCGCGAGGGGGCACCGAGCCCGATATCGCAGTTTATGCGCGCGCCGATCACCTGCTCGGCCTTGGTAAATATCCGCGCCGCCTCCACTTCGTCTTGTGCGGCGCAAACCGCGGCATCAGGCTTAGCGAAATCAAACACAAAACTATAGGGTGAAATAACCGGCCGGGGCGATGAAATATCAACCGTCAGCACCACATTTTCGGGCCGCATCTTTTCAGCCATCTCTTCAAAGCCCATCTGCCAGTTGGCCGAATTGGCCACTGCCACCAAAGCAACCTCGCCGGGCAAAACGTTCAGAATCGCCTGATCCACAAGCGAGGTCAATTGCAGGGCAAATTCAAAGGCGGGCAGCCAGTTTTCAGGCGCGGTCTCTATCGGGCTGGTCACGTTGGTGACGCTCATTTCGCTGTCAAGCGCCGCAACATACCGTGCAAATATATCTGCGGTTTTACCCGTTGGCATCGTGCCCAAAAAGGAAAAATCATTGCCGTTTTTCAATATCTCCATGGCGGGCGGCTCGGCCGCTGCCACGCGCGCATTGTCGGCCGGCGCGCTGGTTTCGTCTGTCACCTTATCATCGCCAAAAATAAGCGTTGCGATTTTAAAGGCGCGTTCGCGATCATGGCCGCTATCTGTTTCGCCGCGAATCGTGAGCAAAAAACCGTCGGCTTCGACCTCGGCCCAGCCAATATCGGCGGCATAATAGGCCTGTTCCAGCTCGGCTTCCTGGCTCGCTTCTATCCAGTCAATGGTGGTGGCGGCAATAAGCCACGCAACAATGGTGCCCAAAGCAAAAAAAGCGGCGGCAAAAATGATCGAAATCGGGCGCATTTTTTCTCGATTATTCAAGTGTTACACCGCCTGATATGCGATTACTCGCGGCGGTTCAACCCTTACAAAAGCGCCGATAGGCCAAGGAACGCCGATGCGATAAGCCCGGCATCGCGGTTCGAGCGGAACAGATGCAGGCAATTGTCGCCATCATCGATATCCAGCCGCTTGAGCTGCCATGTAAGGTGAAAGCCAAAACCCCACGCCCCCAGCAATGCCACCAATAGCGGCACGGGGTTTTCCGCCAGATCTATCGCCACAATAGCCGCGACAGCCATCAGCAAAACACTGAGCACCTGAAAGCCGAGCAGCCATTTTTTGGTGGCATTGCCAAACAGGCGCGCGGTGGATTTCACCCCGATCAGGGCGTCGTCATCCCGATCCTGATGCGCGTAAATCGTATCATAAAACAGGGTCCAGGCAATACCGGAGAGGTAAAGCAGCACCGGCGCGGCTGAAAGGCTGCCAGTATGCGCCGCCCAGGCCAAAAGCGCCCCCCAGTTAAAGGCGATGCCAAGGAAAACCTGCGGCCACCACGTAAACCTTTTGGCAAACGGGTAAACAGCCACCGGCAGTAGCGCGGCCACCCCAAGCCCGATGGTAAACCAGTTGAAACTCAGCAAAATCAGCGCCGCAAGCGCCACCTGTGCCACCAGCCACAAGAGCGCCCCGCGCAGGCTCACCTGCCCGGATGGCAGCGGCCGCGAGCGGGTGCGCGCCACCTGCGCATCTATCTTGCGGTCGGTTATATCATTCCATGTGCAGCCCGCCCCGCGCATTAAAAAAGCGCCAAGCCCGCTGCCCAGGGCTATCCAGATATCAAACAGCGAGCCGCCCGCCGGATCAGCGGCCACCGCCAGCCCCAGCCCCCACCAGCACGGCAACAGCAAAAGCCATGTGCCCACCGGCCGGTCGGCACGGCTGAGCCGCAAATAGGGCCGCGCAAAACCCGGCGCATAAATATCCACCCAGTTGCGCAAGGGGGCATCCACCACGCGGCCATCGCTATGTTGAGGCGGTTTCATTGCTTGCCTTTTGCTGCTTTCGTTTCATACCAAAGGCTGGCTAGCGCCAGCGTAAGAGCGCTTCCTCGTCAGCCGCGCGCGCATCCACCCAGCCCTGCCCGGCTTCCTTTTTCCAAAAAGGTGCCCGCGATTTCAGGAAGTCCATGATGAATTCGGCCGCCTCAAAGGCGGCTTGCCGGTGCTTTGAAGCGGTAATCACCAGCACGATTTGCGCCGCCGGGGCCAGCGCGCCGTAACGGTGAACAATGCGGCAGCCCTGCAGGGGCCAATGTTTCTGCGCCTCGGCTTCAATGCCTTTCAGCGCTTTTTCGGTCATCCCCGGGTAATGCTCCAGCACCATGCCGCCACTGCCGCCGGCCACATCGCGCACCAAGCCGGTAAAGCTGACCAGCGCGCCAATATCGGCCCGCCCGGCGGTGAGCGCCGCCATTTCTGCCGCGACATCAAAATCGGCTTCCTGCACCGAGACAGCCATTCAGCCCCCCGTCATCGGCGGAAAGAACGCCACTTCGCGCGCGCCTTCGAGCGAGGCGTCGATATCCACCAACTCCTGATCAACCGCCACCCTTACCGCCGCCATATCGGCAAAGGCCGCCTGATAGCGCGGTTCACGGCCCCGCAATTCCTCCACCAGCGCCGCCACGGTTGCGGCTGTGGTATCTACGGATTCCGATGGTGTGCCAATTCGTTCCCGCAGCCAGGCGAAATAGAGAATTTTCACTTTATATCCTTCAATATCGGCAGGGATTTCAGCAAATAGTCGGCCCCGGTGATCAAGGTAAGCAGCGTTGCCACCCATAATATCCAAACCCCGTAATAGCTGCTCCATTCAAATAGCGGTGCCACATAGCGCAGGCCATATTCATCTGCCTGCACACCTGCCAGCACATCCAGAATCATTTGGTCATCCATCGCCCAGGTAAAGGCCCAATAGTAATGCCCCAGCAGAAACGACGACAAGATAACCACAATCGCCAGCATTTGCAGGGTGGTTTTCCATTTCGCCAGCCATGTTACCTTGAGCGTGCCGGCCTTATCGCCCAAAAACTCCCGCAACCCCGAAACAAACACTTCGCGAAATATTATCAGCACGATGGCGGGCATCATATCATTGGCGGCATCGCCCTGCACATATTGCGAGCGCACCGCGATCACCACCAGCGCGATCAGCACCATGGCCTTGTCCGCTATCGGGTCCAGCATCCGGCCCAAATCGGTGATCTGGTTCCATTTGCGGGCCAGATAGCCATCCAGATAATCGGTGAGCGCTGCCGAGATAAACAGCGCCAGCGCGATCCAGTCACCGATCGGGGCGGGCAGATAGGCATAGACCAGGCCAACCGCAGGCGCGGCCAACAGGCGATAAATTGTCAGGATATTCGGGATATTCACAAAATCTCTTTCTCACACATGTTTCGGCAATATTACCCACTCTCATGAAAGAAGGAATAGATAGTTTCGGCCATTTTGCCAGAAATCCCCTCCACCGCCTTCAAATCGGCCAAATCCGCGCGGGAAGCCGCCTTGGCAGAACCAAAATGCGCCAGCAAAGCCCGTTTGCGCGCAGCGCCCACGCCCGGCACCCCATCGAGCGGGGTGGCGCCAATGGCTTTGCTGCGTTTGGCGCGGTGGGTGCCAATGGCAAAACGGTGGGCTTCGTCGCGCAGGCGCTGCACGAAATAAAGCACTGGGTCGCGGTGCGGCAACGCAAAGGGGCGCTTGCCCGACACATAAAATTCCTCCTTGCCCGCGTCGCGGTCCACCCCTTTGGCGACCCCGACCATGGCAATGCCTTCCACCCCCATCGCTGTCATCACCTCGCGCACCGCGCTTACTTGCCCGGCACCGCCATCAATAAGCAACAGATCCGGCCACAGGCCCTTGGAGCGGTCGGGGTCTTCCTTTACCAGCCGCGAGAAACGGCGGTTCAGCACCTCTTTCATCATGCCAAAATCATCGCCCGGGGTCAGATCTTCGCCCCTGATGTTGAACTTGCGGTAGGCTGATTTCATCCAGCCTTCCGGCCCTGCCACCACCATGGCCCCCACCGCGTGCGCGCCCTGAATGTGGCTGTTGTCAAATATCTCGATCCGCTTTGGCGCTTCCGGCAGGCCAAAAGCCTTGCCCAGCCCCTCCAGCAACCGCGCCTGCGAGGCGGTTTCGGCCAGTTTGCGCGCCAAGGCCTCGCGCGCGTTGCGCAAGGCGTTCTCAACCAATACCCGCTTTTCGCCGCGCTGTGGCCTGTGCAGCGCCACCTTACGGTTGGCTTTGGCGGTGAAGGCTTCTTCCAACAGGTCGGGCCGCTCCACCGGTTCCGAGAGCAAAATCAGCGGCGGTGGCGGTTTGTTATCATAAAACTGCACCATAAAGGCTTCCAGTATTTCGGCAGGGTCAGCCGAGCCACCGGTGCGCGGATAATAAGCACGGTTGCCCCAGTTCTGGTTGGCGCGGATGAAAAACACCTGCACACAGGCCTGCCCGCCTTCCTGATGCAGCGCAATCACATCCGCTTGCGCCACCCCCGCCGGATTAACCCCCTGCGAAACCTGCACCTGCGCCATGGCGGCCAGCCTGTCCCGCAAAGCACCCGCACGCTCATATTCCATCGCCTCGCTCGCCGCGCGCATTTCGGCCGCCAGCCGCACCTGGATCTCGCTGGATTTGCCACCAAGGTAGGCCAGCCCCTCCTCAACCAGCGCCCGGTAATCTTTGGCCGAAATATGCCCCACGCATGGCCCCGAGCAGCGCTTTATCTGGTATTGCAGGCAAGCGCGGGTGCGGCCTTCAAAATCCGCATCCGAGCAATTGCGCAGCAAAAACACCCGCTCTAACTGGGCGAGGGTGCGATTGACGGCAGCATTGGAGGCAAACGGGCCAAAAAATTGGCCTTTTTCCCGCCGCGCCCCGCGGTGCTTTTTGATCTGCGGAAAGCCGTGCCCGGTGGTTACCAATATGCTGGGAAAGGATTTATCGTCGCGCAGCAGTACATTGTAGCGCGGCTTGAGCTGCTTGATCAGGTTTTGCTCCAGCAGCAGCGCCTCGGTTTCGGTGCGGGTGGTCAAAAACATCATGCTGGCCGTGGCCGAAATCATCCGGCCAATGCGGGCCGAATGGCCAGAGGGCCGCGCATAGCTTGAAACCCGGTTGCGCAATTGCCGCGCCTTGCCCACATAAAGCACCGCACCCGTAGCATCGAGCATCCGGTAAACCCCGGGGCTGGTATCAAGCTGTTTGAGATAGCCGCGAATAACCTCATGGCCGCGCAGCGCACTTTTTGGCGCGCCCTCTTCTTCAAACTCGGTTTTTGCGCTGGAATCGATCATATCGTGAACATAGGTGATTCTTAGTGCCAGTGCACCCGCGATTCCGCAAAGATCAAGAGAAAAGGCATCCACGATTCCTGTGGATAACTCTGTGGAGAAGCTGGTTGCCAATGGCAAAATCCCTTATTTTTTGCACATTTGGTCGGTTTGGGCAAAAAATAGGCACATTTTTAAGTCATTGATTAACAACGATTATTTTTTTACTTCCGTCTAGATGCTTGAATCCATTAAAGAAATCTTACAGTTTTGTGAACAAGGCGCCATAAAGTGGACAACTCACGCGCGGATTATTCCGGCCCCTGAATATCCGGGGTCTGCCAAGCAAGGTGCTGGCCGCCATCCATGCACAATAATTGCCCCGTAAACCCCGGTGAATCGAGGATGAAATCCATGGCCCGGCAGATTTCGGCGGGGTTTGACCCACGCTGTAAAATTGTGGCTTTTCGCTGGTTTGTGAAGTGTTCCTCACTTTGCCGGCTGCCAATAAGGGTTGGCCCGGGGCCAATGCCATTTACCCGGATGCGCGGTGCCAGCGCCTGTGCGGCGGTTTTGGTAAAGGCCCAAAGGCCGGATTTGGCAATACTGTAGGTCATGAATTCCGGCGTGGGTTTGCGCACCCGCTGATCTATCATGTTGATCACATTGGCCGCGGCCACGGGCTCGCCGTCATTGCCCGGCTCGGGGGCCTGTCGGGCAAAAGCCTGGGTCAGGAAAACCGGCGCGCGCAGGTTGGAATCAATATGGCGCAACCAGCTTTCAGGGCTGGCGGTTGCCAAACTGTCATACTCGAAAATCGAGGCGTTATTTATCAGCACATCAAGCGGCCCGCCCAGCGCCGCCGCGGCTTGTGGCACCAGCGCCGCCACCGCATCCGCCTCCAGCAAATCGGCCTGCAGGGCCACCGCGTTTACGCCCAGCCCCTTGATCTCGGCAACCAGCTTCTCCGCCGCGTCGGCGCTGGCGGCATAATGCACCGCCACATCGGCACCGCGGCTGGCCAGCCGCAGCGCCATTGCCCGCCCGAGCCGCGCCGCGCCCCCCGTCACCAAAGCCGCAGAAACCATGTCTATCTCCCCAATAGCAAGATCATATAAGCCACATAGAGCCCGAGAAACGCAAACCCCCACAAGCGGGAGATATTCATTCTGGTAAACACAAATGGCGCGATCAGAATTGAGGCCAGCAGCATGATCCAGAGGTCGATTTCCAGAAATTCGTCAGAAACCGGCAGCGGCCCCAAAAGCGAGGTTACCCCCATGATTGCCAGCAGGTTAAACATATTTGAGCCAATCACATTGCCCAGCGCCACATCCGCCTGCCGGCGCATGGCCGCAACAGCGGTGGTGGCCAGTTCGGGCAGCGAGGTGCCCACTGCCACCAGCGTCAAGCCGATAATTTCCTGGCTGACGTCAAAACGCGCGGCGATCACCACAGCCCCTTCGATCATCAACTGGGCCCCCAGCGGCAAGCCTATCATACCGGCGGCAATATACATCACCATGCGCCAGCCGGGCATATTGGGGCGTATGCCCTCGATGGCGGCCAAATCGGCAGTGTTGCCATTGCGGTGGTTGAGCGCCGATTTCAGGTTGTCCCACAGCATCAGCGCCAACAGCCCCAGCAAAATACCGGCATGCCAGAAATAAAATGGCCCCATAAAGGCAAGCGCCACAAAAATAACCGACACCGCGATCATAATCAGATATATCCGCGAGGTATCCGTTTTGCTGGTATCCAGTGTAAAAAGCAGCGCCGGCACGCCGAGCACCAAAAGCACATTGGCGGTGTTTGACCCCACGACATTACCGAGCGCAATACCCGGCGCCCCCTCCAGCGCCGACTGCACCGCGATCAGCATTTCGGGGGCCGAGGTGCCAAAGCCGACAATGGTGACGCTCACCACCAAAGTGGGCACACCAAGCTGCAAACTCAGCGCCACCGCGCCCTTTACCAGCGTATCACCGGCAAGAATGAGCAGTAAAAGACCGCTGGTAACAAGCATGAATTCCATTTAGCGGCCCTTTTTCGCGCAGTTTTTGCAAGGCCCTTTGCCGATCACAAAGCTCCCGCATGTGGGGCATTTGCGCGCCAGCGGCTTTGTTTTCGCACCTGAGCCGGTCAATTTTCCGACCATGCCTATCAGCATCATCACCAGCAAAAACAGCACTACTACTTTAAGGAACATGTGCTAAAGCCCGAAGCGCGCCCACAGGCCGCGCTCCTCTATTTGCGCCAGTATCGAGGCACCAAAACGCGAGAGCAACCCCTTTTTCCGACCATAGGTCCTGAATTGAACCTCGTCACCAAAGCGCTGTTTCATCACCGGCACCAAATGGCCGATACCATCTATCAGCCCGTTATCCACGGCGGCCTGCCCCACCCAAATTTCACCGGTAAACAGGTTTTCATCCGCCAGCCTGTCACCCCGGCGGCTGCGCACCTGTTTGATGAAATTCATGTGAATGCGCGCTTGCAGATCTTTCAGGCGCACAATGTCTGCCTCGCGCTCGGGGCGGAAAGGGTCGAGTATCGATTTATCTTCTCCGGCGGTATACACCCGCCGCTCAACCCCGTGCGATTTCAGCAATTCGTGAAAACCGAAACTGGCCGAAATCACCCCGATGGAGCCCAGGATCGAGTTGTCATCGGCAAATATTTCATCGGCCGCCGTGGCCAGCCAATAGCCCCCCGAAGCGGCGACATCTTCGACAAAAGCCACCACCGGCAACTCTTTTTCCTCGGCCAGCCGCCTGATGCGCGCCGCAATCAGCGCCGATTGCGCCGGCGAACCACCGGGGGAATTGATTTGCAGCGCCACGGCTTTGAGCTTGCCCTTGGCAAAGGCTTTTTCGATCAACGGGGCGAGGCCGGCATCGGTCAGGCTGTTGCGGCCGGTGCCAATAGCGCCGGTCAGCCGGATAACAGCTACCTTGGGGGATGACTTGAACAGGTTTATCGGATTTTTCATGGGTGGAATGTAATCACCTCTTCTTGGCATAACAAGGCGTCAATCTTTCCCTTTTGCGCAAAGCCAAGTATGGTCCGCAAAACCATAAAGGAGCACAGCATGAAAACCAGACCATTGGGCCGGACCGGCCTGAAAACCGGCATTTATTCTCTCGGCACCATGACCTTTGGCACCCAGACCAGCGAGGCCGATGCCCACCGCCAGCTTGATATGGCAGTGGCGGCGGGCATTAACCTGATCGACACCGCCGAGCTATACCCGGTAAACCCGATCAGCGCCGAAACCTGTGGCGCATCGGAAGCAATTATTGGCAACTGGCTGCAAAAATCCGGCAAGCGGCAGGATGTGCTCATTGCCACAAAAATAGCCGGTAGCGGCGCAAAAGCGGTGCGTGGCGGCGCGCCCATTTCGCCCGAAACGGTTGCAGCCGCCGTTGATAACAGCCTCAAAAACCTGCAAACCGATGTCATCGACCTATACCAGCTGCATTGGCCCAATCGCGGCTCCTACCACTTTCGGCAAAACTGGAAATTTACCCCGAGCACACAGAGTAAAGAAACCACGTTATCAGAAATCGAGGCGGTGCTGGACGCACTGCAAAAACAGGTCGATGCCGGCAAAATCCGGCATATCGGGCTTTCCAACGAAAGCGCGTGGGGCACGGCGCAATTTTTGCGGATCAGCCAAGCGCGCGGCCTGCCCCGGGTGGCCACCATCCAAAACGAATACAATCTGCTCTGCCGCCATTTTGACCTGGACCTCGCCGAGTTGAGCCACCATGAAGATGTCGGGCTATTGGCCTTTTCGCCCTTGGCAACCGGCATATTGACCGGAAAATACAGCGGTGACATAACCCCGCACCCCTCGCGCCGCAGTGTAAACCCCACCATGAGCGGGCGGCTTACCCCTGCCAGCTTTGCCGCCAGCGATGACTATACCGCGCTGGCCCGCGCCCACGGGCTGGACCCGGTGCATATGGCACTGGCATTTTGCAGCAGCCGCCCCTTTATGGCCGCGTCGATTGTGGGGGCCACCAATGCCGACCAGCTTGCCCATCTGCTAAAAGGCGCTGATCTCGAGCTTTCCAGCGAAGTGCTGGACGGGATTCAAGCGATCTATCGCCGCAACCCGGTGCCGATGTGACCCTTTGGGTGGCTGATTACATTGTGTTATTTGTATGTTTGGGATTATCCGATGCACTTTTGGGGAGAGGTCAAAATGGCATTTGAATTTAACGGCACCATATTTGAACCAATGACAACGGCCATTTGCTCAATCACGAAGAATGCTCGGAAGACATGGCCCGCGCCACGGCCGCAGCCGACGGGCTAGAGCTTACCGAAAGGCACCGGGATCTGGTCAACTTTGGCTGCATCAAAGCTGCTTGGCATGGCACAGCCAACCGTTGCCCGCCGCATAGAGGCGTTGGAACACGCGCTGAGGCTGAGACTTTTCGACCGGGATACCCCGGGGGGGGTCAACCAACCCAGGAAGCGCAGCGGCTTTTGGCTGCCGCAAAGCAAATTGAAGCACTTATAGAATCTTTCAGAGCGAAGCAGAAGAATCGCAAAGGTCAAACCTGCGCCCCATCCGGATAACTGCGCCAAGAACGAATTTTAGCACCAGTTTTTCTGCAATTCTTTCTGCGTTCAGTGCTGAGCATCCCGGCGTTCATTTTGAATTTATATCAAGTTATGACTTGCTAGATCTGGCGGCTGGTGAAGCCGGTGTTGTGATCCGGATTGCAAAAATGACCGAAGATGACCGGCTGTTCTGCAGAAAGCTGGCCACCGCCACAGCATCGCTTTATGCCGCGCATACCTATGCAGACCGCTATCGCGTTTGAAGGGTATAGTTTTGCAGTATTTGACCGTTTTAACGGCTCACTTGCTGTGAATAGGCGGCTCATAGACCGTATCGATGCAAACCAAATTGTCGCGCGATGTTCAGACATCGAAGCAATGATTGCAGCTATGAAAATCGGCAGTGGCATCGTCCCAACATCACTAGCGAAAGATGATCGACCCGGCGTTTCACCACATATGGCAAGGGGCTTGTCCCTCGGGGCCGCGGCTTTTTTAACGCCAAGTGCCCCCTAGCCGCCCCGGCGGTTTTCAAAATCGGTGGTGCTCCAGGCGATGTTGAATATACGGCTTTGCAGATCAACCCCGGTTTGCAACTCGTCAAGGTAAACATTGGTCTGGAGGCCCGATTTATCGGTCAATACCCACTCCACCAGCGCCATCGGGGCGATGGTAAAAACCATCACCATCTGGCCATTGCGCGGTTTTTCGGGGTCATACATGGTCATGTAGGCGCGGCCGCCGCGTTCTTCGATCCGGCGCACAAATACCGAGCTGGTTACATCAACATCATCAAGCGACAGCAGCGAAAGCGGGGTGCGCCGCTGCGGGTAGCGCTGCGGGCTTACATTGGATTTCGCATCAAAAATAGCCAGTGTGCGGCCGTCGGCAACCACAAGCGAATCGGAGGGGGCGTCATATTCAAAGCGCATTTTGCCGGGTTTTTTAAGATAAAACCTGCCGGTGATCTCGGTGCCGTCCGCGTTTTCCTGCCGGAATGTAGCCGTGGCACTGCGCAAATTGGTCAAATAACTGTTCAACCGGGTAATGGACTCGTTTTGCGCATAGGCCGGCAGGGCCGCCAAGGCGGCGAATCCTGCCATGAAAAAACGTCTATCCATTTGCATTTACCTTCAATTCTGATCAACCCGCTCCAAGTGAAGCGCATTGAATTTTGTTCTCGCCTACCTACTAAACCGCGCTTTCGGGCACAAGCACCTCGCGCTTGCCCACATGGTTGGCAGGCGAAACTACGCCCATTTCTTCCATTTCTTCCACCAGTTTGGCCGCTTTGTTATAGCCAATCGACAGTTTGCGCTGAATATAGGAGATCGAACATTTGCGGTCGCGCGCGACAATCGCGATGGCTTGGTCGAGCAGGGCATTTCTGTCGGCCTCGTCGGTGCCAAGGCCAAGCACGGCATCAATATCGGCACTGGCATCAGCGGTCGGGCCATCCACCACCCCCGAAACATAATCGGGCATGCCCTGTGATTTGAGGCAGTTCACCACTTCCTCCACCTCCTGATCCGATACAAACGGGCCGTGCACACGTGTGATGCGCCCGCCACCGGCCATAAACAGCATATCACCGCGCCCCAGCAATTGCTCGGCCCCCATTTCGCCCAGCACCGTGCGGCTATCGATTTTGCTGGTCACCTGAAAGCTGATACGGGTCGGGAAGTTGGCCTTGATGGTGCCGGTGATCACATCCACCGAGGGGCGCTGGGTGGCCATGATCAGGTGTATGCCCGCCGCCCGCGCCATTTGTGCCAGCCGCTGGATACAGGCTTCTATTTCTTTGCCGGCCACCATCATCAGGTCGGCCATTTCGTCAACGATCACCACAATATAGGGCATTTTCTCGAGCGAATATTCTTCGGTCTCGAATACCGGCTCGCCGGTCTCGTCGTCAAAGCCGGTTTGCACGGTGCGGGTAAAGGCCTCGCCCTTCCTGAGCGCATCTTCAATCCGGCCATTAAAGGCCTCGATGCCGCGCACATTGAGCTTGGACATTTTACGATAGCGCTCTTCCATTTCGGCCACCGCCCATTTTAGCGCCACCACCGCCTTTTTCGGGTCGGTCACCACCGGCGAAAGCAGGTGCGGAATGCCGTCATAAACGCTGAGCTCCAGCATTTTCGGGTCGATCATGATCAAGCGGCATTCCTCGGGCGAAAGCGCATAGAGCAAGGAGAGGATCATGGTATTGATGCCCACCGATTTGCCCGAACCCGTGGTGCCCGCGATTAAAAGATGCGGCATTTTGGCGAGGTTCACCACCACAGGCTCGCCGCCAATATCCTTGCCCAGCGCCATGGGCAGCTTGTGCTTGCTGTCGCCAAAGGCGCGCGAGGCGAAAATTTCGCGCAGCAACACCATTTCGCGGTGCTCGTTTGGCAGCTCGATACCGATGATCGAACGCCCGGGAATGGTAGAAACCCGCGCCGCCAGCGCCGACATCGAGCGGGCAATATCATCAGCCAGCCCGATCACCCGGCTGGCTTTCAGGCCGGCGGCCGGCTCTAGCTCATACATGGTCACCACCGGCCCGGGCCGCACCCGCACGATTTCGCCCTTGACCCCGTAATCATCCAACACCGTTTCCAGCAGGCGCGCATTGGCATTGAGCGCGTCATCGCTCAAGGTATGCCGCACCACGTTTGACGGGCTTTCGAGCAGCGAAAGCGGCGGCGGCATATAGCCCTCATCCGGCTTTGGTTCCAGCCCCAGCGTGGGCTGCTCTTCCGCCAGCGCCTTTTTGCTTTTCGGAATCGGTTTTGGATCCGGGTGTTTTACCCTTGGCTCGGGCTTTGGCACCACCCGCCCCGGCTCCGAAACCGCAGCTTGCGGATCGGGCACCGGGCCTGTGGTGCGGCGCACCCCGCCAAGTCTAGGCATATCGGGCACCGCCGGCACCACCGATGACGGGCCGTTATCGATCACTTCATCAAGGTCTGTTTCCGCGGTTTTGGGGTTAACCGTGGATGATATCCGCGCCAGAAGCGACGCGCTGTCGGGCCGCTCTGCCGGTGCGGGGGCGTCGTTTTCGCGCAGGGCATCGAGGCGGCTGCCAAATTTTCCCGCCTGCTGCACCTTGGCCTCGGCCTGACGGTTTTTTTGCTGCTCTCTCATCTGCTTGGCCTGCTGGGCAGCTGTCAGGCCCTTTTGCCCGGCAGCCGAAAGCCCGGCCCCGATGGTGCCCGCGCTTTTTTTAACCCCCACCGCCAGCGATGGCAGGACCTTGGCCACCAGCCCGCGCACCAGCAAATAAACAACCACCAGCCCGGCCAGAAAATACCGCCAGCCCAGTTTGAGCTCTGCCTTGCTCATGCCCAGAGCCAAAAGGCTGACCAGCAAAAACGGCAGCACCAAAACCAGTGACAGGGTTTTGAGCGCCGAGGCAAGCCCGAAGGGCATCACCTCGAGAATGGCCTTTACCGCCGCATCCCCCAACATGCCGCCAAGCCCGTAGGCGTGACCCCAGCCAGCAAAGGGTGTGTGTGTTGAAAAGAAAATCGCGGTCAGGGCAATGGCAATCGGGGCAAGTATCAGCCGCTTGCTCACACGTTCGGCGCCGATATGCAGCATAAGCCGCAGCCCCCAGACCAAAAACAAAACCGGCAATGTCCAATAGCTTGCGCCCAGCAGCCGGTGCAGCATATCGGCCGTATAGGCCCCGAAATAGCCCAGCAAATTTGTGGGTGCGCTGCTGGTCTGGTTGAAAAGCGACGGGTCGTTGTCGTTATAGGTGGCAAAACACGCGACCAAAAGCACCGCAACGATTATGAATCCGAAACCCAGTGTTTCGGAGCCGCGGGCCCGCAACAGCGCCTCGACCTTGCTCTCCTTGCGTTTTCTGCGGCGGGTTTTTGGCCGCTTTTTGCCGCTGCTCAATAATGCCATGCACTGCCCTTTGGCGACTCCAACACTTCTTTTATCGCGCGCAATCCGCGCTCGACCTCATCAAATTTCGCGACCAACGCTACTCGTATATACGCTTCACCGGGGTTGCCCTGCGCGGTATCCTGAGAAAGATACGCCCCTGGCAGCACACGAATACCGCTTTTTTTCCAGATATCCAAGGCTGTTTGCGCGCCATTGTTAACCCTGAGCCATAAAAAGAACCCTGCCTGCGGCGAGGTGTAGCCCGGCATTTGGCCGAAAATCTCGTCAGCCAGCGCGAATTTTGCCCGGTAAAGCGCCCGGTTTTCTGCCACATGGGCCTCATCTGCCCATACCTGCGCCGAAGCCATCTGGATGGGTAGTGGCACCGGCGCGCCGGTATAGGCGCGCAACTGGCGCAACTCGCGCATGTTTTTCGGCCCCGTAGCCACAAAGCCGGAGCGAAACCCCGGCAGGTTGGAGCGCTTGGAAAGCGAATGAAACGCCAATACCCGCTCGGGGTCGGCACCGATTTCCTGCGCCACCTCCAGCACGCCAACGGGCGGGGCATCGCGGTAAATCTCGCTATAGCATTCATCGGCAAACACGATGAAATCATGCTTTTCGGCCAGCGCCAAAAGCGCCCGCCAATATTCGGCGCTTGCCACGGCGCCCTGCGGATTGGAGGGCGAGCACATGTAAACAATCGCAGTGCGATCAAGGGTCTCGGGCGGCAGGCTGGCGAAATCGGGCAGGAAGCCGCTATCGGCACCGGCATTGACAAAAACCGCCTCGGCCCCGGCGGCGCGGGCGGCAACCATATAGCATTGATAAAAAGGGTTGGGCAGCAGCACCAGCGGTTGCGCGCCGTTTTTCTGCTCGGGGCATAGCGCCAAACAGGCATTAAACAGCCCCTCACGGCTGCCGTTCAGCGGCAGAATACCATTTTCAGCATCGGTGTTTTTCAACCCGTAGCGCCGCGCCAGCCAGCCCGCAATCGCCCCGCGCAATTCGGGCGCGCCCTCATTGGGCGGATACCGGTTAAACCCGGCCGCGTGCGCCATAATCGCCTGCATCGCAAAGGCGGGATACGGGTGTTTGGGCTCACCAATAGACATATGCATCACCTCACCGCCCCCGGCAACCGGAGCCAACAAGGCGCGTAAGCGCGGAAAAGCGTATTCCGGCAGGGCCGAGAACCGCGTGGGATACTGCATATGTTGCCTCATGGTTTCGGATCTGTTCGCCCGGTTTTTGGCAGTTTATCTTGTGTTGCCGCCTGCGTCCAGCCCTACGGGCCCGCCCGTGGCGGCATCGTGTTTCTTGCAGTTTTTCTGCAAGCGGCCTATGCAGGGCCAAACAGGAGCCACCATGCCAGAATTTACCATCACCCGCCTTGGCCTCAAGGGCGACGGCATTGCCGGAAGCGATATTTTCGCCCCCTTCACCCTGCCCGGTGAAACCGTGCTGGGCGAGGTCGCCAATGGCCAGCTCAGCGGTGCCCGCACCAGCGATTCACCCGATCGTGTGGCACCGGTTTGCCCGCATTTCGGCACCTGTGGCGGCTGCACATTGCAACATGCGTCCGATACTTTTCTGGCAGCGTGGAAGACCGAGACCATAGCCCGCGCCCTGGCGGCCCAGGGGCTGCAAGCGGATTTTCGGCCGGTTGATACCTCACCTCCCGGCAGCCGCCGCCGCGCCACATTTTCAGCGCGGCGCACCAAAAAAACCACGCAAATCGGCTTTCACCAACGCGGCTCGGGCGAGATATTCGCGCTGAAAGAATGCCCGCTTTTGATGCCCGAAATACTGGAAAGCCTGCCCGCCTGCCATGCGCTCACCGGCATCGGCACCTCGCGCAAGGGCGAAATTAAAATCTCGGTCACCCAATCGGCGGTCGGCCCCGATATTGATATCCGCGAGGCCAAAGAACTGGATGGCCCGTTGCGGGCGCGGCTGGCAGCATTGGCGACCGAGTTTGACCTTGCCCGCCTAAGCTGGAATGGCGAGCAGATAGCCGACCGCAAACGCCCGGTGCAAAGCATGGGCAAGGCGCAGGTGCTGCCCCCTGCCGGGGCGTTTTTGCAGGCCACACCACAGGGGCAAGCCGCGCTGGTGGCGGCCATGCTAGAGGCGGTAAAAGGCGCCAAACGGGTGGTTGATCTGTTTGCGGGCTGCGGCACATTCGCGCTGCCGCTGGCCGAGCAGGCCGAGGTGCACGCGGTGGAAGGCCTGCCGGAAATGCTGCAGGCGCTCGATACCGGCTGGCGCTTTGCCAGCGGGTTCAAAACCCTTACCACCGAAGCGCGGGATCTGTTCACCCGCCCGCTATTGCCGATAGAGTTGCGCAGATTTGATGCCGTGGTCATTGACCCGCCCCGCGCCGGGGCCAAGGCGCAAATGGCGGAAATCGTGGCTTCCGGCATTCGCCTTGTTGGCGCGGTTTCCTGCAATCCGGTCAGCTTTGCGCGGGATGCGAAAATACTGACAGAGGGCGGCTTCACCCTTGAGTGGGTAAAGCCGGTTGACCAGTTTCGCTGGTCTGGCCATGTGGAGCTTGCGGCCAAATTCAGCCGCTAGCGCCTATTCCTTGCGGATGGTGTTGGTTTTCAAAATCGCGTAGATCGGGCAAAAGCTGAACACAGCCGTAACCAGCAAAATGCCGCCAACCAGCACCGCGAGCCAGCCAAGGCCGCCGAGGTAACCAAGATACCCGAGCACAAAAAGTGCCATACCCGCCAAAATGCGCAACGCGCGATCCAACGATCCGATATTTGCATTGAAATTCATAATTTCGCCCTACCTTTTTTATCGGCTCCTGCAAGCCGGTGAGTTATTATCCATGTCATAACGCGGATTCCATTGCAAATCAACGCTTTGCGTCGAATTTGAACCAAGCGAGTCTCAAATGTCACATTACGCGGTTGAGAAATTATTCGGGGCTATGGCTACGCAGGCACGGGTGGCCCGGAAATGGCGGGTGCGTTATCAGAGGCGGGGCTGACGAAACTCTTTTCTTTCGGTGTCCATTTTTCGATTGGCAACGGGGGCCGGAGCGGTTTATGTTTCCGATAGGAAACACGAGTAGACCGCTGCATACCGATTCACAGGAAAGCACCCGATGACAGAACCGCGCAAAACCCCGCTATATGATCTTCATGTGGAAATGGGCGGCAAAATGGTTGATTTTGCCGGCTGGATGATGCCGGTAAACTACGGCGACGGTGTGGCAGCCGAGCATAAACAATGCCGCGAAAAGGCGGCACTGTTTGATGTTTCGCATATGGGGCAGGTGAGCCTGCACGGCGAAAACATCGCGCAAAAGCTCGAAACCCTGTGCCCCTCCTCATTTACCACCCTGCCCGCTGGCAAGGCGCGCTACACGTTTTTTACCAATCCCGAAGGCGGCATCATGGATGATCTGATCGTTTCGGCGGCCGAAGATCACTTCTTTCTGGTGGTCAACGCGTCGATGCGCCTGCAAGATGTAGCGCACCTGCGCAGCCTCGAACTCGAGGTGCGGGAAATAGACCGCAGCCTGATCGCCATTCAGGGCCCGAGCGCCGAAGCAGTGGTGGCCGCGCATGCGCCCATGGTAACCAGCCTCAAATTCATGGAAACCGCCAGCTTCGATCTGATGGGCCATGAATGCCGCATCTCGCGCCTTGGCTATACCGGCGAGGATGGTTTTGAAATTTCGCTGCCCAATGCGCAGGCCATAGAAATAACCCGCGCGTTTCTGGCGCATCCGGAGCTTGCGCCAGCCGGGCTTGGCGCGCGCGATAGCCTGCGGCTGGAAGCGGGGCTTTGCCTTTATGGCAACGATATTGACAACAGCACCTCACCGGTTGAGGCCAACCTGACCTGGGCGATGCAGAAAAAACGCCGCGAGCAAGGCGGCTTTCCCGGCGCGGGGCGCATCCTGCGGGAACTGGCCAACGGGCCAGGCCGCCGCCTTGTCGGCATAAAGCCCGAAGGCCGCGCCCCGGCCCGCCGCGGTGTGGAAGTGGCTGATATGGCGGGCAATATCATTGGCAGCATTACTTCGGGCGGCTTTGGGCCCAGCTTTGAAGGGCCGGTCTCAATGGGCTACGTTGCGACCGCGTGCGCCGCGCCCGGCACCGGGGTAAACCTGCTGATCCGGGGCAAAAACCACCCCGCAACCATCATCAAGCTGCCCTTTGTGGCGCAGAATTACAAACGCTAGAAAGGGATAGCAAAATGGCAATATATTATACCGAAGAGCATGAGTGGATCGACGTGGAGGGCGATACCGCCACGCTCGGCATAACCAAACACGCCGCCGAAGCACTGGGCGAAGTGGTGTTCGTAGAGCTGCAGGAAGCGGGCGAAACCTATGACAAAGACGATGAAATCGGCGTGGTAGAAAGCGTAAAGGCCGCCTCGGAGCTTTATGCCCCGTTGGCGATGGAAATCATCGAGGCCAATACCGCGCTCGAGGAAACCCCGCGCGCTGTCAACGAAGACCCCGAGGGCAATGCGTGGTTTTACAAAATCAAAATCAGCGATCCGGCCGAGCTTGAATCGCTGCTCGACATAAACGCCTATAAAGCCCTCATCGCTTAGGAACAAACCATGCCATACGAGCCAACCCGCTATCAGCCCTATGATTTTGCCAACCGCCGCCATATCGGACCCTCGCCCAGCGAGATGGCAGAAATGCTCAAAGCTGTCGGGGTTGGCTCGCTGGATGAATTGATCGATGAAACCGTGCCCGCCAGCATCCGGCAGGAGGGCGAGCTGGCGCTGCAAGCGCCGCTGACCGAGCGCGATGCCCTGCACCATATGGAGGCCGTGATCGGCCAAAACAAAGTGCTGACCTCGCTGATTGGCCAAGGCTATTATGGCACCATGACCCCGCCGGTTATCCAGCGCAATATTCTGGAAAACCCGGCCTGGTATACCGCCTATACCCCCTATCAGCCCGAAATTTCGCAAGGCCGGCTGGAGGCGCTGCTCAATTTCCAGACCATGGTTTCTGATCTGACCGGCCTGCCTATTGCCAATGCTTCGCTGCTCGATGAAGCCACCGCCGCCGCCGAAGCGATGACCATGGCCAAGCGCGGCAGCAAATCCAAAGCCACTGCGTTTTTTGTCGATGAAAACTGTCACCCGCAAACCATCGAGGTGATCAAAACCCGGGCCGAGCCCTTGGGGATCGAGGTGATTATTGACAGCCCCGAGGGAAAGCTGGACGCAACCCGGGTTTTTGGCGCGATCTTCCAATACCCCGGCACCTATGGTCGGGTGCGCGATTTCAGCGCCTGCATTGCCGAATTGCACGCGGCCAAAGCCATTGCCATTATGGCCTGCGATATTCTGGCGCTCTGCCTGCTCAAATCGCCGGGTGAAATGGGGGCCGACATTGCTGTCGGCAACACCCAGCGTTTTGGCGTGCCCATGGGCTATGGCGGCCCGCACGCCGCCTATATGTCAACCACCGATGCCCTGAAACGCGCCATGCCGGGGCGGATTATCGGGGTCTCTATCGATGCGCGTGGCAATAAGGGTTATCGGCTTTCGCTGCAAACCCGTGAGCAGCATATCCGCCGCGAAAAGGCCAATTCAAACGTGTGCACGGCGCAAGCCTTGCTGGCCGTGATGGCCTCGATGTATGCGGTATTTTATGGCCCGCAGGGGCTGAAGGCGATAGCGCAATCGGTGCACCGGAAAACCTCGCGCCTTGCCAAGGGGCTGGAAAGCCTCGGATTCAAAATCGAACCCGAGGTGTTTTTTGACACCATCACCGTGAAGGTTGGTGCCTTGCAGGGCGTGGTGCTGGCGGCGGCGGTAAACGAGGGCATAAACCTGCGCAAAATCGGGGATGACCGGATCGGCATCAGCCTCGACGAGCAAACCTACCCCGAAACCATCGAGGCCGTTTGGCGGGCCTTTGGCGGCGATATGAAAGACGACAGTGCGGCCAACCGCGATTACCGCCTGCCCGTAGCGATGCTGCGCGAAACCGATTATCTCACCCATCCGATCTTCCACATGAACCGCTCGGAAGCGGAAATGACCCGCTATATGCGGCGGCTGGCGGACCGCGATCTGGCGCTCGACCGTGCCATGATCCCGCTTGGCTCCTGCACCATGAAGCTCAACGCCACCGCCGAGATGATCCCGCTCACATGGCCGGGCATTTCCAACCTGCACCCTTACGTGCCGCTTGATCAGGCCAAAGGCTACAGCGAAATTACCGCGCAGCTCAAAGCCCAGCTTTGCGAGATTACCGGCTACGACGCCATGTCGCTCCAGCCCAATTCGGGTGCGCAGGGCGAATATGCGGGGCTGCTGACCATCCGCAACTATCACAAATCGCGCGGCGAGGCTGCGCGGCATATTTGCCTTATTCCGGTTTCGGCCCATGGCACCAACCCGGCTTCGGCCCATATGGTGGGCTGGGATGTGGTGGTGGTTAAATCCGCCAAAAACGGTGATATTGATCTCGACGATTTTCGTGCCAAGGCCGAAGCTGCCGGAAATATGCTCGCCGCTTGCATGATCACCTATCCTTCCACCCACGGCGTGTTTGAGGAAACGGTGCGCGAGGTGTGCGAGATTACCCACAGTTTTGGCGGGCAGGTTTATATTGACGGGGCCAACCTCAATGCGATGGTCGGGCTGGTGCAGCCCGGCAAAATCGGCGGCGATGTGAGCCATCTCAACCTGCACAAAACCTTCGCCATTCCGCATGGCGGCGGTGGCCCGGGCATGGGGCCGATCGGTGTTGGCGCGCATTTGGCGCCCTTCCTGCCCGGAGATCCGCAAGGCGGCGGTGTTGGCCCTGTTTCGGCCGCGCCAATGGGCAGCGCCTCGGTGTTGGTGATTAGCTGGGCCTATATTTTGCTGATGGGCGGCTCGGGCCTGACCCAGGCCACCAAGGTTGCGATTTTGAACGCCAATTACATTGCCAAACGGTTGGAGGGCGCTTTTGATGTGCTGTTCAAATCGGACAAGGGCCGGGTGGCGCATGAGTGCATTCTGGATACCCGCCCGCTGGCCGAAACCGCGCATGTAACGGTGGATGACATCGCCAAACGGCTGATGGATAGCGGCTTTCACGCCCCGACCATGAGCTGGCCCGTGGCCGGCACCCTGATGGTGGAACCCACCGAATCCGAGCCCAAAGCCGAGCTTGACCGCTTTATCGACGCGATGCTGGCCATTCGGACCGAAGCGGCGGCCATTGAAGCGGGCGATATTGCCTATGAAGACAGCCCGCTGCACCATGCCCCGCATACGGTTGAAGATCTGGTGGGTGACTGGGGGCGCAAATATTCGCGCGAGCAGGCCTGCTACCCCCCGGGTGCATTCAGGGTGGATAAATACTGGCCGCCGGTCAACCGGGTGGATAATGCCTATGGCGATCGCAACCTCGTGTGCACCTGCCCGCCACTGAGCGATTATGAAACCTAGGTTTTTACGATAGGCTTAAAAAGAGATACGCCAAGATTACCATATTGCCCAAAGCCTGTTTTTGGCGTGCATTCCGGGCTTGGCGCATCTTTTTCTCAAAATTGCGTATGAGCGCCGCCTCAATTCTTGACCTTTTAGGGCTTTTGGTATTCAATAATTCTAATTTATAGGGCTAGAGATCAAAACGGGAGTAAAAATCATGGCTGATGGAGATTTTGGCAACGCGAAAAGCATGTCGATTATTGTAACCAAAGGATCGCTTGACTGGGCCTATCCGCCCTTCATCCTTGGCACCACCGCCGCCGCGATGGACCTTGATGTCACCATGTTTTTTACCTTCTACGGCCTGCCGCTGCTCAACAAAAAACTTGATCTCAAAATGACAACCCTTGGCAACCCCGCCATGAAAATGCCCATGGCCGGTATGCATATCGGGATGCCAAACATCGTGTCGGCCCTTCCGGGGGTTGACCGCGGCGCCACCACCATGATGAAAAACCTGTTCAAGAAAAAGGGCGTCGCCTCGATTGAAGACCTGCGGGAAGCGGCGGTGGAATCCGATGTGCGGATGATTGCCTGCCAGATGACACTGGACCTTTTCGAAATGGACCGCAAAGACATGATTGACGGGATCGAGCTGGGTGGCGCGGCCACCTATATTGACGTTGCCACCAAATCGGACATCAACCTGTTTATCTAAAACCTACCCAATAGAAAGGCTCATGAAAATGGCTGACGAAACACTAAATGCAGAAGGCCTGAACTGCCCGCTGCCGATCATCAAAGCAAAAAAAGCGCTTAAAGGCATGGAGGCCGGTAAAGTGCTGGAAGTGCGCTCAACCGATCCCGGCTCGGTCGCCGACTTCGCGGCATTTTGCAGCCAAACCGGTAACGAACTGCTGAGCTCGAATACCGAGGGCAATATCTATCTGTTCGAGATCAAAAAGAGCTAACCCAGCCGGATAGAACCGAGAATGCCCTGCCCTCCGGCGGGGCTTTTTTATGCGCGGGTGCGCACAAAATCAACAAAGCGGGTGGCCCATGGGGTGGCCTGACTATGGCGCAAATGGCAAAATCCGGCCAGCATATTGTGCGAAAGCACACCATCATGCCTGCCGTCAACCCCGTGGCCGCGCTGCACCTCATAGGCAAATCTGGTGTCGGCGGGCAGGTTTTCCACCCGCGCATAATGAAACTCGTGCGCCAGTATTTCGGTGCCGTTTTGCCACATCCCGCCGAGAGATTTCAGCCTTGTATAACCCCGCCCCTGCGGGCGCGGGCCCATCACCGCATCGCCTTTCACAGCGCCCACCATTTGCCGGACCTCACCCCGCCACGTGAGCGTTTCGCACAAATACATCAGCCCGCCACATTCGGCATAGGTCGGCAATCCCGCCTCTATCGCCGCCTTTATCTCGGCCCGCAGCGGCGCGTTGGCTTCCAGCGCCTGCATCTGGGTTTCGGGGAAACCACCGCCGATGAACAAACCATCTATCTCCGGCAATTGCCGATCTTTGAGAGTGTTAAAAAACACCAGTTCCGCGCCGGCGGCTGCCAGCGCCTCTAGATCATCGGCGTAATAAAAACCAAAGGCGGTATCGCGGGGAATGCCGATTTTCACGCTTGGCCCGGCCTTGGCCTGCATCCGCGCCGATGCTTGCAACCGGGGTGCCGAGGCGGCGATGCTGCGCAAGGTGTCAAGGTCAACCGACCCGCCGATAATCTCGCCAATGGTGGCGATCATCGCCTGAAAGCCGCCGCTTTCCGCCGGGGTGGTCAGCCCCAAATGCCGCTCGCCGATCTCCAGCGCCCTATGCTTGCCAATCGCGCCGAGCACCGGCATATCGGTATATTCTGCCACCGCCGCCCGGAGCTTGGCCTCATGGCGCGGCCCGCCAACCTTGTTCAGTATCACCCCCGCTATATTTACCGAGGGGTCAAACGCCTGATAGCCAAGCAGCAAGGGCGCAATACCCCGGGTAGTGCCAAGCGTATCTATCACCAGCACCACCGGCGCTTTCAGCAGCTTGGCCAAGGCGGCATTGCTATCGGCGCCGTGCAGGTCCACCCCGTCATAGAGGCCTTTATTGGCCTCGATCAGGGCGATATCGCCATTGGCGCGGCTGCTGAAAAGCCCTAGCAATTCGGCCGCGGGCATGGTGTTGAAATCAAGGTTGTAACAGGGGTGGCCGCTGGCCGCGCCCAGCCACATCGGGTCAATATAATCGGGGCCTTTTTTGAAGCAGCGCACATCCTGCCCGGTGCTGAGCGCCGCCGCCAAACCGGTGGAAACCACGGTTTTGCCCGATGATTTATGTGCCGCCGAAATGAACAAGCGCGCCATGGCGCTAGGCCTTGCGGGGAAGGAAGCTGGTGTCGCGTTCGGCCCACATCTGCGCGGCCATGGCTTGCGCGTCAGCGATCGTATCGGCTTTGCCCAGCGATTTAAGCGCAATGGCCAGCGTGCCGGTCACCGAAGCCACCGCATATTCATTGGCCCATTTACCCTGCCAAAGCGAAACCAGCATGCCAATATCCATATCCTCATCCGGCGGCGCGTGCCCTTCCGACAATAGCTGCGGCCATGATTCTGAGTGCATATCCCCGGCACCGATGGTCGAGCCAACCACGGTTGGCTTATTGGGGCGGCGCTCTACCTCGCCGCCTTCACCACGAAACACGCTGGCCATTGGCTGGCCCAAAATGCTGGCCGCCCCGGCATGGATATCCATAAAGCCACGGTGGAAAATTCCCACCAGCATGGTCGGGGCGTCAAACGGGTTGATCATCCGCGAAAAGCTGTGCACCGGCGAGCGCAGGCCAAGCAGCGGCTTGAGTTCCATCAATTCCTGCAGCTTGGGCGAAAGCACCTCGAGCCGGGCAAAGGCAAAATTACCGGCCTCGATCTCTGCGGCCGCTTCCGGCAGGCTGGTCGCAATCGGAAACCCGAGCGAAACCAGCACATCATCGGTGTAAACCCGGCCCGGCGTGTGCTCTGAAGCGCCGTGCATAAAAACCCTGACCCGGTTTTGCGCCAGCAAAAAAGCCGATAGTAAAAAGTAAGGCAACTGCCGCCGCTTGCCGGCATAGGATGACCAGTCGAGATCCACCTTTGGCATCACCTCCGGCAGCACCAACACATCCCGCACGCCCTGGGTGAAGCCGGCAATCTCGGCGGGTGATTCCTCCTTGAGGCGCAACAGCATCAAAAAAGCCCCGATCTGCTCTGGCTCGGCCTCGCCCCGCAAGATCATCGCCATGGCCTCGCGCGCCTCCTCAAAGGTAAGCGCGCGTTGCTTGGTTTTGCCACGGCCCAAAATGGCCACGAATTTTGCAAAAGGATGCAGCTGCATTTGGTCCCCTCAAGGGTTAGTCGGTCAGGAGCACAGGGTCCACATTGTCGTCCGTAAGGTTCTCGGGGACAATACGCAAGAATTTCATCGCCAACCCCGCGAGCATCAGTGCCAGCGCAACGCCGCCAAGGCCAAGCGAAAGCTCGAGCAATGTGGGCCGATAGCTGGCAACCACCCCGTCTGAAAAGCTCGACGAAACCTCGAACCCCGGGAATATATCCAGCGGGAAGGCCTGACCGCCGACCACGATCACATATAGCTGGGCCAGCCCGCCAATCACCACCAGCAGCGCCGCCAACAGCACATAGCCCTTTTTGACATCGATTTTCGGATGAAACAGCAGCACCAGCGGAATGATCCCGCCAATCAGCACTTGGCCCACCCAGAAAAGCAGCGTGTAAATGCCGCCATTGAGCAGGATCCAGCTTTCATATGCGGTTTTTTTGGCAAGGTAGATATTGCTAAGGTGGTGCACCAGCACAAAATAAAGCACGGCGGCCACAAAAACCCCGAGCAAGCGTGCCTGCCGGGTGCGCAGCTCGGGCGAATAAACCCGGTTGCTCACAGATGTGGTCAGGATCATCACCAGCATAAACATCGCCATGCCAAAGGAGAACGACATGGCAATAAACAAGGGGGCCATGATGGCGCTATCATAAGCGGTGCGCGCCACCAGCCAGCCAAAAATGGAGCCGGTGCCGGTGGTAAGCGCCAAACGCCACAAAAAAGCCACGAGGCTGACCATTTTTTGCGTGCGGGGGGAAACGCCGCGCGCCATCAAGGTATAGAGATAAACCGCTACCACCCCGATAAAGCCGGTATAGAGCAGGATATTCCAGGCAAAAATAGAGGTGAAATTATAGGTATACATCGCCATGATCAGCCGGTCGGGCCGCCCGAGATCAAGCACCAGCACCGCAAGGCCACCAACCAATAGCGCCACCGCCAGCACATTGGCCAGCCGCGCCACCGGCTTATAGGCCATTTTGCCAAAAACAGAGCCGATAGAGGAAACATTGAGCGCCCCCGAAGCGGCCACAATCAGAAAAATCGCAAACACATGCGGCAGCCCCCACACGATCTGGTTGTTCATGCCGGTGACAATATGGCCGTATTCCTCGACATAGAGCACCGAAAACCCGGCCGCCGCCACAAAAGCACCGCACAGCGCCATCAGGCCCCAAACCTTCGGGGTTGACCTCAGCTCGCGATAGATAATGCGTTGCATGACCCCTCCCTAAATATTCTGGTAGCGCACGCCAAGGTTCAGGCCGAGATCGGCCCGGAGCTCTTGGCTGGCATAGGTGGAAACCGCTTTCGCGATCTCTGATTCAGGGTCGTTCAGGTCCCCGAACATCATCGCGTTATGGCCCGTGGCGGTGCAGGCTTCCACGCAGGCGGTGGTGCCGTCGCCACGATCAATTTTGTGCACACAAAGGTTACAGCCCTCAACGGTGCCCATGCCGCGTGGCGATATGGTTTTTTGGTTGGTGACCGGCTCATGCACAAAAGAGCGCGCCTTGAACGGGCAGGCCATCATGCAATAGCGGCAGCCAATGCAGGTGTGGCGGTTAACCAGCACGATACCGTCTTCGCGCTTGAACGACGCGCCGGTGGGGCATACATCCACGCAGGGCGGCTCGTCGCAATGCTGGCACATAACCGGCAGCGAGTTTTCGCGGCCGGTTTTCTTGTCGCGCAGGGTGACCTTGCGGATCCATTGCGGGTCGGTGTCAAGACCGTTATTTTCCCAGCCCTGCTCGGCCGAACAGGCCGAAACACAGGCCGAGCAATCTGAGGGGCACTTTGCCGCATCGATCAGCAAGCCCCAGCGCGCGCCGGGCTTCAGGCCGTCAGCCGAGGCATTGCCGCCAAAGGCCATAAGGGTAACCCCCGGCGCAAGGGTAACGCTGGCCAGCGCGGCACCCGATTTCAGAAAATCGCGGCGCGATATCTCGGCGCCCTTTTCGCTGGCCGGCATGGTCATTGCCCCGCCCCGTCAATATAGGCCTGCAGTGTCGCCATTTCATCTTGCCGACTAAGCGGCAGCAGCCCGGTGAGCTCGGCGCCGTCGGGCACCGATTTATGGCACTCGAAGCAATTTATTTGCACGGCGGCAAAATCATGGCAGACGCGGCAAAAATATTCCGGTGACTCGTAGGTGACCGGAGCTGAATCGGGGCCTTTCACCGCATGGCAGGCCACGCATTGCGCCAATGAGGCATTCACGTCCCTGATGCCGTCAATCACGGTCAGGTCACGGTCATGGCGCAGCAGGGTCGGGTGGTTGATCCGCCAATATTCGTTGCCCTCGGGGTGCGGCTCGCCCGTCGCCTTGGGAATGTCCGGCAGCAGCTCTTCCGCATAACTGGGCGTAACCAGAAGTGCTGCCATAACCAACACAGAAATAAAGCGCCGTATCATCATCACTCTCCAAGCCCCATTTTGATGTAACCGGTTGGGCACACATCGGCGCAAATATGGCAGCCGATACATTTGGTGTAATCGGTTTCCACATAGCGGCCGATGGTGCGGTCATTTTTGCGCACCCGCGAAACCGCATCCTGCGGGCAGTATATCACGCAATTGTCGCATTCAAAGCACATGCCGCAAGACATGCAGCGCTCGCCCTCTTTTTGGGCCTGCTCTTCGGAATAGGCAATGATGCGTTCTTCAAAATTACCGAGCACGTTTTCGCCCTCGATGCGCACTTCGTCCCGCACTTCGCGCGCCACATAAGGGAAATGCCCCTTGAATAGCTCGGTATGTTTGACAATCTGGCCATCGGAGCGGTCTTCGTAATTGTGCACCGCAAAAGCACTTGAATCGGTGCCGCGAAGCTCGCCGGGGTGTTCATAGGGGGCCGGGTCATGGCCGCGCTGGTGCAGCTCTTCAAGCAGGTTAAAGCTGGCAATGTCGATTTTCGGGCGTTTGGCAATGGCCCCGTCGTCAAGATAATCGGCGATGGTTTCAGCCGCTACGCGCCCGTGGCCAATGGCGGTGGTTAAAAGATGCGGCTTCAATATATCGCCACCGGCGAAGTGCTTGTCTTTGCCTTTTACCTTGTAGCCCGCTTCCACATCAATAAAGCCACGGCCATTATCCAGCCCGTCAATGCCCTCAAAATCACCGGCCTGGCCGATAGCGGCGATGATGATATCGGCCTCGAGCACAAATTCGGTGCCTTCCACCGCTTCGGGCGCATTGCCCTTCATCACACATTCGCACATTTTCAGGCCGGTGGCCTTGCCGGTATCGTCGGTGATAACTTCAAGCGGCATTACCGAGCCCTTGATGTCCACACCTTCGCGTTTGGCGTCTTCGCGCTCGTGCTCGGCGGCGGTCATTTGTTCGATCGGGAACAGCGAGGTAAGGGTGGCTTGCATGCCTTCACGGGTGAGCACGCCAGCGGCATCCTGCGCGGTAAAATCTATCACCGAACCATCAGAATGCTCGGGCTTGGCCACATGGGTTACATGGCCCAAACGCCGCGCCACCGAAGCCACATCGATAGAGGTATCACCCCCGCCGACAACCACAACCTTCTGCGCGGTGCCCACAACCCAGCCCTTGTTGAAAGCATCAAGAAACTCGACACCGTCGATGCAGTTTTCGGCCTCTTCCCAGCCCGGAATCGGCAGCGGGCGGCCTTTTTGCGCGCCCAGCGCCCAAAAAATCGCGTCATAGCCCTCTTCCAGCTCGGCCACCGAAATATCAGTGCCAACCCGGGTGTTGAGGCGCACGTCAACCCCAAGCTCGGTGATCCGGCCGATTTCGGTATCCAGCATATCACGCGGGGTCCGGTAGCCGGGAATGCCGTAGCGCATCATGCCGCCGAGCTTGCCATTGGCCTCAAATACCGTTACCGCATGGCCATCCTGACGCATGAAATAGGCCGCAGAAAGGCCAGCCGGGCCACCACCGATCACCGCAATTTTAAAGCCGGTATCGGCGGCGGCGGCGGCAAGCTTGACCCCGTTTTCATTGGCCCAGTCACCCACATATTGCTCAACCGCGTTGATGCCCACATAATCATCAACCTCGTTGCGGTTGCAGCCCGCCTCGCAAGGCGCCGGGCAGACCCGGCCCATCGAAGCCGGAAACGGGTTGGCTTCGGTCATGCGGTGGAAGGCATATTCCTGCCATGCCTGCCCTTCAACGGGTGGCTTATCCATGCCGCGGGCAATGGCCAGCCAGCCGCGAATATCGTGGCCCGAGGGGCAAGAGCCGGAGCATGGGGCGGTTTTGTGCACATAGGTCGGGCATTTATAGGAGGTATCCTGCTGGAAGATTTTTTCTTCCAGATCCCAGTCATCGGGGGTTTCGCCGTCTTCAAACCGCCGGAATGTATGCTGATGATCGTTCATTTTGGTTTCCTCCACTGGGCCTATTCGGCTTCCTCTGTTTCTTGCCCGTCAAGTATGACGGCATTGGCAACCAACTGATGCGCCGATTGAACAGTATCCATATCGTAGCCATATTTGGGCATGACCTTGGAAAACTGGGTTTTGCAAATGGCACAGATCGCCACCATTTTGTTGACGCCGTGATCTGCTGTCACCTGTTGCAGCGCGGTCATGCGCGGCTTGGCCCCTTTGATGCGCAAATCCATCAGGTCGTCGGTGAGCAGCCCGCCACCGCCGCCGCAGCAAAAGGTGTTTTCACGGATGGTATCGCGCTCCATATCATGGAAGTTGTTGCACACGGCCTTGAGCACGGCGCGCGGCACATCAAATTGTCCGCCTTCCTTATCTCCCATCGCCGAGCCACGGGCCACGTTGCAACTATCGTGATAGGTGACAATATGCGCGTCGTTTCTGGATTTGTCGATTTTCAGGCGGCCGCTCTCAATTTCATCCAGCGTGAATTCAAGAATATGCTGCGGAATCGGATAGTTTTGATCCAGAAAATCAAACGGCCCGGCCAGCGTGTTCAGGAAGCTATAGGCCACCCGCCACGCATGGCCGCATTCGCCAAAAATAATCCGCTTCACGCCCAGATCCTTGGCTGCCTGCCGGATGCGCCAGCTCACTTCGCGCATATTTTCATAAGAGCCGATGAACATGCCGAAATTGGCCGCCTCGGAAGCGTAGGAACTGATGGTCCAGCTTACACCGGCCGAATGAAACACCTTGGCATAGCCCAGCAGCCCGTCAATATGCGGCTCGGCAAAAAAATCGGCCGAGGGGGTGATGAGCAGAATATCGGCGCCCTTCACATCTAGCGGGATTTTCACCGCAATGCCGGTTTCGTCCTCCAGATCTTCCTCGAGGTCTTCAAGCGTGGCGCGCAGGGCTTTCGGGTTGAGTCCGAGGTTATTGCCGGTTTTTTTCAGCTTGGCGATGATCTCGTTACAATATTTTTGCCCTACCCCCACCGTATCCAGAATCTCGCGCGCCGCCATCGAAATTTCGGCGGTATCAATGCCGTAGGGGCAAGCCACCGCGCAGCGGCGGCATTGCGAGCACTGGTGGTAATAGGTATACCACTCATCCAGCACCTCTTTGGTAAGATCGCGCGCACCGACCAGCCACGGGAAGTATTTGCCCGCAAAAGTATAGTAGCGACGGTAGACCGAGCGCAGCAGATCCTGCCGTGCCACCGGCATGTTTTTCGGGTCTGATGTGCCCAGAAAATAGTGGCATTTATCGGTGCAGGCCCCGCATTTCACGCACGTATCAAGATAAACCTGAAAGGCGCGGTTATTCGAGGCCAGTTCGCCGATTTTGGCAATCGCCACTTCCTGCCAGTTTTCGATCAACTCCCCCGGAAAGCCCAGCGCCTCGTTATGCTCGGGGTAGGCCTTGAATGTGTCGGTATCAAGGCTGGCCCCGCATTCGAGTTTGGGGATTTTCAGCGGGTCGCCGACAAATTTCGGGCCGCCTTCCGCATTCATGTCAAGTGATGCCATCGCCTAGCCCTCCTCTTTCGCCGGAATGCCCTCGGGCAGGGGCGGCAGGTTTCTGGCCCATTTCGATATGTGCCGTTTTTCACGAGCGTTATCGACCTGGGTGCGGCTGGGAGAAAAGAACAGCCCGGGCGCGTGCATGAGCTTGGAAATAGGGAAAATAATCATCAAAAGCGCGACCATGCCAAGATGCGCCAACAAGATAGGGTCTGTCGGGATTTCACCGATTTGCAGGCGGATCAGGCCAAGCATATAGGCTTTTACCATAATAACGTCGGTGTGGGTTACATAGGTCATCAGGGTGCCGGTGCCGGCAATACCCACCAGCAAGGCCAGCATCAGGTGGTCTGACGGGCTGGAAATATAGCGGATGCGCTCTTGAAATATGCGCCGCGCCCACAGGCCCAAAAGCCCGGCCAGCATCACAAAAGCCATCAGCTTGCCAAGCGGGCTTATCAACTCTACCCACCACCAGACCGGCTGGGTAAAATAACGCAGGTGGCGCAGCAGCACAATCAACATACCCCAGTGAAACAGATACCCGAACAGCCATATCCACTTGTTGGATTTGAACAGGCTTTCAAAGAAAACAACTTCGCGCAACATCCGGAGCCAGACGCCGCGCCGGGTGCGTGGTGCCGGGGAAACCACAATTTTCAGCGGCACCGGGGTGCGGGCGTATTTCACCACCTTCATCCCGACGCCGATCACCAAAAGTAGTGTGGCCACATAGAACAGCACTGCATATACCGTGGAAATCACGATAACCCCTCCCTTTGGTGCGCCCCGGGCCCGAGCCTTGTTTTGCCCGCGGCGCGATCGTTCCTTGTGTCTTTAGCGCGGGTTACACGCAGCCGGTTGGCTTGGGCAGGCCCGCAATTTTACAGGCTTGCTTGGCCGGACCATAGGGGAACAATTCATACATGTATTTGTTGTTGCCTACCTCGGGGCCCATCGATTTTTTGATCGCCTTGATCAAAACCCGCACGGCCGGTGCAATCTGGTATTCCTCGTAATATTCGCGCAAAAAGTTCACCACGGCCCAGTGCTCGTCATCCATTTCGATGCTTTCAGCCTTGGCAATCACTTCGGCCAGCTCGTTGCTCCAGTCAGACAAGTTGGTGATGTAGCCTTCTTCGTCATGCTCAACGGTGGTGCCATTTACGTCATATGCAGCCATTTTATATTCCTCAGTTTTGCCCTTTTGGGCGATTAAAGCCAGTTTTGCACGCGGTCATGGCTGGCAGCCATGTCCACAAATTCTTCGTAATCCACAGGGGTTACGCCCTCTGCCACGCGCCCGGCATCAATGCCCCGCGCGGCTATATCGGCAGTAAGCACAAAGAGCTTAATATTTGCCCCCATACCCGCCACAACCTCGGACAGCGCACTGCCCGACATGGCGCCGTAAACGCCATCCTCGATCATCAAAACGCTATCGCCCGCCTTCACATGCCCAAGACAGCTTATCAGGGTCTGGTTTTGAAACGGGGATTTGTTCACTGTGTGTAAAGTCGCCATCATTTCCCCCTAAAAGCTCAAAACAACATCTTGGTCGGCCATCACATTGGCCATTTCGGCGCGCGAAACCACAATGATAGACGGCTTCTCTTCATAGTCGTCATCCTCGTCCTCATACTGGATATCCTGAAGGTCATCCAATGTCAGGCCGCGCTCATCGAGCGATTCCTGCTCGACATAAAGTTTGGTGACCTCATAATCACCGAGCGCGCGAAAGGTGGGCGAGAAATTCTTTAAACCAGCCGCCCTGGTATCTTGCCCCTTGGTCAGTTGAAACACCCCGTCATCGAGGAATGCCAGCGAGACATCCTGATCAAACGCCGCGCCGATCAGCACAACTTCCAGCGCTTCCTGGGCGTAAATCGTGCCATAAGGCGCTTTGCGATTCACATAGAGGAATTTTTTTACAACTTCGCTCATTCTATCCTCCTAATCGCCAAAGGTGATCGTGCGATCAGCCTGAATGCCCATTTCGATCAACTGGCCGAGGCCGGAAATCCGGAAGCCTTCCGCGATGTTATTTGCGTCTTTTCCCTGCCGGTCTGCCTCGTTCTGGTCAAGCAAGCCGCGGCGCTGGGCCGCAGCGATGCAGATCACCAGATCAAGGCCGTGTTCTTTGCCAAGCGCTGTCCACTGCGCCTGAATTTGGCGGTCATCCTGCGGCGGGACAGAAAGGCGCGTGCCCACATTAACCCCGTCATGGTAAAAGAACACCCGGCTTACCTCATGGCCCTTGGCCAGCGCGGCTTTAACAAAACTATAGGCCGAGTCAGACGCTTGGTGCGTATAGGGCCCTTCTGAAACTACGATCCCGAATTTCATCCTGCGCTCCTAAAAGTGGACGTGAGCCGAGGCGTTCATCGTCTTGCGCGAACCGGTCCATGTATCAATGTGGTGTTTGGTAAAGGCCAGCTCGGTCATTTCAAAGAAACGGCTCCAGCCGATACGCTCGATCCATTCGCCCATGCGCTCCCAGTGTTTGGCATCTTTTTTATAGGCTTTCACGATGCGCAGCACGATGGCGTTTACCTCGGGCCAATGCGGCGCATTGTTGGGCAGGTTGGCCACAACCAGCTTGTGGAAAGTTGGCTTGGAGCGGGCGTTGGAGTGCTTGCCGCCCACCCAGATCGCGATTTTGGTGCTATCGTCACCATTGATCTGCATCGGCGGGCAAGGCGGATAACAGGCCCCGCAGCACACGCATTTTTTCTCGTCTACTTCCAGGCTTGGCTTGCCGTTGACCATGGCGGGGCGAATGGCCGCCACCGGGCAACGGGCCACAACGGCCGGGCGCTCACAGACATTGGCCACCAGATCATGGTTGATCTTTGGCGGTTTGGTATATTGCACATTGATCGCTATATCGCCCTGCCCGCCGCAGTTGATCTGGCAGCAGGAAGTGGTGATCCGCACCCGGTTGGGCATTTCTTCTTTAATGAACTCGCTGTGCAGCATGTCCATCAGGCCTTTGACAACCCCCGATGCATCGGTGCCCGGAATATCGCAGTGCAGCCAGCCCTGGGTGTGGCTGATCATCGATACCGAGGCACCGGTGCCGCCAACGGGGAAGCCGCTCTTGGTCAATTCCTCGATCAGCGGTGCGACCTTTGATTCGTCTTCCACCATAAACTCCATATTGGAGCGGGTGGTGAAGCGCACATAGCCCTCGGCATAATTATCGCCGATGTCACACAGTTTGCGAATGGTATATACATCCATCTGGCGCTGGGTGCCGGCGCGCACTGTCCAGAGCTGGTCACCCGATTTGGCCACGTGGCGCAAAACCCCGGCGCGCGGGCGGTCGTGGTAATCCCACTGGCCATAATTTTTAATGCTGAGCGGGTGCATGAAAGGGGCGGGGTCTGGCACCCCTACCTCATCCGGCATCCGTGGTTTTGCTTTCATCTCGTTCATTTTTGTCTCCCTTTTCCGCTGTCTCGGTGCGCGCGGATAAATTCTAAAAGCCGGTGGCGGCCGGGGCTATACAGCCCGGCATTTGCTTAACTATCCACAACCAGGCCCGCTTCGGCGGCTTTGCGTTCAAACCACTTGGCGGATTCCTCGTCAAAGTCGTCGGTGCGCACATAGCTTGATGTCCGCGGGTGGTTCACCATATTGGGGTTCGCCGGTATATCCATGGCTTCCAGAAAGGCTGGCACCCCGATCCGGTCAATGCACTCACCGATGCGCTCGTGCTCCAGCGCGTTATCGGCAAAAAACTCCATCACTTCTTCGGCAAAATCTTCCAGCGCCTCGAAATCCTCCTCGGTTTCGAGCTTGATGAAAGGTTTTATCATGGTGCCCATCAGGTCACCCACTTTCAGCGAGCGTTTACCGCCGATCATGATGCTGGCGCCGCGGTCATCACCGGGGCTCAGGGCTTTGGTCATCACGTTGATACAGTGCATACAGCGCACACAGGATTTATTGTCGATTTCCAACGTATCATCGTCATTGAGCGAAATCGCGCGGGTCGGGCACATGGATACAACGGTATCAATGGTATATTTCCGGCCTTTTTCGGCGATATGCGCCTTTACCTTTTCCTGATTGATCTTGATATCATCGCGCCATGTGCCGATCACTGCAAAATCGGCACGGTGGATGGCGTTGACACAATCATTGCCACAGCCCGAAAACTTGAACTTGAACTTATAAGGCATGGAAGGGCGGTGCATTTCGTCGAGCAGGCGGTTGATGATGCCACGGTGGGCTTTTACCCCGTCAAAGCAGCTCTGCTCGCAGCGGGCATGGCCCACGCAAGACATCGCGGTGCGCAATGCCGGGCCGGCACCGCCAAGATCAAAGCCGATTTCGTTGAGCTCGTCAAAAGCGATTTGCGCATTTTCAGAGGTGCAGCCCTGAAACATAATATCGCCGGACTGACCGTGGAAGGCGATCAGGCCCGAGCCGTGACGCTCCCAGATATCGCAAAGCTGGCGCAGCAGATCGGTGGTATAATGGTTACCCGCTGGTGGCATAACCCGTAGGGTATGAAATTCCTTGGAAGCCGGAAACTGCCCCGCCACTTCGGAAAAGCGCGGAATGATACCGCCGCCATAGCCAAAAACGCTGAGCGTGCCGCCCTTCCAATAGCCACGACGGTTTTCGTAGGAGTGGTTGAGCTGGCCGAGAAGGTCGTTCATCATCGGGGCATATTGGGCACCTTGGGTATCGCGCAGCCGCTTGAGGCCGGTCACAAAGCTGGGCCATGGGCCGTCTTCGAGCTGATCAAGCATTGGTGTGGGGTTTACACCCTTTGCCTCACCGTCATCTACGTTGTCGCCATCTTTCATTGCAATATCTCCCTTGCGCTAGCGTATCGTGTTACATCGGGTCTATGCAGCTCTTGACCGGCTGCCTGCCTGCCCCACATATACCATAATCCCGAAAATTCGGGTAAACTACGGGGGCCGATTAAAACCGTTTGCATGTTTCACCCTCAAATCTATATATTACAATTATGGAATGTAAAGTAAAAGATAAGCCCGGGTCGGGCGGATCAAAAAAAATCAGGGCTTACCCAATGAAAAACCCCGCAATAGTTGGAAAAAATGAACAGTAGCGCCGGAAATCAGGTCGATTTGTCGCAATTTGCCGGCGCGTTTGATCTGGGTAATGCTGGCGAATATGCGGCGTGGCGTCGCGGAAAGCTTGCGGTTTCGGCCCGGGCCGGGGCGCTGCCGCTGCTCAGGGTGGGCGATCTGTCGCAGCCCACGCAATCTGAAAAATCAGCGATATTGCAGCAAATTCACGAATCAAATTTCGCGCATTATCAGGCAGAAAATGTCAGCGCCGATGAAGCAAGGGCCGGTGCCGAATTGCGCCGGTTTACCGATGCTTTCGGGTTGCGCATTGCCGAAGCCCACCGCTCGGCCGCAAAAAACGGCGTGGTGGCGCTGAAGGTTTCCATGGCCGAGCACCAGCGCGGCTTTATTCCCTATTCGCGCAAGGCCATGAACTGGCACACCGACGGTTATTATAACGGCCCCGAAGATACCATTCGGGCCTTTGTGCTGCATTGTGTGCGCCAAGCCGAAATTGGCGGCCAAAGCCAGATTATCGACAACGAAATCGCCTATATCCGCCTGCGCGATGAAAGCCCCGAAGCGGTTGCCCTGTTGATGGACCCCGCCGCCATGACCATCCCCGAATCGGTCGAGTCCGACGGCACCGTGCGCCCTGCCAGCATCGGCCCGGTGTTTTTTGTCGAAGCCGGCCGCCTGCTTATGCGCTACACCGCCCGCACCCGCTCGATAAGCTGGAAGGATGCGGCCACCCGCAAGGCCGCTGCCCTGCTGCAATCGCTGCTGGAAGCGGAGCGCGACTATTTGCACAGGCTTACTTTGCAGCCCGGTCAGGGTATACTAAACAACAACACGCTGCATAACCGAACCGCATTTGACCCGGGCGCAGAGATCGGCAAAAGCGCGCGCCTGCTCTACCGCATCCGGTTTCACAACAGATTATAAGGGAGAAACACAGTGGCAAAACTAAGTGATCTGATTATCGGCCACCCCGAAGTAGATAGTTTCAAGGAGTTGGAACGCCTCGTGGCCCATGCGGGCGAATCGGGCGAGATGTTTATTGAGTTTGACGTGAAGCCGGATTACAAAAACACCCCGAAAAAATGGGAATGGGTGCTGGAAGCGGCTTTCACACGCGGTGTGCATTATGGGGATTGAGGATATGACCCTGATTGGCAAATATGATTTGCCCTATACCCGCAAGGCCAGCTTGCATAACCACGAATATGAAAGCGGCATGCACCTGTTGCGCCTGACCATCCGGGAGGGCCACCGGATTACGGCCGTGGATATCGGCCCCGAGCAGGCCAAGGCCATGGGGCGGGAAATGCTGGCATGGGCCGAAAAGCAAGGCAAATAAATGGACTACCTCCCGATCTTTCTTGATGTGAATGGCAAAAAGGTGCTGGTTGATGGCGGCGATACCGCGGCCGCCCGCCGGGTGGAGCGCGCGCTTTCGGCCGGGGCCTATGTGCATGTGTTTTGCCCCGATATGTCTGACGAGTTTCGCACCCTGCGCGACCACCCCCGCGTAACCCACCACCGGCGCGCCCCGGCGCCGGATGACCTCAAAGGCTGTGTCATTGCCTATGGCGCCTCTGAAATCGAAGCGCGCGACAAGCGCCTTTACGAGATGGCCAAAGCAGCCAAGGTGCTGGTGAATGTGGCCGATGTCACCGAATATTGTGATTTCATCACCCCGTCGATTGTGGATCGCTCGCCGATGGTGGTGGCCATTTCATCGGGCGGCAACGCGCCGGTGATCGCCCGCATCCTGCGCGCCCGTATCGAGGTGATGCTGCCCGCCGCCTATGGCCGGCTTGCCGCCTTTGTCGGCGGCTTTCGAAACCGGGTGATGGAGCGGCTCAAAACCACCGAATCCCGCCGCCATTTTTGGGAAAACACCATCGAGGGCCAGGCCGGAGACCATTTTCTGGCCGGAAACGAAGCCAAAGCCGAAGCCCGGCTATTGGCGGATCTCGACGCCGCCGCCACAGGTGCCGAAACCGCGCAAATGGGCGAGGTTTTTCTGGTTGGCGCCGGCCCGGGAGACCCGGATTTGCTGACCTTCCGCGCCCTTCACATCATGCAGCGCGCCGATGTGGTATTGTTTGACCGGCTGGTATCGGACGAGGTAATGACCCTTGTGCGCCGCGATGCCGAGCGGGTGTATGTGGGCAAGTTACCGCAGCAACACACCATGGTGCAGGAAGATATTTCGGAACTGATGGTCAAGCTCGCCAAGGAAGGCAAGCGGGTGCTGCGCCTGAAAGGCGGCGATCCGTTCATCTTTGGCCGCGGGGGCGAGGAACTGGAAATGCTGGCCGCGCATAAAATCCCGTTTCAGGTGATCCCCGGCATCACGGCCGCCTCGGGTTGTGCCTCCTATGCCGGCATTCCGCTGACCCATCGCGACCACGCGCAATCCTGCGTGCTGATCACCGCGCACGGAAAAGACGGGGTGCTTGATCTCGACTGGGAGCGCCTTGTGCGGCCTGACCAGACCGTGGTGGTTTATATGGGGCTCAGCAGTGTCGGCGTTTTATCGGAACAGTTCATCAGGCACGGGCTGGATAGCACCACACCTGCGGCTGTGGTTGATAACGGCACCCGCGCCAACCAGCAGGTGGTGGCGGGCACGCTGGGCAATATTGCCGCGCGGGTGGAACAATCCGGCATCAAGGGCCCGGCCCTCATCATTATCGGCTCGGTGGTCAGCCTGCGCGATGAGCTAAAATGGTTTGCCGATAGCAGCAAAGAAAGTTTTCAAATGTCGTTGCAGCCGCAGGAAAGCCTTTAAAAACCTCTTCCGCACGTCGAAAAAGGGTGCGCTAGCCTTTTAGGCCATCAATATAGCCAGCCGCCCCAAGCCCGGCGGCCCGGCCGGTGGCCAAACACCCATTGAGCAAGTAGCCCCCGGTCGGCGCTTCCCAATCCAGCATTTCACCGGCGCAGAAAACACCCGGCAAAGCCGTGAGCATCAGCCCCTCGGTGAGGGCATCCTTAGCCACCCCGCCCGCCGTTGAAATCGCTTCATCGATCGGGCGCGGCGCGGCCAGATGCACCGGCAGCGCCTTGAGCATGCCCGCGAGATCAAACGGGTTATCCACCCGCCGCGCTTGTGGGTTTTCATTAAACAGGGCCGCCTTGGCACCGGTAATGCCCACGGTTTTGCGCAAAAAATTCCCGAGGCTGAGCTTGCCCCTTGGCCGCCGCAGTTTTTCAGCCAATACCGGCATCGGCGTATCCGGCAACAGGTCCACCAGCAGGTCAGCACCGCCCTCGTTCATGCCATCACGCAGCGCCGCCGACAGGGTATAAACCGCCCCGCCCTCAATGCCCTTGCTGGAAATCACGCATTCACCAACCACCGAATGGGCCCCAAAGCGCAGCCGAACCGGCTTGATGGGCGACCCGAAATGCGGCACCATATGGGATGACCAGTTGACCAGAAAGCCCATATTGGCGGGCTTGAACGGGGCGAGCGCCACGCCTTTGGTCGCCAGAATATCAGCCCATTTTCCGTCCGAGCCCAGCCGCGCCCAACTGGCCCCGCCCAGCGCCAACACCGTGGCTTTGGCCGCCACTTCCTGCGGCCCTTCCGGGGTGTCGAATTGCGCGTTGCCATTTTTTATCCCCACCCAGCGCCAGCCGGTTTGAAAGCGCACGCCCTTGTCGGCCAGTCGCTTAAGCCATGCCCGCAGCAATGGTGACGCCTTCATGGATTCAGGAAAAACCCGGCCGCTGGAGCCGGTAAACACCGCCTGCCCCAGCGCCTCGGCCCAATCCTGCACATCGGCGGGGTTAAAGGCTGCCAGCATCGGCTCCAGCCAGCCACGCGCCGGGCCATAGGCGGCCATAAATATCTCGTAATCCTCGTTTTTGGTCAGGTTCAGGCCGGATTTTCCGGCCATTAACAGCTTGCGCCCCATGCTTGGTTTGGCATCGGCCACCAGCACCGCATGCCCGGCATCGGCCAGCATTTCCGCGGCCATCAGCCCGGCAGGGCCGCCGCCGACCACCAAAGCATCTGTCATGGAGTGGCCTTTTTCAGCGCGCTTTTCCGCATTTTTTCGGAGGCCGATTTGAGCTGCCCGCAAGCTGCCATGATATCTTCGCCGCGCGGGGTGCGCACCGGGCTGGCATAGCCGGCGCTATTCACGATCTCGGCAAAGGCCTCGATCCGGCCCCAGCTTGAGCGGGTATAGGGGCTGCCCGGCCAGGGGTTAAACGGGATCAGGTTGATTTTCGCCGGAATCCCCGAAATAAGCTGCACCAGCCTGCGGGCATCACCGTCGCTATCATTCACATCCTTGAGCATGACATATTCAAAGGTGATCCGCTCGGAATTGCTCAGCCGCGGGTAGGATTTGAGCGTGGTCAGCAGCGTGTCGATATTCCACTTTTTGTTGATCGGCACCAGCACATCGCGCACGTCGTCGGTGGTGGCATGAAAGCTGATCGCCAGCAGGCAGCCGATTTCCTCACCGGCGCGGATGATTTCCGGCACCACACCCGAGGTGCTGAGCGTGATCCGGCGGCGCGAGATCGAAATACCCTCGTTATCCATCACCACCAGCATCGCGTCGCGCACGTTTTCAAAGTTGTAAAGCGGCTCGCCCATGCCCATCAGCACCACATTGGTGATCCGGCGGCGGCCTTCTTGCGGTCCGGTTTCTTCGGGCCATTCATCCAGATCATCGCGCGCCACCATCACCTGTGCCACAATCTCGCCTGCGGTCAGGTTGCGCACCAGTTTCTGGGTGCCGGTATGGCAAAAAGTGCAATTGAGCGTGCAGCCAACCTGTGAGGAAATACAAAGCGTGCCACGATTTTCGTCAGGAATATATACCGCCTCCACCTCATGGCCACCGGCGATGCGCAGCAGATATTTGCGGGTGCCATCCTGCGAGGTTTGCAGGGTTACGATCTCGGGGCGGGCCACGGTAAAATGCGCGGCGAGTTCTTCGCGAAAGCCTTTGGCGAGGTTGGTCATCGCCATGAAATCCTGCTCTCCTTTCTGGTAGACCCATTGCCAAAGCTGGTCCACCCGCATTTTGGCCTGCTTTTCCGGCACCCCGATACCGATAAGGGCGGCGCGCATAGCCGCGCGCGTGAGCCCGAGCAGCGATTGCTTTTCGGCCACCGGCTCTATGCGCGGCAGGGTGCGGGTTTCTGGCGTGATCGGGGCTTGCATTTTCAGTCCTTAAAAATCAAAGCGCCCCCTGCAATGGCAGAGAGCGCTGGATGATAGCTCTAATTGGCCGGTTATTCCAGCGGCGTTACCGGCACATCTCCTCTGCCTTTTCATAGGCGGCGGTAAAGCCGATCAGCGAAAAGGTATCGGTGGTGATGGTGCCGCGTGCCGAAGTGCCCACCACAATCGCATCGGCCCCCGCGCGCATTGCCGCGATCAGGGCAGAATCATCGTCGGGGCGCGGCCAGGCGTATTCAGCGCTGATTTCCGCATTCGGATAGAGCGAGAATGTGGCATCGGCAATTTTCATTTCCACCGGTGCATCCTGCCGCAGCGGATAGCCGGCCAGAAAGCTCGGCTCGTTGTTGATCTGCGCGCCCGGAATGATGGAAATATAAAAGCGGATATCTCCACGACGCACGGTTACCGCCTGCCCGTCGCGCTGGGCCGACCAGTTGGTGGGCTTGGAAACGATGAAGCATTCTTTCGGGCTGTCGGCCACATATACGCTCCAGTCGGTTTCTGAATCAACCATCGCCAGCTCTTGCGCGGCAAGGGGTAACGCGGCCATGCCAAATAGGGCGACACTTACCAGTTTCTTAAACATTATCGGGCTCCTGCTCCATCCGACGGGGCCGCTCTTCCCCTTTTTTGCCAAGGTTCTTTAAAGCGGCTTGTATATTGCTCGTTTACAGCCGTAATCTACATAGAAAAGGGGGCCAAAGGCCAGCCTAAAATCGCATTATTTTGCGGCTGCGGGCATGATATCGCCTATTTTCGGAGGTTTTGGAAGAATGACAGACCCGGTTAAACTCGTCGAGCTGCACCGCAACGGCATATTGGAGTCGTGCCACCGCGGGCATGTGGTGATTTGCGACAGCGGCGGGGTGCTTGCCGAATGGGGCAACCCGGCCGAGATCATATTCCCGCGCTCGAGCTGCAAAATGCTGCAAGCATTGCCCTTGGTGGAGAGCGGTGCCGCCGATGCCGCCGGGCTGGAAATGCCGCCGATGCCGCCGGGCTGGAAATGCCGCATCTGGCGCTGGCCTGTGCCAGCCATCAGGGTGCGCATATCCACACCGGGCTGGCGGCTTCATGGCTTGAAGGCCTCGGGTTGGCCGAGCCAGACCTGCGCTGCGGCCCGCAAAAGCCCGATGATTTCGAGGCGCGCGCACTGTTGCGCGAGGCCCTCAAATCCCCCTGCCAGTTGCACAATAACTGCTCGGGCAAACATGCGGGTTTTTTGACCCTCAACCAGCATCTGGGTGGCGGGCCCGAATATGTCGAGCTGGATCATCCGGTGCAAATAGCGGTGAAGGCAGGTTTTGAAGATATGACCGGTGCCGCCTCGACCGGCCACGGCATCGACGGCTGCTCGGCCCCGAATTTCACCTGCGAAATTGGCCATTTGGCGCGGGCAATGGCCAAAATGGCGCGGCCGGAAGCGCTGGGCGGCAGCCGCGCCAGAGCGGCAAAAAAACTGGTGCAGGCGATGATCGCGCACCCGCTTTTGGTGGCCGGCGAAGGGCGGGCCTGTTCGGCCCTAATGGCCGCTGCCGAGGGAAAAGCGGTGGTAAAAACCGGGGCGGAAGGGGTTTTTGTTGCCATTCTGCCCGAGCGTGGCATTGGCGTGGCGCTCAAAATAGAAGACGGCCAGACCCGCGCTTCGGAAGCGGTGATCGCCGCCATTCTGGTGCGCCTCGGCGCGGTAAACGCGGCAGACCCGCGGGTGGCGCCATATCTGCACCGCCCCGAATACAGCCGCCGCGGCAACCTTGTTGGCAGGTTCAGCGTGGCCGAGGCGCTCAGCGCAAATGGCCAGCCGCTTTGAGCGCCGCTTCAACCTCGGCCGACCAGCCAAGATAAAGCACCCCGCCCGCCTCGATCAGCGGGCGTTTCATCAATGCCGGATGCGCTTGTAGCAACGAAATCTGGTCATCCAAACGCTCGGCTTCGGTGAGGTTTCGCCATGCGGTTGAGCGCTTGTTGACAAGCCTATCGGGAAACACCGCCAAAAAACGCGCCAGTTGCGCGCGGCTCAGGGGGGCATCGCGCACATCGTGCATGCTGGCAGCCGGCAAAGCTTTGCGCGCCTTGCGCACCACATCACAATTTTTCAACCCGTATATATACATATTCAAATTCCGATGATTCGGTTTTAGCGGCAATTTTATTCACGCGATTCACCCAAAATACCAGCTATAATGTTCATATTATCGGCTTAGTGGCAGGGATTCGCCGCAAATTCCTTGATTTTCAACAGAAGTTAAAGGAAAATGGCATCGTGAGTAAAAGTCTTTCACGGTTCCGCTGACGCCATAATGCAGACTGCGACCCAATATAGAAGACCAATTTCTGCACCAGAGCCACCGCATTGGGTGGGTGGCACATAATTTAAGGAGAAGACGGATGGCAACTGGCACCGTCAAATGGTTCAACGGCACCAAGGGTTATGGTTTCATCGCCCCAGATGATGGCGGCAAAGATGTGTTTGTGCATATTTCCGCCGTAGAGCAGGCCGGGCTGCAAGGCCTGCAAGACAACCAGAAAGTAACCTACGAACTGGAAGAAGGCCGCAATGGCCGCGAAGCTGCCTCAAACCTGCAATTGAATGACTAAGCGCTGATTTGCGCAATCGCTAAACCGGGGTGGCCGCAGAGAAATCTGACGGCCATTTCAATTTTTCGGGCAGCGCTTCATCGGCAGGCTGCGGCGTGGTTTTGCACGGGCGCAACTAATTATCTTGCGCCATGCCGCAAAGCAGCTAGGCTTTGGCAAAAGCCGCCGCGCCAAGCCCGAGGGAAAAGCCGATGACGCCAGATCTGCCATTTGAAACAAGCGAATACGCGGCCCGCCTTGCCAAAACCCGCGCGGCAATGGATAAGGCCGGTGTTGAGCTTTTGCTGGTTTCCGACCCGGCCAATATGGCATGGCTCACCGGTTATGACGGCTGGTCGTTTTATGTGCATCAGGCGGTGCTGGTGGGCCCCGCCGGCCCGCCCATATGGTGGGGCCGCGGCATGGATGCGCTTGGCGCCAAGCGCACGGTTTATATGGGCCATGAGCATATTTTCGGCTATGAAGATAGCTTCGTGCAAAACCCCGAAAAGCACCCGATGGAGGACCTTGCGGCGCTGATCACCGCGCAGGGCTGGGCGGGCAGCCGCATCGGGCTGGAAATGGACAATTACTATTTCACCGCCGCCGCTTATCTTTCACTGGTGCAGGCCCTGCCCGATGCCACATGGGTAAATGCCAACGGGCTGGTCAACTGGCTGCGGGCGGTAAAAAGCCCGACCGAAATCACCTATATGCGCCGCGCCGCCAAGATTGTGGAAAAAATGCACGCTACCATAAAGGAGCACGCCGAGCCCGGCATGCGCAAAAACGATCTGGTTGCCGAGATCACCCGTGCCGGTATAAAGGGTGCCGGCGGGCATTGGGGCGATTACCCCTCGATTGTGCCGCTGGCCCCATCGGGCGCCGATGCCACCGCCCCCCATCTCACATGGGATGACCGACCGCTGCAAAAGGGCGAGGCAACCTTTTTTGAAATCGCCGGCGTCTATCGCCGCTACCATGCGCCGCAATCGCGCACCCTGTTTCTGGGCGAACCGCCCGCCAAATACCGGCGCGCCGAAAATGCGGTGCTCGAGGCCGTGGCCGCAGGCATGGCACAGGCCAAACCGGGCAACTTTACCGAAGATATTGCCAATGCCTTTAACGGTACGCTCAATAAGCTCGGCTTTGAAAAAGACAGCCGCTGTGGCTATTCGATCGGCCTTTCTTACCCGCCGGATTGGGGCGAGCGCAGCTTTTCGCTGCGCCGCGATGATAAAACCGTGCTGGAACCGGGGATGACCTTTCATTTCATGCCCGCCCTTTGGCTTGATGATGGCGGCATTGAAATAACCGAACCCGTGATCATCACCGAAAATGGCGCTCGATCAATGTGCACCACGCCCCGTTCTCTTATGGTAAAGGCCTAGCCCATGCGCGCTTCTCCGATCACGCCCACAATTGACCTTGACGCCGAAGGCATCCAACACGGCTACCTCAAACTGCCCTATAGCCGCAACGATAGCGCCTGGGGCTCGGTGATGATCCCGATCACAGTGGCCAAAAACGGCACCGGCCCCACAGCGCTTATTACCGGTGCCAACCATGGCGATGAATACGAAGGCCCGCTGGCGCTGGTGGAACTGGCCAACAGCCTGCAAACCGATGCGCTGACAGGCCGCGTCATCCTCATTCCGTTTATGAACCAGCCCGCCTTTGCGGCCGGCACCCGGGTTTCACCAATAGATGCTGTCAACATGAACCGGATCTTTCCCGGGCGGCCCTATGGCACGATCACCGAGCAAATTGCTGATTACTTCCAGCGCACCCTGCTCCCGATGGCCGATATCGTGCTTGATTTCCATTCCGGCGGTAAAACCCTTGATTTCCTGCCCTTTGCCGCCTCGCATGTGCTGGAGGATAAAGCGCAGGAAGCCCGCTGCACGGCGGCACGCGAGGCATTCAATGCGCCGTTTTCCCTGCAAATGCTCGAAATAGATTCGGTGGGCATGTATGACAACGCCGCCGAAGCCATGGGCAAAACCTTTGTCACCACCGAGCTGGGCGGCGGCGGCACCAGCACCCCCGAAACCGTGGCCATTGCCCGCAAGGGCCTGCGCAACCTGTTGATCCATGCCGGTATCATGGCGGGCACGCCCGAGGTCGCCCCCACGCGCCATCTGTCACAATCCAGCGAAAACTGCTTTCATTTTTCCCCGTCTGCCGGCATGATCGACTATCAAAAAGCATTGGGCGAACCGGTTAGCAAGGGCGAGGTGCTGGCCCGGATATGGCCGACCGACCGCACCGGCCAAGCCCCGCTTGAAATCACCGCCAAAATGGGTGGGCTGCTCGCGGTGCGCCACACCACCGGCCTTATAAAGCAAGGTGATTGCCTTGCCGTGCTGGCGCAGGAAATCGCTTGAGCTGGCATTTCTGGCTTTTAACCCGCTTCAATAGTTAGGCTAACCGGCGCGGATAACCCAGCCGACAACAGCGACTCAAGTGGTGCCAGAATTCGGCGCTCGGGGCGCGCGCGCAGCCGGTGCTTCAGCAAGGTTTTGCCCCCAGAAGTGGCGAGCAAATACCCGTTAACCGGTTCGGCGAGCCTGAGTTGCATATTATCCATGCCGCCTTGGCGGGCGCTAACAGCCAAGCGTTGCGGCACCACATATTTTATGGCCGGATGCGCGGCGCTCAGGGGCACCGTGGGTGCCTCTGCCAAATCATTATTTTCCAGATCTTGCGCCACCCGTTCTGCGCACGCCGCCGCTTCGTGCCAGCACCAGGACGAGGTTTCAACCGGGCGCAGCAGGTTGCCGGTGGCAAAATAGGCCGGGTCGGAGCAGCGGCCAAACTGGTCAACACTCGGGCCACCGCTGGCTTGGTCCACCGCCAGATGCCCCATGCGCATCAGCGCTGATTCGGGCCGGAAACGGCCGGATACAATCACCCCGTCGGTGACGATTTCCTGCGGCTCGCCACCGGAATCAATATAGCGGACCGCCTCGACATGCCGCTCGCCCATAATCCGCAAATCACGCGCCCCCAATACCAGAGCCACGCCTTTTAACGCCGGATAAGGCCGCATGAATTGGCGCACGGTAATGCGTTCGTTTTCCTCGATCATCGCCACGGGTTTGATCCCCAAATGCCTGCAGGTCATGATCGCGGAAAAAGACACCAGCTCGCTGCCAAGAATCACCGGCCGGCGAAACGGGCGCAGGCCCTGCAGATAGATCATCGCCTGCAAGGCACCGGTTGATAAAACCCCAAGCGGCCGCTGCCCGCCGATAAAGCGCTGTGCGCGGCTGCTTTCGCGCAGCCCGGTGCACAGCACCACGCGGCGCGCCTGCACTGTGCCTTTTCCCGCAGGACCGAGCAGCGATAGCCTGCCGCCGGGGTGAAGCGCCGTTACCGTGATGCCGGTGAACAGGCGCACCCCGGCGGCCTTTGCGGCCTCGACATTGCGGCGGGCGTAATCAGGGCCCTTCATCAGGCGCTTATATTCGCGCAGCCCAAAGGGGTAATGCCCGCAATGGCGCGGCACACCACCTGCCTCTGGCTCCCGCTCCAGCACCAAAATATCCCGCACGCCCAGCTTTTTGAGCGCCGTGGCCAGTGAAAGCCCCGCCGTGCCGCCGCCAACAATGGCAATGTCACAGGTTTCCGGCACGGCTTTGGCCCCGCTCATGCGCCCTCCTCGCCTATTGGCGGCACCAGCCTGCCCTTGGTCAGGGCGGCAAGGGCGGCGGTGCAATAAAACCCCTGGCAGCGCCCCATGCCAACCCGGGTGCGCCGCTTTAGCCCTTGCAGCGTGGTTGGCGGCAGCGGCCCGGCAAGCGCCGCCTCTATCTCTCGTTTTGTGACCAGTTCGCAATGGCAAATAATGCCACCATGGCCCGCCGCCTCCCAGTCTCTCGGATGATAGGCCGATAGCCGCGTTGCGGGCACCATGGCCGGGTGCTCAACCGGGGCTTTACGAAAGGCGGTGGCAGGTAAAAGTGCGGCTACATGGCGGGCGATCCCCAACGCCGCGCTCAACCCGGTAGAGCGGATACCGCCAACGCTGATATAGTTTTGCGCGCCGTGCCGTGTGATTTGAAAATCGCTATATTCGGTGGCCGGGCGCAGCCCTGCATAGCTGGCCGCCACCTCGCAATTGGCCAGCGCGGGCAGCATTTTAATCCCCTTTTCCCGCAAATCGGCCAGCGTTGCCGCTTCGGTGGCGGCATCCGTCCGGCTTTCCTGCTCTTCAGCGGTGGGGCCAACCAGAAGGTTGCCAAAAATGGTCCTGCAGATCACCACACCTTTGGTGGTTTTGCTTGGCACCGGCAGGATAATGGATTTAACCAGCGCCGCTGCGGGTTTGTCAAACACCACAAACTGGCCTTTGCGCGGGTTGATCCTAAACATGGCGCGCCCCAGCAGGCGGGCGTCAACAATATCGCCGTAAAGCCCGGCGCAGGAGATCACCTGCGCGGCACAAACCGCGCCTTGGCTGGTTTCGAGCACCCAGTGCTCCCCCTTCAGCCGCCCCGATAAAACTTCGGTGTTGCGGCGTATCTCGGCACCATTGGCCAGTGCTTGCAATATATAGCTGTGCGCGCTGCTCCAAGGGTCTATCAAAAACTCCCCCGGCACCAGAAAGCCACCCTTCACCCCGGCAGATAGCTGCGGCTCGCGCGCCAATATCTGCGCGCGGCTCAAGCGGCTAACATCGGCCACCCCGTTTTGTCGGGCCTTGTCGATCAGGCTGTCGAGCGCGGCAAGCTCGGCCTCGTTCCATGCCAGCACCATGGCACCGGATTGAAGCAGCGGCAACCCGAGCGACTCTCTGATCTCGAGATATTCGCGATACCCCGCCGCCACACATTTTTGCTCAAGCGAGCCCGGCGGCGCATCAAAGCCGGTGTGCAAAATGGCGCTATTGGCCTTGGAGGCCCCATCCAGCAGCTCCGCCGCTTTTTCGAGCACCACCACCCGCGCCCCGTCCAGCACCAGCCGCCGCGCCAGCGCACAGCCAACCACCCCTGCACCGATAATGGCAATATCAAACATGGTGTGGCTCGGTGGCGTGGCGGGCATCGGCTTTTCCGAATTGGGTTGGTGGGCAAATGCCGCCATTATGCTGCTGGCGAGGCGCTTTACAAGCCCGGTGACCAAACCACGGCACAGGGTGCAAAACCGGCACCGCGTTTCGCCGGCCGGGCTGCACCCGGGGCAGGCAGACAGGGTATCGCGATATTGAAACAGCCAGCCCGTATCCATCAAGTATTTATCAATGATTTTCGGCAAGGCTGAACCGGTTCCTTTTGGAATGATTCGCGCTGTATGCCCAGCGCGAGCATCAGGATGCGAGAGTTGACGGAAAGTATCAGCAAAACCAAAATTGCCGCGCTCGAAGCCGATATTGCCCGGCTCGAATCCATCATTCTGGAAAAAGACAGGTTTTTGGCAACCGTCAGCCACGAAATCCGGTCGCCGATGAACGGTGTATTCGGCATGGCGGATGCCCTTTCGCGCACCGAGCTCGACGAAAAACAAAGCCGCTATCTTTCGGTGCTTATGGATGCCTGCGACACCATGCTTTCTATTGCCAACCAGCTACTGGAAAAGGGCAAGCTTGATTCGGGTCAGTCCACGCTGGTTCCGGTTGATTTCGATATTGCCGACCTGGTGGCAAGCCTGGTGGCAGAATTCGAGGACAGAGCCAAAAAAAGCGGCTTGGTACTGGAGCTCGATACCAAGATACTGGCTAATTCCCGCATTCATTTCGACAAAATGCGGTTGTCGCAGGTCATTAGCAACCTGATCTCGAACGCCATTCGCTATACCGATGAGGGGCGTGTGGTTGTGCGGGCCATTTTACAAACCGGCCACGACGGCAAGCGCCATTTGGTGCTGAGCGTCGAGGATAGCGGCATCGGCATCCCGCCCGGGCAACATGCCCGCATTTTCGAGCCGTTCATGTCGGCCAACCCGGTTGAAAGCGCCACCCGTGGCGGCACCGGGCTCGGGCTTTCGGTGGTGCGTGGATTGGTCGGGCTCATGGGTGGCACCATCAGGGTTGATTCCGCACCGGGGCTTGGCTCGACCTTCACCGTGGATCTCACCGTTGAAGAAGGCGCGCGCGAAATACCGGCTGATACGGCCCCCCGCCGCCATATGCCACAAAACCTGAATGTGCTTTTGGCAGAAGATAACGATTCAAACGCCTTTGTTTTTGAGGTATTGCTAGAGGATACCGGCGTAAAAACCACGCGGGTGCGCAATGGCGAAGAGGCCGTTATCGCCTTTGGCAAAGGCAATTTCGACGTTATCTTCATGGATATTCAAATGCCGGTTTTAGGTGGGATCGAGGCCACAGCCGCCATTCGCGCCGCCGAAGGAGAAACAGGCTCCCCCGTGCCTATTATTGCCCTTTCGGCTGATACCGTTGCCGTGCAATGCCCGGATTACAAGGCCGCTCGCTTCACCGACGCCATTATCAAACCCATGCGGCAAAAGGATTTGCTCGACATGCTGTCTATTTTTGACAAAAAACAAGGTTGAACAAAGCTCCGGAATAAGCAATCGTCTGCCGACCTTTCTTAACGCGGTGAAAAACAATGGATCATATTGCCAACCATCCCTCCACAGCAGACATGCGCGCAGAAGACGCCGCGCACCATCTGCACCCTTTCACCGATACCGAGCTTCTCAATAAAAAGGGCGCGCGGATCATTACCCGCGCCAATGGTGTGATGATCACCGATTCCGAGGGCAACGATATTATCGACGCCATGGCCGGGCTGTGGTGCGTGAATATCGGCTATGGCCGCCACGAGCTGGCCGATGTGGCGGCGCGGCAAATGCGCGAGCTGCCCTATTACAACACATTTTTCCAAACCAGCCACCCGCAGGCCATTGCCCTGGCCAGCAAAATTGCCGCGCTCACCCCGGGGGATCTCAACCGGGTGTTTTTCTCCAGCGGTGGCTCGGATGCCAACGATACCAATATCCGGCTGGTGCGCCATTACTGGGCGTCGCTTGGCAAGCCGTCAAAGGTCAACATTATCAGCCGCCACAATGGCTATCACGGTTCGGCGGTCGGCTCTGCCAGCCTTGGTGGTATGGCCGGGATGCACGCGCAGGGCGGGCTGCCCATCCCCGGTATTTCCCATATTGACCAGCCCTATTGGTGGACCGAGGGCGGTGATCTTTCGCCCGAGGAATTCGGCCTAAAGGCCGCCCGCGCGCTGCAAGCCGAGATCGAACGGCTGGGCGAAGACAATGTGGCCGCCTTCATCGCCGAGCCGGTGCAGGGTGCGGGCGGCGTGATCGTGCCGCCATCCACCTATTGGCCCGAAATCCAGCGCATTTGCGACGCCCATGAAATCCTGCTGATTGCCGATGAGGTGATCACCGGTTTTGGCCGCACCGGCAACTGGTTTGGCGCCGAAACCTTCGGCATCCGCCCCGATATCATGACCATCGCCAAGGGCCTGTCGTCAGGCTATCAGCCCATCGGCGGCTCGGTTATTTCTGAAAAGGTGGCGGCGGTATTTGCGGAAAAGGGCGGCGAATTTGCCCATGGTTACACCTATTCCGGCCACCCGGTGGCCGCGGCAGTAGCGCTGGAAAACCTGCGCATTCTGGAAGAAGAAAAAATCGTTGAAAATGTGGCGCGTGATACCGCGCCATACCTCGCCAAACGCTGGAACGAACTGGGGGAGCACCCTTTGGTTGGCGAGGTGCGCATTTCGGGCCTGATGGCGGCGCTGGAACTTACCCCCGATGCCAGCGCCCGCGCGCCTTTTGCAAATGCCGGCGCGGTTGGCCTGATCTGCCGCGACCATTGCTTTGGTAATAACCTGATCATGCGCCATGTTGGTGACAAAATGATCATCTCGCCGCCGCTGATTATCTCGCGCGACGAAATCGACGCCGCCTTCGAAATCGCCGTCAAAGGGCTTGATCTTGCCTTGGCCGATGCCAAGGCGCAGGGCCTGATGGTGGCGGGAGAGCGCTAACTCGCTTTTGGCAAAAAAAAGGCCGAGCTAAGCTCGGCCCAAGTCCAACAGGGAGGTATGAAACGTTGCGAGCGAACTCGCTTGCTTCGAAAGGTGATATAGGTAGCCTCAACCGGCCAATCAAGTAAAAACCGCCCGATCATGGCGCATATCCGCTATCACCTCAGTGCATAGCTAACGCAAAACCTTTTACATTTTGTAAATATCATTCGTTTTCGCGCATAATTTTACGATAGTCGAATATCTCTTTCAGCACAAATTCTTTGAATATCGCCACGCGCTTTGATTGCCGAAGCTCCGCCGGATAGGCCAGATAAACAGGCACCGGCACCGAGCCCGATTCAGGCAGCACATTGACAAGCTCCGGAAAATCGGCTGTCAGATAATCTGGCAGCGCCCCGATCCCGAGCGAGCTGCGCACCGCTTGCAATATGCCGAAATAGTTGTTTACGGTGAGGAGAGAGGTTTCATTTTCATCAATAAACGGTGCCACCCAAGCCGCTCCAGCGCTCACCTGCGGCGCATTCGGGGTTTGCGAAATCAGCCGGTGCTTACGCATTTCCAGCGCATTTTTCGGGGTGCCATGCGCGGCCAGATAATCCTGGCTGGCATAGAATTTCATGTTCACATCCATCAACCGGCGCCGCACCAGATCGGATTGCGAGGGTTCCTTCATCCTGATCGCCACATCGGCTTCGCGCATCGGCAGGTCCAGCACCCGCTCCTCCAGCATAAGGTTGATACGGAGATTGGGGTATTCCGCGTATAGGTGCGCCAACCTAGGGGCGAGCCAGAGCGAGCCAAAGCCAGTTGTAGTTGTCACCCGGAGTTCACCAAAAACCTCGTCGTCGGCGTCTTTTATCTGGGCAGAGGCTGTTTCCAGCCGTTTTGCCATGGCTTTGGCGGCGTCAAAAAGCAGCTCGCCCTGCTCGGTGAGAATGAGCCCGCGCGCATGGCGGTGAAAAAGCACCACGTTCAGGCTTTCTTCCAGCCCTCTAATCTGACGGCTGACGGCAGACTGGCTCAGGTGCAGCACATCGCCCGCATGGGTCAGGCTCCCCGCATCCGCCACCGCATGAAATATCCTGACCTTGTCCCAATCCATTTAGCCGCCCCCCGATTTTTTCGCAGCTTACAGGCGAAACACGGGGTCACGCAACGCTTAACCGAATCCGCTGCCAACCGGGCATTGCTCATCACCGGGCTTTTGCCTGCGGCATGGCCAGGCGGGCATGGCCTTTACTGAGCAGGTGCAGCAAAATTAATTGCGCCGAAGCCGGCCGGATCGTTCCTGAAAAAGCCTTGCCGCAACGGGCCGCGCAATAAATGGTCTATTATGTCCCCTCTATCCTGCTCACGATTATTTTCCTTGAAAGGTCATGCTTTCTGACCAATAGTGAAGCTGGAGGAACATATCATGGAACTGCACCCGGTATCGCTGGCCGACAGGCTTGATCTCACCAAAAAAACCGTTTTGCTCAATGGTACCCAGGCGCTGGTGCGCCTGATGTTGATGCAAAAACAACGCGATAAAGATGCAGGGTATAATACGGCCGGCTATGTGACGGGTTATCGCGGCTCGCCGGTGGGCGCGGTAGACCTGCAAATGCAGCGCGCCGAAAAGGTGCTGGGCGCTGCCGATGTCAACTTCCAGCCCGGCCTGAATGAAGACCTCGCCGCCACCGCCATTTGGGGGGCGCAAAGTGCGGGCCTGCGCGGCGATGGAAAATTTGACGGTGTTTTCGGGCTTTGGTATGCCAAGGGCCCGGGGGTAGACCGCTCGGGCGATGTGTTTCGCCATGCCAATATGGCGGGCACCGCCGCGCTCGGCGGCGTGGTGGCGGTGATGGGTGATGACCACACCGCTGAATCCTCCACCACCCTGCACCAGTCCGAATTTGCCTTTGTCGATGCCTTGATGCCCATCCTTTCCCCCGCCGGTGTGCAGGAAATGCTCGATTACGGCATCTATGGCTTTGCCCTTAGCCGCTATTGCGGTGCATGGGTCGGGCTGAAAGCGCTGAAAGATACCATCGAGGTTACACAAGTGGTTGACGGTGACCCGTCCCGGATACATATCACCCTGCCCACCGAATTTGACATGCCCGAGGGCGGCCTCAACATCCGGCTGCTGGATGACCGCGCCGAGCAGGAAGCCCGCGTGCATGACTACAAACGATTTGCGGCCGAAGCCTTTGCCCGCGCCAACAAGCTTGATAAACGCATGCACGGCAAGGCAGGCGCGCGCATCGGCATTGTTTCCTCCGGCAAAAGCTGGCTCGACACCGCCCATGCGCTGGAAACACTGGGCATAGACGCCGCGCAGGCCGAGGCGCTGGGCATAACCACCTACAAGGTAGCCATGGTCTGGCCGCTGGATATGCAATCTTTCCGCGATTGGGCCGAGGGGCTCGAGCTGATCATCGTGGTCGAAGAAAAGCGTAAACTGCTCGAAGTGCAGATCAAGGAAGCGATATTCAATGACCGGCACGGACGGCGGGTCATCGGCTGGAAAAAGGAAAACGGAGACCTTTTGTTCACCGTTAAAGGCGCGCTCAGCCCGGTGCTGGTGGCGCAAAAACTGGGCGATCTGCTGGTGGAGGAAGGCGCGGCGAACGAGGCGCTTCACGCCGCGCGTAGCGCGCTTGAGGCGGCGTCGTTGCCCGAAAACACCGCGCCTCTGGCCGAACGTGTCCCCTATTTTTGTTCGGGTTGCCCGCATAATACCTCCACCAAGGTGCCCGAAGGCTCCCGCGCCTATGCCGGCATTGGCTGCCATTACATGGTGCAGTGGATGGACCGTGAAACGCTGGGCTTCACCCAGATGGGCGGCGAGGGGGTGAACTGGGTTGGCGAAGCGCCGTTTAGCAAAACCGGGCATATGTTTCAAAACCTCGGCGATGGCACCTATAACCATTCCGGCAGCCTCGCCATTCGCGCCGCGCTGGCCGCCAATACCAATATCACCTTCAAAATCCTGTTCAATGATGCGGTCGCGATGACCGGCGGCCAAGCCAATGAGGGCGGGCTGGATGCGCCGCGCATTGCCGCCGAACTGGTGGCGATGGGCATCAAAAAGCTGGTCGTGGTTTATGATGAAAAGGAAGACGTGGATAGAGCCCGCTTTCCCAAGGGTATCGACATGGTTGAGCGCGCCGGATTGATGCAGGTGCAACGCGAATTGCGCGAAGTCAAAGGCACTACCGCCATCCTTTACGTGCAAACCTGCGCGGCCGAAAAGCGCCGCCGCCGCAAGCGCGGCACCTTCCCCGACCCCGACAAGCGGGTATTTATCAACCCCGATGTCTGCGAAGGCTGCGGCGATTGCGGGGTGCAGTCCAACTGTGTTTCCATTCTGCCGCTGGAAACCGAATTTGGCCGCAAGCGGATGATCGACCAAAGCTCCTGCAACAAGGATTTTTCCTGTATCAACGGTTTTTGCCCGAGTTTTGTGACCCTCGAAGGCGCAACCCCGAAAAAACCGGCGCTGTCAGCGCTAAGCCTGCCCGCGCTGCCAATGCCAACGATTCCGGCCATTAACGGCACCTTCAATATCGTCGCCACCGGCGTGGGCGGCACCGGTATTGTGACGGTGGGCGCGCTGCTGGCCATGGCCGCGCATCTGGAAGGCAAGGGCACCGGCATGATGGAAATGGCCGGGCTGGCCCAAAAAGGCGGCGCGGTGCTGGTGCATTGCCGCATTGCCGAGAAGCCGGAAGATATAACCGCGGTGCGCGTGGCGCTGGGCGAAGCCGATGCGGTGATCGGTGGTGATCTGGTCACCACCGCCGGGCCGGGCATGCTCTCGCTGATGCAGCGCGGCAAAACCGGCGCGGTGTGCAACCAGCATCAGATCATTACCGGTGATTTCACCCGCGATACCGAGTTCAACCTGCCGGTGGCACAGCTCGAAGTGGCAATCGAAGGCCGCATCGGCGCGGAAGCGCTCAGCCTGATCGACGCCACCGCCATGGCCGAAAAATACCTTGGCGATGCGATTTTTGCCAATGTGCTGATGCTGGGGGCCGCGTGGCAGGCAGGCTTGGTGCCGCTTTCGCTTGAATCGCTCGAAAAGGCGGTGGAGCTGAACGGTGCCGGGGTGGAGGGCAACCTCAAGGCCCTGCAAATCGGCCGTTGGGCCATAGCCTTTCCGGCCGATGCAATGGGTGAGCCACCAGAGGCCAAAGCCCCGACACTGGAAGCGCTTGTCGATACCCGCGCCGCCCATTTGGCTAAATATCAGGGCAAGGCGCTGGCCCGCAAATACCGCAAGCAGCTGGCCAAAGTGCAGGATGCAGAATTGGCCGAGGCTATGGCGCTTGGCTATCATAAGCTATTGGCCTATAAGGATGAATACGAAGTGGCCCGCCTGCATGCCGAAACCCTGCAAGCGGCTGTGGATGCGCATTTCGACAATGTTAGAAAAATCAAGTTCCACCTTGCGCCGCCGCTTTTGGCCAAAAAAGATGCCGACGGGCATTTGATCAAAAAAGAATACGGCCCGGCCATGATGGGCCGCTTCAAGCTTTTGGCCAGGTTCAAACGCCTGCGCGGCACCCCGTTTGACCCGTTTGGCTACACCGCCGAGCGCAAAATGGAACGCGCCCTGATCAAGCAGTATCGCAAAGATATGAAAGAGGTGGAGGCGCTGTTTTCGGAGGAAACCCGCGCGGCCGCCCTTGCCTTGGCGCGGTTGCCGCTTTCCATTCGCGGCTTTGGCCATGTCAAGCAGCGCCATGCCGCAGCCGCCGCCAAAACCCGCGAAACCCTGCTCGCCCAATTGCGCAGCCCTCAATCTCCGGCGCGGCAACAGGCCGCCTAGGCGCTAAAGCAGCGCCTCGCGCAGTTCGCGCAAAAATGGCAGCAGGTGCCGGATTTTTTCGGCACCGAGCTTGTCAACAATGTCGGCAAAAACCGGCGCGATGGCATGCACGGCGCGATCTCTCGCCGCTTGTCCGGCCGGGCTGATCGATACCCATTTTTTGCGGGCGTCATCCCAATCCGGGCGGATATGGATATAGCCGGCCTCCAAAAGCCGGCTCACCGTGTTGGTCATCGCGCCTTTGGTTACGTGCTGCATACGCGCCAACTGGGCCGGGGTTCTTTCGCCGCCGATATGGGCAAAATGGTTGAGCACCGCAAATTGCGAAAGCGCCATACCCTCGGGCAGAGCACGCGAAAGGCGGGTGCGGGCCAGTTGGTCGATAACGCCGATTTCGGAAAATAGCGTGATGGCGAGAGGGTCATTGCTCAGGGTTGTGTTCATGGGGCGCTATAAAACCTCGGTCATGGGTGAGTGCCGGGATCTGCGCCCGGGCTTCTGCCACCAGCTTAAGATCAAGCTCGGCAAATGTCACGCCTTCGGCGCTGCCGGCATCGGCCAGCACCTCGCCCCAGGGCGAAACCACCAGCGAATGCCCGAACGAAGCGCGCTTTTGCGTATGCTGCCCGGTTTGGGCCGGGGCAAGAATGAAGCAGCCGGTTTCAATGGCGCGGGCCCTGAGCAAGGCATGCCAATGCGCCCTACCGGTGGGCACCAAAAAGGCCGCAGGCACGGTAATAATCTCGGCACCCGCTTTGGCCAGCACCCGAAAAAGCTGGGGAAAGCGAAGATCATAGCAAATGGTCAGGCCGATTTGGCCGATCTCTGTTTTGGCCAGCACAGCGCGCTTGCCCGGCTGAAACTGGGCAGATTCGCGATAGGTTTCACCGCTGCCGAGCGCCACATCAAACATATGGATTTTATCGTAATGCGCCACAATCTCTCCCTCGGGAGAAATCAGAAAAGAGCGGTTGAGAAAACGTGTGTCTTCTCCGCCCGATTTAAGCGCCAATGAGCCGAGCAACAACCAAATGCCGCGCGCCTTGGCCAAGGCGCGCATTTTTGTCAGGGTCCGGTCATCTTCCTGCGTTGCCAGCACCCTTTCCTGATGGGCGCGCGACCCCGAAATTATATTGCTGACTTCGGGGGTCAGCACAAAGCCCGCCCCGCCATCCGCGGCCTCGCTTACCCGCCTGGCAAGCCGGGCCGCATTGGCGGCCGGGTCATCCCCCGCTGTAAGCTGAACAAGGGCAACGCGCAGGTTTCTCACGATGCCAGCATCGGGTCGAGCTCGCCATCAAAATCAAGCTCGTGCAGCTCGTCAGACCCGCCGATATGCACCCCGTCAATAAATATTTGCGGCACCGTGCCGCGCCCGCCGGCACGGTCTATCATCTCGCCACGTTTATTGGGGCTGGTCATCAGGTTGATTTCTTCGAATTCAACGCCTTTTTTGGCGAGCAACCGCTTTGCCGCGTGGCAATACCCGCATAGCGGCGTTGTGTAAATTTCGATTCGGGCCATGGTTAGTCCTTTATATTCGTTGCTTCGAATATAGCGGTTTTTTGCCGGGGTTCAACGCGGGCGAGCACAAGTATGTTCACATTTCGCGCACCGGCGGCATAGCAGGCCTCGGTGCAGGCACTGAGCGTGGCGCCCGTGGTCAGCACATCATCCACCAAAAGCACCCGCTTTTGCACCATCAAGTCGCGGTGGCGCGCTGTGGGGGTAATGGCGGCTTTCAGGTTATCGAGGCGCTCGATCCGGTCTTTGCCCATTTGGGGTGCGGTTTTACGCACCCGGGTCAGCAGGTCTGGCACATAGGTGCAGCCCGCAGCCGCCGCCAAGGGCCGCGCCAGCTCGGCCGACTGGTTGAACTTGCGGCGCAAAAGGCGGCTCGGGTGCAGCGGCACGGGCGCGACAATATCTGCCCCGGCCAATATCGGCCCGGCGGCGCGTTGCATCCACTTTGCCAGAGCGGGGGCAAGGTCCAGCCGGTCATGCCGTTTGAGGGCCAGCACCATTTTGCGGCCGCCACCGTCATATTCGAGCACCGCGATGCCACGCCGCCATGGCGGCGGAAAAGCAAGGCAGGTATCGCATTGCGCGCCCTCCACCTCCCCCACCAGCGGGGCGCTACAGGTGGTGCAGGTGGAGCCGCTGATAAAGTGGGTATCCCGCCAGCAATCAGGGCATAGACCCTGCGGGGCATCGGTGTAAGTATCGCAGGCCATACAGCGCGCCGGGTAAACCGCGCGCACCATGGCGGCAATGGCCCGATGCATCGCGCCCTTTTGCTCCGGCAAAAAGGGCGCTATACGCGGCTTAGCGAGGATTTTTGACAATGGTTTCACCACCACCCCCTTTGGATATGGCACCCCTTTTTGATATGGCCACCCGGGCACAGCGCCGCGCGCGGGCCAAAACAATTGGTCTGGCCGATTTTTTGCACCGCGAGGCCGCTGCGCAGGTTCAGGAGAGACTCGCAGACGTTAATAAATCGTTTACCAAGGCGGCATTTGTTGGCTGGCTGCCCGAAATATGGGCGGCAGGCTTTGCCGCCGAGCTGGCGGTGCCCGATGACGAAGTGCTTGCCTTGCCGGAAAATAGCGTTGATCTGGCGGTGCACGGGCTTTGCCTGCACAGCGCCAACGACCCGGTCGGGCAGCTCGTGCAAATGCGCCGCGCCCTCACGCCCGACGGCCTGATGCTGGCGGCGCTTTTTGGCGGGCAAACCCTGCACGAGCTGCGCTTTGCCATGGCCCAGGCCGAGAGCGAGGTTGAAGGCGGCCTGTCGCCCCGTGTCGCCCCGATGGGCGATCTGCGCGACCTTGGGTCGCTGATCCAGCGGGCCGGGCTGGCGCTGCCGGTGGCCGATGCCGTCACCCTGACCGTAACCTATGAAACCCCGCTGCACCTGATGCGGGATCTGCGCGCCATGGGCGAAGCAAATGCGATGACCGCGCGGCGCAAGCAGCCGCTTAGGCGCGCCGTGCTCGGGCGGGCCTGCGAGGTTTACGAACAGGAATTCGCGCAGCCCGATGGCCGCATTCCTGCCACTTTCGAGCTTGTTTTTCTCACCGGCTGGGCACCTTCGGCCAGCCAGCCAAAGCCGCTCAAGCCCGGCTCGGCCACCGCGCGGCTGGCCAATGCCCTCAACACCACCGAATTCAAAGGACCCGCTGATGACTGACCGCCCGACCCACGCCCCCGAAACCCACATCGCCCTGCCACGCCCCAGGGTTGGCGTGCTGCTGGCCAATCTTGGCACGCCCGATGATACCGGCTATTGGTCGATGCGGCGCTACCTTAGCGAGTTTTTGTCCGACAAACGGGTGGTGGATTACCCAAGCTGGAAATGGCAGCCGCTTTTACAGCTGATCATCCTGAGCAAACGCCCTTTCACCTCGGGCCGCGCCTATGAAAGCATCTGGAACAAACAGGCCAATGAAAGCCCGCTCCTGACCATCACCAAAGCGCAAACCGAAAAGATGAAGGCGCTGCTGGCGGCGCGCTATGGCGATAATGTGGTGGTCGATTTCTGTATGCGCTACGGCAATCCCTCTACCGAAAGCAAAATCAGGGCGCTGAAAGCGCAGGGCTGTGAAAAAATCATCTTTTTCCCGCTTTACCCGCACTATGCCAGCCCGACCTCGGCCACCGCCAATGATGCCGCCTTTCGGGCGCTGATGAAAATGAACTGGCAGCCGAGCCTGCGCACCGTGCCCGCCTATTTCGAACACCCCGCCTATATTGAAGCCCTCGCTACCTCGGTGCGCGAGGCCTATGCCGGCGAAAACCCGCCCGAAAAACTGGTGGTTTCCTACCACGGCGTGCCCGAGCGCTACCTGCTCGAGGGTGACCCCTATTATTGCCAGTGCATGAAAAGCACCCGGTTGCTGCGCGAGGCACTTGGTTGGCCGGAAACGGCAGTCGACACGGCCTTCCAGTCCAAATTCGGACCGGAAAAATGGGTTGGCCCGGCCACGGTGGAGCATGTGGCCGCGCTGGCCAAACAGGGCATTCATAATATTGCCGTAATCGCCCCTGCCTTTGCCGCTGATTGCATCGAAACGCTGGAGGAGATCAACGAGGAAATCAATCATGCTTTCAGGGAAGCCGGTGGCCGGCACTTTACCTATATTCCCTGCCTGAACGATAGAGACGACCATATGCAGGCGCTGGCCGATGTTATTGATAACGAGGCAAAAGGCTGGCTTGCCCGGCCAGCGTGAACGGCTTAAGCGGATCCGGGCGAGCCTATGCTGGATGCCTGAAAATAATTGTTTTGGATTTGTAAACATTTGATGATATATATCATGTTCAGTGGCGTTTTTGTGTCGCTGAAATTTATTGAGTAAAGAGGGAAATTGCATGTCAATCGAAACAGACCAAAAAGAGGAAAAGGCGGCGGTTTCACGTCGTAGCGTTCTTCTCCGTGTTGGGGTGTTGGCCACGGCTGCTTACAGCATTCCGGCATTCACCACGCTTTCTGTCGCATCTGCGGGCGAGAAAAAACGTCGCAATCGTAAACGCAACTCCGGCAGTTCGGGCGCAAGCGGCTCACGTTCCCGCAGTTCCGGTCCCAGCGGCTCAGGCCCTAGCAGTTCCGGTCCCAGCGGCTCAGGCCCAAGCAGTTCCGGTCCCAGCGGGTCACGCCCTAGCGGTTCCGGTCCCAGCGGCTCCGGCCCAAGCGGTTCCGGCCCCAGCGGTTCCGGCCCAAGCGGTTCCGGCCCAAGCGGTTCCGGCCCAAGCGGTTCCGGCCCCAGCGGTTCCGGCCCAAGCGGTTCCGGCCCCAGCAATTCCGGCCCCAGCACCCCGCCGCCGCCGCCACCACCCGTGGTTGACGAGATTTAGGCAGCGGGCTGATCGTTCTTTTTATACCAGTTTAGGCCCACCCTTGAAAAAGGGGGGGCCTTTTTTTGAATCTGACATATGGCTGACACTGGCTGTAAGGCTTTTGCGCAGGCGTGTGCGCTAAACAATAGCTATGGAAGCGCAATGATTCGCGCCCCGCACACAACCAAGGAAGATCAACATGACCAAAAAAACCATTTCAGACCCGCTTTCCCGTCGTAAATTGCTGGGCCGTATCGGTATTCTTGCCGCTGCGGGCTATACCGTTCCGGCTTTCACTACACTTTCGATGGCGCAGGCCGGCTCTAGCCCCAGCAGCGGCAGCAGCAGCAACTCGAGCAGCACCAGCGCAGCCTCCGATCCAAGCGTGGCTTCGGACCCGAGCGTGGCTTCGGAGCCCAGCGTCAGCAGCGGCCCCTCCGCATCTGATCTTTGTGATTCCAGCACCCTGAGCGATGCAGAATATGCCCAGTGTTTGAGCGATAACGGGCTTTGACACCCACCGGAAGAAACCTTCCACTTAAACGGTGCACTTCCCTCTCGAATATGATAGGGAAGTGCAAATTTGTGAGGCGCATTTCATGCCGGATAAACAACGATACATTTTGCTGGAGGGAATGGAATCCGCCATTGCTGTCGCGGCTGACACGGCGTTTTATGACGCCCTGCCGCCTATTTTTAGCCATTGGGCTTATAAAATTACCGATGAATCCCCGCCAAAAGTTTTTGCCAGCCTCGAACTCATCGATGGGCGCTATGCGTTTTCGTCGCCCTTCATGGACAAAACCGAAAGCTACGCCGAACCGGTAAACGCGATTTGCGCCATCGTAGCCGAGCTTGCCTGGGCGCGGCTGCGCGAAGACCCGTCGCTGCTTTGCCTACATGGCGCCGCTGCCGAATTTTCCGGTCGGCTTGTGGTTTTCCCCGCCACGCGCCGCGCCGGAAAAAGCACGCTTTCCGTGGCGCTGGCGGCAGCCGGTATGCGCATTTTCACCGATGATTTTTTACCGCTGACCATCGCTGAATCCGGTGTGATCAGCGGTATTTCCAGCGGGGTGTCGCCGCGCTTGCGCCTGCCTGTGCCTGCGCAAATTGGCCCCATAGCGGCTGACTATATCAACCGGCGTGTCAGCCTGTCCAACAAGCAATATACCTATGTCGCCCCGCTTAAAAACGAAAGCGCCAGCTTTGGAGAAATGGCGCCGCTGGGCGGGCTGGTATTTCTTGACAGGCAAGACGGTGCCGCGCCAGAAATGCGCGAAATCACCAAGGCAGAAGCCCTGAAAACACTGATCGAGCAGAATTTTTCGCGGGCGGGCAATGCCGGCGATATTCTGGCAATGCTGGAATTTCTGGCACAGGGCCTGCCCGCCTATTCGCTGCGCTATGATCAGGCAGAGCCCGCCATTGCCCTGCTGAAAGCGCGGTTCAAAAGCTGGCAAACAGCGCTGCCGCATTATCAGCCAAAGACAGCGCTCAAAAATGAAATCCCAAACGGTGTGAAGCCGTTTATCCGCTACAAGGATGTATCAACCGGCCAATTCGAGCACGCGCCGGGGGTGGATGTGGTGTCGACCGACGGACAACGGTTTTTAACCGGGCGCAACGGCCAAAGCATCCATTATCTCAATGAAGGGGCGGCGCTGATCTGGCAGATTCTGAGCGAGCCGACCAGCGTTGACGAGGCGGTTGCCATCTTGCGGGCGGCCTTCCCCGAGCAAAAAAAAGACCGGATCGAAGCCGATGTTTTGCGTAGCTTCAAGGAATTTGCTAAAAACGGTTTATTAATCAGGGTTGGCGCGCAAGAACCCCGCGCGCCACGGGCAACGGAGACACAGCCCCATAGGTAAAAGGTAACATGAAACAAAAAGCGACCCCCAGCCAACCGGAAAACCCGGGCCGCCGCGAAGCGCTGCGCCGGCTGGCGGGGGCGGTGACTGCGGCCTACGTGGTGCCCGAAATCCTGTTTTTGAGCGCCGCCCGCGCCGATAACAGCAGCTCGTCGAGTTCAGCACCAAGCGCGTCTGATTCGACATCTTCTTCAGCCACCATTCCGTCTTCACCCTCAACCGGCAGCGACAAGGATGAAGACAATGCAGCGGCGGACTATTCCGATGATGGCTGCAATTTGCGCGAGGATGGCGCCGGCAACACGATCAGTATTTCAAGATCTGACCTGTCGCGCTCTCAAGAAGCCATTCGCGACGGCTATGCCAAACCGCTTGACCAGATCTGGGGCGCTTTTTCGTCAAACTATTCCGGCAGGGTTGTCGGCGTCGCCTTTACCGGTGGGCGGCGCAATGCCCGGTATCACTTCCGGTCCATCTCGGCGCGTGGTCGGCTTGAAACCGTGGTTGTTTCCGCTCAAACCGGTGAAATTCTTCGAATTGTAGGTTGCTGATGCGGGTTTTGGTTGTCGAAGATGAAGTGCGCATCGCCGAATCGATTCGCGCGGCGCTGGTTGATGCGGGCTTTGTGCCCGAGCTGGTGCATGATGGCGATACCGCCTGGTTTCAGGGTGGCACCGAAGATTATAGCGCCGCGGTGCTCGATATCGGGCTGCCGCGCCTCGACGGGCTCAGCGTGTTGCGCAACTGGCGGCGGGAAAAGGTCAATATGCCGGTCATTTTACTCACCGCCAAGGGCAGCTGGTCCGAGCGGGTTGAGGGCATTGACGCCGGGGCCGATGATTACCTGGTCAAGCCCTTTCATATGGAAGAACTGATCGCGCGATTGCGGGCCTTGATGCGCCGCCCCGGTGGAGAGCGAAGCCCGCAAATGCAGGCCAAAGGCCTGGTTCTTGATACGCGGCAAATGAAAGTGAGCCTCGAGGGCACGCCCATAAAGGTTACACCGCTCGAATTCAGGCTGCTCAATTTTTTGCTGCACAACCGCGGCCGGGTTGTCTCGCAAGAGGAACTGGCAACCAATATCTATTTTCAGGATCAGGAGCCGGACAGCAACGCCGTCGAGGTATTGGTCGGTCGTTTGCGGCGCAAGCTCAAGGCCGATATCATCAAAACGCGGCGCGGTTTTGGTTATGTGATAGAAGACGAGCCGGATAAGACCCGATGAAGTTCCGCTCGCTTGCAACCCGGTTGATACTGCTCGCCTTTGTTGCTTTTAGCGTGGCGCTGGGCACCATCGCCTTTGTGCTGGGTGGCCAATTCAACCGCTATTTCGAGGATCGTATCTACGCCGAGCTTGGCGCCCAGCTTGACCAGCTCACCGCCAATCTGGCATTTGATCCGGCGGGCGATATGGTGATCGCACCGCTTGTTGATCCGCGTTTTCAGGCGCTGTTTAGCGGGCTTTACTGGCAGGCCGAGCGCGAAGGCCACCCGATCCTTGCTTCGGGCTCGCTCTGGACAGGCACTATCGGGGTGCCGCCGCTCGCCGAAGCGGGGGTTCTGGTGCGCACAGCACTGCAGTCGCCCCGGGGCGAGCCGCTTTTGGCGCTCAGCCGCGCCGTTACCGTTGGCAGCGAGGCCGAGCCAAGCCTTGTATCGCTCACCGTCGCGATCGACCAGACCGAGGTTCAGCGCGCCGCTACCGGTTTTCGCGCCACCATGTTTGGCTGGATGCTGATCATCTTTATCGGCCTCATTCTGGCAGCATGGGTGCAAGTAAAGCTCGGCCTTGCCCCGCTGGAAACCCTGCGCCGCAAGGTCGAGCGGGTGCGCGGCGGCAAAGAGCACCGTTTGGTCGGGAATTTTCCGAGTGAGGTGCAGCCCCTAGCCGACGAGGTAAACGAGCTGCTGGACCTGCACGAAACCACCATCACGCAGGCGCGGGAGCGCGCCAGCGACCTCGCGCATGGCCTGAAAACCCCGCTCACCATCATCAACACCATTGCCCGCGATCTACATAAAACCGGCGACACGGAAGCCGCCCGCGAGATCGACACCCAAATAGCCTCGATGACCCATTTTATCGAGCGCGAGCTGGCCCGGGTGCGCATCCGGGTTCAGGGTATGGGGGAGGCCCCCGCCTTCCCCGTTGCCGTAAAAATGCTGGAAGCGATCAAGCGCTTCCCGCGTGACACCCCTCTGGAATGGGAAATGGATGTGCCCGCCGGTTTTACCGCGCCCTTTGATGCGCACGACCTTTCAGAGCTGCTGGGCAACCTGCTCGACAACGCCCGCAAATGGGCTAAAAGCAAAGTGCGGCTGAGCGCCGGAAATATGGCAGACGGCGCGCGTTTTTTGCGGGTCGAGGATGACGGCACCGGTGTTTCCAAAGCCGAAATGGCCAAGCTCGGGCAGCGCGGGCGGCGGCTGGACCCAAAGGCACAGGGCAGCGGTCTGGGCCTGGCAATATCGGCTGATCTGGCCCAGCATCACGGCGCTGATTTTGCGCTCGGGCGCTCAAAGATGGGCGGTTTGATGATCACGATAAGCTGGCCCGCGCCGCCCTCTGTCTCCACCCCGTAAGCGCCGTCGCTGCCGGATGTTGCGGTTTCGCTTTGGCAATCTTTGAAAATCTGCCCCTGCCGCGCTATTTCAGCGCGTCAGCCTTGCCGCGCGCGCCAATCCGCGCTATCCAAAACCGATACATATTATGGAGCGCCCAATGGAAGACCCGCAACTTTTGGTGACCACCGAATGGCTCGAAACACATCTTAACGCCCCCGATCTTCGCATCATCGATGCCTCGATGGTAATGCCCGATGACCCGCGCGACTGCCATGCCGAATATGAAGCCTGCCACATTCCGGGTGCCCGTTTTTTTGATATCAATGATATCGCCGACACCCGCTCGGACCTGCCGCATATGGTGCCGCCGGTGGAAAAATTTATTTCCAGAATGCGGGCAATGGGCATAGGCGACGGCCACCGGGTCGTGGTTTATGAAACCAGTGACTCGCTGTTTTCAGCCGCCCGTGCGTGGTGGATGTTCAAGCTTTTTGGCAAGGTCGACGTTGCGATACTGGATGGCGGCCTGCCAAAATGGCTGAAAGAAGGCCGGCCGGTGGAAGATATGCCGCCAATAATGCGTGACCGCCATTTCACCGCCCGTCGCAATGCCGCGTTGATCCGGGATGTAACGCAAGTGGCATCGGCCTTCAAGCTCGGCGATGCCCAGATCGTGGATGCCCGCTCGCCGGCCCGCTTTGCCGGTATCGAAGATGAGGTGCGCGAAGGGGTGCGCCGCGGGCGTATTCCGGGCAGCAAAAATGTTTATTACAAAAGCCTCAGCGGCCCGGACGGCACATTGCGGCCCCTCGCCGAGCTGCGCGCATTGTTTGAAAATCAGGGCGTCGACCTTGAAAAACCGCTGATCCTGACCTGCGGTTCCGGCGTCACCGCCTGCGCGCTGGCGCTGGCGCTTGAAATGCTCGGGCACCGGCAATGGTCGGTTTATGACGGATCATGGTCAGAATGGGGTGCCTACCCCGAATTGGCGGTAGCCACAGGATGAC
>Ga0316205_10000341_pt1 | contig 95761 bp, 89 predicted proteins | sample 3monthpyrite_MG_FD_204941 | JGI IMG/M metagenome (GOLD analysis project Ga0316205, IMG submission 204941) | Microbial mat bacterial communities from mineral coupon in-situ incubated in ocean water Damariscotta River, Maine, United States -... | ecosystem: Environmental > Aquatic > Marine >... | reverse complement strand
CCGGGGCAGAAGGTCTTTCTGTTACACCTATTTGGTTATGAATAATAGAAGCTCTGGTAACAACTTCCGCATAACCCACTTAGGCAGTGCTTAAAAATGGAGGCGGGACCCGGAGTCGAACCGAGGTAGATGGATTTGCAATCCACTGCATAGCCACTTTGCTATCCCGCCCTTACTACTCATAAACAAAAAAACCTCGACTGGCGAGGTTTCAGTGTTAGTGCTCAGAATGCCACTTCTGAACATTTACAATTTGGAGCGGGTGAAGAGGATTGAACTCTCGACATTCTCGTTGGCAACGAGATGCTCTACCGCTGAGCTACACCCGCATATCTGTTTGGGCTATTGCCTTCAACAGAGGGCGCTATTATAGAGATCGCAGACTTTTGGTCAAGTGGTAATTTCGTTTAATTGTAATATTTTTCAGTGACATAGTGTGATTAGGGATGGATGGTTGTTTTGTGGGCATTTTTTGTATGCATTCCCACGCGGGAGCGTGGGAACGAGTTCTAAAACTAACTTCTTATCGCGGTTAAACCGGCTTTCATGTAATCAATCATCGAGGCAATGGTGAGTATTGAGGCTATTATCAGTAAAACCAGGCCGGTTTCATGCACCGCCATGCCCAACCAGTCGTCTCTGTGCATTAAAAAACCCAGTGCAAACATTTGTGCGACGGTTTTGTATTTACCTAATTGAGAGACTTTTACCGCATCAGATTTGCCTTTCTTGGCCATCCACTCTCGCAGGGCTGAGATAATAATTTCACGACCAATAATAATGGTGGCACCGAATAGAATGATTAAATCATCATGGGCCCACACCAGCATAACCAGTGCCACGATAACAATTAACTTGTCTGCAACCGGGTCCATAAAGGCACCGAAGTCTGATGACTGGCCTAGTTTTCTTGCAAAATAACCATCAAACCAGTCGGTTACACAGGCCAGGCCATATATCCATGCAGATGCGGGTCTCGCCCATTGGTAGGTATCTTCAGGTAGCAGAAACAAAAACACGACTAATGGGATAAAAGCGATGCGTGTTAATGTCAGGCTATTGGGTATATTCAGTTTCATGTTGTTTTTTCGTTTATGTTCAATTTGTGTTTCGAAACACTTTAAAGATCTTTAATTAAGCGGGGTTTATTCAGATCGCAGCACATCATAAATGATTTGCGCTAAATTTCTACTTATACCCGGTACTTTTGCCAAATCTTCTACTCCGCCCTGCTTTACACCCTGCAAACCACCGAAGTGTTTAATCAGGTTTTGACGTCGTTTTGGCCCCAGCCCCGGTATGGCTTCTAACGGTGATGTTCTTCTGGTTTTATCTCTTTTTGCTCTATGGCCACTTATCGCAAACCGGTGAGCCTCATCACGTACATTTAATATTAAATGAAAAGCGATAGAATCTTCTGGTAAATACAGTTCCGGCCGGCCATCACTAAACACCAGTTTTTCTAAACCGGCTTTTCTGCCCTCGCCTTTGGCTACCCCGATTAACATAACTTCATCTATCTGCAGCTGATCCATTACTTCTACTGCCTGACGTAACTGACCTTTACCCCCGTCTATAAAGAGTATATCGGGCATTTTTGCGCCATTTTCTCTGGCTTTTTTCAGGCTGGTATAGCGGCGCTGCAGGGCCTGTCGCATTGCGGCGTAATCATCACCCGGCTCTATGCCTTCTATATTAAATCGACGATAATCCTGTTTGTATGCGCCTTCAAGATTAAACACCACACAGGATGCCACAGTGGCTTCACCCATGGTGTGACTAATATCGAAACATTCCAAACGTGTGGGTAACTCATCTAACTGCAGCACTTTTTGCAGAGCTTCAAATCGTTTTAACATGCCCGAACGGGAGTTCATTCTGACTTTAAGTGCGGTTTCAGCATTGTTCAGGGCCATTTTTACCCATTGCGCCCGGTCAGATCTCACCTGATTGCTTAATCGAATTTTATGCCCGATATGCTCACTAATGGTTTGCTGCATAGCGACCATATCTTCAACTTCATGACTCAATATAATTTCACTGGTGCCTTGCTGTGCACCCTGTTGCTGTAAGTAATATTGTGAAATGAAGTTAGATAATACTTCTGTCTCCGACAGGGCTTCTGGCAGCTTTGGAAAATAACTGCGGTTACCCAGATTACGCCCTTCACGAATAAAGAACACCTGCACACAGGCTTGCGAGCCATTGCAGTAACAGGCCACAATATCAACATCACGGTCATCACCGGAAATATACTGTTTCTCAACCACTTTTTGTAACATACGAATCTGGTCGCGGCTTGTTGCGGCTTTTTCAAAATCTAAAGCGGCTGACTCCGCTTCCATTTTTACAACCAGGTCTTCTATTAACTGGGTGCTTTTACCTTCAAGAAACATTAAAGCATGATTAATATCTGACTGATAACGCTGCTCACTGATATAACCCACACAGGGTGCAGTGCAGCGTTTAATCTGATATTGCAAACAGGGCCTTGAGCGATTTTTAAAATAGGTATCGTCACACTGGCGAATTTTGAACAGTTTATGAATAAATTGCAGGCTGTCTCGAACTGCTCCAGCACCTGGATACGGCCCTAAATACTTACCTTTTTTTCGTTTGGTTCCGCGGTGAATTACTATCTGCGGATAGGCGTCTTTATTAGATACATATATATAGGGGTAAGATTTGTCATCACGCAGCAAAATATTGTAAGGCGGTTGATGCTCTTTTATTAAGTTTGATTCCAGTAAAAGCGCTTCACTTTCCGTATGGGTCAGGGTGACTTCAACCTGCTGAATTTTGCTAACCAGTGCCTGAGTTTTTATCGACAATCCGGTTTTTCTGAAATAACTCGAAAGTCGTTTTTTAAGGTTTTTTGCTTTACCCACATAGAGCAAATTCTGACTCAAATCATACATGCGATACACCCCCGCTCGGGATGAAACATGCTTTAAAAAGTGCTCGGCATCAAAGGCCGTTTCTGTGGATAACTCTGACATGCGCGTATTAAACCACAGCCCTCACAACTTGTGTATTTTGCTTTGAATTTTTGTTTTAAATTGTTATGAAATGATAATTTTGACTGGCCTGATGCAACTTATATCACACACGTTAGATTGAATAATTGGCCACCTGATGTAAAGAAGTCAAAACACAACTGTCGATTTTAAAAAATGCAAAGACTCGACTATATAAACCTTCACGAATGTCACTAAGATGATTTAAATTTCGCTTTATAAATGTTCCACGGCCATTAACAAGCTGCATATTCAAAGCCGAAACATGATGAATTTTAAATAATAATATACTTTAACAATACTCCGTAACTTATTGTTTTATAAATCCCGAAGTTAAACTAAACACTAATTAAACAAGCCAGAAACGCAAAACGCCCGTTATAAACGGGCGTTTTGCTGCATATTTTTAATATTAAGACTGCAATTCAACAATAAGACACTTTTAATACATTAACTAAGTTATTGTTTTTATTGTTATTCCGCATCTAACAAACCGTGTTTGATGGCGAGATGCATCATCTCTACATCATTTGAAACATCCAGTTTCTCATGCAGGCGTTTTCGGTAGGTACTGATGGTTTTTGGGCTTAAAGATAACTGCTCAGATATGGTATTTGTACGCATACCCTGACTGATCATTATCAAAACCTGCAACTCCCGTTGAGACAAAACATCAATCAATGACTCTTCACCTGGCAACATAGATAGTGCTAATTGCTGGGCAATAGTCGGCGCGATATATCGCTGCCCTGCATTCACTTTCTGGATGGCTTCAACCATTTCTTCCACCGGACAACCCTTGGTTAAATAACCAACAGCACCGGCTTCAAGTAAACGTTTTGGGAGGGGGCCTTCACTGTGCACCGTGAGCACAATCACTTTAGATTCGGGGTGAGTTTTACTGAGTCTTGAGGTGGCTTCAAAACCGCCAATTCCTGGCATATTGATATCCATTAAAATAACATCAGGTTTTATTTTACGCACTTTTTCAAGCGCCACTTCACCACTGTTGGCTTCATCAACAACTTCAATTCCGGGCTGATCTTCGAGCAGGCGTCTTAAACCATATCGAATTAAATCATGATCATCCACCAGCATGACTTTTATTTTGGACACTACATTCCCTCAGTTATCATTTTTATTAGGTGGATAATAGCACATCAATGGGTTGTCATTATTAAAGGCATAAAGGATAGTAGATTGTGTTGATAAGATTTGCCACGGAGGCACAGAGACCACAGAGTAGTTATTTATATAAAGCTTTTCTCTGCGTACTCTGGGGCTCTGAGGCAAGTTTCTGTATGACGTATGCATTCCCACGCGGGAGCGTGGGAACGAGTTTAGTATCTTTCTCTGCGCCTCCGCGCCTCTGTGGCAAATTTTTAGCTTAATACTTGTGGTTAAAATTTGAACAATTACCAGCTCTTAAAGGGATTCTTAATCAGGTTCACATTGCACAGAGTAGTTATTTATATAAAGCTTTTCTCTGCGTACTCTGGGGCTCTGTGGCAAGTTTCTGTATGACGTATGCATTCCCACGCGGGAGCGTGGGAACGAGTTTAGTATCTTTCTCTGCGCCTCCGCGCCTCTGTGGTAAATTTTTAGCTTAATACTTGTGGTTAAAATTTGAACAATTACCAGCTCTTAAAGGGATTCTTAATCAGGTTTACATTGCACAGAGTAGTTATTTATATAAAGCTTTTCTCTGCGTACTCTGGGGCTCTGTGGCAAGTTTCTGTATGACGTATGCATTCCCACGCGGGAGCGTGGGAACGAGTTTAAGTATGGGAGCGGGTAAGTTACCTGCTCAGGCCCATCTCCATCGGGGACTGAGCATCTTTCCCGCTCTGTCCCCTTTTGTGATGCCATCAAGAGCTTTACGGAGTCGACTCTCTACACTGCCAGCTCCTGGTGGTATGACTTAAGGGGACGGAGCGCCAAACGACGGCGGTCCATCCCCGAGGGAAATAAACCTGAACAGTGCAATCTCTTTCATCTCATGAAAATCTGTCGCTCGCCTCGTTCTCACGGTTCTCCGTGGGAACGAGCTAAAGGCATAAAGGATAGTAGATTGTGTTGATAAGATTTGCCACGGAGGCACAGAGACCACAGAGTAGTTATTTATAAAAGGCTTTTCTCTGCGTACTCTGGGGCTCTGAGGCAAGTTTCTGTATGACGTTTGCATTCCCACGCGGGAGCGTGGGAACGAGTTTAGTATCTTTCTCTGCGCCTCCGCGCCTCTGTGGCAAATTTTTAGCTTAATACTTGTGGTTAAAATTTGAACAATTACCAGCTCTTATAAGGATTCTTAATCAGGTTTACATTGTAATACCTGGGATCTTCTGTCACTTCTTCTCCGATCCATTCTGGTTTTTCGAAGACTTCCTGCTCATCTTCCAGTTCTATTTCAGCTACCAGCAAACCTTCGTTTTCTTCATAGAACTCATCTATCTCCCATTTGAACTTGCCCTGCTCTACTATATAACGTGTTTTATCTACCTGGGGCTGTTTACATAGTTGATCTAACATCTCCAACGCTTCATCTAATGGAATCTCATACTCATATTCCATTCTTCGCATCGATAAGGTGGCGCTTTTAATATTAATATTGGCTTTATCACCCTGCACACGAATACGCACCGAAGCCTTGTCTATTTCACCCATATAACCCTGGCGAATTCGGTAACTGGTTTTTACCTGTTCACGCCAGTTATTATTGGCTAGCAAAAACTTGCGTTCTATTTCTATGGGCATAATTATCTCTAACTCTTTATGTTACTGACATCACCCCTGTTTATAAGCAATGATGAATCGTGTAGTGTTATCACTATAATAAATGTTATCTTCTTATGAACCAATGATAGTTACAATAATATAGATACAATAAAAACAAATTAAAAAACTTAAGGGACTAAGCAGTGCAAAACGACTTCAATCTTGATTCTGATCTTTTATATATGAACCATGCAGCGGTAGCCCCCTGGCCTGTGCGTACGGTTGAAGCGGTAAAAAAGTTTGCGGATGAAAACGGTCATGTGGGCTCAAGCCACTACCTTAACTGGTTAGAAACTGAGCAAACTTTAAAGAATGATCTGGCTAAACTGATTAATGCCGAGTCTGCAGATGAAATCGCCCTGTTAAAAAACACCTCTGAAGGTCTGTCAATTATTGCTAAAGGCATTCAATGGCAAGCCGGTGACAATATCGTTATTAGCAATGAAGAATTCCCATCTAACTTCATTGTCTGGGATGCTTTACGTGCTCAGGGTGTTGAATTACGTATTGCGAATATTTCTGATACAGAATATCCGGAAAAAGCCATTATTGAACAGATGGATGTTAATACCCGTTTACTGAGTATTAGCGCAGTTCAATATGCCTCTGGTTTACGCATGAATTTGGAGTTATTAGGTAAAGCATGTAAATCATTTAATGCACTTTATTGCGTAGATGCTATTCAACAAATTGGCGCATTACAGTTTGATGTTCAGGATATGGATGCTGACTTCGTTATTGCGGATGGCCATAAATGGATGCTCGGGCCAGAAGGACTGGCGTTATTCTATTGTAAACGGAGCCGGTTTGAAGAGCTCCAATTACAGCAGTTTGGCTGGCATATGGTGGACGACTTATCTGATTTTACCAATATGAAAAACTGGCAACCCGCCAGCAATGCACGACGTTTTGAATGTGGTAGCCCTAATACTCTGGCCACTCATGCCCTGCAGGCTAGCATCTCCTTATTATTGGAGCATGGTATGCACAAGATAGAAATAGCGGTTTTATCTAACGTGCAACAATTAGTTAAGTTATTCTCGCAGTTATCTGATATTACAATAATTAGCCCTACTGATATCAGCCGTCATGGGGGCATCTTCACCTTTAACAAACAAGGTACTGACAGCCAGTTGTTATATCAATATCTGGTAAAGAAAGGTGTGGTTTGCGCTCCCCGTGGTGGTGGCATTCGGTTTTCTCCTCACTATTACAATCAGAAAGCCGAGTTTGAAAAACTGGCTGAATGGGTTGATTCCTACCCTGTTAAATAGGTCGTATCATTCAGGTAATTAAGCCATATTAGCTGTAAAAATGGTGTTTAGAGTCATAAATTAAGACAAACAAACCTGCCATATACTCGGTAAAGCAGGCCATCTTTGACTAAACTCATAGCTATAAGTGTTGTCTATAAGAGTAATTAGATTTTTTAACGGAGCGCAGTTCACTGAATATTTTCAGTAAAATACGAAATTCTTTATGGGATAAAATTGTTGAATGGTTAAGCACTAACCACGAAGGCTCTGATATGCCCATGTCAGATTTCGATCGCTTGCGTTATGAAATACGCCCCGGTGATGTGATTCTGGTTGAAGGCCGAACCCCGGTCAGTGAAATAATTAAAACTATCACCTTGAGTAACTGGACACATTCGGCGATTTATATTGGTCGGCTACATAATATAGATGACCCCGTTCTGCGTGAATACATACAAAAATTTTATACAGGTGAAATGGATGACCAGCTGATTATTGAGTCTCAACTGGGTGAAGGCACCATTGTTGATAGCATTAGTAAATACAAAGAAGACCATTTACGTATTTGTCGGCCGACCAGCATAACCCGTCATGATTCACAGAAAGTCATCGCTTATTCCATTAATCGTTTAGGCACTAATTATAATGTGCGACAGATTCTCGATTTAGCCCGTTTTTTATTTCCCTATGCTATTCTTCCAAGGCGCTGGCGTTCTAGTTTATTTGAACACAATGCAGGCACGCCTACTCATACGGTTTGCTCTACTATGATGGCAGAAGCCTTTGCATCTGTGCATTACCCAATTTTGCCTGTCTTACGTCGTAATGAAATTGGGGAGTTAGTTATGTATAAACGTAATACACGACTCATTACACCAAAAGATTTTGATTACTCCCCTTACTTTGATGTTATTAAATACCCAATTCTCGATTTTGATGAGTTAGCTATATATCAGAGAATGCCCTGGGGCAAAGATGGTATTGTGTTAAATGACGAGCATGATTTAAGCATGCTCGCACCAAAACCAGTTAAAGAATCAGTAGAACAGAAATTAGACGGTGAGGTTGACGAAAACTTTAATTTTGCAGATGCAAAAAACAACCCCGTCTAATATATAAAAAATCACTAGTGTCCCGTTAACTTTTCGGTATTTTAACATAGACCTTGAATTAACAAAGCTTTTAAATGTAATTGACTAAATGAGACATGAAAATAACTAATTACATCTTCGTCATCTCCGAATGCTTGTGTCGGAGATCCAGTGACCGTAGAGCCTGTAAAGTCACTGGATTCCCGATACAAGCATTCGGGAATGACTGAAATTTTGAGTTAACGGGACACTAGTGATAAAAAATATAACGCTGACCTCGTACATCGAAAACAGTAAACCGGGTCAGTTAACGAATTAACATTTTAGCTACATGGAATGACTTTAGGAGAACATCATGTTTACCTGGCTTTTAATTTTTATAGTCACTATAGGAACAGCGGCCTACTTTAGATTACCACAGGTTATATGGAGTGCAGCACTTGGTGTTGTATTATTCCTTTTCTCCGTCTCTGGCATGGCCGGTCTGGCTTCTCTGGTTATTATCTGGGCATTATTTTTAGCCATTGTCGTCCCCCTTAATCTTCCACATATTCGTCAGAAATACGTATCTGAGCCTCTGCTTGAATTTATGCGTAGCTCAATGCCCAGCATTTCAAAAACAGAACAGGAAGCACTGGATGCGGGAAAAACCTGGTGGGAAGTTGATTTATTTAGCGGCAACCCCGATTACTCAAAAATTCGTGACTTACCGCCTTCAAAACTGAGCGAAGAAGAACAGGCGTTTATAGATGGCCCGGTTGAAGAACTTTGCGCCATGCTTGATGACTGGAAAATTAATCAGGTTGATTATGATTTACCTAAACCGGTATGGAAGTTTTTAAAGAAAAATAAATTTTTTGCAATGATTATTCCAAAATCTTATGGCGGTTTAGAATTCTCTGCACTGGGTCACTCCAGTGTTGTTATGAAAATAGCCGGTCGCAGCATTACCGCTGCGGTTACAGTTATGGTGCCAAATTCATTAGGCCCCGGTGAACTGTTAATGCACTACGGCACTGAAAAACAGAAAGACTATTATCTGCCACGTTTATCAAGTGGAGATGAAATTCCCTGCTTTGGTTTAACTGGCCCTGAAAATGGAAGTGATGCGGGAGCAATGCCTGATACCGGTGTTGTTTGTCGCGACAGTTTTGATGGCGAAGAAAATGTATTAGGCATTCGCCTTAACTGGGAAAAACGTTACATCACACTTGGCCCGGTTGCCACAGTTCTTGGCCTGGCTTTTAAGCTTTACGACCCTGACCATTTAATTGGTGAAGATGCTGATATTGGCATTACTCTCGCGCTGATTAAAACCGATATAGAAGGCATAGATATTGGTAAACGTCATTTCACATCAAACCATATGTTTATGAATGGCCCGAACCGGGGTAAAGATGTTTTCATTCCAATGGACTGGGTTATTGGCGGAGAGGATTATGTTGGTAAGGGCTGGATGATGTTAATGAACTGTCTGTCAGAAGGCCGTGCAGTTTCATTACCCGCCTTGAGCACCGGTGCAGGTAAATACATTTCTCGTTATACAGGTGCTTATTCGCGTATTCGTAAACAGTTTAAAATTCCTGTTGGTTACTTTGAAGGTGTTGAAGAAGCACTGGCATCTATTGCCGGTAATACCTACATTATGAATGCGACCCGTGAATTAACCCTCACTGGTTTAGATCAGGGTGAAGTACCTTCTGTTATCTCTGGCATTGTTAAATATCAAATGACCGAACGCATGCGCATTATTGTAAACCATGCAATGGATGTTCATGGCGGACATGGTATCTGTTTAGGGCCGAAAAACTTTTTAGGTCGTGCTTATCAGGGAATTCCTATTAGCATAACGGTTGAAGGTGCAAACATTTTAACCCGTACCATGATTGTATTTGGGCAGGGTGTTTTGCGTTCACACCCATTCCTTTTAAAAGAAGTTGAAGCGGTGAACCACCCGGATCGTGATACTTCAATTAATTTATTCGATGATGCCCTGTTTGGTCACATCGGTTTTATTATTAGCAACTTTTTCCGCTCACTCTGGTTAGGTTTAACAGGCGCTCGTTTTGTTAGTGCGCCGGGTAAAGGAAAAGTCAGACGTTATTACCAGCAACTGACCCGCATGAGTTCATGCTTTGCATTACTGTCTGATGCCTGTGTTTTAATTTTAGGCGGCTCATTAAAACGCAAGGAAAAAATATCTGGCCGACTGGCAGATGCTTTATCCAATATGTATTTAATAACAGCTGTTCTTAAACACTATGAAGATCAGGGTAGCAAACAAAATGATTTACCATTATTAGAATGGGCCTGTGAAGATTCGTTATATAAAGTTCAGGAAGCCATGAAATCAGTTATGCGAAACTTTCCTGTTCCGTTTGTAGGTAAGATATTAAATCTTGTTATCTTCCCGTTAACTAAACCTTATGGCGGTGCCACCGATAAACAGGGGCATAAAATTGCCCGTTTATTATTAGAACCATCTTCAACAAGAGATCGTTTAACCAGGGGCATATTTATAACCGAAGAGCCAGATGATGCGGTGGGTCGTTTAGAACACGCATTAAAAGTGGTACTCGAAGCAGAAGATGCGGAAAGAAAATTACGTGACGCCATTCGAATTGGCCTGGTCACTTCACAGGACTATGAGTCAGCTGTTGCTGATGCCATGTCGCAAAGTATAATTGATCAATCAGAAGCAGATAAAATATTAGCCGCGCATAAAGCAACTCTAAATGCTATTAGCGTAGATGAATTTAGCCCTAAAGGATGGAAACCTCAATGAGCCCAGAACAAGCTAACAAGAATCGTGATGTTTATATAGTAGATGGTAAACGCACCCCATTTTTAAAAGCCAAAGGCAAACCCGGGCCTTTTTTAGCATCTGACCTTGCCGTTGCTGCGGCACGCCCCCTGTTATTACAAAATAGTTTTGATCTTGCTGAACTAGATGAGGTTATTGTGGGCTGTGTTATGCCTACCGCCGATGAAGCAAATATTGCGCGTGTTATTGCATTACGCTTAGGTATTCCAGAAAGCGTACCCGCATGGACGGTGCAACGTAACTGTGCCTCGGGCATGCAGGCATTAGATTGTGCATTTCAAAACATTCAACATGGTAAAGCCGATTTAATTTTAGCCGGCGGTACTGAGGCAATGAGTCGTGCACCTATATTACATAATGACCTGATGGTTAACTGGTTAAGTATGTTTATGGGTGCCAGAACTTTCGGCAGTAAATTATCAGCTTTTACGAAACTTCGCCCTGCACATTTAAAACCCATTATTGCACTGGTGAGAGGTTTAAGTGATCCAATTGTTGGTTTATCAATGGGCCAGACAACCGAAGAAATTGCTTATCGTTTTGGGATTAGCCGTGAACAGATGGATGAGTTTTCAGTAACCAGTCATCAAAGACTTGGCGCTGCAACCGACAACGGACACTTAAATGAAATTGAAGCGGTTTATGATAATGCCGGCGCTTTCTTTGATTTTGATGATGGTATCAGGCGTGATTCTTCGATGCCTAATCTGGCCAAGCTGAAACCTTATTTCGATAGAAAATACGGCAAGGTTACACCGGGCAATAGTGCACAGGTAACTGATGGTGCTGCCATGTTATTACTGGCTTCTGAAGATGCGGTTAAAAAATATAACTTACCCGTATTAGCTAAAATTACTGATTCAGAATGGGCCGGTTGTGACCCCAGTCAAATGGGACTCGGCCCCGCTCATGCAATGGCACCTATTATGAAACGTAATAAACTGGCTATCACGGATATTGATAACTGGGAAATAAATGAAGCTTTTGCCGGACAGGTATTAGGTGTACTTGAAGCCTGGAAAGATACGGACTATTGCAAAAATGATCTAGGCCTGGAAAAAGCACTCGGAGAAATACCCCATGATAAATTAAATATTGATGGTGGTGGAGTTAGTTTAGGTCATCCGGTTGGTGCTAGTGGTGCACGTATTGTTTTACATCTTGCTAATACACTGAAACAAAACAAAGGCAAACGCGGTATTGCCAGTTTATGTATAGGTGGTGGTCAGGGTGGCGCAATGATGATTGAAGCTCCGTAACTGCTCAACTTACATTAATTTGTACAGTTACATTAAAAATATTATTTAATTTTCAAACGATATTAAATACTAATTAACAAACTTCTTCGTCATTCCCGAATGTTTGTGTCGGGGATCCAGAGGCTTTAATAAACATAATGCCGCTAGATTCCCGACACAAACACTCGGGAATGACAGATAAAAGAAATAAAGACAACAGGAAAAAAGAATGTCATACAAAAACTGGACCGTAGAGAAAGACGACGAAGACATTTGCTGGTTACATCTGGATGTAACTGATTCCAGCACTAATATATTACGCTCTGATGTACTTGATGAACTCGACGATGTAATTAACGATCTGGTTCAGTCTTTACCTGCAGGCATTGTTTTTGTCAGTGACAAAAGTAATGGTTTTATCGCTGGTGCCGATATAAATGAATTCACTGAAGTTAAAACCACTGAACAGGCAACTGAAATGCTGGTTCGCGGACATTCAATAATGAATAAAATTGAAAGTCTGCCCTGCACTACCGTCGCTATGATAGATGGTTTTTGTTTAGGTGGTGGCATGGAGCTCGCTCTGGCCTGCACTTATCGTATTATGTGTGATAACAAATCTACTCGAGTAGGTTTACCTGAAGTTAAACTGGGTATACACCCGGGTTATGGTGGTAGCGTTAGAAGCATACAAAAAGCCGGGCCAATGGCAGCCATGAACGCCATGTTAACCGGTCGTTTATTACAGGGTCGTGCTGCAAAACGAATGGGACTGGTTGATGACCTGGTGCCTAAACGCCAATTAAAAAGGGCCGCCCGTTATTTTGTAATCAACAGACCTCAGGTACGTGAACTTGCCTTAAAAGACAAAATTATGAACCATCGTTTGGTGCGGCCTTTTATTGCTAATCAGATGCGTAAACAGGTGGCTAAAAAAGCCAGTAAAGAGCACTACCCTGCGCCATACAAATTAATAGATTTATGGCAAAGTCATATGGATAACCCACGACGCATGCTGGAAAAAGAAATTGAATCTGTTGCCAGCCTGGTGACAAATGATACCGCCAAAAATTTAGTGCGTGTTTTCTTTTTACAGGAAGAACTGAAAACGCAGGGTAATAAGAAAGATTTTAAACCTTCACATATTCATGTCATTGGTGGTGGTGTTATGGGTGGAGACATAGCTGCCTGGTGTGCACTGCGTGGTTTTAAAGTGACGGTGCAAGATCAGAAACCTGAAGCTCTTGCCGGCACAATGAAACGTTCAATGAATATGTTCAAAAAGAAATTTAAAAAAGACAAACGCTCAATTCGAGAAGCCATGGATCGTTTAATACCTGATACAAGTGCTATGGGTGTGGCGCATGCTGATTTAATCATTGAGGCCATTTTTGAAGATAAAGATGTAAAACAAACTTTATACAAAGACATTGAACCCCGAATGAAAGAAGGCGCCATTCTCGCCACGAATACTTCAAGCATTCCACTAGAAGAGCTAGCCACCTGTTTAAACAAACCCGATCGTCTTGTGGGCATACACTTTTTCAACCCGGTAGCATTAATGCCACTGGTAGAAATTGTTCGCGGTGAAAACACCAGTGAAGACACTATGAAAAAATCACTGGCATTTGGAAGACAAATTGATAAATTACCTTTACCCGTTAAAAGCTCTCCCGGTTTTCTTGTTAACAGAATACTTATGCCCTATTTAATGGAAGCTGTTGAAATGGTTGCTGAAGGTATCGCTCCTGAAATGATTGATAAAGCAGCACTTAAGTTTGGTATGCCTATGGGCCCTATTGAATTAGCCGATACTGTTGGGCTGGATGTATGTAAATCTGTCGCTATTATTCTGTCCGGTGGAGACGCATTAGATATACCTAAAAAGATGCAGCTAATGGTTGAGAATGGAAAGCTTGGTAAAAAAACCGGTGAAGGTTTTTACAAATGGAGTAAAGGACGCCCCATTAAAGATAAAAAAGCCAGTTATGGTAACTTACAGGAACTTCAGGACAGAATGATTATGCGTTTTCTTAATGAAGCCACTGCCTGTAAACGAGAGAAGGTTGTTGAAGGTGATGGTCTGATTGATGCCGGTATAATATTCGGCACCGGTTTTGCACCATTCAGAGGTGGCCCATTAAATTATATTCAAGATCAGGGTGTCAGTGAAATTAGCGCCCGCTTAAGTCAGCTTAATGATCGATATGGTGACAGGTTTGAGGCTGATGAAGCCTGGAGTTCATTATAACGATGGTTAATTGCCTAACGGTTACTATAAGCCATAAACTTATAGTAGCTTTTAGACACCTAAACCCATACTAATTACGAGACATCTCAGTCGACTAGTTCAGTATATAATCCCTACCTGTGCTATATATAGATATATATCTATCATCAATACAAACACCCAGTTTTATCAGGGTAATTAAATCGGTTTATTAAGAGATGAAAGATGAAGCGACGCAGCTTTTTAAAATTATCCAGTTATTTGCTAAGCGGCAGCATCCTGCCCTATCACTGTTTAGAAGCAGCTGATAATAAAAAGAAACGCCCATTAATAATGGGGGTTTTTCCCCGACGTAATATTAAGTTAACCTACAAACTTTTTACACCTGTCGCTGAATACTTAAGTCAGTCATTGCAGCGTGAAGTAAAACTGACAACAGCTAAAAACTTTAATGAGTTCTGGAAAGGCGTTAAAGAACAGCGGTATGACATAGTTCATTACAATCAATACCATTACATCATTTCAAATTTATTATACAACTATGAAGTAATTCTAAAAAATCAGGAATTTGGTAGCGCCACCATAGCAGGCTCAATTGTGGTGCGTAAAGACAGTGGTATAGAAACAATTGCTGACCTGAGAGATAAAACCATATTATTTGGTGGTGGAAAAATGGCCATGCAAAGCTACATAGCCGCCAGGTGGTTACTACAACAGGGCGGTTTAGATAATACTGATTACAGGGAAAAAATTGCTATCAACCCACCCAATGCAATCATGTCAACATATCATAAACAGGCAGACGCAGCAGGATCGGGTGATGTTGTTATGCGCCTGGATGTTGTGAAAAAAAATATAGATGTATCTCAAATGAAATACCTGGCAAAAACAAAACCTCTCACTCATCTTCCCTGGGCAGTTAATAGCACCATACCCCATGAGTTGAAAGTAAAAATACAAATGGCATTAAGTAATCTTAATAATGATCTTGCTGGTCAGTTAATACTAAACAAAGCCAAGCTCACTTCTCTAACCCCCGCTACTGATAGCGACTATGATGATCATCGTAAAATAATTCGTGATGTTTATGGTATGGATTACGGAATTGAAAAATTCAAATGAATAGCAGCAAACCGACGAAATACTCTCATATAGGCAATCAATTCGTTATAATTATTGCAGGCATCATACTAATAGCGTTAATAAGCAATGCTTTTTACCAGTATTTTAAAGAAAAAGAACGAAGTTTTAACAGCCTGTTACTACGCGGACAATCAATTGGACAATTACTAACCAGTATTTCCATTGATCCTATTCTTGTTTATGACAATCACACCATTAATGAATTTGCGCGCAATACGACAAACCAGAGTGATGTCGTTTATACAATTTACATTGATAATAAAAATAATAGTTTAACGCATTATCTTGATACAAATAATATAAAAATACAGAACGTTATAAAACAAATTGATACTGAAGACGCAGCCACTTTATATCATTTTATTTTTAACGATGAAGATATATTACACTTAAATTTTCCACTTGAATTTGAAGGAAAAACACTAGCTAGTATTAAACTTGGTTTAAATAAAAATCAGCTTGCATTTTTACCACTGGAAAACCTGATTAAGCAAATTTTATCAAGCATGTTTTTTGGTTTACTTATTGGTGCAAGTATATATGTAGGATTTATACGAAAAGTATCTAATCCAATAGCACGATTAAACCACTCTGCTAATGATATTGCGAGCTTCAGGTTTGATGAAGAAGTTAAGATACAGGGAGATAATGAATTAACGGAGTTAGCTAATACTTTTAATCTAATGCGTTTAACATTAAAAGAAGCCGTTACAACAAGAGAAAACACTCTAAGAGAACTGGCGCAATTAAACATGTCACTCGAAGACCGGGTTCTTGATAGAACGACTGAACTGGAAGAACTAAATAAACAAATCACACACCAGGCAATGCATGACCCTTTAACCGGCTTACCCAATCGAGTGTTAGTGGTTGAGCGATTAAATCAGGCAATTAACTATGCCCATAGAAATAATAAACAACTGGCTGTATTCATTCTCGATTTAAATAATTTCAAAGATATTAACGATACTTTAGGCCACCCTGAGGGAGACATTATTCTCAAGCAGGTAGCAAAGCGGATTCCGGCAGTATTAAGAGAGAGTGATACTGTTGGTCGTCTAGGTGGAGATGAGTTTGCATTTGTTTTACCTGATATAGATGAGAAACATGCATTGGAAGTTGGCTTTAAAATTATAGATACTTTAAAACCCAGTTTTAACCTAAGTTCCCAGGCCGTAGATATTGGTGCTAGCATTGGCATTTCAATCTATCCAGAACACGGCGAAGACCAGTCGTCACTAATACGTCATGCTGATGTTGCCATGTATGAATCAAAACGACATGCCAGCAATGTCACACTCTACAGTGCCGGTATTGATAACCATACCCCATGGAGACTGGCATTAATGGCTGACCTTAGAAAGGCCATTGAAAACAATCAACTCGAGTTACATTATCAACCGCAGATTAATTTAAAAACAGATAAAATTTATGGTGTTGAAGCCCTGCTACGCTGGACTCACCCCACACATGGTTATGTATCACCAGATCAATTTATATATATTGCAGAAAACTCAGGCTTAATAAACCTACTCAGCCACTGGGTAATTAATCAGTCTTTACTTCAGTTAAGCCAATGGGAAAAAGCAGGTTTAACGCTGGATGTATCGATTAATATTTCAGCGCGTAACCTTCAGGATTTAGAGTTTCCTGAAGCATTATCAAAACTAATTACAACACATAAGGTTAACCCTGAAAATATCAAGCTAGAATTCACTGAAAGCACGATCATGTCTAACCCTGATGTGGTACTCGACTTAATCGATCACGTGAAATTAGCCGGAATTCGTTACTCTATAGATGATTTTGGAACAGGATATTCATCACTGAGTTATCTCAAAACACTAACTGTTGATGAAGTAAAAATAGACAAGTCATTTGTTCGTGATATGAATAGCAGTGAAAATGATGCAAGTATTGTTCGTTCTATTATTGATTTAACCCATAACCTCGGACACTCTGTTGTTGCAGAAGGCGTAGAAACAGAAGACGTTTTAAACATATTAAAGAGCCTGGGCTGCGATTCAGTACAGGGTTATTTCATATCAAAGCCAATCCCATCAGACAAGGTTCCCGGTTTTATTCAACAGTACAATAATTAAACCCGTTAATGTAAATCTAACACGGTCAAAAACCCACAAATTCTGAAGAGGTACTATACTCACATAATGTAAAGTTCTTGGGGGACTAATGAAAAAAATTTTAGCGGTAGATGATACCGAAATCATGTTAGACATAATCAAACTTCAGCTTGAAAAAGAAGGCTACGATGTTCAGACATGTTCTGATCCTGAGGTGGCAATGCAGCAGATTAGTAGTGAAAAATTTGATTTAATTTTACTTGATATTATGATGCCAGGCACAAATGGTCTTGAGGTATTAAAATTCACTAAGCAACAGGAATTAAACCGTTTTACACCTGTAGTAATGCTCACGGCAAGAGATGATATGAATAGTGTTAGAGATTGCCTGACAAATGGCGCTTTAGAATACTTAACTAAACCTTTTAATATTGTATCTGTAAAAAAACGTGTGGCGCAAATACTGGATCAGGGCAAATAATACTCTTCCATTAAAACAATTTGATTGTCCACCTCATCAAATTGCCCGCTATACAAACATTCACTCGCCACTACTGCAATATCGGTTAATTCATGATAACCGAGACTGCCACTTATTCCCTTCAATTGATGCAGCACGGCATGTGCCTGATGCATATCATTATTATTAATAGATTGCTTTAAATCATTAACATAATCAGGTAGCTGTTTTAGATATTTAATTTTAAGGTCGTACAACACATCGTTTTCAGCCGTCTCATCTTTTGTACTGGTTTTTTCAGTAGGCTCTGCTGTTTTTATAGCACCCTCAACATCTTCATCAGATGAAGAACTTTCATCTGATGTTTTGAAGTCAATACTTTCCGAGCTGGTATCTTTAACATATCTTTGAATACACGATATTAAATCATTAATAATAATCGGTTTAGTTAATACTTCTGTAAAACCTATATCAGAAAACTCAGACGCATGTTCTGTTAAGGCATCTGCCGTTAACGCAATAACAGGCTTTAAATAATTCTGTTTTCTTAATTCAACAATCGCCTGTTTTCCATTCATAACGGGCATTTGTATATCCATTAACACCAGATCATAATTATTTGTTAATGCTAATTCTAAACCTTCTTTTCCGTTTTCAGCTGTATCAATATGTATTCCATAATCTTCAATATACGCTTTCACTAAGGCTCGAATTTCATAAGTATCCTCAACTAATAAAACCCTGCCTGTCAAACTGATTCCTTCGACAGGCTGCTCATATTCTGGCGCAGCTAAATCTTCTTTATTTAGTTCAGTAATATAAGCGCCTTCTGAATCAGCAAATCCTGCTTTAAGTTTACATGTAAATCGACTACCTATACCTTTAACACTTTGCACGGTAATTCCACCATGCATAAGTTCAACCAGGCGTTTAGAAATAGTCAAACCAAGCCCCGTACCTCCAAATCTGCGGGAAATAGAAGCATCGGCCTGTGAAAAGGGTTTAAAGAGCTTTTCAAGCTCATCATCACTCATGCCTATGCCGGAATCTTTTATATCAATAACCAGCATATCTTCTTTTTGCTCATACGAAATATCAATAACAACCTTGCCGTGGTCAGTAAAACGAATGGCGTTACTTGCCAGGTTCAAAATCACCTGTTTTGTGCGTATTGCATCATTATGAATTTTTTCAGGTATCGGCAAACTATATTTTATCTCGAGCTCTATATTTTTCTCTAAAGCACGTTCTTTAAGGAGGCGACGCGCATGCTCAACAACTTTGATAATTGAAAAATTACTTTTTTCAATTTCCAGCATATTGGCTTCGACTTTCGATAAATCGAGAATATCGTTAATTAAGTGTAAAAGATGATTTCCGTTTTGAAGAACGATATCCAGCATATGTTTTTCTTCATCACGATTTTTAGCTTTATCAAATCGAATGCGCTCACTATAACCAATAATAGAGGTTAATGGTGTTCGAATTTCATGACTCATATTCGCAAGAAATGCGCTTTTTTGTTGGCTAGCAGCTAATGCCATATCACGGTGCTGTATTTCCTCCTTCAACTCTTCATTTGCAATTTTTAAAGCCTGTTGATTCTCATTAATGGTATCCAGCATCTCATTTAAAAACTTTGAAACAAGCCCAAATTCATCCCCCCTGCTGGCATCAAGGCGAATATCAGTATCACCCTTTGAAACTGCTTGCGTAAACTCTATAACTGACTCAAACGGTTTATGAATTATTTTTTTATTAAGCCAGAAAAGAAACAGGCTAAATAAAACTGAAAAGCCAACGATAGAGCTACCTATTTTTACACGCTGCAATAATGCCGCTCTTATTAGAGATGGAAATTCTAAATATATATTATACTCATTTGAATTTATTAAAACGGTTGACTGCATTATGTAGTTATTTACAGTTTTATCACCAAGTTCTATGTTATCAATTTTAGATTTAATGTTAACAAATAAAATATCACTACTATTCACTAAAGATTCGATTTCTAACACCAGTTCATTATTAATGCGATCTTCTTCAGTAAACCCTTTTAACAACTCTTCAACTTGATGTTGCTGCCATGTGTATTCTTTTTTACTTGATTCTTCAAAGGTTGATATAAAAGGAATGGTGATAGCAAATGAAAGAATAACTATTGCCCAAATGGTTACCGCTGTAATCTTTATTGCGATACTACCATTCCATGTACTCGCGAGATTAGGTGAAGTACTTTCAATATCCCCCACTATCTAAGACCTGACCACTTCAAAAACATAACCATTGGACATATATTGGTAATACCAGCGAGTATTAACATACTGGCAACGAACCAGGGTATAAACCAGATAATATCAGGCATTATGTAAAAAGGAATTAGAACAAAAGCGGAGACTATAAAACGTAGAACACGTTCTGATTCAATTTTATTGAACCATTTCATGTTACAGTTATTATCTTCCGTATCCTGTGTATATTTTCCAAAACGAATTTTACTGATTATTTTTGTGAGACGCAGGTTGGTGACACCTTCGAAAATAAGGAATCCTGCAAATACAAACAAGGGGTACATAGTTTCGTAATAAGCCGAGCTAATCAATACCAACCAGAGCGTCGCTCCCATTATTAATCTGAAATGACGTTCACTCATGTTTTATTTGCCGACCATATAAGAATTAAATAATATTCTATTATCTGTTGGTAAAGTTTCTAACTGGATTACCTGACAGATCTACATTATATATAGTCTTAATAACATTAATTTTCAATGCGTATTTTTATAAAATTATATCCTACGTAATATGCAGGTACTGTTCTACAGCTGCATCCGGACTTTTGATGTCCGTTAATACGGTCTCTATTCCCTTCGCGTTTAATCTTTTCTTCAATCCATAACCCATACCTGAAGTAATCAGGACATCAACAACATCAAGCTTGTGCTGCATATCTGGATCTGTCTCGCGGAATGACTCTTCTTTTGTTAACTCCAGCAAGACTTTGCTGATTATCGCCTTATCGCCTGTATCATACACCCAGAAATTACGGCACATGCCGGCATGTTCAGTGACTGTTTTTCTATTTTGACTAGTAACAGCAATTTTCATAAGTTGATCCTCATTAATAAGCAGATTAATTTAATTAACCTGCTTATTAATTATTTAAAATGAGCTTTTAAAATACATTTTTTCTTTATTTAATTTATAACTCCACGGCAAACCTGAATTCTTCCATCCATTTTTTAATCGCCAGCCTTTTTTATCTCCCTCTTTTAGAGCACTACCCTCAAAGCCATCTGTTACTACATATACATTCTTAAAACCCTTATCAAATAACGTATTTGCTGCTGGGGCACCTCGCGTACCGCCTGATCGACACATAATTAATACAGCATCATCTTTTGACATGCCTTTATTTATTACTGCCTTCTCTATATCCAGAGTAAAATCAGGATTTTTCTCCATTAGTAATACCGGCTTTTTAGGATTCCATTTCTTTGTATTTACCAACATAAAAGGAATATTGACATCTACAACATCTGTAAACCCCGTAAACATAATTTCTGCCGGTTCTCGTACATCAACTAACAACGCTTTATCACCTAGTTTCATTTTTAGATCATAGGCTTCTTTTGAATTCACATATAAATCCCAGGGGGTTTGTTTCTTAGGGTCGGATGGCTTAGGTGCTGCCAATATATTTACACTTACACTCATAGCAATTATTGTTGCAATAACCATTGTTTTACTTATCATAATATTCAACCTTGTTTTAAAATTAATGTTCTTCAGTGCATATTTCATGATTTATAACAGCACTGACTGTTCTAATGAGTAAATAGGTTACGATTAACGTTAACAGGCCAAGCAGCCCCGCACCTATGTACTGATATATCTGTATATGAGTTGTTTCATACATGAGTAAGCTGGCAATCGTTATCGCCGCTACTGGGAATGAATATGCCCACCATGAAAGAAAAAACTGTAATTTAGCAAATCGTTTAACCTGAATTAACAATAATAAAGTCAGGAATAAACCCGAAAAATATAATACCCGGGCAAATGAATCCAGCTCACCTGTTAACCGCATATAAGCTACAAAACCTACCGCCGGAGGCGCTATTAATATAAAAAGCGTCGGCATTAATTTTTCTGCCAAAGGGTTATGAAACATTAATCGGTAAAAAATAATAGTTAATAAAATCACCCAGAAAAGCATACCGATACTGAAGAAAAACCAGGAGACTTCGGTATAACCCAGAGGAATACCCGTTATAGGCACAATCACATTACCCACGGCAGGAATAAACCAGGCAGGATTTACATGTTTTACTTCAAAATGCTCATGGTGAATCCAGGCATTCACAACATAAAGTGTAAACAACAGATGAATCACACTGCCCGCCACCCACAAAAAATGACTAATAGCCATATCAACTGATAGAAATGTAATCGACAATAAAAGTAGACTGATTGAAATAGTCGGAAAGAAATTTAATTTAATCGGATTGTGAAATTCATTCATTACCTGATCATTGGCACTTATAAATTTAAGCCCATACAGAACTAACAACACAACGAAGATGCCACTGGTTAATGCCAGTAATGCCGCGTTAATAGATAAATCAAGATTGAATATGTGTTGAGCTTTTTGCCAGGCTATTGTTAAACCTGCCAAACCCATCACCATCGAAAAAAATGATATGGGAAAATGATTAAGCCTGTTCTGCAAGCCAGTCATGCGGCATCTCCGGTTGTTTAGGCATTCACCACAGAATACCCGACTAAAATACTATGGATTATTTCAGCTTCTGTCATTGATAATTCTCAATATATTAGATAATGCTAATATTGATTAATATCAATAGCATTAAGCTATCGAATTGATAGAAACAATTAACTTTACCTATTGTGCGTGCTACAGCAATATAAGCATATGCTAATTAAAGCACTAACCCAAACCCTAGAGGTAGAGAACAATGGATAACATGGAATCTTCAAACTTTTCATTCCCGAGACTAAATGAAAGAGCACCTGAATTCAAAGCAGCAACTACAGATGGTTTGAAAACACTGGATGATTACAAAGGCCGCTGGTTGGTACTGTTTTCACATCCGGCCGATTTTACACCGGTATGTACCACCGAATTCATGGCTTTTGCCAACCGTGCAGCTGAATTTAAAGACATGAATACTGAGTTACTGGGTCTTTCAATTGACAGTCATTATTCACATCTGGCCTGGATACGTAATATAAAAGAAAAATTTGATATTGATGTTCCCTTTCCGATCATTGCCGATCTGGATATGAAGGTAGCAAAATCATATGGGATGATTCACCCGGGCGCAGCGGATACATCTGCAGTACGCGCTACTTTTATTATTGATGATAAGGGTGTTTTACGTGCAATGGTCTATTACCCCATGACAAATGGACGCTCTATCGATGAGTTTGTACGCCTTGTAAAAGCACTGCAAACATCAGATGAGCATGGCGTTGCAACCCCTGAAGGCTGGCAGCCCGGTGATAAGGTGATTGTTCCTCCACCAGCAACAGCAGATGCCGCAGAGGCACGCTTGTCTGAAGGTTACGAGTGCACTGACTGGTATTTTTGCAAGAAAGATCTTTAACAAAACCAATATTTAATGTTTAGTAAAATAGAGGAGCAATCGTTCCTCTATTTCTTTAATTGAAACACTTAAAATCAGCTATAATCCATTGAATTATTTAATATAAATTAAACTGGCGAGAAAATGAAAACTGTTACCCTACATGAAGCATGGAAAGGCGAAGCTGACTGCCTGAATTGCGCACTAAGAAACACCGTTTTATTTTCAGGCCTGGATGAAAGTGATTTCGAAAAAATTCATAAACCGATTAACCAGTTTGTCTTACCTGCCGGCTCAAGCCTCTACCATGAAGGCGATGAAGCCCATTCCATGTATACCATTCGCTCTGGTGTTGTGAAATTAACCCAGTTTTTACCCGACGGTAACCAGCGAATAGTGAGACTGGCTTTCGCATCTGATGTAATCGGCCTCGAGTCTCTTATAGATCCTGCTTACAAACACGATGCTATTGCACTTCGTGACGTTGAAGTCTGCCGCCTACCTGCCGCCGTGGTGAATAAACTAAGTTCAGAAAACCACACATTACACAAAGAACTTTTAAACCGCTGGCATCTGGCCCTTAATGAAGCAGATAGCTGGATTACACAATTATCGACAGGTTCTGCGCGTCAACGCATGGCCAACCTTTTACTAAAACTCGCTGAAAAATACTCAGCTGATGAATGTGAATTATTTACGCGAGAAGACATTGGCTCCATGTTAAGCATTACTACTGAAACGGCTAGTCGTACTATTGCTGAATTCAAACGTAATAACCTTATTGAAAAGCACAATAATGCTTATAAACTCGATATAGATAATCTCTCTAAAATCGTACAGGATTGACAATTATCATAGTCATCGAATATAAGACTACGCTAATATTCAACATAATAATCTAACCCCAATCATATCAGGAGATTCCCAATGGCACGTTTACTGCTCATTGTTATAACATTCATGCTCTCACCAGCTTATGCGGATAACCATCAGAAAGAACTGGCCGGTAAAAGCAAAGCAGCCGTAAAAGAATTCATGGGTCAGTTAAAGGGTGAATTACAAACATCAATGAAATCTGGTGGCCCAATAAAAACAGTAGAAGTATGTAAAGAGAAAGCCCCTGTTATTGCTAAAAACTTATCTGAAAAATACGGCTGGAAAATTGCAAGAACCAGTTTAAAAACACGTAATTCAAACAATGCACCCGATGCATGGGAAAGCAAAGTTTTACATGATTTTGAAAAACGTAAACAAAATGGCGAAAAGGTTAAACCAATGGCTTATTTTGAAACGGTTAATGAAAATGGCGTTAAATCATTTCGTTTTATGAAAGCGATACCGACCGGCAAAGCCTGTCTTAGCTGCCATGGTGATAATATAGAACCTGCACTAGCTGCAAAACTGGATAGCAGCTACCCTGATGATAAAGCCAGAGGTTTTAAACTGGGTGATATACGCGGTGCATTTACTATTACGCAGCCAATTAATTAACTTTAATTAACCAGCTGTTCATTAGTAACCTGGTTTCTACCGTTATTTTTAGATTTGTATAGCGCCTTATCAGCGCGTTCAAATAATGAATCAGCTGTATCACTGCCCACTCTGAACTGGGCAACACCAAAACTACAGGTGATGTTTATATCAGAGGGCATGGATGCTCCTCTTATTTCCTTACAAATTCGAAGTGCAATATCTGAGGCCTCTTTTAACTCTGTTCTAGGTGTCATTAACGCGAATTCTTCACCTCCATGTCGTGCAAAAACATCATATAAACGTTTTGTTTCAGACACCAGTTCACTTACTCGCACTAATACATCATCACCCACTTTATGCCCGTAATCATCATTTACACATTTAAAATTATCAAGATCGATAAGTATTAAAGAAAAGGTCGTGTTTTCATCACTCCACTCGTTTAATATCTGTTTGTAAAAACCATGATTAAAAGCACGGGTTAATGGGTCCCGTATAGAGAACCACTTAAGTTTATGGTTTAAGAGAATAATACGTCCTGTCATAACGCCAAACAGTAAACCAATGACACCGGGTGCAATAAAATAAAACGGTTTTAAATTCGCTATTTCAAATGTATAAGTCATCTGAAAATAACCAACAATGCAGGTAAAAGCTAACCAGACAAATATTGATTGTAAATAAACATGAATAGCATTTAATTCTTTAAACGGCATTAGGCAAAGCACTTATACAAATTGACAGGGGGAGTTCTTAAGTTAATTGTAGTTCAATTTTGAGAAAACATTGACATTAAGTAACTTCTAATAACTTTATTTTTCAATCACTTAACCCTAATAGACCTACCCTGTTCAGGGTATTTACTTTTTCTCTTTTAAGGAGGATAGTAGTACGTTACAAGTATATGGCTATATCAATTTATCTTATAACTTCAATATGCTTAACCCGTAAAAAACACCAATATATTTAACTGATTGATTTAAATGATTAAAAAGCAATAAAAATTTAAAACAATACTTAATGGAATAGTAACGTGAAGTAGTGGAAACAAACATTGCTGGTGTAAGAATATGAATAAATTTATCTCTCAAAATATGCTCAAAACGGCTTGTTTAGGCACAATAATAACCTTTCTAACAGCATGTAGCTCGGGTGACAGTAGTAATCTCACCTCCGGACGTGGCGGTAGCGCGAATAGCCTCTTAAACCTGGATATAACCGATGCTGCAATAGATGACGCAGATGAAGTATGGGTTGAGTTTACTGGCGTCAGTATTCAGCCATCAAGTGACCAGACCGATCAGAGCACTATTGAATTTACCTTCGACACGGCTAAACGTATTAATTTATTAGGCTTGCAGGGTAATAAAGTACAGGCATTATTAATCGATGAAATAATCCCTTCAGGATCATATGACTGGATCAGGTTAGCGGTTAATGCTGAACGAGATAGCACGCTTGATTCATATATAAAACTCAAAGACGGTAGTACACACGAAATTTTCATACCTAGCGGTTCTCAAACCGGATTGAAGCTCAATACTGGTTTTGAGCTAATAGCAGCAGCTGAATTTAATTTCACAATTGATTTTGACCTACGCAAATCAGTCGTTATGACAGGACTTAATCAATACCAGTTAAGGCCCACATTACGTTTAATAAACAATGCCGTTTCTGCAACCATAAGCGGTGATGTAAATGCTTCATTATTATCAACGACAGGTGATGGCTGCACAGACAATGACCCTTTAACTGGCAATGCAGTATATTTATTTAGTAATTCAGATGTCATTCCGGATGATATAGACAACCAACCAGAAAATCCGTTTAGCACTGCTCTTGTTACATTAAATGGAAATACCGGGAAATATGAATATACCTTAGGTTTTATTCCTCAAGGCAATTACACCATTAGCTTTACCTGTCAGGCTGAAAATGATAACCCGGTTACTTCAGACTCAATTAATTTTACAGGCACCACTAACATTTCTTTAATTCCAGGCCAGGTTTTAACCTTTAATTTTTAATAATGAGAAGATAACCACTCTTTAAATTCATCCATATTAACTGGATGGGAAAAGTGGAAACCCTGAACACGATCACAGCCCATCTCTTTTAATAACTCAATCACAGATGCATTCTCTACCCCTTCAGCTACCACTGTTATACCTAAATCATGCGCCATGGTAATCGTTGCTGAAACAATAGGGTAATTATTTGATTCCTTTGTCAGGTCATGTATAAACGATTTATCAATTTTCAGTTCACTTATTGGGAATTTTTGTAAATATGACAATGATGAATAACCTGTACCAAAATCATCAATAGAAACAACGATGCCTTTATCATTAAACTTATTTAAAATTTCTACAGACCTGGCAGGATTTTTCATGATTGCATTTTCTGTTACTTCAATAAATAAATTTGTCTCAGGAAATTCACTCTTTTCAAGTATTTCATTAATGGACTCAAACAGGGATGCATCTAATAAATCAATCGGCGAAACATTAATAGAAACATGAAAGTCTTTATACTGCTCAACGATATCGACAAATTCATGCAGGTAATTACTTACAGCCCAACGAGTAAGGTCGCCAATTAAATTCTCCCTTTCAGCTAGCGGTATAAACTTGTCAGGATATATCAGCCCCAAATTAGGATGGTTCCAGCGTAACAATAATTCACAACCACAGGGTTTATCCGTTAAAAGACTTATCTTTGGTTGAAAATAAGGTTCAAAACAACCATCATCAATACTTGACCTGAGATCATTCGTTAACATGAGTTTTTCATAATGATCACTATCCATTTCCGGGTAATATGAACTTACCTGCAGGTTGTTATGTTTTGCATTATACATAGCGACATCAGCTCTACGCATTAACAATTCTGGATCTGTACCATCCTGCGGAAAAACAGAAACACCTATACTCACCCCAACCTTTAAAGAGTGATCATTAACTTCAAACAGTGGCTCAACTAACTCAATAATTTTTGATGCTATTTTTTCAGCTAAAATCTGATTTACATTCATTAAAATAAATGAAAATTCATCACCGCCTATTCTTGCAATCGTATCCGAGTCACGCAACCCAAGCAGCATTCGTGCTGACACCACCTTCAAAACCTCATCACCAACACCATGACCTAAGGTGTCATTGATTTCTTTGAACCTGTCAAGATCTAATAACAATATAGAAAATGACTTATTTTCTCTTTCTGAGATAGCAATACTTTGCTCAAGTCTGTCGTTAAATAAATATCGGTTCGGTAAATTAGTGAGCTCATCATGTGTCGCTTTATATTGCATCCTTTCAGCAAGCCCCACTAGTGAACCGCGCATTTTTTCCAGATCTTCTGTTAAATACTTTATTTCCCTTAAGCGAGTTACATTTGTTAATGGGAGATCAAGATTACCACTAGCAATCTCTTTTGATTGCCCACGCAATAATCGAAGTGGTTTATGAATTATTTTTATAATACTTGATACAAGAATCAATACCGCAATAAAATAAATAAGTAGAATAACAGCGATTGTATATTTAACTATTTCATACTCGCCATTAATTGCAGATTCATCAAAACCCAGTTTAAGATGTGAAATATCATTTTTGTTATCTTTAAAATAAACAGGGAAATCTAAATAATAAGTATTTTCGACACGCTTATTAATTAAACCATCCTCTAAATCTCCTTGCGAATTTATATATGGATCAGAATAAACATAATACTGTTTATCTGTGTCAGTTAACTCTATATATACAAACGCACTGCCCAGGGACGATGAATCTAAAATAGCAACTATATCAGCTAAATCTTTTTCAACATTTTTTGTCGACAGAACATCTGACAACATACCCGCCATCTCAGTATTATGAACTACAAACTGATCAAAGGAATTATTTCTATATGAATCTATCAATGTAAAATATAATAATGGTATGAGTAATATATGAATGACTACAATTGAAATAACCAGATAACCTGACAAACTAAATAACTTATTTTTAAATACATTTTTAATAGATGACATTACCATAACGGCTGCACAATCCTGATTCCCTTTATGTGTTTCGCTTTTTCAATTGACATGAATGTGACATTATTCGGATTTTCAAGAATATATTTTATCAGTTCATCATCATTATCAATGGAAATAATTTTATCGGCACCCTGCCTGAATATACGTTTAATTATTTTTCTATTGTAACTTTTTTCTGTCATTCTCATTATTTTATTCATGAATGACCGATACACCAGTTTGTCACTAACATTCATAACCGGTTGTTTAATTCCGCTTTGCTCGCTCGCGGGCAAACCCAGATATAATTTCCTAACTTCTATAATACTTATCTTATTCAACTGACTATTATGAGCTGTTACTAACACACCAGACACTTCATCAGCATATAAATATTGATTATAAAAAAACATGACAATAAAAAGACAGGTTACCTGTTTTATCTTTTTAATGAAAAATAGTTGGTTAATAAACATCTTGTCTAAAAAACCATATCCAGAGATACGGACAACAACTCAGCATCCCCCATAATTTGTATCGTTTGCCCCTTATCTCTGGTTTTATCGTACTGAACCTTTAGAGCCATATTACTGATAAAGTCCCACCTCACACCAAAGCTATTCGTTGAGTGTTTTTCGTCACCTCCAGCTGCATTTGGTACCTGCTCTAAACTTGAATAAGTTATATGTGGCGTAAACTCATTTATCTGATAAGCGAAAGAAAGCATAAGCGTATCAACTTGTATATCACTCGCCGATCTTTCATATCTGTTAATTTCAGATAATACATTTAAACTATCAAAATATAGATTGGTTGATAACCCAACAAACTGCTGCTTAACATCTTCTTCTACTATTACATTATCAATGCTTCTATCCAGCTGCCCCTGCATCACTGTAAACCTGAAATCTAACCAGTCTCTGGATAATTCAAGAACAATACCGAACATATTTTTCCAGGTTTCATCAACGACACTTCCGGAAAGCGAACTTAGTAAATCGTTTTCTTCTGAATCTTCTCGCCCGGTGTAAACATTAATCAGCGCGTCCCATTCACCTATATTTGGTTCATATACCAGACTGATACCGTTATAGTTTGTAATCTGCCATGTGTAATTATCTGCCGGAGGACGAACCCAGTTATAGGTATACGCAATATCAAAATGATCAGAATAATAATAGAGAGGCAAGCGTTTACGACCTGCCTGCAGAGTGATTTCAGGATTTAAAATATAACTAACATACGCCCAGTCTAGCTCAACTTCATAACTATTAGCCCCATGGCTGACTGCCTGAATTATAAAAGATGTTTGCGGGTTTACATTGGCTGCAAGCTGAATACCAAGACTACTATCGGGGGAATATGACAGGTCTTCATCATAGACACCTGTTTTAGGGTAATCAGCAAGAAAACGATCACCAGATGCGGCAGTACCTGCTGCAATAGATGCGAAACCACTGACTTCTATCTCATTTGCCATAACATAATTAAAATTAGATAAAATTATGTACAGTAGTATTGTTACTAAACGTTTTATTATTCTCACAGCAAGCCTAATACTCAAGTCCATGCACTACTAAGCGCTATTGATTACAGCAAAACCCGTATTTTTGAGCATAAATACATTCATGATGATGTTCACAGAAAAATCGAGACATTCGCGATAAAATCAAAAATATAAAGATATCTAACAATTATAGGTGGTAAAAATGATTAATACCTCAAAAATGGGGCTTATTTCAATAGCTTCAATTTATTTAGCCTTAACTGGCTGCAGTAGTGACTCTACGGGTAGTGGTTCTTTAAATCTTGATATAACAGATGCACCGATAGATAGCGCTGCTCAGGTAGTTGTTTCATTTAGCGGTGTAACCATTAAACCTGAGAATGACTTTGCTTATGATATAGATTTTGTTGATGCAGATGGTAACCCAGATATAAAAACCATTGATTTACTTAATCTACAGGGGTCTGCCAGTGAGCCTTTACTTATTAATCAGACTTTAAATGCCGGACATTATAACTGGATGCGTTTAAAGGTTATTAGCGACAAAACCACTACTCAATCATACATTAAACTGGATGACGGCTCTGAACACCCTTTATATGTACCAAGCGGTAACGAAACAGGCTTAAAACTTAATCAGGGTTTTGATATATCAGATGGCGGTGCCATTAGCTTTACTATTGATTTTGATCTTCGTAAATCTGTCATTGCACCTTCAAATAATACTGATGCCTATAAACTTAAACCAACACTTAGAATTATTGATAATGAGAACATGGGACATATCAAGGGTAATGTAGGCGCCGTATCACTAAATGATGTAAGTTGCCCTGCACAACAGTCAAACTCAGTTTATGTTTTCACGGGTGAAAATATTACTCCTGATGATATAGACGGACTGGATGCAGAGCCGGTATCAACTGCTTTATTATCAGATACCTTTAATTACTCAGTTGGTTTCCTGGATGCGGGTGTATATACAATAGCTTTCACCTGTCAGGCCAATGATGATGATATTGAAGCAGATGATGTGATTAATTTTATTGGTACCAGCAATGTAACGGTTACAGCCGGGTCGACTACTACGTTTGATTTTGATTAATTACTTAAATATTTGACACAGAGGTACGGAGTACATAATTTTATTTAGATATTAACTCGTTCCCACGCTCCTGCGTGGGAACGCATACGGATAGCCCTTTTCTACCTATCTTAAATTCGCCCACACGAATAGAGACACAGAACTTTTCTTTTGAAAGCTTTCTTTATAGGTCTTCGATATTCACTGCTCGTTTTGAGATAAACGAAATATTGTAAGTTTTTTATGCATTCCCACGCAGGAGCATGGGAACGAGATATGTAACGGTTACAGCCGGGTCGACTACTACGTTTGATTTTGATTAATTACTTAAATATTTGACGCAGAAGTACGGAGTACATAATTTTATTTAGATATTAACTCGTTCCCACGCTCCCGCGTGGGAACGCATACGGATAGCCGTTTTCTACCTATCTTAAATTCGCACACACGGATAGGGATACAGAACCTTTATTTTGAAAAGTTTTCTTTTTAGATCTTCAGTATTTATTGCTCGTTTTGAGATAAACGAAATATTGTAAGTTTTTTATGCATTCCCACGCAGGAGCATGGGAACGAGATAATTTAGAAGAGAATAATAGTCACACCCTTACCGTCTGATTTCGTCCCTGTCTTTTTGCTAGATATAATGCCGCATCTATTTTTTTAACACCATCAATATAACTAAGATCTATATCACCTAATACTTCACCGGCGCCAATTGATACTGTTAAAAATTCAGATACTTTTGAATCGTTATTTGTTATTTTTAACCTTTCTATACCTCTACGACACTTTTCTGCCACTTCCATAACATTAGTTGTTTCGCTCATAATAATAGCAAATTCTTCACCGCCATAACGACAGACTGTATCTGTTTGACGGCTCACCATATTTCTTAGTAGTTGAGCCACCTTCTTTAAACAACGATCCCCTTCCGTATGACCATAATAATCATTAAAACTTTTAAAATAATCAATATCCAGAATAATCAGGTAAAACTCTTTTCCAGTACGCTGAGAAAGTTTCCACAGCTTTTCAAATTCTTCATCAAATTTTCTCCGATTACCCACTCCCGTTAATGAATCACTATATGACAATTCAGACAGGACATTAGTACGCACACGACTGGAATTTAATTTTCCATACTGGTAAGAGATAATAAACAGAAACAAATTAACAAAAAAAGCAAAGAACAGTAAAAACTTATTTTTCAATGCCATTTCTTCTTCAATTAATAACTTGTCATTATTTAAAGATTCAGATGATGAATAAACAAGAGTAACACCCAGCTCTCGTATTTTACTTGATATAGCATGAAATAATTTTAGCTGTTTAGTAAAGCTATCAGAAAGAAAAGAATTTTGTTTATTTTGATACGAATCATATAAATCAAGAACAGCAGCACCCTTCATATGTAACTTGTTAACTAACAATTTAACTTGTTGTGCTGTATTGCTATCTTCAACACTTAAATCAAATTGATACAATTCATTAATAGACGCATTGAGACTTTCGGTTCTATTATAGAATTTCTCTCTATCCGGCAAACTATTAAGCATTAAAGACATAAATAAATGCCCTTCTGCACGCTTTGCAAAACCACTTATATTATTGGATATATTAACAACTTTAATATGCTGACTAATTCTTTCACTAACTTTTCTCTCTTCATCGTGCTTTGACCAGAGAAAAATCAACATCATTGAAACAACTATAGCTGGAATTATTAAGAACAAATAAATCCGCTTAACTTTATCAATTTTCAAACAACACCCAATAAAAAAACAACCTAATGAACATGCCACTGATGTGACACCTGAAATAAAACAGCTAATAATTCATTTATTTACAGTACTTGTGGGGAAACACTGTTTAGATTGTCATTTATTGTGTTTTAATTGTAGGGATAAAACCAGAAAAAGCATCCCTCAAATGAGGGATAGAAAAAATATAATTACTGTAGATTGAGGATTAAAGCACTAAAAACAATGAATTAACTTAATCAAACGAAACTTTACTAAACCAGCTCCATTGATGCCTTTACGCAACGCAGAGTTTCATAGTCATACTGCCCATCGAGATATTCAAAAACAGGTTTAAGTTTTTTTGCCTCATCGCCCAGCTCTATAATCGCGTCCTGAATAACTGTAATTTCCTGCTCTGGCAGGGATACCACTTCATTTAGTGGAACATCACCCTGCTGAATTAATTTCGCCAGATGATTTACAACCGTAGACTGGGTTAATTGACGTTGACTGGCTATGGCATTTATATCCATTCCACTTTTAAACAAAACAAAGGTCTCATCTAGCGTATCTGTTTTAGCTGAAGCATCATTATTTTCAAAATCACGTAATACAAGCAAAAATTCATCAGCATAGTTTTCTAACTTGCTTGCCCCCACGCCACTGATCTTTGCAAACTGATCATGGTTTTGAGGCATACGATCCATCATGTCCATTAATGTAGCATCATGAAAAATCACAAATGGCGGAACGCCTAACTCTTCTGACAGGCGTTTTCTAGTTGCACGTAACTGTTCCCATAAAGCATTATTAGACACCTGTTTATTTTTAGCTTTACTCTTTTTAGTTTTGCTTTGTAATGTCTGTTTGCGAAGATGCAGACTTTCCTGTCCTTTTAAAACCGCACGACAATTTTCAGTTAACAATAAACTTCCATGACCCTGTATATCTACATTGAGTAAATTTCTGGCAATTAACTGACGAAACAGATTACGCCATTGTTTAGCATTTAACTCTTCACCAATACCAAATACACTTAACTGATTATGAGCATTTGAGATAATACGCTCATTCTCTTTACCTAATAAAACATCTGTTAAATAAGTAACACCAAATCGCTGACCAGTTCGATGTACACAGGATAGTGCTTTTTGTGCCGCAACGGTTGCATCCCAGGTTTCTACTGGTGTTAAACATGTATCACAGTTTCCGCAAGGCTCTTCTAAATGGTCACCGAAATATTTTAATAAAGACTGTCTTCTGCATGTATTTATCTCGGCAAAGCCCAGCATTGAATCGAGCTTATGCCGCTCTACTCTTTTATGCGCGTCATCTGCATCGGATGTTTCCATCATTTGTTTGAGCATAATGACATCTTGCAAGCCATACATCATCCAGGCATCAGATGGCAGTCCATCACGGCCTGCACGGCCTGTTTCCTGATAATATGCTTCTACACTTTTAGGCAGGTTTAAATGTGCGACGAACCTTACATCGGGTTTATCTATACCCATGCCAAATGCAATAGTCGCGACAATAATAACGCCTTCTTCACTTAAAAATCGCTGCTGATTCTTTTGCCTGACCTGTTGTGATAAACCGGCATGATATGGCAGTGCATCAAGACCTTTATCGCTTAAAAACTCTGCGGTTTGCTCTACTTTTTTACGTGACAAACAATAAACAATACCCGCTTCGCTTTCATGTTCATTTTGAATAAAACGATATAATGAATCCCGTGCTGAGGCCCCTGTATTTTCGGCTACTCGGTAACAGATATTGGGTCGATCAAAGCCGGAGATAAAACACTCAGCTTCCTGTAATGCCAGGCGATTAATAATTTCCTGTTGTGTTGCATCATCGGCGGTTGCCGTTAAGGCAATACGCGGTATCGTCGGGAATCGTTCATGTAAAACAGATAACTTAATGTATTCGGGTCGAAAATCATGACCCCACTGTGATACACAGTGCGCTTCATCAACGGCAAATAATGCAATGGGTGCTCGATCTAATAGATTAAGAAATCGTTCAGTCATAAGTCGTTCAGGGGCAACATATAACATATCAATTTCACCGTTTAATAAACGGGTTTCAACTTCATTAGATTCAAATTGATCAAGGGATGAATTAAGAAAAGCAGATTTCACGCCTAACTGTTGTAATGCATCTACCTGATCCTGCATTAACGCGATTAAAGGCGAAACAATTATGCCTACGCCCTTTCTTGCCATAGCAGGAATTTGATAACAGAGCGATTTACCACCACCTGTAGGCATCAATACAACAGCATCTTTACCGGCTATTATTTGCTCAATGATATTTTTCTGATGAAAACGAAATTCATCGTAACCAAAGGTAGACTGCAGGATTTGTAAAGCGCGCTCGGACATGTAGAAGGTTATCTGGTTTTGTGTAGACGGAACTTTACTTGCTAGGCCACAATAAGGCCAGCGCAACAATGGCTACAATGACAATTAATATGATTAGTTCGATTAACATATTGATACTTTAAAAACTCGAAGAATCGGACTGTACCCTGTTCAGACACATATCCATCGGGGACTGAGCATCTTTCCCGCTCTGTCCCCTGTTTTGATGCCATCAAGAGATTTACGAAGTCGGTTCACTACTCTGCCAGGCCTTAGTGGTATGGGTTAAGGGGACAGAGCGCCAAAAAACGGCGGTCTTTCCCCGATGGAGATGTGCCTTATCGGCAGATCACTCCTTACTGTAATAAACCCCGGGTATCCAGCTCTTCTTAACTTCACGGGTTTTTTCATGGTCCACTTCATCTTCATTAATGAATGTGAAGTTATTCCAGCCAATACGCACAACGTCTTTGTGCCTGAGTAATTGCTGCTGGTCTATTTTCTGCTCATTGATAAAGCTACCATTTGTACTATCGAGATCCTGCAAGACAAACTTAAGTACACCCTGCTCATCTTTTAAGACATTGATCTGAGCATGTTCAGTGCTCACAGCCAAATCATCAATTAACACCTGGTTCACACCAGTGCGACCGAATTTCAAACCGATTTCTGTAATCTCAAAACGATTGGCAACGACACCATCTACCAACTGAATAATTGAAGCCATTTATTGTCTCTTAATAAGCATTTGAATTGGGAGACAAAATCCTAAACTTTTATGCGCTTTCATACAAGTGTGTGATTCTATTCTATTACAGATTATGTATAATACGCATCGCGTGAAAATGTATATATAAATATAATTATATACTTATCTGGATACTTTCTAACATTGTGAATTATCAATGTGGAATTTGATATATATCAGTAAGCTATTCCCAACTTCTAATATAATTCAGCACGTTTATGATGAAACTTTAATTAAATTGATATTGTTCAAGGTCTTCAGACCAGTGGTCTGTTAAATAGTTCAATATTAATTAATCAGTTAACAAACATAGCACACCTGATATCAGGTTATGTAACTCATTGAAATATATGACTTATATTAAAAAGAACCAATATTGACATTAATTTTAACTGGCTTGCTAAATAAGTAAAAATGGGCATTTAAAGCCTCAATAGACAGTAAAACTTCATTTCAGCGTAGGTTCTGATGATAGCAGTATTTTTTTGGTCTATATTAAAGCAGTTTATGCTTAACTTATTTGACCGTTACATTAGGGGTGCTGTTCGCAGCATTTAACTCACAGAGGAGACGTTCTCGTGCAAGCTTCGCTTGATCAGAAGTACAACTTTGAAATCATTAAATGGTTTACCGTTTCTGCGGTTATCTATTTAGTGGTTGGCACCTTAGTTGGTGTTTTAATCGCCTCACAACTGGCCTGGCCAGTTCTGAACTTTGACATTGCTGAATTAACATTCGGCCGTTTACGACCACTACATACCAATGCGGTTATCTTTGCATTTGGTGGTATGTCACTCATGGCTACATCCTACTACTCGGTACAACGTACCTGTGGTGTGCGTATCTGGAGCGACAAATTAGCCTGGTTCGTATTCTGGGGCTGGACAGCTATTATTGTTTCTGCTGTTATTACTTTACCACTTGGTATCACACAGTCTAAAGAATATGCTGAGCTAGAATGGCCTATCGATCTGGCTATTGCGGTTGTTTGGGTAGCTTATACCCTGAACTTCGTAATGACGCTGGCAAATCGCAAAACTAAACATATTTATGTATCCAACTGGTTCTTCCTGTCAATGATGGTAATGATTACCTTATTACACGTTGTTAACAGTCTGGCTGTACCCGTTGATATGTTCAATTCATACTCTATTTTCTCAGGTGTGCAAGACGCGATGATTCAATGGTGGTGGGGCCACAACGCAGTAGGTTTCTACCTGACAGCGGGTTTCCTTGGCATTATGTACTACTTCGTTCCTAAGCAAGCAGGTCGCCCTGTTTTCTCATATCGTTTATCAGTAATCCACTTCTGGGCACTGACTTTCGGTTATGTATGGTTAGGTGCTCACCATTTGCAATACACAGCTCTTCCAGACTGGACGGGTTCTGTAGGCGCGGCAATCTCACTAGCGATGATCATTCCTTCATGGGGTGGTGCTATCAACGGTATGATGACGCTGTCAGGTGCATGGGACAAACTACGTACTGACTATATTTTACGTTTCTTAATTGTTTCACTTGCGTTCTACGCGATGTCTACATTTGAAGGCCCGGTTATGTCTGCTAAGACAGTTAACGCGCTTTCACATTACACTGACTGGACAATTGGCCACGTACACTCTGGCGCTTTAGGCTGGGTTGCTATGGTTGCTGCTGGTGCAATTTACCACCTGGTTATGAAACTCTGGAATACCAAAATGTACTCTGATAGCCTGATAAACGCTCACTTCTGGTTAGCAACTATCGGTACAGTTATATACATCATTGCGATGTGGGTATCAGGAATCATGCAGGGATTGATGTGGCGAGATTACGATCAGTTCGGTACATTAACTTATACGTTTGCTGAGTCGGTTGCTGCAATGCACCCTTACTATGCAATGCGCGCAGTGGGTGGATTAATCTACTGGACTGGCGGTGCGTTAATGCTTTACAACGTAATTATGACTATTCGTATGGCAACTTCTGAGAAATCAGCTAGTTCTGCTGCGACAGCCACAGCTTAAGGGGGCTTAAAAAATGTCTGATAATAATCAAACTGGTCCTATTCAGTATAAATTTGAAACCAATGTAGTTGCTATGGTTCTGTTCACACTTGGTCTGGTATCGATTGGCGGCCTGGTTGAAATCGTTCCTTTGTTCTACCTCGATGAGACGATGGAGCATAACCAACACAAAGAAATTCTTTGGGATCGTCAGGAAGGCCAGACTTTAAATGACTGGCAAGCCGGTGATGGTGTGCGTCCTTACACGCCACTTGAACTAATGGGTCGTAAAGTCTATCTGCGTGAAGGTTGTTACCTTTGTCACTCACAGATGATACGTCCATTCCGTGATGAGAAAGAACGTTATGGTCACTACTCTCTTGCTTCAGAATCTATCTACGATCACCCGTTCCAATGGGGTTCAAAACGTACAGGTCCTGATCTGGCACGTGTTGGTGGTAAATACTCTGATGACTGGCACAAACTTCATCTTGAAGCACCACGTAGCGTAGTTCCTGAATCTGTTATGCCTAACTATCCATGGTTAGCTAAAAAACTAATCGATGCTGAAAACACCGTGAAGCATATGGAAGTTATGCGCAATATGGTCATTAACCCTGCACCTTATACTGATGCTGATATAGCGTCAGTTGCTGCAGAAGTTGAAGGCAAAACAGAGTTAGATGCGATGGTCGACTATCTCCAGGTGTTAGGCACCATGGTTAAGTTTGACGAGAACAAAGACTACCGTTAAGGGGAATAGACGATGGACATACTCCAAACAGACTGGGCAGCAATGACACTTAATGACTGGGCTGGTCTCATCATTACCGTTGGTGTGTTCTTTTTAATGATTTGGGCGTATGTCTCTACGTTTAATCCAAAGAACAAAGAGAAGTTAGAATCACGAAGTACCATTATTTTTGATGAAGATAATGATATGGATGATTTGAGCTCAAACAAAGGGGACTCAAAGAAATGAGTGACGAAGAAAATAAATATCCTGGTGAAAATAACACCGGGCACTTCTGGGACGATGATCTACGTGAGTTAGATAATGAGCCACCAACCTGGTGGACCATTGGTTTTCACGCGAGCTGGATTTTCGTAATTATTTACACATTGCTCTACCCTTCATGGCCAATGATAGATACACATTTCAAAGGTTTGCTGGGCTGGACTTCAATTGCTGAATATAAAGAAGATTTAAAATCAATTGAAAGTGTACGTGCACCATTTGAAAATAAACTTAAAGACTTATCAGCAGCTGAAATTTTAGCCGATGATAACTTGTCAAAGTATGTAACTGCATCCGGCAAGGTTCTATTCGGTGATAACTGTGCAGCCTGTCATGGTGCTGGTGGTCAGGGTAACGTTGGTTTCCCTGTGCTTGCAGATGATGACTGGTTATTTGGCGGTACGATCACTGATATAGAAACAAGTATTACCGGTGGACGTCAGGCCATAATGCCTGGTCACGCAGCAATGCTTGATGAAGCAAAAATTGATTCTCTTGCTGCATCAATCAATGATGGCAAAGTAGCTGAAAATGCAGCTTACACTGAAGCGGGCTGTATTGGATGTCACGGTGCAGACGGTAAGGGGCTTTCATTTATGGGCTCTGCTAATCTGACTGATGGTATCTATCGTTTTGCTGCGTCAGATCAACTTTCTAGCATTAAACACACTATAAAATACGGTGTAAATGATGCAGCTAATCCTGAATCTCGTAATGCGGTAATGCCTGCATTTGGTGGCGGTAAATTATCTGACACCGAGATTAAAAAGTTAGCAGTTTATGTGCATAAACTAGGCGGTGGTCAATAAGCGATTAAGCGAATAACTACTGCCCATTGTTTTACTAATTTATATTATGTATAAATACCTTAGGAGGTAAAAATGGACGCCGTAGTTATTGGTTCAATTGCAGCAATAGTAGGTAGCTTTGTTGTACTGGTCGGATTTCTCTGGTACTGGATTAGAAAAATAATTCACCATCCGGTAAGTCATGATTAAACAACTAAAAAGAAAGGGGCCTTGGCCCCTTTCTTCATTTTATAGATTCACTTATACCTATTTTTTGTAAGGGTATATTAAAGAACACTAATAAAGTCATTTTTTAAAATGGATTTATTAACCTTTTTCGATTGTAAGTTGTGTGGAGAATTTTGTGAGTGTTAATGTCACGAAAGAAAACGAAAGTGATGAAAAAACCGTTGCTGAGTTATACGAAGAAGCAGATCACTGGCACGTAAATACCGGTGATGAAATTATTCATGCTAAACGTATGGGCGGTAAATTCCGTGATCTAAAATGGAAAGCCATGTCGGTTTGGTTGATCTTCTTTTTAGGACCCTACCTACGCTGGGATGGAAACCAGGCCGTTTTATTCGATATACCCAATCGTAAATTTCAAATATTTGATATTACCATCCTGCCTCAGGATGTATGGCTTCTGGCACTAATACTATTATTCTTTGCAATTATGCTAGCGGCTGTCACCTCGGTTGCCGGACGTGTATTTTGTGGATACTTTTGTTTTCAAACTATCTGGACTGATATATTTACCAAAATAGAAGAAATTCTTGAGGGGCCTCCGGCTAAACGCCGTAAATTAGATAAATCTCCCTGGAACGCTCGAAAAATTCGTCTTAAAATTATTAAACATAGCTTATGGCTTGCGATTGGCTTTATCACAGGTTTCTCCTTTGCTGCCTGGTTTACCGACTCAATCCAGTTATGGAAAGATGTAGTCACACTGCAAGCCTCGACCTTTGTTTATGTCATGTTATTTGTATTTACAATCGGCACCTACATCCTTGCTGGTTTTATGCGTGAACAGACCTGTTTCTGGTTATGCCCTTATGCACGTATTCAGGGCGTAATGTATGATACTCAAACGACTCTGCCTACTTATGACATCGCACGTGGTGAACCCAGAGGTAAATTAACCAAGGGCAATGTGGTTGAAGGTAATGGCGATTGTATTTCATGCAACCAGTGCGTCGCTGTTTGCCCTACCGGTATTGATATACGAGGCGGTCAGCAGGAAGGTTGTATCACCTGCGGTTTATGTATCGATGCCTGTGATTCAGTTATGGATAAAATCGGTAAACCACATGGTCTGATTCGTTACGCTTCGATGAACGAAATGAAGCACCGTGAGGTTAAGCCTTTTCATAAGCGCCCTCGCGTAATGATTTATGCAGGTATTATAGTTTTTGCTATAACAGGGCTTTTATATGGCCTGACGCATCTTGGTACTTATGATTTAAAAGTTATACACGAGCGCCAACCACTTTTTGTTCAAATGAGTAGTGGTGATATTCAGAATAAATATGAATTAAAAATACTTAATAAAACTGATAAGGTTATGAATATTAGTATTTCCGTTACAGGTAGCGAAGGTATAACCACGAAAGGTATCCGTGAAAAAATGACATTGCAACCCAGTAAACTAACCTCTTTTACCGTGTTTTTATCGATTCCTAAAAAGAATCTTAAAAAAGCGAGAACCCCGATTTACTTTACAATAGAATCATATCAGGAATTCGGTGATTCAATAGAATATCAAAGTATGTTCTACGGGCCTAAATATTTAAACTAATAACGAAACGCATAATATATGCACTTAAAATTATTTACTTACCTATAAGGTAATTTTGTATAAGGTAATATTAATGAGTGAAATAACCATGAATAAAGATTCATATTCGCAGGATAACCCTAAAGCTCTTAAAAACCCCTGGGTTTTAGGCTGGCTTGCACTGGTAATTATAGTATTAGCAGTCAACATCGGTTTCATCAGCCTGGCTTTTATCACTAACCCGGGACTTGTTGATAAAAATTATTATGAAAATGCTGAAGACTATGAACAAAATCTTGTCAAATATCGCACAGCAAGAGCCTCTCTTGGCTGGAATTATCAAGCTGACTTCCCGGGTAATCCAATAATCAACCAGAAATCTCTGTACCGCTTAACTGTGGTTGATAAAGCAGGTTTACCATTAACTGATGCTAAAATAAATATTATGGCTTATCGCCCTTCAGATGCATCAGCTGATTTCGAAGTGTCATTGTCAGAAGTTGATGCAGGTATCTACGAGGGTGAAATCACATACCCACTAAAAGGCATCTGGGAAATCACTACAAATATTGAACGTGAAGCTGATCTGTATAACTTTACGAGACGAGCGAGTATTGTGACTGAATAGGATTTGAGCTTATCAAATTCTATTCAGTTAAATTTATGAACAATTACGGATATATTGTCATCTCGGCATGCTTTTGAGCCGGGATCCAGTGACTTAATTAAAGTTAATCAAAGTCTCTGGGTTCCAGCCACAAGCATGCTGGAACGACGAAGTAAACTAACCTTATCCCTAAAATCAGAAAACCAGACACACTTCTCGAGCCAGTACTTTTAAACCATGCCTGATACCCCTTCACAAAATACTTCATGCTTTCACTGCGGTCTTCCCGTAGACGATAACAACCGTGTAGAAAAAATAATTCAGGAAACGCCTCGACAGTTTTGTTGCCATGGCTGCAGCTCTGTGTGTGAAATGATTTACGACTCTGGACTGGAAGGCTTTTACCAACGTACCCCGGATGGGCAACTGCTTGCACCACCACCCGAACCTCCACAGGAAACTCAACTGTATGACATAGATGAGGTACAAAGTGAATTTGTTCATAACATGGGTGATTTACGTGACATACACTTAATGGTTGAAGGTATTCACTGCTCTGCCTGTGTCTGGTTAATAGAACGCAGTTTAAATAAACTACCCGGATTAATTGATGTAAAAGTGAACCTCGCCAATAAACGTTTAGTTGTGCGCTGGAATAATACACAAATTAAAATTTCAGATATTATCAAACATCTTTCAAGCATTGGTTATACCGCGACCCCGTTTGACCCGGAATCAGCTGAAGGTGTTATAAAGAAACAAAATCGTGCTCTATTATTACGCATGGCCTTTGCTGCCTTCAGCATGATGAACCTATTATGGATATCCATCGCTTTATACAGTGGAGCAGATGAAGGTGAGTTTAAGTCTTTATTTCACTGGGTCGGCTTCATGCTTGCCACACCAACATTACTTTATTCTGGCTGGCCATTTTTAAAAGGTGCCTGGACAAGTATAAAAAACTTAAACCTGACGATGGATGTACCTATAGCGATTGGGGCGTCAGCAACATACAGTTATTCAGTTTTTATAACCATCACACACTCTTTGGGCCAGAGCAGTGTTGGTGAAGTTTATTTCGATACCGTTGTTAACTTTATATTTGTAATATTAGTTGGTCGTTTTCTTGAAGCAAAATCTAAACGTCATGCGGTTGCAGCAACACAACGTTTAATGGATCTACAACCCCGCGTTGCAAACGTAATACGCGATAATGAAACTCAAATTGTACCGATTCGTGCCATTCAAAAAGATGAAACTATTTTAATTAAACCCGGTGAAAAAGTTCCAGTTGATGGCATAGTTATATCAGGGACCTCATCCATAGATGAAGCATTATTAAGCGGTGAAGCCGCAGCGGTCCATAAACAGGCAGGTGATATTTTATCCGCCGGTACCGTTAATATAGAAAATGCATTAACCGTAAAAGTCACCGCCACACTTAGAAACACTTCACTTGGCAAAATCATCAGCCTTGTAGAAGAAGCCCAGGCAAGTAAAGCACCTATTCAATGTATAGCAGACCAAATTGTGCCCTGGTTTGTTGCTATCACATTATTACTTGCGAGCCTGACCTTTATGTACTGGTTTAGCGATGGCATTGAATACGCCTTACTCGCAGCTACTTCGGTTTTAATTATAACCTGCCCTTGTGCATTTGGCCTGGCCACACCTATGTCGATCGCTGTTGCTTCCGGCCTGGCAGCGCGTAATGGGTTATTAATAAAAAATGGTGCTGTACTTGAATATTTATCAGAAATTAAACATTTTGTATTTGATAAAACCGGCACGCTAACTGAAGGAAAGATGCGAATTAAAGACATTATAACGCTGGATGATATATCTTCTGAAAACACAAAATTAATAATCGATAAAATAGTCCACCTGGAAAGCTTATCTGAACACTCTATTGCCCGTGCTATTCTTCAATATGCTGAAGATAATAATATTAACCCTGATCCACAATGTGTTAACAATTTTCAAAATAAACCGGGCTTTGGAATTAAAGGTGAAATTGATAAGCAGTTAATTATGATTGGTAATATAAAATTACTTGAAAGCCATAATATAAAGATCAATTCTGATTTTATACTTCAATCTGATGAACAGGAAGTTAAAGGTATTAGCTGTATTCACATAGCAGTTGATAATAAACACGTAGGTTTTATAACCGTCGCTGATCAATTAAGACAAGATGCGAAAGAGCTTATTAACAATTTACGTCAGGCCGGAATCGAGCTCACTATATTAAGTGGTGATAAACAGGCAGTTGCAGAATCAATCGCTAATGAGCTAGGTGGTATGAATGTAATGGCTGAAGTTCTGCCTGACGAAAAAGATAAAGTCATACAGGAGCTTCAAAACAGTGGCCAAAAGGTCGCGATGATTGGTGATGGTGTTAATGATGCCCCTGCATTAATACGCGCTGATGTAGGCATTGCGATAGGCTCAGGTACTGATGTATCAATGGAAAGCGCTGATATTGTATTATTGAGTAACGAACTGGATAAAATCCGTCTTGCTTCTGACCTTTCTAAAAGAACCCTGCGTACCATCAGGCAAAACATTAGTATGTCGATTGCATATAATATTATAATGGTACCTTTAGCAATGATGGCTTTTGTAACACCATTATTTGCAGCTATTGCTATGCCTATTAGCTCATTAGCAGTTATTGGCAATGCATCACGTATACGAACGCTTTTTAAAAATACAGATTAATATTGAGTAAATTATGGATGTTATATACGGTTTAATTCCTTTAATGATTGGTCTCGGACTAATAGGTGTTATTGTTTTTATCTGGTCGGTGCGCAGCGGACAATATGATGATATGGAAGGTGATGCAAACCGAATTTTAATGGATGATGATGACCCTTTGTTACCTGATACTCATGCTAAAGAAAGCAAAGATGAAAAAGAAAAAACAAATGATTAATGTTTAAAATAATCGGTCATGCCGATTTAATATCCTAAATTTTTTTCACTTTCAACATGTTCAGCAAAACCCGCTCCGGCTTCAGTGTAAATATTAAATACCGCTGTTGCCCCTGATTTTTTCAGTAGAGTTGTCTCATCCGGATATCGGGCTATTGCTGTCACTCTTCCTGTAAAAGAGATCTTACGTAACTGCCCTAACGCATCGAGGTTAGCCTGTAGATTAGGCAATGCTAGCATAACCAGTTCAATGCGGTGTTTCTGTTCGACTTTTTCCCAGAAATCCGCATCACTCGGATCGCCATACAGAACATTCTGCCCTGACGACTGATGTTTCTTAACCTTCTCTGCATCAAAATCAATACCGACAACCGTTTCACCATGTAATTCACGCATTTTGATATATGCACCATTACCGACTCTGCCCATACCAAAAATAGCGATAGTAGCACCGAGAGTATCCAGTAAAGGGTCATCTGGCAGCCTCTCCTTGCTTTGAAACTTTAATAAAGAGCCTCTGAACTTACTGTAAATTTTGTCGTCGATTACATTTAGAGGTGCAGATATAATAAAAGAGACTGATAATGCAATAGCAATAATCACCAGCCACTCAGCATCTAACCAGCCATTTGTTACACCAATCGCAGCAACGATAAGACCAAACTCACTATAATTAGTCAGGTTAAGCGTTGCCAGTAAAGAGGTTCGTGCGCGCAGTTTAAAACGGGTCATAAAAGCAAAAAACAGAGCCGATTTTATAAACATAAATGGCACGAGTAACAAACCAATAATGAACGCTTCAACCGTTAACAGACCGGACATGCCTATAGAAAGAAAAAAACCAACCAGAAACAGGTCTTTAAAACCAAGCATAGATTTGGCTAACTCATTTGTTTTAGGATGATTGGAAATTAAAACTCCCATAATAAGCGCACCTAAATCATCTTTTACACCACCCAGCTCAAATAACTCTGCTCCACCTAGCGCCAACACCAGGCCATATAAAATAAGTAACTCACCATGACCCGTTTTCTGTAAAAAATGATGGAACAGAGGACGAGCAGGAATAAGTAAAAACAATAACAGAGCCCATGGAGAAGGAATTTTACCCGTGGATGCTGCGAGGAAAATAACCGCAGCCAGATCCTGCATCACCAGAATACCGATAGCGATACGCCCATGTAGTGATTGCATCTCACCTTTTTCTTCCAGTGACTTTACGACAAAAACAGTACTGGAAAAACTCAATGCAAAAGCAAGCATTAATGACAGCCTGAAATCCAGTCCACTAAACAGTGAAACGTTCATTATTGCCAGAATAAAAATTGCAGTACCAAAAACTGCAATAATTGTAGATATATGGAGTACGGTTACTGCCCAGACCTGCCGCCGTATCAATACTTTCGGGTTTAATTTTAAACCAACCGTAAAGAGCAACAGCGTAATACCCAGGTCAGCAAGTTTCTGCAGGGTTTCACCACTTGTAAAGCCCATATAATTAAGCACAAAACCGGTGATAAGAAAACCGACCATCGGTGGCAGGTTAATTACCTTCACCAGATAACCTAGAATAAATGCCAGTGAAATCCAGCTAACATCACCTAACGCAATTGCAACCCATTCAAAATCCATGGATTATATTTCCCCGTTAATTTTTATATTAATTATACTACCATCGATAAAGCACATATTTCAGTTGTGGTTCTTGCTCTAGATTAAGCTGGCAGTAACAATTTGTAGCTATACTCACATTATAGATTACGAGTATAGTGTAGTAACGTTATTTTACCGTTTCTTAACAGGATGTGTTCATGAATGATAAAAATAATAAAGACCTTTCAGGTGAACCCGGACATGAACTAATTGGTGATTCCGATGATAAATATATGGAATTTCTTCATAAAATAATACGTATCGCCGTGAAAGTGCTGGCTGCATTAATGGTTGTTGTTATCGTCTGGGGTTTGGGGGATGTTGTATATGTTTTATATCAGCGCCTGATGGCACCGCCATTCCTGCTTTTAAGCATTGGTGATATTCTAGCCACATTTGGTGCTTTTCTTGCTGTACTTATTGCAATTGAGATTTTCATAAATATTACTCTCTACCTGAAAACCAATGTTATACCGGTAAGATTAGTTGTAGCGACTGCACTAATGGCTATTTCACGTAAGGTAATTATTTTTGATTTTGAAAAAATCACACCGATGTTCGTTTTAGCAACAGGATCTGTTGTATTAGCGCTGGGAATAACATATTGGCTTATTAGTAAAAAGTCACATTATTAAAATATTATTCTATTGATAAATTAATCGTTAAATTTTCAATATTCAGGAAAAATCATGATTGCAGAGTTAAGTGAAACAATAGATATTCTATTCATCATTCAGCTAATCATTTTATTTGTTCTACTTATTTTAGGTGTCATCATCTTACGCCATATATTCAATACAAAAAATAAACATGATCAATCAAACAAGTTCAATCAAGTCCAGGAAAGCTGGCACTCTGAAAGCATAGAAAAAGTTCTATCAATACTTAAAACAAACAAAATTGGTTTATCCGATAAGGAAGTATCTTTAAGGTTAGCAAAGTACGGTAACAACCAGCTAGACGAAACTCAATCACGTGGCCCACTTTTACGGTTTTTATATCAGTTTCACAATGTACTGGTTTATGTATTAATCCTCGCTGGAGCTGTAACCGCATTACTCGGACACTGGGTTGATTCCAGTGTAATTATCGGTGTCATTTTACTTAATGCTGTCATTGGTTTTATACAGGAAGGTAAAGCTGAAGACGCACTAAAAGCAATTCAGGAAATGTTATCTCCAAATGCCATGGTGTTGCGTGAAGGAAAGCAGATATCAATACAGGCAGAAGCCCTGGTACCAGGAGATATAGTATTACTGCAATCAGGTGATAAGGTACCTGCGGACTTACGTTTGTTACAGACAAAAACACTGCAAATACAGGAATCTGTTCTTACCGGTGAATCAATACCCGTAGAAAAAAATACTGCTCCTGTCTCCAGACAATCTGTTATTGGAGACCACCTGTGCATGGCATATTCCGGCACTCTAATAACACATGGTCAGGGTACAGGTATTGTTGTGGCCACCGGTGCTTTTACTGAAATTGGCAAAATTAGTACACTGGTTTCAGAGGTTGATTCAATGATTACACCTCTATTGAAGCAAATGGCACATTTTGCGCGCTGGTTGACCTTTGCAATTTTGGGCATTGCCGTAATTACATTCATATTCGGCACATTTGTTAGAGATTACGCTTTATCTCAAATGTTTCTTGCCGCTGTAAGTTTAGCCGTAGCTGCCATTCCTGAGGGGCTACCTGCAATTATGACAATTACACTGGCTATTGGTGTACAACGAATGGCACGACGCAACGCCATTATACGCCGCTTACCAGCCGTTGAAACATTAGGTGCAGTATCAGTAATTTGCTCGGACAAAACCGGCACGCTTACCCGTAATGAAATGACCGTACGTAGTATTGCCACTGCTGATAAACATTTTGAATTCTCTGGTACGGGTTATGACCCTCATGGTGCTGTTTCACTATTAAACCAACAGACACCTAATGAGAGCTCTCCTCTTTTGCTAGAAATAGGTAGAGCCGCTGTACTTTGTAATGACGCATCATTAGAACAGCGAAATAATGACTGGCTGGTTCATGGTGATCCAATGGAGGGTGCGTTATTAGTATCAGGTTTAAAAATCGGACTTGATATTGAAACCGAAACAAAACAATTCCCTCGAACTGACCTTATTCCTTTTGAGTCAGAGCATCGTTTTATGGCGACACTTCACCATAGTCACTCAGGTGATGCATTTATATTTATTAAAGGTGCGCCAGAACGTATTCTTGAATTATGCTCTCATCAAAAAACAGATAACGATAAACAGTTAATTGATAAACCTTACTGGATGAATCAGATCCACCAATTAGCGCAGCAAGGCCAGAGAGTTTTAGCTATTGCCATCAAGCCGGTTAACCATGAATTAATGGAGTTAACATTTAATGATGTCGATGACGGCATCATTATGTTGGGTCTGTTTGGTTTAATTGACCCTCCTCGAGAGGAATCTATTGCGGCAATAAAAACCTGTAATGATGCTGGCATCAGGGTAAAAATGATTACGGGTGACCATGGTGTTACGGCACTTGCTATCGCCAGACAGTTAAATCTTATAAATACTGATACGGCTATCACAGGAGAAATAATTGATTCAATATCTGAAGATGAATTACGCCAACGCGTGCAGGATGTTGATGTATATGCAAGGGTAAACCCTGAGCATAAGTTACTTCTTGTAAAACTATTGCAGGAGTTAGGCCTAATTGTCGCCATGACCGGGGATGGTGTAAACGATGCTCCGGCATTAAAACGTGCAGATGTAGGTACAGCCATGGGGTTTAAAGGCACTGAAGCGGCGAAGGATGCGGCAGAGATGGTACTGGCTGACGACAATTTTGCATCAATTACACAGGCAGTAAAAGAAGGTCGTACGGTTTACGATAATCTTAAAAAAGCTATCCTTTTTATCCTACCAACGAATGGTGGTGAAGCACTTATTATACTGGCCGCTATTATGTTTGGCTTTCAACAACTGCCACTAACACCTGTGCAAATTCTCTGGGTAAATATGGTAACGGCTATAACACTGGCGCTTTCGCTCTCGTTTGAACCCGCAGAACAAAACGTAATGCACCGTCCCCCACGTAATGCTCATGAACCAATGTTAACGAAATATCTCGTATGGCGAGTTATTTTTGTGTCTATAATTATGATGACTGGAACTTTTGGTCTATATATTACTGAACTAAACCAGGGTTTGGGTATTGATCATGCACGTACCGTCGCAGTGAACACATTAGTTATGTTTGAAATATTCTATCTTTTTAATTCACGTTACCTGAAAACCAGTATATTTAACTGGCATGGCTTTACGGGTAACCCATATGTACTAATAGCAATATCAATACTGATCATTTTACAATTGGCTTTCACTTATCTTAGTTCTTTACAGAGTTTGTTTGGAACTACCGGTATAAACTTTACTACCTGGGTACTAATCATCTGTGTTTCTTCTTCCGTATTATTTTTGGTTGAGCTTGAAAAATATATTGTACGTCACCTGGAAAATAAACACTTCACGATGAATAAAGGTAAATAGTATGCAACAATTTAAAAACATACTCTGTATTATTAATAAAAATATGGATAATTCTCTATTGTTATCACAGGCGACTGAATTAGCCAACAACAACCAGGCAAGTCTTACCGTAATTGAAGTAATCGATCAACTCCCACCAAACATGCTGTTCAAAGACCAGAAAACATCTATCAATGACCTTAAACTAAAACTAATATCCGAGTGTGAACAGAGGCTTGAAAACTTAATTAAACCTATTAGTAAACATATTGAAATACATATCAGGGTACTTTACGGTATAGCTTTTATCGAAATCATTCGTGAAGTACTCCGAAATAATCGAGATCTTATAATTAAAACAGCGGATAATAATGGTCTTATAGATCGATTATTTGGTAGTGAAGATATGCATTTATTACGTAAATGTCCATGCCCTGTATGGTTAGTTAAAGAATCATCATCAGATCATCTTGAAAGAATCCTTGCATCCGTCGACGTTGATGATAATTACCCATTAGAAGAGATTGAAACAAGAAATTCGCTTAATGTTCAAATTATAGAAATAGCAAGCTCATTAGCATTAGACAAACAAGCAGAACTGCATGTTCTTAATGTATGGGGCGCTTTGGCCGAAAACTTTGTTAGAAGTGACCAATTGACACAGCCGGATGAGGATGTTGATCATTACATTGATGTTGTAAGACAAAAACATCAGAATAATCTCAGTTTACTAATGACAAAAATAAAAAAAATATCAGGCAAGAGCATAAAAGCAACAACAGAACTAGTAAAAGGTTACCCTAGAAAAGACGTTCCACTTTATGCAAAAAACATTAAAGCTGATTTACTAATTATGGGCACTGTTTCTCGAACCGGAATTTCAGGATTTTTCATGGGTAATACAGCTGAAACTATACTAAACCAGCTAGACTGTTCTGTTTTAACCATTAAACCACCCGGTTTTATTTCACCAGTAACACTTGATTAATAAAAGGCATTGATAGACCAGATAAATTGCATTTTAAAAAGAGTATAAACTGAATCTGTTAATTATTGAGAATAATCACAATACAGCTTAACTTGATTTCGACCATTGTTTTTAGCCTGATACAATGCAACATCAGCTTTCTCGATTAATGAAGAGCTATCTGTTAACTCATCAGCTTTTTGCGACACAACACCAATACTCAATGTAACTACTTTACTTACCGTTGAATCTTTATGCTTCATACTACAATTCTCTATCTCAGCAATTAATTTTTTTGCCAAACCCAAAGCATTTTCAGCATTAACATCAGGTAGTATTACAACAAATTCTTCACCGCCATATCTTGCGACAAAATCAGCTGTACGACCGAAGTAGTCTTTCATTATGGTTGCAATTTTTATTAAACAGTTATCTCCAGCCAAATGACCATACGTGTCATTATAATTTTTAAAATAGTCTACATCACACATTAATAACGATAAAGAGCCATTAGATCGTTTTCCTCGATCAATTTCTCTATCAATTATTTCATTAAAATACCGCCTATTGAAAGTATTTGTTAAACCATCAATTTTAGTAAGACTCTCCAGGTGTTTATTTGCATTTAACAGATCTGATGTTCGTTCTATAACTTTATCTTCCAGATGTTTAATCTGGTTTGCAACTTCCTTTTCTGCATTAGCTCTGTCTGTAACATCTATACCGGTTCCAATAATAAATGATATATCACCATTTTCATTACAAATTGCTGTATTAGACCAGTCAATTAAACGTTTACCTTTTTCTTTCGTTAACCAGTAATTTGAGTATTTATTTGGAAAATGTCCGGCAGTTAGTTGATGAAATACGTCCTCAACCCCTTTAATTTCATCAAGGGGAACAAACAGGTCCCAGGGTGTTTTATCTACGACTTCTTGAAAACTATAACCAGTCAAAGATTGAGCCGCCTGATTGAAAAAAACGATTTTACCGTGCTCATTTAAAACAAGAATAACTGCGTCGACTATATTTAGAACTTCAATTACAATATTTTCAGCAGACAAAAGATCTTTACTCATGATCTTTCCTTCAGAGGGGTAACGAATTAACACAAAACATATATTTCATTTATAACTATTAACTTTTTATTTGATTATAGCTCAGAGAAAAGGAGTTTTGCGGGATAGCCAGTTATATTGAATATAAAAATTAGCATATAAGCACTACATTATATATATCTATTACTGACAGTCTAAATGTGTATACTGTTTAATCACATATCATTAATGCGTAAGACTTTGATTTAATTATATAAATTATCACCTATATTCAGCATACATGTGACGTACCCAGTCGAGTTCTGTTGTCCATTCATTAAGCGTGTCCTCTAACGCTGCAGGCAATGGAGATGGCCAGGGCAAGCCATATTTATCTGGTTGAACTAATGGCGCTAATAGTGAAGCTGCAGCCAGATCTGCACGACTAAATTCATTACCTGCAAGGTATTTATGTTCTGATAAATGCTTATTTATTTTATCTATTGCCAGTTTGAGTTTAATTTTTGCCTGAGCGGCTGTCTCATCATTAATCCGCATCAGCTTTATCATTTTAATTCGAAGTGTGGGAAAAAAGAATTTCATCAGAATCTTTCCATACCATGGCCCTTTATAAGTAAATATAGGTATTAGTATTTCTGGGTGTTCTAACAAAGTGTGGTAAAAAAATGTACGTAAGTTTACCCCTACTTCTTTATCTACAAATGCTTCCCACTCCAGGGCGTTAATACGCGTTTTTTCATCAGCAGGCGTCAGACTATTATCTGGAAATTTATTATCTAAATAATCAATAATTTTATCCGAGTGCTGAATAATATCATTTTCATATTTCAATACAGGGACTTCAGATCTTTTTGCGATAGACATGATCTGTTTTACATGTGGCCCGGGCAACAGGTTTTTAGTTTTATAAGGAATATTCTTATAATCAAGAGCCCATCGGGCTTTTTCACAATAGTGAGAAATTGGAAACTGGTATAACGTCGTCATTCAAAAAAATCCTTTTAAGTCGTTGTATATATATTATACATAAAGTCACTGAACACCTGTTCAAGACCTCTGCAATATTAATGACTTGTTGTTATGGAAACAATTAAAAATCTTTGTTTTAAATCTAACGATATCTCGTTGAATGTCTACGACTATTCGTTATAAACGATTTATCGTATCAGGCTACTTAGCACAAACACATAAAATATTTTTAATTATCAATAACTTATAGTTTTAAATTTTCTGGCACAGCTTCTGCTCTATTTAAGTTAACGAATTAACTCGTTAATAACTATTTTAACTACACAAGGAAAAACCATGAAGCTTAGAACATTTATTTCAACTCTCATTATCAGCATTGCTTTACTTATACCCTCGTTATCTACCGCAGGTGCACCTAAAAAAGTTGATGGTGTAACAACTATTCATCTAACCGAATATAACGGATATTTCTCCAGTCCTGAAACATTAGTGAAACTAAAACCCGGCAAATACAAATTCATCATTAAAAACAAATCAGGAAAACTGGTGGGCTTTTGGCTGCAAGACGCTAAAAGCCATAAATTTCTAGATAAATTCCCCATTGAAAAAGGTGAAACGCGCGCAACTGATATTGTAAATATTACTGAAAATGGTTTCCGTTATCGCTGCCCTATCAACCCTACTCCCTGGTATGACGTAGGTGTAGATAAAAGCTAACACTTAAGAAACAGGGTCGATGACAGTTTAAATGTAATCGACCCTTCCATTTAGATATTTAAGATTCAGGTAAAAAGATGAAAGAGCTAATTAAGAAATATCCGTCATTTCAGTTATTTAATAACAACAACCTTATTAGTAAAGTAATATTTGCTTCACTTGGCGGTTTCATTGCGATAGCCGTAATATCATTTATAGCCAGTTATTCTGGATACCCGCTAATCATGGGATCTTTTGGTGCCTCATGTGTATTATTATTCGGTTACCCTGATAGCCCCTTCTCACAACCTAAAAATGTGATTGCCGGACACCTGTTTTCAACATTTATTGGGCTGGCATTTTTACATTTCGTTGGCCCACACTGGTGGAGTATGGCACTCGCTCTATCTGTAGCGCTCGGTGTAATGATCGCGACTGATACAGTTCACCCACCAGCCGGATCAAATCCAATTATTGTTTTTTTAGCTAATGCTGACTGGTCATTTATATTCTTACCTAGCACATTAGGTTCAATATCACTGGTTATTATCGCATTTATTTTTATCAATTTTTCATCAAAGAAACTATATCCAAAATCATGGGGATAAATTCATTACAACATCAGGATTAATTATGAAAACAGAAGAAGCCATTATTACAAGACGATCTATTAAACATTTCGATCCTGAACATAAACTCAGCGAAGTTGAAATTAATAAACTACTTTCTCTAGCTATTTTATCACCCACCGCTTTTAATCAGCAAAACTGGCGTTTTGTCATTGTAGATGACCCGGAAGTTAGAAAAGAAATTAGATCGCAGTCATGGGATCAGTCACAGGTAACGGATGCATCATTATTTATTGTACTTTGCGCTGATTTAAAAGCATGGGAAAAAGAACCTCTCAGATACTGGAAAAATGCACCTAAAGAAGTCATTGAGTTTATGTTACCAGCAATAGATGGCTATTATCGCAACAAACATCAGGTACAACGTGATGAAGCTATGCGTTCATGTGGAATTGTTGCACAATCATTAATGCTCACAGCTAGATCAATGGATTATGATTCATGCCCTATGGATGGTTTTGATTTTGATGAAGTGGCAAAAATCATTAATCTTCCTGAAGATCATGTAATCACTATGTTTATAGCAATTGGTAAGGCCATTAAACCTGTATGGCCACGACCTGGTCAATTGAGTATGCAAGAGGTGATTATAAAAAACAGGTTTTAAACATAAACTAAAACTAAAACTAAAACTATCATTCATGCATAACATTGATTTAATACTCGGTATGATTGATTTAGACGTAAATTAAGATGTATCAGCATTAATTGACAGAAATATATACACTTACAAATTTAACCTTTTAAAACTATATATCTCTCTTATCAATACCCAGTGATTTCATTCGAGAAGCCAAAGTGGTCGGTTTAATACCCAGCATTTCAGCCGCGCCCTCTGCCCCCGATATTTTACCTTTGGTATAAGTTAACGCTGACATGATATTAACCTTGTCTCGAGCCAGTCTTTCTATTTCATTATAGGGAAGTTCGGAATCAGTTGAACTCACAGTACCCTGCACCGCTTCAATATGTTCCTTTTTATCCTTGGGTAAATTAAAGACTAGCCTGTTTCCTTTGCCAACGATTATCGCTCGTTCGATAACATTTTGTAATTCACGAATATTTCCTCCCCAGGCATACGTCTGAAGCTGTTTAACATTCGCATTTGTTAATTTAGGAATTTCTCTATTAATTCTATTACAAATAATCTCTATAAAGTGCTCTGCAAGCAAAGGTATATCATCCAACCTGTCCCTTAAGGGAACCGCTTCTACGGGAAATACATTTAATCTAAAATATAAATCTTCTCTGAAATTTCCTTTTTCGACTTCTTTTCTTAAATCTCGATTTGTCGCAGCAATAATACGTACATCAACCGTACGGGTTGTTTCATCGCCTACCCGTTCAAACTGGCCTTCCTGTAAGACCCGTAATAACTTACTTTGTAGATCAATGGGTATTTCACCTACTTCATCAAGGAATATGGTTCCACCGTCGGCTAATTCAAATCTTCCTGTTCTGTTTTTAATTGCCCCGGTAAAGGATCCACGCACATGGCCAAAAAACTCACTTTCAAATAACTCATGGGGAATAGCCGCACAGTTAACTCTTATTAAGGGGCGATCGCTACGTTCACTTCTATCATGTATGGCACGGGCAATAAGCTCTTTACCCGTACCGGATTCGCCAATAATAAGAACATTTGCCATTGTAGGCGCAACCAGTTCTATTTGATTTAATACCTGTTTAATTGCACAACTCTGCCCGACAATTTCTTTAAAATTATGTTTAGTTCTAATCTCTTCCTGTAAATAAGTATTCTCAGCTTCAAGACGTTGTTTCATTTTTTCAACTTCTTCATAAGCTCGCTGTAATTCCTTTTCAGCCAGTTTTCTTTTACTTATATCATTGAAAACAACAACCGCTCCTAATAGTTTTCCATCCTGCTTTATTGGGGTGCTGGTATATTCAACAGGGAAACTGCTGCCGTCTTTACGCCAGAAAACCTCATCATCAACATGATGAACTGAACCATCTTTAAATGCTGCGTAAATTGGGCATTCTTTATTGGGGTATTCTGTTCCATCAGCATGTGTATGATGTAACAGGCTATGCATGGGTTGTCCTTTTAATTCTTCAACTTCATAACCCAGCATTTTTGCTGCTGCTGGGTTTACAAACGTCGTTTTACCTTCACAACATAACCCATAAACGCCTTCACCTGCTGATTGCAAAATGAGCTGGTTTTCATTATAAATTTTTCTAATTTCTTCCTGTTCTCGTTTACGCTCTGTAATGTCATTAAAAACTACAACCGCACCTAATAATTCACCATCTTTCTTCACTGGTGTGCTTGTATATTCAACAAGGAAATGACTACCATCTTTACGCCAGAATATTTCATCATCAACATAATGCACTGAGCCATCTTTAAACGCTGCGTGAATCGGGCAGTCACAGGCATGAAAAGTCGAACCATCCGGTTTCGTGTGATGCAACATATCATGACTTTTTTTACCGGTTAATTCTTCAATGCTCCAACCCGTCATACTAGCTGCGGCCGGGTTGGCAAATATAGTGACGCCATTACAATCTATACCAAATATACCCTCTCCAGCAGCTTCCAGAATGAGTTCCCCCATTGTATTGGCTGATGTAAAGCTATTACGGCACAGCTTAATTTCATTCGTTTCACTCATGATTCGATATCCATTATGTCGTTACTTCTATTTGCTAGATATAACGTAATAACGTAATCAAATCAACGACTATTCGTCAGTTACGATTTATCGTTACATATCTCTCATATAGATTAAATTATTATTATTAGATAATTCAATAAGTTAAGTGATATTAAATAACTGGCACGTGCTCTGCAATTCATTATTAAACATTTTATCAAATATCTACTTCGTAAATATATCGAATCGAGGGTTTAATAATGAAGACATTTACCGTTATATATTTCAGGCTTTTTGTATTATTGGTACTGGCCGCGATTGCTCAGGATAGAGCTTATGCATATGAAGCGGAACCGGAAGAATACTGGCAAGGCACATTAGGTCCACTGACTATTCGTTCATTATCACCCGCCCAGTCATTGCGTTTTTCACCTATTCCCAGATCGCCCTATGGTATACCTGATGGGCAGACTGAATTGCAGTTTAATATCGCTGCAGTAAGCGTATTTAGTGAACAGAAAGGACTGTTCATGCTCGACTTTCACTTTACCGATACACGTTTTGCTATTAACCAGGGATTTGCAAATAACTGGTCTGCTGAACTCTCATTTAATGAGAGGCGCATTATAAATGCGCATCTGGATCAGTTAACACTGGAGTTCCACGACTTATTTGGTATCGACCAGAATGGGCGATCAGATGTGGAAAGAGATGATACTACAATTCAGATCTCTGAATATGGTATTGATATAGGTAAAGAAAGCCGTGGTAAATATTCTCAAACTATTGCACTTAGTGTCCAAAAAGTAATCGCTGATAAAAGCGTTGGTTGGCCTGCTATCGCAGTTAACTTTAATATGAGTTATGAAAATTTAGAAAACGGTATGATTGAGCATGGTGCATTTGACTATGGCGTACAATTTAGTATAGCGCAGAAGAAAAGCAATGGTTATGCCTACGGAAATATATCGTATACTGAATTTGGTTCAGACGACGCATTAGGCATGCCACTAACTGACCATCAATTTTCTGGCATGATGGGTTACGAGTTTAATGTAAAGACTGACCAGTCATTCATATTACAATATTTATTCAGCGAAGGTGTTGTTATTGATATGGGTGAGCTTTCAGAATATAGTCACGAAATTCACATTGGATATAAATGGAGAACAGATTCTCTACTCTGGGAAGCCGGTTTGGTAGAAAATATTGTTAACTTCGAAAACAGCCCCGATGTTGCTTTTACATTTGGCGTAACATATAAGATATAATTTTTGAGAACACATGAAACTGAATGCAGATCTATCATTAAGAGCAAGCCTTAACATTAATCAGCTTGAATGGGAGAACTCACCATCAGCCGGTGTGCAACGCCTGAGACTGGAAGCAGATGATGACAGCCCACCTGTTGAACGAGTTACAACCATAGTTCATTTTGCGCCCAAAAGTTCATTTAGCGGTCATGTGCACCCGGGGGGTGAAGAGTTTCTGGTATTAGACGGCACTTTCTCTGACCAGCACGCTGATTACCCAAAGGGTTATTATGTTCGCAACCCTAAAGGAACCGGACACGCACCACACAGTGACGAAGGATGTACGATAATTGTTAAACTCTGGCAGATGCACCCTGATGATGATCAGCAACTGGCTATCAATACAAATGATGAGAGCTTATGGACAAGTGATCCAGAAACAGGTGATGTACTTGGTTTATTTAAAGCCGATTATGAAACAGTTGAAATGTTACGCTGGTATAAAAATATGCAATTCAATAACCTTAAGTTTAAAGGTGGCGTTGAATACTTTATTCTCAATGGCAGTTTTAGTGACGACACTGATACCTACACAGAAGGTAGCTGGTTACGTTTACCCGCTGGATCAAAACAAAACATAAATATAAACGAAGACTGTTTATTATTACGTAAAACCAGTCATCTACTGGAGCCAGTTAGCTATGAGTGAGCATCATAGTGTAATAATAGTAGGCGCAGGTCTAAGTGGTTTATATTGTGCCTGGCAATTACAACAACAGCAGCAGGATGTCATTTTACTTGAAGCTCGTGAACGCACTGGTGGTCGAATTTTATCAGCTGATTATAAAAACAGTCATTTCGATATGGGTCCGGCATGGGTTTGGCCACAATTACAACCGCGTTTGAACCAGTTAACAACACAACTTGATCTTGAAATTTTTAAACAATATACCGCCGGTACTAAGTTGTATGAAAAAAACCCGAATGAAATTGAACATTATAATGGTCAATCCTCGCACAGTGAGTCATATCGAATTAAGGGCGGTAGCCATCAACTTATTGAAGCATTGTTAACTAAAATACCTCAATCGAATATTCACCTGAATACAATTGTAAAAGAAATAAACAATGATGATTTAAAAATTCACACTATTCGTGATGGCAAACAGGTCCATTACACCGCTGATAAAATCATACTTGCTTTACCACCCAGGCTAATTTTAAAAAACATAACATTTAATCCGCTTATACCTGAAGAGTTTACCAATACATGGAAAAACACCCCCACCTGGATGTCAGGTCATTGTAAAATTATATTTATATATGACAGACCTTTCTGGCGTGAAAACGAATTATCAGGTGAAGTATTCAGTCATTATGGTCCGTTGTCAGAAATTTATGATGCCAGCCCTGAAAGCGAAGAGTATTTCGCCCTAACCTCTTTTGTTGGATTAAACTCACACCAGCGAAAGCAAATTGATGAAAAACGTTTAATTGATTCAAGCATTGCACAATTACAACGCCTGTTTGGTGATGAGAGTAAAAATGTTAGTGATATCCAGATAAAAGACTGGAGTCTGGATGAGCACACAACAACTGATATAGATTTAAATTCCCCTATGCAACACCCTCAATACCCTGAAGATATACCTAAACACTTCTGGAATAAAAAACTAATACTTGCTGGTACTGAAGTAGCCCGTGAACATGGTGGTTACCTGGAAGGCGCGATTGAAAGTGCTGACGAAGCGATAACAATCTACAAATTAAAATAACACTTCATCAAACCACAACGATAATTTCTAGCCAATTAATTATTCTTACCTGTTTAATAAGTTTCCCTGTAAAACCGATATAAAGATATAAAACATCATAATAATTTCATTTTCATATTAAAAAATATATTATTCGTAAAGTATTAATTCAGTTAAACACACTTTGGCACGGCTTATGCGACAGGAATAATTAAAATACAGGAGAGAATCATGAGCCACACACAGCAACGCTACCTTAGCAATATGAACCGTCTGATAATATTTATACTTTCCCTGTCTGGTCTCTTAATGGATGGTTTTCAAACAGCAGACATTCTCTGCTCTATCGCTGTTATTATCTGGCTCTGGTTACCGTATTGTATTGAAATTGAAGCAAATATTATTAATCGTTTTAAAACCAGTCAGTAATATTATTTTCAATCTTTATAAATCAGTTTTATCAAATCTTGAAAAAATGCTTAATCGAGCAGTTCTATTCTTTTATAAATAATTCATTAGTTAAATTTAAAACTAATACTCTTAAAAAAAGTTAACGAAATTACGTGCATAACTCACGATAAACCGTTAATCACGACTATTCGTAATTACTAAAAACCATCTAACCAAGTTTATACCGTTAAATATCAATGGCTTATATCATAAATAAGGGTTGGCACAAGCAATGCAATAACTCACTCAACGAATAATCGTTAACTAACTAAATCATGAGGATTTACACATGAAAGCTGCAATAATTATTTTATCAGATCCAAAATCAGGTTCAGAAGAAGCATTAGGTCGTTTTTTTAATGCACTGGCAACCGCATACGATCATAAGGAAAATGGCGATGAAGTAACTATATTATTTCAAGGTGCAGGTACCAGATGGGCTGGTGAAATGAACAACGAAGCACACCCTGTGTATGATCTTTATAAAGCAGTTGAAGATAAAGTGGCTGGCGTTTCATGTGGTTGCGCAGATGTGTTTGGCGCTTCTGAAGAAGCTGTGAAAAGTGGCTTTGATTTAATAAAGGATAATGCTGTTCCGGGAACATCAGGTTTACCCAGTCTGAGAAATCTACGTAATGATGGTTTTGAAATTATGATTTTTTAAAAAAATAACATTACTTCCTCATACCTGCGTTGTCAGGAACTCAGTGTCTATATATGTAAAGTCACTAGATTCCTGCCTTCGCAGGAATGACAAAAAAGTCTAATTAAGGATAACAACATGTCACAAACCGGCCCATTCCATGAAGGCGAACTATCTGTTCAAACTAAATTAGGTGTGTCTGATATCGCCCGATCAAATGGCACTGTTATCTCTAACCGTATACCAGGTGCTGCTTTAAATTTCATATCACAACAGTCAATGGTTATACTCGGCAGCACTGACATAAACTCACGAATCTGGACATCAGCTATTTTTGGGGCAACCGGTTTTATAGAAGCACTGGATGCAGAAACGGTTAGAATAAATTTTAGCGATTCGTCAATATCAATAACAGACCCCTTCTGGTCAAATATACAGTCTAATTCACAGCTAGGTATGATCGTCATTGAACTTGGATCACGTCGACGTTTACGCATTAACGGACACATAGAAAAAATATCTGAAAATATTTATCATATTAATATTGATCAGGCTTACCCAAACTGCCCACAATATATCCAACGTCGACATATTCTACGAGCAAAAAAAGATAACCTGGAAAATAATACTCCTGATATCTGTGGATGTAGTTTAAATAAAAACCAGAATAATATTATAAAAAATGCCGATACATTTTTTGTCTCAAGTGCCCACCCTGACAACGGAAACGATGTTTCTCACAGAGGGGGTAAACCCGGATTTGTACAAGTCATCAATAACAACCAGTTACGCATACCTGACTACCCTGGAAACAGCATGTTCAATACATTAGGTAATTTTGAAATAAACTCGAGTGCTGGACTTGTATTTATTGATTTCAAAAACAAAAAAACACTACAATTGACAGGTAAAGCAAAGATTCTCTGGCACATTGAAAACACCGATATTGAAACGGCTGGTACACTTCGCTACTGGCAATTTGATATTGAATCATGGAGAGAAAGTAATATTTCGTTTAATATTGAATGGGAGTACCTTGATGCGTCTCCCCATAACCCTGAAATTTCTAAACAGCCAGTAAACCAAGCGGCAAAACTACAACTTACAGTTGATGAAATTATCCAGCAATCAGATAAGGTGAAATCTTTTATTCTCAAATCAAAAAATTCATTACCTGATTTTGAGGCCGGATCACATTTAGAAATCACACTTGGTAATGATTCTTCACTAATAAAACATTACTCCATACTTTCTAACCCTAACCATCTAGATCATTATGAAATAGCTGTATTAGAACAACCTGAAAGCAACGGAGGTTCTTATGTTATGCACCATCAAGTTAAACCCGGAGATATTTTAAATTGTTCAGCACCCAGAAATGAGTTCCCTGTTTATGAAAAAGCAGATCACAGTATATTGATTGCTGGCGGCATTGGTTTAACACCTGTTTTATCTATGATAGAAGACCTTGAATCAAAGAAACAATCTTATGAAATACATTATACTGCCAGATCAGAATCTGACCTTATCTACGTAGATAGAATAAAAAGTATTGCTGGTAAAAAAGCTACTTTTTACACATCTGCTGATAATAATACCCGTGTTAACCTGGATAAACTACTTAACAAACCAAAGCGCTCAACCCATGTTTACGTTTGCGGACCTGTTCGTTTAATTAATACAGTTAGAGAAATATCTGAAAGCCACAAATGGAACGAGACCAATATTCATTTTGAAAGTTTTGGGCATAGCTCTAATAATAAAAACACTTCAATAGAGGTAACACTAAAACGTAGTAATTTAAAACTAACTGTGCCAGCTGATAAATCAATACTTGATCACCTGCTTGATAACAATATTAATGTAGCCTATCAATGTAAACGTGGTGAATGTGGTTTGTGTGTTACAACGGTACTAGAGGGCACTCCAGAACATAAAGATGTAAACCTTAATAATGAACAACGAGAAAACTCTATGTGCATCTGTGTTTCACGTGTTAAGGAAGGCAAATTAAGCCTCGATTTATAATGCTTAGAAAGGTATATAACAGAGATATTTGTATAACAACATCTCTGTTATATTATTTATCATTCGACAACTCTTTATCTTTAATTTATTTTACTTGTTCATTTTACTTGTTCATTTTACTTGTTCATTTTTCTTCGGCTTTCTTAACGCGAATTTTATTACCTGCTATTTCCTGATCATTTAAACTTTTAATGGCTGCTTTTGCATCACCTGATTTTGGCATTTCAACAAAACCAAAGCCTTTTGAAACACCTGAGTTTTTATCCATAACAACAATACAGGACTGCACATTACCAAAAGGCTCAAACAAATGTTTTAACTCTTCTTCAGTGGTTGTACGAGCAAGATTACGTATTAATAACTTCATTGATAAACCTTATTATTGAGATATTCGTTTATTAGTAAATATCGGTGATCTGATAGTACTTTTTTTCTTCACCTGGACTAACTTCTATTTCGTCACCCAGCTTACTTAGCATTATAGCCTTACCGATCGGTGACGACGGCGTTACCAGATTAATAACATTCTGTTTATATTGAACCTTAAGCCCACCCGCAACCGGACTTATAAAGACTAATTGATGAGCAGATTTTTCATCTTCGATATTTACCAACGAACCGATTGAAACAGGATCTTCGGGTAAGTGCCCGGTAACTTTGAGTTTTTTAAATGTAATTAAATCTGTTTCACATTCCGCTACTCGTTTAGATTGACCATGAGCTAGATATGAAGCTTCAAGACCAAAGGTATCATATTTGTTTTCTGCTTCACTCGCCTTATCTGTAGCGGTTTCAATAGCTCTTTGAGCAGCTGCTACTGCACCTTGATGTAAATTTTCAAGCTCAAGCAATATTGTCTGAAATAACTCGGATTTATTCATTTATCTATATCTTACGAGTTTTCATGGCAAAACAATTTCAAATATACATAAATAAAAATTAACTAACTTTAATTTTCTGAGAGCTGAACTCAACAATCTGGCCTTTCCTTATTTTACAGCGTTTTCTCAATTCAACTTCATCATCTACTTTGACCTGACCTTCTGATATAAGTACTTTTGCCCTGCCCCCACTCTCACATAAGCCTGTGATTTTAAGCAGGTTATTTAACTCAATAAATTCACGGCCTTCGAGCTCAAACATTTCCATTATTTATCCTGCTTATAATAGTCTTTAGGCCGGTATTTTATCTGCATACCCTGTAAAAAATTACGCAGGATCTGGTCTTTACATACACGATGATGTTTATGGCCTTTTTTACGAAATAGCGCACTTAACTCATGTTTACTAATAGCAAACTCAGCCAGTTTCATCATATCCAGTATATCTTCGTCCTTAAGATTTAAAGCTATTTTTAACTTTCTTAGAATAATGTTATTTGTCAGGTGCTTTTCAAGCACGGGTTGCGCACCTTCTTTTTTACCACGATTCTCATCAATTAAATTATTCAGAAAAATGGCCAGTTGTACATCTTTACATTCCTGAAACGCTGGATCATCATCTTTCTTTAACCAGTCACTCATTTGTTCCCGGCTAACCGGCTGGTCTTCAGAACTCAATAAATCCATCATTTTCGAGTCATCGAAGTCAAAGGAATAACGAATTCGGCGTAATATGTCGTTGTTTGTCACATGAATGTCCTAAATTGGGTGAGCTATTGTCACAGAACAGACTAAATTAGTGAAGAATAATCTCTATAAAACGTACTTTGAAGCATCAAAATATACATATAATCTATTGATATAGAATAGCTAAAGCATATATCATTTGCATATATCAGACGTATTATACAGTTCGGACATTACTTAATGAAAAAGATAGATAACGACAAGCTGGATCAGGTTGTCGCAAAAGCACGAAAAGACGCAGAAACAAGGGGGCATGGATACCGTGAACGAGCTCTAAAGCTTTACCCCCATATATGCGGACGTTGCTGTCGTGAATTCAATAGAGCCAACTTGCATGAGTTAACGGTACACCATATAAATCATGACCACGATGACAATCCAGCCGATGGCAGTAACTGGGAGTTATTATGCCTCTACTGCCATGATAATGAACACCAGCGTTATGAAGAGCAATTAGCTGAACATGGTATTGTCATGGGTAAAAACGAACAAATTGAAGCAACCAATAACCCTTTTGCTAATTTGAAAGACTTACTCAAATAGTCGACAATTTGGCCCAGTTTATTCAATAAGCTCAAAATTGAACTTTTCAAACTCATTGCCATTTATAATTATTGATAGCTGGTGGAGCCCTACATGAAACTTTCTTGTAGTGATGAGTTTGAATGGTTGCTTACGGTTTATTACTGATATAGATTTTTCAGGATACTCTTTCTCACTTATCTTATAAACCTTTTTAGATAAGCTACCGTTAGCTTTCTGATAATAGATTGCATACTCTACCCTTAATTTAGTTTTTATCTTCGTTATATTTTGTAACTCAAATTCAAACTCTAAGAAGTTACCTATAGTAACTTCTGGTGTCAGTATTTTTATATTCTCAATTTTTATACCTTTAATAGAACCAAAACCGAATAATTTCATAACCTCTAAATTACCCTGTTTCAATAAAGTTCTACTACCGTGTTTAATTACCCAGTCGGTGTTCTTTGTTTTGCCCTTCCATTTTTTAATTAAATTGATAACAATATCAGGATTATCTTTTGTTATATCATTTAAGTTATTGGCAACACTTTTTCTGACATACTCAGACTCATCATTTTTGAGATTTTCTAAAATAGGTAAAATATTATCGGGATCGTCCTTTAATACTGGTAAAGCCATTGCCCATGGTAAGCGAGGTCGACATCCTTCTGTAGAAAAACGTCTGACATCATGATTTTCATGTTTTGACCAGACCAGCATTTGTTGCATCATTTGTTGTGGATATTTAATAATAAAAGGGCGCACTGCAAATTCACAGCTTGTAAATTTTGTTATTTCGCAAAGCGCATTAACAGACGTATCATAATCTTCGAGACCATACTGTTCTATGTAATCAGGTATAAACATATACTCTAATAATGAAGTGCACTGAATATCTCTTAAGTGTTCAATAAATTGAAGTATTAGTACAACTGCACTTTTATAATTATCTGGCAGGTATTTTCCTAAAACGGTTGAGATATGTCTCATACGTTGCTTTAGTTCTCTATCATCCCATTGCTTATCATAGATATCTTTGAGAAAGGTTTTTTTATTTAGATCGGGAATGACATGTAATAATGCTAGCGTAAAGTCATCAAAAAACTGCTTATTATATATATTTTTAAATGGTTCAGGCATTTGATATATCCGGTAAAAACGTCTAAGTGCTCAATTTTTGTCACAACTTCACTTTTATTTTTATAAGTTTATACCTAACCATCAGGTATTAAAAATATTAAGCTTAACAGGTAAAGACAGAAGAACTATTTATTTTATTTTTTTATGGATTCTCAACGCCATAATAATAATTAAAACCCCTATGAAAACCAGACTTAGTGAACCACTATCACTATTTTTCATATTAGGTAATGTTTGTTCACAGGCGGTTATTACTGAAGCGGCTGCAAACGACTGCATCCATGAATTAATTGCTATTTCAAACTTTTGACTATCATCACCCTTATTACCTTCAAGTTGATGGCAATTGAGACCATTAATACAGGTTATAACGCTTTGTGTATAACTCACACCCGTACCTGTATTATAAGCAGACAGTCTTGAAGGAGCTGTATTCACAGCATTGGTGTCCGCATCACCATACAAATCCAGGACAGGCACATTAACTTCATCAAGCGTAAAGCTTAAATTCAACGGATCTATACTAGTCCCGTACATTCCAATACCAATAAGACCTATAACGGGCAGCTCATTAATTTGACCTCTAGCAACATGCGCCGTTGATAATCTCGAACCTAAACTAAAACCTGCAACAACAACCTTTTTCACCCCCAATGACTCTAAATAATTAATTGCTGAGCGCATACGGGCATAAGTTTCTGGAAATACGTAGTTATCTGCATTTATATCATTTACATAACTATTAAAATCCACTTGCTGGTTGAGTGGTAAAGGGTTTTCTATAGATAGTGTTGTATAACCGGCTCGATTGAGTGAAGCACTTAACTCCGTAACTATCGGGCCTGTCGGAGAGGATCCTCGCCCATGAAACATAACAACGCCAGTATCAGAACAACTTGAATCCATTAACTCACCTGTAAAAACACTATTTCCACCTTCTGAACTTGAATTAAGGTTAACAGGTACTGCAAATGAGTAAGCGCTTATAAATAGCAAAAAAGGCAAGGTAATTACAGGCAAACATTGCCAATAACTGATTTTCATGTGTTTTCCGATGGTTTTGTCACTAATTTAGATGCTATCACTTACATATCTATTCCAATTATTTGCAGTGAGAAATGTACTGAGAACAGGGTTGTACTCGCTTGTCTGAAACTACATGAGTTTATTTCAATGAGTCGCTAACTTACTTAATAATGGATAGCCAGCCATATCGTTTCATCTTCAGGATTGGTACAGGCAACTTTATGCCTGGTATGTGCCGGAATATTTATATAACTACCTGGCTGCATTGATAACTCTTCGTCTTCAAAAGTAATTGTTGCTGTACCCTTGATAACCACAACCCATTCATTATAAGTTTGATCATACCAGCCAGTTTCCGGGGATATGTGCCCTTTTGATATTATCCGTTCAATCTTTATATTTTCATTTTTTAATATTAACTCAAATAATTCATTATCCAGATTGGCTGGTATTGAAGCGTATAAATTACCAAACTCTTTTGAATTTTCACTCACAACCCGGCACCCCAGCGATATTGCCAGAAAGCACTTATGGAATCGTAATCTGTTCCTGTGCGTGTGCTTAAACCTATACTCGTTAAAATTTTAATAGAATGATACTTATTAATCGGTATAGCTAATGTTAATCCAGTTCGTGAGTTATTTTGTAAATCATTACTGATAACGCCATCAACTGTGGTTTCACCACCTGTAAAATAGGTAGCACCATAAGATAACCAGGTTTTATTTTTAAAGGTATATGTTAGATGTCCCTGCATTGAATATACAGGATCCTGATGTCGAATCTGGTTATTATTAAATTCATTATTTTCAGTAAAATAGGTTGCTGCCACCATAACGTCAAGAATCCAGCTATTTATAGCTTTAGATACTCCTAATTCTGGTTTAATCGACCAGCGATTGGTGCCAATATTAATTATTTTATCTCTATCGTACTGGCCTAATGGAGGTGTTACTTTAATAGTAAAACCAGCAATTGTATCCTGCTGATATTTTCTAAATTCGCTCAATTTATATGCTGGTGAGCCATAAAAGTTTAAATTAAAATAGAAAGACGGATCTACAGCGCCTCCAACTTCACGTGTTCGAAATTCTCCAGATAACAGTCCTTCGGCGTATAAATCGGCATAAGGTAATACTATGCCTGCTTTAGCAGACATACCCGCCACTTCCAGTGTTCGTAGATACCCAAACACGGCTACGTTAATTTGTGAATTTGCATCTGTAATAGGTACTGCAGGATCAAACAGCAAACCGCCTTCTGAATATTGATAACCTGTTACAACAAAATTTAGACCTGCAGGTGCATTTGAGTAAGCTTTAGGTTCTAACTCCTGAGCAGATAGATTAGTTATTATTATCAGATAACTGAACAGGATTAATAGCAAATATTGTCTTATTCTATTTGTTCTCATAGCCTCTAAATCAGGTGGTTTATGATGATTCTTTTTTATCTATAATATTTAAAGAATAATACCCGGTTTTACATTCTCAAATATTGATAAACATTTATATTTTTCTGACTTAATTCCTTAAGAAGTCTTTATAACAAGGCTTTAGAGATCAACCTTATATTTTATATTTTCATATTTTTCAGCAAAAAAAAAGGGGCTAAAAAGCCCCTTTTTTCAGTTTTACCAAGAATTACTTCTTCTTAGCAGCGCGTTTTTTACGACGCTTAGCTGGTTTCTTCTTAGCAGTTTTTGCAGCTGGAGCAGCAGATCCGCCACTCATGCCTTTAACTAAAGCATCAGCACGTTTTGCTGTTTCTTTAGCTTCAGCTGTAACAGCTTTAGCTTGAGCTTTAACTTCTGCTAACTGAACTTTTAATGCTACTAATGGATTTGCTTTCTTAGCTACTTTTTTCTTTGCTTTTCTTTTCTTTGCGGCCATGTTTAATACCAGGGTTGTTAATGAAATTGGTTCTCATATTCTTTGATTAAAAAGTATACGATTACGTGTATTGTAGCTAGTTTTTTAAGTTTATCAAATAACATTTAAATTAAGTTAACTTAACTTATAATTCTTTAAATATTTCTTCTTCAGAATACGCCAGAAGTAAGGCATTTTTTTCAACTTTTTTTAAGCCTTTTACAACTAATGCATAAGAATGATCTATCATTTTTTTCATTTCATTTAACGGGATACTGCCATCTAAAATTACGCTATTCCAGTGTAATTTATTCATATGATAACCGGGGATTACAGCTTCATACACATCACGTAAAGCAGCTGCCCTGTATGGGTCACATTTTAAATTCATATACACTTCATTACCCCTGTTAATTAATATTGCAAACATCTTACTTTTGACCTTAAACACTGCTGCATCAGCCCCAAAGGGAAAGTCTTTTCTGGATTCTGGCTTTTTAAGAAGATATTTTTCAGCTGATTTATAATTCATGAAGTCACTCTAAGCGGCCTGTTTTTTTACATTTAAAAGCTATTTTTAATGCCATATTTTACATTATTAATGCTTAATCAAAGAACTCCGCGTCATTCCTTACTTCATGTGATAGTTTTTGTAATTTATCAGCCATTTTTTCTAATCGTTCGACTAAAGCAGTATCTATTCCTGCTTCCACTAACAGGCTTAACTCATCATAATGCTCATCAGATAATTTATCACCCGCCTGATTAACCAGTTCACGAAAACGATCTGTAATTTTCTGTGCATGTTCTGTTTTATGCATGATTATTTACTCTTTTTGCTTTTATCAGGAAAGTCTTTTACAAGCGGTGGTTTCTCCAGAATGTGTTCACCTTTTTCATAAATAGTTTCCGCTGAGCCCACAATTAACGAATCAGGATTACAGGCAACTTTTGTGTTTTTATTAGGATAATCCAGCTTATCCAGCAAAAATCGCATCGCATTAATGCGTGCGCGCTTTTTACAATCAGACTTAACAACTGTCCATGGGGCATCTGCTGTATCAGTATAGAAAAACATAGCTTCTTTCGCTTCAGTATAATCTTCCCATTTATCCAGTGATGCCAGGTCTATAGGACTTAACTTCCACTGTTTTAACGGGTCTTGTCTACGCCCCTGAAAACGCCGGAACTGCTCATTTCGACTAACCGAAAACCATAACTTATATAACTTGATACCACTACGCACCAGCATTCTCTCCAGCTCTGGCGCCTGACGCATAAACTCAAGGTATTCTCCGGGTTTACAAAACCCCATTACCCGTTCCACTCCGGCACGGTTATACCAGGAGCGGTCTAACATCACTATCTCGCCCGCGCTGGGCATGTGCTGTAAGTATCGCTGAAAGTACCATTGACCCTGTTCAAATTCACTGGGTTTTTCCAGTGCCACAACCCGTGCACCACGTGGATTCATATGTTCCATCATGCGTTTTATTGTGCCGCCTTTGCCTGCCGCATCTCTACCTTCAAACAGGATTAAAATTTTCTGGCCTGTTTCTTTCACCCACCCCTGCATTTTTAACAGTTCGATCTGTAATTCTTTCTTTAATGACTCATACTCTCCACTTTTCATTTTCTCTGAATAGGGATAATTTGCATCTTCATATATCTTTCCTTTACCTAACTTTTTGGTCTCTTTAGTTATGCTTTGGTCTTCCCTGTTTGCTGATATTTTTGGCATAGTGAAATTAGCTTCGTTCGTCATCTTTTTTCCATATAAATAATGCTTATTTTTCTTATTATAGACCTTTATTTAAGCTCCTTATTACTACTGAGCTTAGCTTTGACCTGTCGCAAATAATTAATGTAATTTGTTACAAAATACAAATAATATTTGTTAAATATCAACATAATCAGGCCTTAAAAAGATTACCATCGAAGGTGTGTAAACGAGGACACTATCATGAGCAAAAAGACCCCCGGCGTATTCCCCACTGAAGGCATGAGTGAAGCCTATGAAAAACTGTTAAAACTGAGCATGAAAGAGTTTAAATTGATCGAGGCCAAAACAGGTCCGGTTCTGCATAAGATAATAGATAAAACCAGTGAAGCTTTGTCCGAACTGGATGAGCTGACAAAGGAAGAGTCTGAGAAAATTTCCACTTACCTGAAACGTGACTTGAAGGAAGCCGCCAGTTATATGGCCGAAAGTGGCGATGATTTTCAAAAATGGCTGGCTATTGATGCAGATATTATTGAAAACTATCTTTACGAACATTTCAAACAGGCGGCTGATCAAACGACTGTTGAATTGGCACAACTTAAAGCTGATGCCGAAAATGCGCCGTATCATACGGGTGAAATCACCGGTCCCGGTGTACTTATCTGTGATGTATGTGGTGAGCACTTACATTTTCACAAAGCGGGACATATACCTCCCTGCGCGAAGTGCAAGGGTACATATTTTCATCGGTTAATTTGCCGATAAACTGATAAATACTTCGCGATGGAGGCACAGAGTTTTTGTAGATCGAATTTCGCTACATTCAATCAACTGGTTTGGTTTTGGCTCATCGCCATCGGGGAAAGACCGCTGCTTTTTGCGCTCTGTCCCCTTAACCTATACCACTAGGAGTTGACAGTGTAGTAGTCGACTCCGTAAAACTCTTGATGGCATCACAACAGGGGACAGAGCGGGAAAGATGCTCAGTCCCCGAGTATGTCAATCATACGCTTGCCTCATTCCCACGCCCCTTCGTGGGAATGAGACTGGCTGTTTGAACGCAGCGAAATTAAATCTGAAAAACTCTGCGCCTCCGTGGCAAAAGTTTTCAAACTTTCAACTCATAATACGCGGCCAGCGATCATGCACCGCATCTTCCATTACAGGCGTTATGGTCACCACATAAACCCGTCGTTCTTTTCCATTATGGGCAATCAGCCCCTGTATCCATTGCCCTTTAGGCAATTCAAACCAGTGACTATTTGACTCCATGTCTTTTTCCATGAATTGGGAGACGATTATTTTAACCGGTTTAGGAAACCACTTATCCCATACACCCTGTTTTATAGAATCATGACGCGCCCAGCCACCCATAGGTAAGTTACCCAGTTGTTGCTTACGACGCCCCCAGGGTAAATAGTCAATTCCGGCATTTTTCAAACGCACAGGCAGATGCGCCTGCGGGTTAGGAAAATAAACCCGTTTTTTTTCACCCTGATAAATATATTCAACTCCACCACACATAATTTACATCTTTAAAATTTTAATTGCCTGGGATCATCTCCCTCGGGGAAAGAACTCCGTTTTTTGGAGCTCTGTCCCCTAAACCCAAACTACCAAAAGCTGAAAGTGTCGTGAACCGACTCCGCAATGCTCTTGATGGCATCAAAACAGGGGACGGAGCTCAAAAGGCGAGGTCCATCCCCGAGGGATATGAGCCTGAACAGGATAGTCTCTTTCAGCTCATGACAATCTGTCATTTACCTCGTTCCCACGGTCCTCCGTGGGAATGCATAAAGTTACGGAACATCTCCCTCGGGGACGAAACAAAAGAGTCACTACGCTCATTAAATCGACTGCCGATGCCCACTGGGTTTCCATGAGGGTGCAATTACATTAGGCATTTCTGACTTATTTATTAGTCGTCCCGGCCCCAGTGTACATTCACCGTATCGTTTGTTAATTTCATCCGTCACACCATCTATTTTTATTCTATTTTCATTGCTTTTTGATTCATCAAATAAATCCATCTGAGCATTTTCGTGTCTTGGGTTTAATGCGGTTATTTGCACCTGGGATATCGGTTGATTATTCCAGTATTCATTCAGTACAAACTGACATAAGCGAATTAATAACTGAGTATCATTGGTTGGATAAGGTGACTTTACTTTTCGTCCTATCCAGCTGTTCTTTGTATGTAAACCAATAAAAAATTCTGACGCCTCAAAATGATAACGCCTTAAACGCGCACTCACCCTCACTGCCATATGAATTAAATAGGTTAACAATAACGTTTTGTCCAAAGTATTTGGTGGTAATACTTTTCCATGACCTATAGATTTTGGGTCAGCGACATCCGGGTGTAACGGTTCAGGGTCTTCACCTTGAGCCATATACCAGATACGCCGTCCGGGGTTCCCAAAACGACGTGCTAACTCACCGATAGGCAGAGTTTTCATATCACCACATAGAAACACACCTCTTTCAGCTAAAAAGCGCCCTACGCCTTTTGCAACACCACATAGTTCTGTAACGGGAACATCCAGTAACTGCTGACGAGATTCCCAGGGAGGTATAATCGTAAAACCATCTGGTTTATTTAATTTAGCAGCATATTTAGCGGTTGTTTTATCTCCACTGATACCAATAGAACAATGTAAACCCGACGCGTTATACACCGCTTTTTTTAATAACCGACCAATGCGCCCGGGTGAACCATGTAATTTCTGACACCGTGTAAGATCAATAAACGCTTCATCAACTGAAAATATTTCCATATCCGGACAAATATCACTGATTGCCCGCATGATTTCACCTGAGGTTTGCGCATAAACATGGGGGCGAGATGGCCTTTGAATTAAGTCTGCATATAACTTACGACCTTCTTTCAAACGCATACCTGTTTTAATACCATATGCTCTTGCTTCATACGAGCAGGTAATAATACAGGTTCCCTTATTACCATTAGTAACGGCAACCGGACGACCACGTAATTCTGGAAAATCACGTGCTTCAACTGCAGCAAAAAAACAGTTCATATCAACCAGAGCGATAGCGCGTTGCCAGTAAACAGGGCAAGTTTTGTTAAAGTCCTGCATGATAAAACCTTTAACGAATTAGATGATTAAGTACACTCTTGTCATGCTCGGGGACAGAACTTGCTTTTTAAGCTAACCCATACCACCAGGAGCTGACAGTGTCGTGAACCGACTCCGTAAAACTCTTGATGGCATCACAACAGGGGACAGAGCGGGAAAGATGCTCAGTCCCCGAGTATGACAGCATGTGTAAAAAACATTCTTAAATTAATACGTACGCAGAGTGCCTACTAACACACCCTGTATTTGCACTCTATCTGCCGGGTATACCATTGGCTCCATACTTGAGTTCGCCGGAATAAGTTTGATGCGTCCATGGGATAAAGGACGGTAAATTTTTAAAGTCACTTCATAACTGTCTATTAATGCCACCACAACAGAATCTTTAGAAGCCGTATTACACGATTCAATAACCACCGTATCACCATCTAAAATACCCAGCTCAACCATCGACTCACCATCCACTTTGAGCGCATAACGATTATCACCACCAAACATCTGGTTTAAATTAATACCGTCATGACCTGCGATTGCTTCAATTGGCTGGCCTGCTGCAATTTTTCCTAACAGGGGAATCGACATACCCTGCTCCATTTCATCATCAGGCAAACGCAAACCACGATGGGAGCCTTCTTCATTAAGCAAATAACCCATTTCTAATAACGCTTTAACATACCGATGTGCGGTGCCCTGCGACTGTATACCGATACCTTCGGCAATTTCAGGATAAGTCGGCGCATGGCCATTTCTTAATATATAAGCCTGTATAAAATCGAGGGTGCGCTGCTGGCTATGGGTAAGCATAATATTCTCTAAATGTTCTCATTAGAGAAAGAATAGAGAATGTTTGAGAAAATATCAAGTAATGATTCAGGTATTTACGAAGCAATTAGATGCAGCAAATAAAAAAGCCGTAATCACAAGTGATTAAGGCTTTTTTTTCGTTTGATAACTATTTGTATTTACGGTGCGGGAATAGCATCAACCCTGTAACCCGCATGACAGGCAACACAGTTTTGCATTAAAACAGCAAGCTGCTTTAAACTGGTAGCCGAATCACCAAACTGCTCAGCATCCATTGCCAGCTGATCAAATTTAGTATGAGTATCAAAACCCAGCTGTTTAAATTCCAGTGGCAACTTTTTCATCAATGAACCGGGGACAGCTTCCTGCGCTGCTCGGCCAACTACTCTCGCTGCCTTTGCAATTGCTTCAGCATCATCTTCAGTTGCTGCCTGAACAATTTTCTGTGCCGCATCAAGAAACATTCGCATTTCTGTTAAAACCAGGTCTCTTTCACCCTCTTCCAGCATTAATGACTGTCTGCCATCATTTGCCTGAATCGTTTCACCAGAAATAATAAATTTATACGCCATAGCGCCGACAACAAGAAGTGCCCCTAGCAATAAAGCCCAACATAATTTACACATATTTTTCCTCATATATATTTAATAATTAAAATCCTGATAAGTGCTTATCCACTTATCAGGTAAAAAATAATAAGCGCCGTAACAAGCCAGAGAATTGAAGCGATTATTTTCAGTTTTTTCTGTAACATGAATCTTCCTGATTTATCTAAAATTCCTTTAACAACAATTGCCGTCTTTCACACCTGCTTTCTTTAAGATGCTAGATAAAGGGCAAAAATTTGTTATACCACTTTGCGCCAGATTAAGGCCGACAAATGCAGCCAGAGCAATCCAGTAAGGATGTACAAAGTGTGATAATGCAATACTAAGCAGTATCATTATACCAGCTACCAGGTGTACAATTTTATCAACAGTCATATTATTTCTCCAAAATTACATTTTATAAGATACTTGAAAATTAATTACATTCTGTTCCAGCTCAATAACATTTCCTGATCCACTACTAGATGTCATTTCATTATTAAATGCATGTAAATAAGAGACTGAACCTTCAACACGTTTACCCAACTTTTGAGTAACGCCTATTGACATATGTTTTTCTGTAATCGCCAGTGAACCAATATTACTATCGACATCTTCTTCACCTATAGGTGATTCACCATAATTAAAACCGGCACGTAATGTCGTTTTGTCACTGATCTCTTTTTGCACACCCAGTGCAAAAACGACCTGATCATCCCAGCCAAAATTCATAACTCCAGGCCCTGCAGGTGTATCAAGAGCAACTTTATCCAGAACATCTGAAAAACCGATGTATTTTATATCAGCCTCAATCAATAAACCGTTACCCGGCTGATACGCCAGACCCACACTTAGCGTTTCAGGTGCATCCATTGTCATCGAGTACGATCCTGCTGTCGTATTCCAGTCAAATGACCCCATTGATTGTTTACTAACGTAAGCTGCACCAAGCTGCATGGCATCACTTAACTTGTAAATCAGCCCCAGTGTCAAACCAAAACCATAAGCCTGATTTTGTGGTAAATGCATTTGTGAATTATCGATTGATAAGCTCTGATAATCGATGTTTAAAGCAGCACCTAATGCCAACTTGTCATTCATCTGATATGAAAAACCGGGAGCAATTTTATAGAACTGTTTGGTTGTCACTACATTCTGATTTCCTGGAGCGCCAGGCATAATATCGGCGAAGTCCACACCCATACCAGACAAACCCGCCATACCCATACCGAAAGTTAATTTATCATCTATTTTTAATGCGAAAGAACCAGATGGTATTAAATATAAATCTGAGTCACTATCTGCACCATTAGCTTTACGCGGTGGATTAAGAAAACCAAAGCCCATATCAAAACGAACATCTTCTATATTCAATAACGAAAGACCTGCCGGATTGGTTAATATAGTGCCACTATCCTGAGGCGCAGCGACAACAGCTCCTGCCATTCCCCATTGAGTTGCGGTAACACCTAACATCTGGTCACCATTAGTCGCATATACTGCAGAAGTAGAGCTGACAAGTGCAGTAACTGCAGCCACTTTAATCAGTTTTTTATTCATTATTGCTATCCTCATTTGGTTTTTAGTTATTGGTTATAATTTTTTGAACATCATTATTTATAATTACGCTGTTATTACTTAAATAAAATTTTGAATGCTTTAACGTAAACGATCCGAACGACCAGGTTGACCCCTGAATACCTGGTGACAGGCCACACAACCTTCAGCAATTTTTCCCAGGTAACTCGCAGCTTCACCCGTATTACCCTTATCTGCGGCGGCCGCAAGGCGTAAAGCATTACCTTCAACTAAATCATTAAAACCAACAAGACTAGTCAGACTTGCGTCATTAACATCCGTCCTGGCCATGTAAGGAATAAGTCCACCTACAGGTAAACGATGATTAGCAAGGCGTCGTGCAGAGTCAGCAGCCTGTTCATTGTTATCCGTTGCAAGCCCTGAAACAATACTCTGATAATCAGACAGTACTTCATGCATAACCTGGCGTAATGTAAGCTGTTTACTACGGCGACTATGCCCTGACAAAATTTTCATCAATTCCATTTTTGTTTTTTTAGACAAGCCTTTAACCTGTTTTTGTAAATCAGGCTTCATAAGAGCCATATCAGATTTCATAACTTTCTGCATTGCCATCATTGTTGCTTTATCCAGCGCCTGACCCTGTGCATTTTCATTTGCATAAACAGAACTGGCAGAAGTGATTAGAGCCGTAGCAATAGCTATATTTCTAATAACCTTGCTTGTCGACTTAAGTGTGAAATTATTGATTGAGTTTAATGTCATATGTTTTCTTCCGGTTTAGTATCGGGTGGTTGTATGCTACCTTTGCTTAAAAAGTTGCATGCTTAGAGAATGAAGCAGATATGTTTCTTCGTTATTTCTAAAATCAGGTTAAATGTAACAAATTGTTACAGGAGCCCGATTTACAAGAGCCCTGTTAATGAGCAACTCAGACACTAAACTAGAAAAAATATTGATCGTAGACGACGATAAAGCCTTATGCGACCTGCTTAAACGCTACTTATCTGAAAATGGTTATACGACACAGGCTGCAAAAGATGGAATAGAAATGTTTCAACTGCTTGAGCAGTCAACGCCAGATATAATCATTCTGGACCTTATGCTGCCGGGTGATGATGGACTGACACTTGCTAAAAAAATTCGTAGCGAAAGAAATACTCCGATCATTATTCTATCTGCCCGGGGTGATGAGGTAGATCGCATTGTAGGGCTTGAAGTAGGAGCTGATGACTATTTACCTAAACCATTCAACCCAAGGGAGTTATTAGCACGTATTCGCTCTGTTTTAAGGCGCAGCAAGACAAATCAGAATGAGTTAACAACGGCGGATACAGAGGATAAAATATTTGATCATTACCGCATGCTCACACAAAGTCGGCAATTATTTCTCAATGATGAAGAGGTCGTATTAACAAGTGGTGAATTTACCTTATTAGAAGTATTTGTTAACAACCCCAACCGGGTACTAAACCGTGACTCATTATTACAGTTACTTAAGGGTTACGAACATCAGCCCTTTGATCGCAGCATTGATGTACGTATTACACGCCTGCGCCGTAAAATAGAAGTCGACCCTTCCAAACCTGTTTTCATTCGCACTGTCTGGGGTGAAGGTTACCTGTTTACGCCGAACCCGGAAGAACACTAATTTTATGATGTTACCAAAAACTTTATTTGCCAGAACAGTAACAATGATTGCGACTGCTTCAGTTGCTTATTTATTATTTGCTTTCAGTGTAACTGGTTATTTTATGCTGGTACCCGTGGGAAAACAGTCTGCCCATGATCTAGCTGCATTAATGGTATTTAGCGCACAGAGATGGTCAGAAATAACAAATGAAGAACGCATTGAATTTGAGCACCAGCTACTTGAAAAGTATCAGCTGAGTATTGCCGGCAGCCAACAACTACGATCGGTTAATTTCAAACCTTTACCTTATTATTATTTTCTTGAATCTTCACTTAAATCACTTACTGGACAGGATGTACACCTTAAAATTTCAAAAGACGATAACGATATTGACTGGTACTGGGCTAACTTCACAGTTAACAAACAGGATATACGGATAGGTTTTTCCAGTTCACATATAAATGCTCAACCACCATTAGTATTGATACTATTACTTTCTGTAGGCGGTTTAGCAACGTTATTTACCGCTGCTGCAATCGTCCGCCATTTAACCACTCCTCTGGAATGTTTATCACAAAACGCCTTACGCATTGGAAGTGGTGAACAACCAGAACTAATTCCGGAAACGGGAGCTGAAGAGATGGCGACTCTGGCAAAAAGTTTTAATAAAATGGCCGGACAGGTAAAAGAGTTATTAAGTAATCGTACAACATTATTAGCGGGCATATCTCATGACCTACGAACACCCCTTGCACGAATTCAACTGGCACTTGAAATGTTACCCGCAAATGCCGACCCTGTCCTGGTGGATGGCATACGAGGTGACGTAGAACAGATGAACTGCCTGATTGGACAGTTTCTTGAATTGAGCAAAACAATTGAAAAAGGTGAGCAACAGAAAATCGACTTAATCGAAACACTCGATGATCTTGTTAATTGTGCAAGACGCGGTGGTGCAGAAATACAATGGCAAACTGCTGAGCCCTGCTCCCTGATAAATAACCCCATGGCGATACGACGTATCATTGTTAATCTATTAGAAAATGCAGTACGTTATGGAAATAAACATCCGGTTAATATTAGCTACGCATTAATGGGTGACTTCGTAATTATAAAAATCAAGGATAGCGGCCCGGGTATTCCGAGGGATGAAATTGAAGCCGTATTTAGACCTTTTTACCGACTTGAGCAGTCTCGTAATATTGAAACCGGTGGTACAGGCCTCGGACTCAGTATTGCATTGCAACTTGCTGAAATTAATAACATTAAAATAAAATTATATGGCCGAAAAAATGGTGGTACCGTGGCTGAAATCATCATTCCAGTAAAACAATCAATTTGAAATCAACTGACCTATCGACTATGGTTAATAAACTAGAAAATGACTACAACAGTAAGCCCATCAGGAGAAAAGTATGAGTGATGAAATCATTAAAAATCTTGGTCCACTGGCAGCCCTTGCTGGCACATGGGAAGGTGATAAAGGCATTGATATTTCCAGAATCAAAAGTAAGCAAACCGAAACTAAATATCGTGAACGCATTGTCTTCGCCCCTCTTGGCCCGGTAAATAACGGTCCGCAACAATTATATGGCCTGCGTTACTCAATGACTGCCTGGCGTTTGGATGAAGAAGATGCATTTCATGAAGAAGTCGGGTACTGGTTATGGGATGCTGGTAATAAACAGGTTTTACGTTGTTTTATGGTACCTCGTGGGGTAGTCATCAATGCTGGAGGTGATGCACAAGAGAGCAGTAAAGCATTTCACCTGGAAGCTGAAGTCGGCTGTGAAACATATGGCATATTATCTAATAAATATTTAGATGAAACTTATAAAACTAAAAAATATGTGCTGGATGTAAATATACTCGACGATGGTAGTTTCAGTTACAAAGAAGATACCCAGTTATGGATTCCAGTCGATGAAGCTATTTTTCATCATACAGATCAAAACATTTTACAAAAAGTTTAATATTATGAATCTCATACAACTAAACAGGTATGAGATTCATTGAGTTCATTTATGGCAACAATAAAAATGGGCAATGACTTGTACCTTTGGATCAACTGGAACTGATTCTATGAGGCCTGATTTTATAGACCTGTTTTTATAGAAAAATAATGCTATCAGCGCCATCACTAAACTTAAAAACAAACTATCCTTTATAGATATTTACCAATAATCTATGACAGCTCATATTTCCAGTAAAAAGAGAAACTGCTTATCTGTGTAGTTAAGCAGAGTTATACTTTCTCTTATAACGAACAGCAGGTTATGTACCTTTGTTCAGGGAGTGTTTGAAGCCTGTTCTCAGCCTGAATTAACGTAACTTTTAATCGCATACCACCTGTTTAGTCTATAAGAGCAAGTCGAAAACGTATTTCTATTGATATTAGTGTAAAGCATGTGCGAAGCAAACAGGTGAAAGCCTTATAGAGCGCGCTGATAGAGCCTGTTATATGGCAAAAAACGCGACGCGGGACAGAGTTGGAATAATAGAATGATTCTTCTTTAATTTTATTTCGATTTTTTAAATAAAATAGACTATAAATATGTAGATAGATTTTTAACAAAAAACACTATGAACTGGCTATTGTCCTTTATTAAAAAACTTATTATTTATTTTGTAACCTATATATTGCTTATAGCACCTGTATATGCAAAATATGATTCTCATCAGCTGGATATACTCGCCGTACATTCATACCATCAGGACTACCCCTGGACACTTTCACAGTACAATGCATTTACAAAACAGGTATCAAATGGCCTGCCAGAATACACTATAAATTTTTCAACCGAATATCTCGATACTAAACATATAACACCATCTATAAATTACCAGAATAGTTTTATACGTTATCTAGGAGAGAAATACAGAGATAACCAGCCGGACCTTATATATGTGACAGATGATAATGCACTGGATTTTATTTACGCATTAAACAGGACATTACCTTGGAACGTGCCCATTGTATTTTCAGGTATAAACAACACACAACTGGACCTCTCAAAAACAAATAGAACTATAGCGGGTGTCTTTGAATACAAAGATATTAAAGCATCTATATCTCTGGCCAAAGAGCTGAGCAGCAATTCATCACATATTATTTTTCTGGGTGACGGGGGTACGACAGATAAAGCCATAGGCGAAATGATCAATACAGGTGAATATGATACTGATAGTTTCAAAATTTCTCATTTAAGTCATAACAGTCTTGACGCACTCATTAACAAATTAAATACCAGTGAACCCGGCATTGTAATATTAACAACTATTGGTCGCATACAAGATCATCACGGCAACCTTCTAAGTTTAAAAAAAATAATTAAGGCATTAACAGGTACTGGAAGAAAAATCCTGGTAATGGAGGACGCTTATTTATACCCGGGCATTTTAGGAGGTTTTGTTACCAGTGGAAAAAGTCAGGGTAAGTCAGCTGCAAAAATCGCCCAGAGAATAATAAGAGGTGAAACACCTCTTAATCTATTAAACTCAGAAAAAAGTACTAATGAATTTATTTTGAGCTTGCCAGAATTAAATAATTTCAATATTCCCTTACAGGGTGACCTATTAAACTCAGCCACCATTATAAACAACCTGCCTCCCCTTCTTGAGCAGTACCCTTATCTGGTAAAGTGGTTACTATGGACCACCTCTGCTCTGCTTATAATTACCATTGGTTTTATATTCAGCTCCCATAGAAAAAATCTGTTATTGAAAAAACAATATCTGGACACAGGCACTGGACTACCTAACCGCATAAAACTAATACGTGACATTAAAAACTCTCCCAACCCTTACTTATGCATTATTGATATAAAAAACTTTAAATCGATCAATAACATATATGGACTTAAAGTCGGTGATGATTTATTAGCAACTTTCGGTCGTAAAGTTGATGAACAACTTTATAGAGATTATAACCTTTATCGAGTTGGCGGAAATCAGTTTGGCATACTCGACCGCGGCATCATTTCTTCAGATAAATTTGAGTTTTACATCATAGAGTTGCTAAAAGAAATTCAAAACAATTGTTATCATATTGAGTCGTTAGAAATATGCCTGACACTGACAGCAGGCATAAGTAAAAATGAACGTGAATTATTAATACCCAGAGCTGAACAGGCCCTGCAAAAAGCAAAAGAGACTAATAAAGATTTTTTTATAATTGAGCATATAGAAGATGATACAGAGCATTACCACAAGAACTTGCTCTGGGCAAACAAGCTAAACACAGCTTTATCTACTGATCATATAACGCCTTATTTTCAACCTATCATTCATAACAAAACAGGTGAAATAAACAAATATGAAGCATTGGTGAGACTAATTGATGAAGACGGTAAAGTAATAACGCCATTCTATTTTCTTGAAGCTGCAAAATACACTCGTCAATATACTGCCTTAACAAAACAAATGATTGAGAAGTCGTTTCAAACCATCGCAGACCTGGATGTAACAACTTCTATAAACTTCACGGTTGATGATATTCGCGACAATGAAACAATAGCATTTTTTAAGGAAAAATTAGAAGAGTACAACGTTGGCAAACGGGTTATTGTTGAATTAACTGAAAGTGAAGGCATAGAAAATTACTCTGAAATATCTGAATTTATTGCCGATATAAAACAACTTGGATGCCGGGTTGCAATTGACGATTTTGGCACTGGTTATTCAAACTTCACCCATCTAATCCATCTTAATGTGGATTATTTGAAAATAGACGGATCAATTATAAAAAATATCACTAAAGATAAAAACGCAGAAATTGTAGCCAGAACACTCGTTGAATTTTCAGAACAACTAGGCATAGAAACCATTGCTGAGTTTGTTGATTCTCAGGAAATACTCGATAAAGTAATAGAAATTGGTATAGATTACTCACAAGGTTTCTTCCTCGGAAAACCAGAAAAACACCTTGCTATTAATTCCTCCGAAGAGGAACTTATATCCTCTTAAGATATTTTTAAATCCAGTCCTGAGGTACCAGGTATTTTTCATATAACTCGGCTTCTGCACTACCTGCTTCAGGTTTCCAGTTATAACGCCAGCGAACATTAGGTGGCATTGACATTAATATAGACTCTGTTCGACCACCAGATTGCAAACCAAACAATGTCCCTCTATCGTAAACCAGGTTAAATTCAACATAACGACCACGACGATACAATTGAAAATCACGTTCACGCTCAGTATATTCTAATGCTTTACGTTTTTGAACAATAGGTCGATAAGCTTTAATATAATGGTCACCAATACTTTGCATAAATGCGAAACTTTTTTCAAAACCCCATTCATTTAAATCATCAAAAAATAAACCACCAACACCACGAGGTTCATCTCGATGTTTTAAATAAAAGTATTCATCACACCATTTTTTATACCTGGGAAAAACATCTTTACCAAATGGTTCACAGGCATCTCTGGCTGTTTGATGCCAGTGTTTAACATCTTCCTCAAAACCATAATAAGGTGTTAAATCAAAACCACCTCCAAACCACCAGACAGGCTCTTCACCCTCTTTTTCAGCAATAAAAAATCGCACATTAGCATGGGATGTAGGGACATAAGGATTTTTAGGGTGTATAACCAGTGATACACCCATAGCCTGAAAAGACCTGCCCGCCAACTCAGGACGATGAGCCGTTGCAGACGCGGGTAACTTACCACCAAAAACATGTGAGAAATTAATACCTGCTGTTTCAAAAACATCACCATCAGCCATTACGCAGCTTTTACCACCGCCACCTTGCTCGCGCTGCCATTCATCTACTTCAAATGTTTTACCGCCATCTTCTTCGGTAAGTGCATCGCAAATATTTTTTTGTAATTGAAGGAGATACGTTTTAACAACGTTGATATCAGGGAGGGAGGTATTTGAACTCACTATTGGAGGTTCCTGTATTATTTTTATTATTTTTTAAAACTTAAATTACTAATGTAGATTTAATCTCTATTATTACTGCCCGTTTTATAAAGATTTTAAAGGCTCAACCAGTTTATCAAAATCATTCGGTTTAACATATTGTATAACTTCTTTTTCCGATTCACTAAGTGCTATATCAACACCTTTAGCAGGATATAACCAGTGAACTGCATCACTTTTAGTATCCTGTAATTTTTCAGCCGGTTTACCAAAACGATTTTCTATTAATTCCGCATCCAGATGTATTGAGGGTAAGTACGTAATGCCCACTATAACCGATTGTAGAACCATCTCGATATCTTCATCTAGCAAAGTTACTTTACGTGTACCACTATCCAGAGTAGAAATACGCGCGCCTCGATTATATATCTTTTGAATAGTCTCGTCGGATAAATCTAGTGACATCACCATTTTTGACTTTAAATTTGAAACTTTAACCTGGTCAAAATAAGCCTCAATCACCGCTGTCGACTGCTTGGGAGCAAACAGGTTAATCGCTGCTTTTTCTTTAAATAACTGCTCAGCTTCGCCTACTGTTGTTTGACCTAGCGTTATTTCGAAAACACGGGTATTACCATCAGGCATGTTTTCAATTTGCCACGGGTAACCCGTGACATTTATTTCCTGCTTTCCCAGGGATGAGACATAAACACCTAGAACCACCGCTAGAATACTTATACTGAAAACAGTTAAAAATATATGTTTGCCCATTGGTTTACTTTTTTTAGGTTTACTTTATTCCTGAACAGGTGTCAGGGCATTTTCAGGATAACGCTCACTTACCCAGTCAGGTAACATAGCGTTTTTAGCCTGATGAAGTGATTCAGACTCAAAGATGATTAAGCCCAGTACACTGATCATAATAGGAAGAAATGACGCTCCACCAAAAGCCCAGTGCTGAGGTCTCATATCACCACCTGAAACCATATAAATAGTTGCCAGTAAACAACCCACAACTGTTAACATAATCAGAAAAAAGCGACTGCGACGAGCTGCAATCTGCCAATGAGCGTTCACATACCAGCTAGCACGTGTTTTAGCGCGTTGAGCACCCCAAAACAGATAAACCAGGCTAACAACCGAGAAAACAGGTATTACAACGATAAAGTGCGTTAAAGAGCTAGCACTCATTATGGCCACGAAAACGAGAACATGATTAAAAATAAGGTTAGTTAAAAAAACTTCATGGGGAACACGAGCTTTTTTAATATCTTCAGGAGAAATATCGAATTTCATGTAATCAGAACCAGTAACTAAAATCGGGCTAAATTATAACATTAATGAACGCTTAAATACGCCTTACTTTATGAGGCAAATAGTCGCAGATAGTTGATCTTACTCAACTCAGCTATACTTTCCAGCTTATTTCCTCTTACATCTGCCAGACATTCCGCCACATGCCCTACCCAGCCAGGATGGTTTTGCTTACCACGATGTGGCACGGGTGCCAGATAGGGTGAATCGGTTTCAATTAAAAAACGGTCGTCAGGTACTTTTCGAGCAACTTCTCGTAAGGCGTCTGCATTACGAAAGGTCACAATGCCTGAAAACGAAATATACATACCCATATCCAGAGCCTGTCTGGCCATATCCCAACTTTCTGTAAAGCAATGAAGAACGCCACCACAGGATTCAACATCTCCTTCTTTTAGCAGGCTCAGTGTATCTTCCTGTGCATCGCGGGTATGAATAATAACCGGTTTATTCAGCTCGTTAGCCGCTTGCAGATGCACCTGAAAGCTTGATATCTGCTGCTCTCGCGTATCTTTAGAGTAATAATAATCCAGCCCGGTTTCACCAATAGCGACCACTTTCGTGTCAGAACCCAGTTCTACAAGTTGCTGTAGCTTGACCGTATCATCTTTAGTATCACAGGGATGCACACCAACTGAAATATCAATGTTATCTCTATCCTGCACCAGTGATTTCATGGCTGGATATTCATCCAGACTGATTGATACACAGAGCAATCGCTCAACCTGAGCCTGATGGATAGTATCCATAAGTTCAGAGAAATTATTATCGAAGTCTTTTAGATCGATACGATCCAGGTGGCAATGAGAGTCTATAAACATGGAAAAAAGTCTTAAGTCGTAAGTCTTAAGTCATAAAAATCAGCGCCTACGGCGCACCGCTATGACTTCCGACTTACGACTTCTGACTATGGTTACATAGTGTGTGTAGTGCGATCTGACTTCAGGGCACCAGCAAGATAGGTTTCTATTTTAGTACGTGTCTGTCCGTTATCCTGTGGTCCAAACTGCACTCCTATACCGGTTGATTTGTTTCCCTGGGCACCTGCAGGTGTAATCCAGACAATTTTACCTGCAACGGGAAGTCGTTCTTTATCATCCATCAGAGTCAGTAACATAAATACTTCTTCCCCCAGACCGTAAGATTTATTGGTAGGGATAAAGAGCCCTCCATTAGATACATAAGGCATATAAGCCGCGTAAAGTGCTGCTTTGTCTTTGATTGTTAGTGAAAGTATACCCTGTCTTGGAGCGCCGCCTGCTGCCATGTTTTAAACCCGTTTTAATGTTTTGTACCATGATAATAGCAAATCTTCCCACAACATTTGAGTATTCAGTGGAATTGATTGCAATTGTTTATTTTTAGTCAGCTGATCCAGGTAATCATAAAGCCCGGATAAACTAGAGCGTGACACTAACTGTTTTAATTCTGCTTGCTGTGCCACATGTACCAACTGCGCCGAGTCACCACATTGATGCAGTTTAATCAAATCCTGAACCCAGTCAAATAACCAGTTAAGCATATAATGTAAAGGCAGTTTATGTAACTGCTCTGCCTGCTCTATTAACGGCTGGTTTTTCGCCACTTTGAGTAAAGATGAAATGAGCAATTTATGATGCTCCAGTAAATCGTCTTGCTGTAAATTAAGTGCTAATAGAGGTGCCCCGTGGGCTAACTGAAGTAATGCCTGCGCCTGTTGTACGTTCTGGCTTTCTAACCAGCCCAGAGACTGTTGTATATCCGGCACATTAAAGGTTATGACCTGACAACGTGAACGAACTGTAACAGGTAATTTCTGAGGATTTGAACTCACCAGTATTAATACAGTATCACTCGGCGGTTCTTCTAATGTCTTAAGCAAACTATTTGATGCATTAATATTCATATCATGGGCATCAACAATAAGCGCAACCTGATAACCACCATACTGGCTAGTTAAACTTAACTTGCCTGATAACTGACGAACATCATCCACCTTTATGGCTTTGCCGCGCTCTTCTGCCTGCAAAATAAATAAATCGGGGTGTGTCTCAGCGTTTATTAACTTACATGACGCGCATTCACCACAGGCGTTACCCGTATCATCGGGGGATGAGCATAAAAGACTCTTTGCCAGGTGATCAGCAAAATCCAGCTTACCCAGGCCCTCTGAACCTAGCATTAACAGAGCATGGGGCAACTTACCCGCACGCTGTTGCTGCTGTACCTTTAACCATTGAGCTTGTTGCCAGGGATAAATCATAAATAAACACACATAAATAACAGGGTTGAATATCAGGCAAGTCAAATTGACTAATCATAATTCAGAATAAAATATTACTCTTTACACTAACAAATCACCATGTAATTTATCATTAAAATTATTATAAGTTATCGAATCTAAATGACTTATCCCGTTAATCCGATTTTTCTTATAGGCCCATAAAAAACTGGCAAGCCTAGCTATAATTAGAGTGCAGTTTAATAAATGACGTATCAACCTCCCCATATCTGTCTTGTAAGACATATAACCAACTGGAGCTCTAAATCATGATGTTAAGTGTAGCCGGCCAAAATATTGAAACTAATGAACAGGGATTCATAGCAAACCTTAGCGAATGGAATGAAGATTTTACCGAAGCTGTAGCAAAAAATGATGGTGTAGATTTATATAACGACCATTGGGAACTCATTCTTTATTTCAGAGATTATTTTGATGAAAATCAGGTATGCCCAACCATGCACAAAGTTGTTCGCGAACTGGGTTCAAAAAACAAACATTTTCATGACCAGAAAGATTATGAAAAACATATTTATAAACTGTTTCCAACCGATCCAACCCATGAGGTATGCAAACTAGCTGGCTTGCCAATGCCTCAACCTGATGATTGATAAATAAGGATTGTTATAGAAAATAAAAAGCACCCGCCGGGTGCTTTTTTATACATGATACTTTATCTCGTTCCCACGCTCCCGCGTGGGAATGCATAAAAAACTGACTGTATTTCATTTATTTAAAACCAGAAAACAATACCAAACTGCCATGGAGAAAGCTTTATAAAGAAACAACTGTGTCTCTATTCGTGTGGAAAATTTAAGATAGATAGAAAACAGATATCCGTATACATTCCCACGCGGGAGCATGGGAACGAGTTAAGTAAATTTATCAATTTAATATTCGCGTTTATTTACTGCGCGCTCCTGCGCTTCGCCCTTTCAGGGCCGCACTAACGTGCGTTCAAAATGCTCCCTGCATTTTAGTGCAGTTTCCCCTGCTTTTTACTTTTCAATACATTAAAAATTACTTAATAATTGAATTAATTAATTCAATTATCTGTTTTTCAACTGATTTCAAATCACCTGAAGCATCCACAATTTTTACTCTTTCAGGTTCAACTTTAGCTCTTGTTAAGTATGTGTCCCTTACCCTGTTAAAGAAACCATCCATTTCCTGCTCAAATCGATCTGGCGTACTGCGTTTGCCTGCTCTTTCTCTACCTACGGAAATGGGGGCATCCAGTAACAGGGTTAAGTCAGGCCGCAAATCACCTAACACCCAGTTTTCAAGACCTTCAATGCGTTTTACATCTAACTGACGCCCGCCACCCTGATAAGCATAAGTAGCATCAGTAAATCGATCACACAACACCCACTGACCTTTTTCTAACGCCGGTTTAATAACCTGAGCCACATGCTCCGCACGGGCAGCAAACATTAACATTAATTCAGTATCATCTGACATACCTTTATAATCTTCGCCCAATAACATGCCGCGTAAAGTTTCACCTAATGGCGTTCCGCCCGGTTCACGGGTTTCTATAAAATCTATGCCTTTATCATTTAACATGGATTTTATATATTCCATATTGGATGTTTTACCTACGCCTTCGCAGCCTTCCAGAGTTATGAACATGGGTTTGGGCATTAATACTACCTTTAACTTTTTAATTTATATAAATTATAATATTTCTTTGTCATACCTGCGAAGGCAGGTATCTAGTGCCTTAAATATACTAAAAGCCACTGGGTTCTGGCCTACGCAGGAACGACAAAATATTGTTTATTATTTCTTTTTAATTTTACGTTGATGAACATCAACAGCATGTTCATGGTCTTTTAATGTAGTTGAAAATATATGTCGCCCAGATTTATCTGACATAGCTACAAAATAAATATACTCAGTTGTATCCGGGTGACTAACCGCATCCAGGGCTCCCTGACCGGGCATAGCAATAGGCGTTGGGGGTAAACCTTTTCGAGTATAGGTATTATAAGGCGTATCAGTTCGTAAGTGTTTAAAACGAATATTACCTTTGTATTTATCACCTATACCGTAAATAACCGTAGGATCGGTTTGCAAACGCATGCCTTTACGTAAGCGGTTTACAAATACACCGGCTATTCGTGTACGCTCTTCGGCTATAGCACTTTCTTTTTCTACAATGGATGCCAGTGTTAATGCTTCATAGGCGGTTTTTAACGGCAGGTTTTTATCTCTCTGTTGCCAGGCAACATCCAGACGTTTCTGCATTTCGTGATAAGCTTTTTTAAGTAGATCAATATCACTCATACCTTTTGGGAAACGATAGGTATCAGGAAAAAATCGACCTTCAGGGTGTTCACCGGCATGACCAATTTTCTGCATAATTTGCTCGTCTTTTAACTCAAGCAGCTGATGGTCTAAATGCTCAGCATTATTAACCAGTTTCATCATCTGTTTAAATGTTAGACCTTCCACCAGAGTTAAACTATATAAACGTACTTTACCTTTTTGCATCAGGGTAAACAATTGCAAGGTATTAAGCTCTGGGCCTATCTGATACTCACCTGCTTTTAATTTCCTGGCACTACCGGTTACTCGTGCCCAGATAGAAAAATACAGCCGGTTAGAAATAATGTTTTTAGTTTCAAGGTCACGTGCAAGTGCCGACACACTGGTACCGGGTTTATAATTATAGATTTCCTCTGATTCCAACCCTAATGGTTTACTCAGAAAAAAATAAAAGTCGATTGCTAAAGCGCTTGATGCGATTAAAAGCAAACCTAGTATTTTTTTTATCATTGTTTTTTAATACTCACGTAGTCACATATAAATACAGTTTAATTAAACAGACATAACCTGTAATAACTTCTGCTTTATACCATCAATAAGTTCACTTGACTGAAACTCCACACTATTCTCACCATCAATTATCTTTTTAACAGGCCAGATCCCAATTAAACTATTGGTTATAAATGCAGCATCCATCTGCAAAAAATTAGCCTTGCTTATATCTACTATATTTACCGGTATATTTAGTTTTTCTGCTATATCTATAACCTGTTGGCGCATTACACCCGCTACACCACATTGCTCTAACAGAGGGCTGTATAACTCATTACCTAACACACAAAACACATTACTCATGGTTCCTTCGATAATGTGGCCCTGATTATCAAACATAAAACCTTCTGAAATAGCGCTATCATTCCATTCATTTCTAGCCAGAACATTATCTAGTCTATTTAAATGTTTCATACCTGCCAGGGCAGTATTCATCGATATAGGTGTTTTGCAAATAATTGCACTTATGCCCGTTTTATTTTCTTCAGGATATGACGGGAAATCAAATGATGCTGTGACGCGAGTAACATTACTCGCTTCATCATATAAGTAACCACGGACTGAGTTACCTCGACTCATACTAAGCTTGATTACAGAATCATTGGCCAACTCAAGTTTTTTTATATCTTCAAGCCACAACGACTCATCAACTTTTTTTAGAGACAAACGATCACAGCTATTATTTAAGCGTAACATATGCTCTTCCCAGAGCTGTAGCTGGTTATTTTTATATGTAATGGTTTCAAATAAACCATCACCATATTGAAATCCCCTGTCACTTACAGACAGTTTATTATCTTCAATTCCATTTACAAATACTTTACTCATTGATTCCCTTCCTCTAGTGCGTGAATTAATCCCTTCGCTTTGGCCCGTGTTTCATTTAACTCATTGATTGAGTCTGAATCTACTACTATGCCACCACCGGCTCTAAATTGCAGCTTATTAGCATTTCTAGTGATCGTACGAATTAGTATATTTAAATCCATACTACCATCATGATTTAGATAACCCAATGAACCTGTATAGGCACCGCGCCCTATCTGCTCAAGCTCTGCTAGTATTTCCATACAACGAACTTTAGGACAACCTGTTATGGTTCCTCCAGGAAATATCGCTGATATTAACTGCCCCGGCGTGATGTCATCACGCAACTTACCTCGAACATTCGACACAATATGGTGAACATGCTGATAAGTTTCAAGCACCATTAACTCGTTAACCTCAATACTACCCGGCACGCAGACTCTACCCATATCATTTCGTTCGAGGTCAATAAGCATAATATGCTCAGCTCGCTCTTTCGGGTGAGCTAGTAACTCATTTGATAAATTTTTATCTTCAACATTATTAACTGCCCGCGGGCGAGTTCCCGCTATGGGGCGGGTTTGCAAATAACCATCCTTAAGCTGAACCAGTCTTTCAGGTGATGAGCTAATAATAGCCTTATCACCTAAGGTAACTAAAGCATTAAAAGGGCCTGGGTTTGATTTGATTAATTGTTGATAAATACTGGCGTGGCTAACTTTAGATTTAGTGGCCGTGTTTAACTGTGATTTCCAGCAACGTGATAAGTTAACCTGAAAAACATCACCATCGACTATATATTGATGGAGTTGATCTAATTGATTTAGATAATGCGACTCATCATCTTCAGTCATTTTGTCAATTTTAAAAGTTTCCAGTTTTTTTTCTACTGCTTGTTCGTTTAATAAGTCACTTTTAATTTGTTCGGCACATTCATTAAACCCAGACTCACAAACTATCGTTGCCTGTTGCGTATGTGAGTCAACAATAATAGCAGCAGGAAAACGCGTAGCAAAAGCTACCGGTAAACCATCTTCGGCCGCAGGTAAATTTAAACCCGTTTCAATTTCCTGCGCCAGTTCGTAACCTAAATATAAAAACCAGCCACCTTTAAAGGGTAAATCAGTTTCATCATTCAGTTCTATTTTTTCTGCTTGCCAGGCGTAATCTAATTGCTGTAAAAAATCACCGTTTTCACTTTGTATGGTTTGCTGCGGACAGGCAAATAAAATATCATAACGAGCCAGGTCCGTTTTTTCTTTGAGTGACGCATTACTACTTAATAAGTGAGGATAACGTTCAGAGTTACTGGCATGTAGTGCTAGTAAATTAGGGATATTTTCTAGTGTATATTTGATTAATGAACTGGGCATGAGGTAAATAAATTAGTCGCTGTCCCCGAACGCCTGTGTCGAGGACCCAGTGACTTTTTATAATTTGAGGTCGCTAGATTATTAAGTGCATCCCTGCACTTAACCCTTCGGGCCATGCAGAGCATGTTTAAATTCGATCCATTCGAATTTTATCCCGACACAAGCATTCGGGAAAGACAAAGAATAAACATTTGCGAACAAATGATTTTTTTAACTTTAAATCTTTTTAAATAAAACAGTACCGTTTGTACCACCAAAGCCAAACGAGTTAGATAACACAACATCCATTTTCATATCACGGGCTGTATTAGGTACATAATCCAGATCACACTCAGGATCCTGATTATCTAAATTAATTGTTGGTGTCGCAACCTGATCATGAAGACTCATTACACTAAATACCGCTTCAATACCGCCAGCAGCACCCAGTAAATGGCCTGTCATAGACTTAGTTGAGGTAACGGCTAAAGATTTGGCATGATCACCAAACGCGGCTTTCATTGCCATAGTCTCTGCAACATCACCAGCCGGTGTTGATGTACCGTGCGCATTAACAAACTGAACATCTTCTTTATTCAGGCCTGCATCTTTAATTGCATTTACCATGCAACGAGCTGCACCTTCACCACCTTCAGAAGGGCTAGTCATGTGATAAGCGTCACCACTCATACCAAAACCGGCCATTTCACAGTATATTTTTGCACCACGAGCTTTTGCATGCTCGTATTCTTCTAATATAAGTACACCCGCACCATCACCTAGAACAAAACCATCTCGGTCTTTATCCCATGGACGGCTAGCGGCTTCAAAATTATCATTATTACGAGACAGTGCACGAGCGGCTGCAAAACCACCTATGCCAAGAGGAGAAGATGCTTTCTCAGCCCCCCCTGCAATCATTACATCAGCATCACCATATGCAATCATACGTGCTGCCATACCAATACTATGGGTACCGGTAGTACAGGCAGTAACTAATGCGATATTAGGGCCTTTAATGCCGTATTTAATTGACAGGTTTCCGGAAATCATATTGATTATGGAGCCGGGAATAAGGAATGGAGATATTCTTCTTGGGCCACCCTTATCCATTGCTTCTTTATTCTTTTCAATCAGTGGTAAACCACCAATACCAGAACCTACTGCAACACCAATACGTTCTGCATTTTCTTCGGTAATTTCAATACCGGAATCTGTTATTGCCTGATCAGAAGCAGCTATGCCGTAATGAATAAAAGTATCCATTTTCTTCAGGTCTTTTTTGGGAATATACTCAGTCGCATCAAAGTCTTTAACTATGCCAGCAAATTTTACTGCTTGATTAGTTGTGTCAAAATCATTGATAAGCGCAACACCACTTTTGCCTGCCAGGATATTATCCCATGAAGACTTAAGATCATTGCCAACAGGTGAAACGATACCTAAACCGGTAACGACTACGCGACGTTTAGCCAAGAGTATTCTCCAGAATTTTTAAGTTTCTGCTATGCAGAAAAAACTAATGCTTAGAAAGCAGACAAAACAAAACTGCTTTGCCAGAAACCAAAAAAGGGCAGGCACTACGCCTGCCCTTTCCAATGGATCAAATTAACTGTTAGCGTTAACGTAATCCAGAGCTTGCTGAACTGTAGTAATTTTTTCAGCATCTTCATCAGGAATTTCACATTCAAATTCCTCTTCTAATGCCATTACCAGTTCAACTGTATCTAGT
>Ga0316205_10000340_pt1 | contig 95791 bp, 77 predicted proteins | sample 3monthpyrite_MG_FD_204941 | JGI IMG/M metagenome (GOLD analysis project Ga0316205, IMG submission 204941) | Microbial mat bacterial communities from mineral coupon in-situ incubated in ocean water Damariscotta River, Maine, United States -... | ecosystem: Environmental > Aquatic > Marine >... | reverse complement strand
CATTGATCAAGAAAAACTGGCGCAACTCTCAGCGGAAAATATAGCAACACTACACCGTGACGGGCTTTTGCAAGCAATTTACACCCTTATTACCTCGCTGGGACAAATGCATCAGTTAATTGATTTGAAAAATAAAAAGCTAGGCTGTTAAATCATGTTAGGGTTATTAGAGCTTGATTATGTTCGATTTTAGCTTAAACAAACAGCCTAAAATTACTAAGCTCCTTATTGGTGAGGAAAAAACACCATTACTGATTATTGACGATTTCGCTAATGCCCCTGAGGATATGATTGAATTTTCAGGTGATGGCTCTGGCTTTAAAGCAGACACACAAAATTTTTATCCTGGTAAACGAAAGCTTATACCAAGCCAATACAGTGAACAGATTTGTCAGCAATACCTAAACATCTTTCAAACCTTTTTTGGCTGTGAACACGCGATAGCAGCTAAACCCGTAGTTTCAGCGTTAGCAATCGCAGATACTCTACCAGAGCAACTTCGCCCTATGCAAATGATCCCTCATATTGATACGCCACAAAGTAATCAATTTGCTGTTGTGCATTATCTGTGTGCTAGCGAACATGGCGGCACGGCTTTTTATCGTCATAAGAAGACAGGCTTTGAGACTATTACACAAAACCGTTTGCATGAATACGGTAGTCAGGTGAGAAAAGAAGCTATTGCTAATCAATTACATAAATCACCTTGTTATATGAGCGGTAGTAATAGCATGTTTGAGCAGCTATATTCAGTTGCAGCTAGCATGAATAGAGCAATCATATACCCAAGCAATCTTTTGCATTCGGGCAATATAAATCCTTTGACATTATCTGCTTCGCCTAAACAGGGAAGGTTAACTGCTGGCAGTTTTATATTAGTTGAGTAGTTTTTTTGAAAAAAAATGAATTTTTATTGGTGGAAAATTTTTTTTGAATCGTCATAAGGGTGAGGCATTAATAAAATGATCAAAAGCAGTCTCACAAAATCATATAAAAGTAGCGATAAAAACAAACTATGACCACAGAAAGTACCTTACATAACAGTTTTATGGCAGCTCGACAGCTAATGCATCGTGTTATATCACGAATTGTGCCGCCACGTGAAGTTGAAGATATAGTACAAGAAACCTATGTACGTATTTGCCAGATTGACAAGAAAGAAAATATCAAGCAGCCAAGATCTTTTTTACTAAAAACAGCAAAAAATTTAGCGTTTGATCATCTTAAAAGAGCTGAAACTAGATTGGTTGACTCAGTAGATGACATGACAGAGTTTGACTGTTTTGTTAGTGCTGACGATGAAGTATTTCAGCAAGTGGCTACGGACAACGAGTTTAGCCAATACTGTCAAGCAATTAGACAGCTTCCTATTCAATGTCGTAAAGTGTTTGTTTTGAAAAAAGTATATGGGTATTCGCAAAAAGAAATTGCCCAAAAATTAGATATTAGTGAGAGCACTGTGGAAAAGCACATTGCAATTGGCGTGAAACGCTGTACTTATTATATGATGCAGCTAACAAAAGAAGAAAGATCAGAAAGTATGAAAAGCAATGAAGAAGCTAATCAATTAGGAGGATTACGCTAATGGGCAATGTACATTCCCTAAATAATGATGATGCAATGTTTGATCAAGCTAGCTTGTGGATAGCGAAAATGGATAGAAGCTTAACTGAGCGTGAACGAAATGAGTTTGGCAGTTGGTTGGCGGTTAATGAGCAACACCAAAAATTGATCATAGAAATGGCGACTATGTGGGACAAAATGGACTCGTTAGAAAATCTTGCTGATTTATTTCCTGAAGCCAATAAAAAATCAACCACAAGTCCTGAGGGAACTCATATTGACAATAAAACCAAGCAATGGGGCTTCGCATTAGCGGCTTCAATTGTATTGGCTATTTTAGTTGGCTTATTTAGCAATAATAATTTTGAACAATTACTTAATGGTGACCAAGAGTTTGTGCGTTATGAAACGGCCGTTGGCGAAAGCAGTACTATTTATTTACCTGATAACTCCAAGGTTTTACTTAATACCAACAGCATTTTGTTAGTGCGTTATACCGATTATTTTCGTTTACTAGAATTACAACGTGGTGAGCTTCATGTAGAGGTTGCCCATGATAAATCTAGACCGTTAAGTGTTGTCGCTAAACAGAAAGTAATTCAAGCGGTAGGTACAGCTTTTAGCGTACAAGTAAGTGATATTGATATAGAGCTTATTGTCACTGACGGTAAAGTGTTAATTGGTGAACTTGCCAAAGAACAAAACGTTAATGAGCAATCTTTAGATATTCCTAAAAATGGTTTAGCGGTTTCAAAAGGTGAAATAGCTTCTTTGTCTGTCATTGGTAGTAGTGCGGATAGTGTTGTTACTATTAACAAAAGCGCGATAAAAAAATCGCTTTCTTGGCGACAAGGTAACTTGGTTTTTAAGGGAGAAACTTTAGCTCAAGCTATGGCTGAGGTAAGTCGTTATACCTCTGTTAAATTTGAAATTGCAGATGAAGAGCTTAAGAATATGAAAATAGCAGGGCGATTTAAAACAGGTGATGTAAAAGGCTTAATTGGCGCGCTTAATCATAATTTCAATATCAAAACTGACAGGGTTAACAAAAACTTAGTTGTGCTTAGAAAGCAAAGTTAACTCTGCCAATTACTCCCTTGTCAGCCATTTGGTGTTTCGCTATTTGGCTGATATTTTTTCAACCACTATTTAGTTAATTATACATATTCAGTTCACTTTAAAGGAAGCCATTTGATGACCGCCGCTGCACCTGATAATTCAATTCAAAAACTGCACGACACAGAAAATATACAAACTTCATTTTTATACGTATTATTTATCTCCTCTGTGGCGGCCATCGGTGGTTTTCTATTTGGTTTTGACTCCGGCGTTATTAATGGCACAGTTACTGCGTTAGGAAATGATTTTAATTCAAGCAATATAGGTACTGGCTTTAATGTTGCGTCAGTGCTGTTAGGTTGTGCTGTTGGTGCCTTGATGGCTGGCCCCTTATCTGATCGTTTTGGCCGTAAAGCTATTATGCTCATTACGGCGATTATCTTTGCTATTAGTGCTTTTGGCTCAGGTATCTCAAGCTCGTCTGCTGAGTTTATTTTTTATCGTCTAATTGGTGGATTAGGCATAGGAGCTGCTTCGGTACTAGCTCCCGCTTACATCGCAGAAGTTGCTCCAGCGGCTTTACGAGGTCGTTTAGCGACCTTGCAGCAATTAGCGATAGTACTGGGGTTATTTGCCGCTTTCTTAAGTAATTACGTTATTGCCGCTGAGGCTGGTGGTGCTGAAGCTATTTTCTTATTAGATTTGGCCGCTTGGCGCTGGATGTTTTGGGTTGAATTACTACCGGCGATACTCTTTTTATTGGGGGTCGTATTCATTCCTGAGTCACCACGCTTCTTAGTGGCTCAAGGTCAAATTGAACAAGCAAGATCAATATTTAAATGTATAGTTTCAGGCGCTGAAGATGAGCAAATTGAAGAAGTTAAAAAATCTCTGCAAGGCGATAAAAAGCCCAACATTATGGATCTTTTTATTGATGGTAAGAAAACAATTCACCCTATTATTTGGGTAGGTATTGGCTTGTCGGTATTCCAGCAGTTTGTTGGTATCAATGTCGTGTTTTATTATGGCGCTGAACTTTGGCAAGCAGCTGGTTTTGACGAATCTCAATCGTTATTTATTAACTTGATTACCGGCACAACCAATATCATCTCTACCTTCATTGCTATTGCTCTAGTGGACAAAATCGGTCGAAAACCCTTACTGCTGGTGGGTAGTGTTGGCATGTTTGTCACCTTAGGCGCTCTGACCTTTATCTTTGGCACCAGTGGCTTAAATGAAGCCGGCCAGTTAACATTAAGCGATACTACCGGAACAGTGGCCTTAGTCATGGCTAATTTGTTTGTGGTATTTTTTGGCTTAAGTTGGGGACCCATCGTTTGGGTTTTGTTAGGTGAAATGTTTAATAACCGTATTCGTGGTGCTGCCTTAGCCGTTGCGGCAAGCGCTCAATGGATAGCGAACTTCGCAATTACTATGACCTTCCCAATACTATTAGGCAGTTTTGGTTTGGCTGGCGCCTATGGTTTATATGCAGTATCAGCATTGCTGAGCATATTCTTTGTAATAAAATACATTAAAGAAACGAAAGGCATTCGTTTAGAAGAAATGTAAGTTTTTATATTTATTTGAAGTAGCGATAAGTCAATCATTTAAACATTAATGTTTAAATGTGGGCTTTGAAACTCTACCTTTTTCTTTATTGAGTATTTGCATTAAGCGAACTAGTCTTAGGATATTAGATCATAACTTTGGTAAGCAAATGCTTTGCTTCATTTGGAAAATAAAAGCACTTTTATTTAATACCTTTTTTATTGTGCCGCTTGTTTTTTTTAATATCGCTGTACAAGCAAATGCCAATGATATTCGTATTCTTGGGCCAAGAGATAAAATTGATCCCGTTTACAGTTATTTTGTTGATTTAACTAAACTTGTTTTAAGTAAAACTCAGCATCTATATCCTGATAGCAAAGTGGTTCTTATTCCCAGCAATAGAGTTACTCAAGGTCGTAGCTTACTATTATTAGACAAAAATTACTTAGACCTTGTTTGGTCAGGCACAAATATCGAACGAGAATCTCGCTATTTAGCAATATACTTTCCGTTATTTCGTGGGTTGTTAGGTTATCGAGTTTTATTAATACGTAAAGAAGATGTAGGTAAATTCTCTCAAATTACCACGTCAGCGCAATTAAAAGAGTTGGTTGCCTGTCAAGGTGCTCACTGGCCAGACTCTGATATTTTGGAAGATAATGGCTACACAGTATCTAGGGTGGTACATTTTGATGCTATGTTTAAAATGTTATCAAGAAAGCGCTGCGATTACTTTCCTCGGGCGATTTTTGAAGGTTTTTCTGAGCAAAAAGCAATAGTGAGTGAATTTGAAAATATCGTTTTGTTCGATGATATTATTCTGCATTACAATTTTCCATTTTATTATTTTGTTGATAAAGAAAATATTGAGTTGTCTAAGCGCTTGATTACTGGTTTAAAGCAATCATTACAAGATGGCAGCTTTATGGCATTAATGAAAAATCATTCAGTATCAAAACACTTATTTCCTTTATCACAATGGAAAAATAAACGTTTTTTTGAGTTAGTTAATGGTGATTTTGATAGCCAAACGTTAGAAAATAACTCACATTTTTGGCTTAATTTAGAGGCTAGGGAGTAAAGCTTTTAATTCTGCTAATATCTTGATTAATAATTAAATGATTAAGGCTATCAGCTAGCCGATCTGTTTCGTCTAATACGGTTAACCAATATTTAATACGAGCCTTTGCTGGTAAGTTTTTAAAATCATTTCTATCAGGAATTTTATTATAAGGTAAAGCGTCAATAAACTTAGCTGAAGGTACTAAAAGTACCGTGTTATCATAACTTTTAGCTAACACTTTTCTCGATGAGTTTTTATCAAACCAACCCGCTTTAGGACTTGAACTAAAGTGAGGGTAGAGCGTAAGTTCATCAGTAGTCTTATTACTTTTGGCTGACTTATTTTCTAAAGTGCTATTATCCAAAGTGAAGTCAAAATGATAATCAACAATACCACCATCTCGATAAGTGCCTTTTGGCGAGTTAGCAATATTTTTTATGCCAGACATCACCAGTGGAATTGAGCCCGAAGCTAATAATGCTTTTCCAATGTTCTCTGTAGTAAAGTCAATATAATGGCTAGGTAAGCTGTAAGGATCATTTATTTTTAATTGACTAGATGATGGGCGATAAATATAGCGCTGGTACTGAAAAGCTAACAGTTTACGGTCAATTTTATTGAGCAACATACTTGCTAATAAACCTGAGCCTTGTGCTAATTTATTTTCATAGCTCGTAAGCCCTTTACTTTTAGCAACAATAAAATGTGCTTTAAACGTGTTATTGTTCATGATTTCTTCTATGCCTGTTTTACCAAAAAGATGATCAAGCATATCGACAGCTGATTGAGATATTTCAGCCACGCTTGGCTTGTCAGAATAAACCGTATGGGCATACTTATCTGCTAATCGAGTTATAGCGGCTACAGGATCTTTTTGTGCAAAACAAGCGGCGCGAAATGCGCCAGCACTTGAGCCAACAATATTTAGTTCAGTTGTACGGTTTTTAAAAAACTCTCCAAAAAGGTATTTATCTAAGCCAAAAAGTGTAAACCATTTCATATACTATACACCGACATTAGTGTTAGTATCATTTTATAGATATAAAGGAATAGCTATGACAAATAACAAATTAACAGAAAAGCCTTTAGTAGTTAGCTATTTACGCTGGAGTTCGGGGCAACAAAAGTTAGGTGATTCAGAGCGAAGACAGCTAGAGCAAGCCAATGAATGGATTGAAAAAAATGGTTATGAACTAAATGAAAATTTTGTTTTAAGAGATGATGGAAAATCTGGCTATCACTCTGAAAATTTTGGCAAAGACGGTGCGCTTGGAAAATTTGTAAGACAAGCCGAAGCTGGTGAAATTCCAAGGGGAACAGTTCTTATTATTGAAGATTTTTCTAGATTTTCTCGTTCACATGTAAGAAAGGCATTAAAGCATTTTTTAGGATTAATCGATGCTGGTATTAGGATCTATGTTGCTAAAGATGACATGGAATTTAATGATAATAATGCTGATGAAATAAAAATAATAATTACTTTGTCAAAAATGGCTGCTGCTTATGAAGAGTCTCATAGAAAAAGCAACCATTTGAAAAAGTTTTGGGATGGTGCTAGAAAAAGAGCCTTAGAAAACTCTAATAGTACACAATATCCCGTTTTATTACCCTCCACCTCCCCTGATTGGCTAAGAAAAGTTAAAAAGCAAGATGGACAAAAGTATTTTGAACCTATTCCTGATAGGGTTTCAGCGATAAATCGAATCTTTGAGTTAGCAGACACTGGTGGTGATGATGGCCTTGGGCTTGGCTCTACAGTTATTGCAAGAATATTAGACTCTGAAGGTATTAAACCCTTTAAAGGAGAACGAGCAAACTCTGCAATTTCTTTTAATGACTCTTATGTACTTAGGTTATTAAGAGATAAGAGATTATTAGGATATCATCAACCTTATATAAATCCTGTAGACGAAGTTACAGGAAAACGTAATAGACAACCTGATGGAGAGCCAATTGCAAATTATTTTCCTCCTCTGATTAGTGTTGATTTGTTTGAACGTGTAAATCTTAAGATGGAACAAAGAAAGCAATACCAAGGTGGAAAAGTATCACGAAAATTTACTAACCTTTTCACTAAAATAGGTAAATGCGCTTATTGTGGTAGCTCTATGACTTTGTTTACAAAAAGAGGATCAAAAGCCGAAGGTGGACGTTCAGCTTACTTACAATGTTCTGAAGGAACAAAGCTAAGGAAATGTGGAAACAGAGCTGTGAGATATTTTGATACTTTTGAAAAGTCAGTAATTAAGAGTCTGACCGAATTGGATCTTTCAAGCTTGTTTCAAACTGGTGCAGATAAAGGCAATCAACAGGCAACTATTTTAAGAAAAAATATTTTCGAGTTAAAAAAACAACAAAAGAAAATAGCTACAAAGATTAAAACAGCGACAAACCTATTACTAGAAGATGAAAATGATCAAGACATTATTGAGGCAAGAACTAGCCTTAAAAATGACCGTGATATAAATGAATCAGAAATCGAAAAATTAAATGCTGAGTTAATGAGTTTAAGTAGAAAGTCTAACTATCAAGAGTTTAAGGATAGTTTAGAAATTGTTATTAATAGCTTTACAGAAGAAGATGAAATAACTACGTATAATAAGCGAAGGGCTATCAATACTTACTTAATTGATATTTTACAATATATAGCCATTGATGGTGTTAAGCAGCAAGCATGGATTGTCTTTGATATTGAGTTTGCTAAAAATCTCATAAAACAGGGCTTTAAGATAAGTAAAGAGGAAATGGAACGTGAAGTAATTCCTAGTATCCCTGCCTATATCACTGAATCTTTTATTCCGTCAGAGGAAGAGTATTATGCATTTTGTGTTTGGGGGAGCCATATTAAGCTGAAACTTAGGCGGTTTGTTGAAAGACTTCCTACCTATGATGATGTTGTTGAAATGAGAGAGTTTTTTGAAGTGGCTCCGCCCGAATTATTAAAAATAAATCGTGTATGTAATGAGGCTATCAATAAAAACTGGCGCAGAAATAAAAGACTTAAATATACTGTACTGGATAGAGAGTCATTCAATGAAGTTAGAGAGCAAATAATAGAAGATCTTTATATTCCTTTACCAGATGGTTATGAACCTGATGAAGAGTGGTTAAATGCCCCGTCCCCCGAATATAAAGTTGGTGATATCCTACCAAAGCCTCAAGATGTATATTCTGAAATGAAAAAACAGTTAGGAATAGAGAAAAAATAACATGTTAGATATCTTTGCTGGTAAATCAGCACTTGAAACAATTAAGGAAGAAGGATTTAAACAGGAGTTATTTTCTTCTTTTCTTGGTGCCAGTGGTGGTCCAAAGTGGTTTTGCCTTTTTGAAATTGACAAGTTTGTTTTTGGTGAATTTTTCAAAAATCGAAAGTCGGAGTTAAATTTAGTTGGTTCTTCCGCTGGAGCTTTTCGTTCAGCATGTTTTGCTCAAAAAGATCCAGTTGCTGCTATTTCCAGAATGGCTGAGTCTTATGCTGAAACCGTGTATTCTGATAAAGCTACACCTGTTGAGATTACTTCTAAAGCTAGAGAGTTACTAGATTACATGTTAGGTGATAATGGCATTGAAGAAATTATCAATAACTCTACTTTTAAAGCTCACTTTTTGGCAAATAAATCAAATGGTTTTGTTTCATCTGAAAATAAATTAATCCAAATACTAGGGCTAATTAAAAGTATTGGGTTGAATAGAATTGATAGAAAGTTAATTCGCAACCAGTATGAGCGTTTTGTTTTTCAATCACCTTCCAGTAAATTAAAAATTGATGATTACTGTGAATTTAAAACTCACCATATCAATTTGACAAAAGATAATCTAAAAGATGCGCTGTTGGCTTCAGGCTCAATCCCTATTGTTATGCAAGGTATTAGAGATATTTCTGGCTCCCCAAAAGGAATGTATAGAGATGGTGGTATTATCGATTACCATTTTGATTTTAAGCTACAGAATAGTGACGGATTAATCCTGTACCCTCATTTTAACTCTGAGCCTAAAGCGGGTTGGTTTGATAAAAACCTTAGTCGAAAAGTTAAACCTGAAAACTACGACAATGTAGTTATGCTTGCTCCCTCCCAACGTTTTATAGACTCGCTACCATATTCAAAAATTCCTGATAGAACTGATTTTACAAAAATGCAGCCAGAGCAAAGGATTAAATACTGGAAGATTGTTCTATCTGAAACTAAGAGATTAAGTGACTCTCTAAATGAGTTTTTACTCGCTGAAGATTTTAATAAAATTAAATCAATTCTGTAGATTCAGTTTTCTCATTTCCTCTTTCATTTTTATCCCACTATCTTTTTGACAAAATTTCAATTTTGTGGGAGTTAAGAGGGGCGCAGCCCTTCTTGCAAGACTAGGGTTTTTAGCAAATGAACCTTTATGAAATAAACGGTAATTTGCTAAAAACCCTATCTTGAACATTCTCTATTTTGTGTTGCTGTTACATCTTCATTTCTCGTTTTTAGATTTCTGTGTTAATTATTAAATATATAATTATATAAAATGTGATGATTAAAAATTGGACAGTTAAAGTAAAGCAAATACGTAACAGCGGATACAGGAAAAAATACAAGAAGGTTATAAATAAAGATGGCTCTGTAAAATACAAAGCTACAAGTGCTAAAGGCAGAAAGGTAATTAATGGCTTCATTAATCACGTTAATTATTTAAAAGACAAAAATAGACCTGCACATAAAGATACTAAGATCACTGTGTTGTTAAACAATGCTCAAAATATTTTAAATGCTATTGAAGAAAGAAAGTCTTTTCGCCAATCCAAGGGGTTGATGGGAGGTGGTGTACGAAATTTTGCCAGTAGCATAGTATGCGTAATACCTAATCATATCAATCAGCCAAAAAATATAAGTGAGTGGTCAAAAATCAGTTTAAGAGTGATTTTTGATATAGCTAAGACAACCAATTTACCATTTGACGTTATTAAAAAACATACACATGTAGTGTTACATGATGAATCAGCTTCACCTAATAAACATTCTCACATCCATGTTCTTGTAAGTAATGTGATCAATAATGAAGTTGTTAAGGTTATTTCTCAGCGTAAAACTGTTCACGCAATAAAAATGGGCTTTAACAAATCAGTAAAAGTTGTTTTAAATGAAGATCATAAAAACTATATCCCTAAAAACCCCAAAAATTTTGATAAGCCTCTGTGGTTAGCTAGACAAGAAAAAAACCTTCAACTTGAAAATGATGCTAAAAAGATTGAAGTAGAGATAAATCAAAAGAAACTAAAACTATCAAAAATTAATAAAGCGATAGCTTTGTTAGCTAAAAAATTATTTGCTGTAAGAAGTGAAATATCAGAATGGGCAGATGATTTCTTGAATAACTATTTTTCAAAGGCAGAGATAAAAGCTAATTCCGTAGTAACTTTGATTGATAATCTTGAACCACTAGCTGAAAAAGAATTAAATGAAATAGATAAAACAATAAAGAATATTGAAGCTAATAATATCTCAGCACCTGACAAAGCAAAGATTTCACCTAAACGTAAAAGAAGAAGGAGAAAAAATAAAAATACATAAATAAAGCATTAGCTAATGAGTTTTTTTTAATAACATTTATTTCTACTTATACCTATCATTGTTATTGCATCTTCAATGTTATAATTAAAGTACCTAAATAATTAAATATTATGAAAAAAACAATAGAAAATGCTGAATATATAGAAAAAGAATTAAGGGAAAAAGTAAGTGCCACAACGGGCTTAAAGTTAACAAAAGCTAATTATTGGTTCATAGATATAATTCAAATGTTGCTTAACTGTTACCCCATTCTACGAAAGTTTTATCATGAGAGTATGGGTATAGAAAAGCTTCAATCACTTATAGTTCAATTGACTGAATATTTAGAAATGCAATATTCAGAAAGTGATGAATTAATTTTTGTTGATTTAACAAAAATGACAACACTAATACCATGTAAAGAATTGATGATATGGGTTCTTTTAGCGTTATTAAAAGGTAAAACTCATGTTAGCTTGAAATTTAATGAAGATATTTTTGATGATATAAAGGTTATTAATTCTGATGCTATTGATTACCTTTGCGATAACTCATACTTTCTGAAAAACTCAACTAAAAAAGAATATCACTTTACTATTTCAGTAGCTGCAATTTTATCTTGTGATTATTATAACAAAGGTTCAATTATTGACTCACTAGTGACACTTCAACGCTATTATAAGAAAGACTTATCACTAAAAGAGTATATCGATTACAGAAAAAAAGGTCAGAATATTGATACAAGACCAATTCTACGAAAACAGTCGAAAAGAATTAAAATAAAGCTTTAATTTCGCAGAAATTACATACCAGATCATGTAAGAGCTAGAATAACACAATAAAGCTATTTAAATAAAACAGCACTTTATACACTAGGGGTAAATTATTGTTTGGTCAGTGTTGTTTAATTTTAATTAATGGTTAGTCTTTGTTATATGAGTGTTTTTAAATCTAGTGATCTAAATTTACAGAAATTTTGATGAACAGATATTAATCATAAAGACTTGTTATCTAAAAAAGTTGATGTATGCATTGGAATGCTTGGTTTTTATATTATATTAACATGCATCTGAACCTACACTTTTTAACTTTTAAATCTCACTCAGCCGCACTTTTGTGTTATTGTTTATCATCAATAATTTGAAAGTAATATACTAAATGTCTGATGAAAAACCTAAAATAAAGAAAATTGGGTACGTTTTTAGTAATAAAAATATTCCAATGCATAACTTATTTAATCGTACTCCTTGTTTTCTAACTCCTCATGAGAATAATAATCGTAATGTAATCGATGAAAGCTTTGCTGTTGAATTCAAAGGTAAACAATATAAAAAAGTTGAGCAATACAAATTAAAGCTATTCGGTAATCAACTAAATCATAAAATTGACTACCCTTTGCTTGCATTAATAATAAAAAACTTAGTAAATGAGCGTCAAACAGAACCTGAAGCAATATCTGTTAGGTTAGATTTAAAAGATGTAGATGAGTTATTAAATCTTAAATTTTCTGGTAAGCGTAAAAGTAATTATGATCCTATAGTGTATAGCTTAGAGCGTCTATTAAACGTAAAGATACAATTAATTGAAACAGTTAATGAAAATATTGAATACTTACCACTGATCTCTGACTATAAATTCCACTATGGTAATGGGAAGACACAACCCAAGTTCTTTCAAATACAAATTAGCGAATTGCTAAATCATCTTTATTACAACATGTGGAATGTAACGTACCTTGATTTTAGTTATATAGATGTTGAAGCCATAGTTAATATTAATACTGAAAATGCAAAAGCATTAATTAAATATTTTATGTGTCAAAATTATGATTTCATTGATTTTAAATTTGATGCACTCGTTACTCTTCTTGGATTTAAATATAAAAGATTAGCCGAGGGGATATTTGAGGTGGATGAAGCTGACGCGAGGTCAAAAATTAAAGACGCGTTAAAAGTACTGATTGAAAATAAATTTTTAACGCAATATAAATGTGATAAAACTCGAGCTTGGAACCAAGTTAGAATTATTCCAAGAACACTATGCGATAACGTTGAAATATCAGAAAAAGTTATCGACCTTTTACCGAGCAACTTTGATAAATTCTATAATAAGCCTGTTATTGACGAAAAGAAAGAAGATTTAAAAAGAGCCGCCAGATTAGATCATGAGGTTAAAAAATATCGTGATTTGAGCATACTGCTTGAGGAAATCAAATAGCTTCCTCCCAAATGAATAATTTTGCTCTGAATCGAAGAAGTTATAGGTTAACAACCTATAACCAAAGCTTGATTGCTATATACCTGCGTTTATTGCTTTTCTCATTTAAATATTAAATTTAATTGTTCTACAGAAATATTGCTGTTTCCATATGCGAGCATTTGCTCTGCATCAGTCAAACAAAAATGTAAGCCCGCATCGGTTAAATACCCTCTATTTGTTACCATTAAATTTCCAAACGGAATATTTATTTTTTTATCTTTTCGAGGCTTTCGTTTGTTACCTTTTAATTGAGCAGATGTTGGTGGATCAACAAGTATAATGCCGTTGCAAATATTGTGATGACTATCAGTATCACCTTTGTCTATATATCGTAACCGATAAGATAATGAAGAAAAAATGTTTCGAAAAAATGGCAATAATATGCCTTTAGGATCAATCGACTGCATATTTAGCACTAATTTTTTAGCTTGATTTTGTTGCTCAACAAACACTCCGATAGAAGACGGATTCTTTTCTTCTAAAATCTTTTTACCATTAGCTAGGCTTTCTTTTAATGAATTGAGTAAACCTTTGTATGATGGGCATGACAGTTTACGAACACTTTTTGACTCACTTACATTAACTGAAATTGTAGTGTCACTGTGAAAATCTGTAAGCAATAGAGGTGGTTTTATTGTTCTCAACTGTTCTAATTCAGCGTCATGATTATCACCTTTATCGCAATTAATACAAGCAACGGCAGTGTCGTGTATTTTTGTTAGGAGTCTAATGATAGCTGTTACGTAGGAATATTTTTCCTCGTCATTGCTTTCAACTGTATAAACGTACTTATTTGCATGGTATTGGCTATCTACGGGGATCAGTAATGCGTTATCTTGCAGTTCTGCATGTAATAAAGGCAAGGTGTCAAAAAACACCTTATACAACGCTCTGACTTGATCATCATGATTGAGTAAAATATTTTTTATTTTTTGCTCTATGCTTTCAATTTGTTCAAGTGTTGAAAAGTTATTCGTGCTTATTATCTCTCCATTACGGTTTGTTTTACGTAGTTCTATGTTCATATTTTCTCTTTATATAATAGTATGTTATGGGTTGTTAACCCATAACATTAATAAAACATAGAAAATAATTTATTCAATAGCTTCCAGCGAAATAAATCATCAGAGTACCGATGGAATTTTGGAAATGTTTGAAAAATAGATATTAATCTGAAAAATAAATTTTACCTTTTTTGTTTTAAAACTTACCTCCAATTATCATTGGAACATACATTTTCATAATTGATAGGTTAATAACCTATAACTCGTATGAGGGTGAATAATAGTTTGACACTAGTAAACGATAAAGAGTACATTACTATAATCAAAATGATTACAGTGATGGTCTTTTATTGTTATGAGCATAATTGCTGAGAAATATAAAAATACCGAAGAAATCGAAAAGCTGACTTTTGCTCAAAAGCAAAGGTTATCTTTTATCGATTTTAGCTTGTTATTTAAAGGCTCTATTAACCGTAAAGAGCTGACAGAAAAATTTGAAATGGGTATGGCTAATGCCACCAGAGACTTAACATTATATAAAGAACTTGCCCCTCAAAATATAGACTTCAATGCTAAAGATAGAACTTACCTTCAAGCTAAAAATTTTAAACCACTTTTCAGTTACAACTCTAAACAAACATTAGCCAAATTAGCGAATAAAATATCAGACGGTTTTGATGGTGTTTTAGAGATAGCTTTCCCTGTAGATGCGCCACATCAATTGAATGTGCCAGATATTTTTATTGTTGCCAAAATAGTACAAGCTATTTTAAAAGGTAAAGCTATTTCAATCATTTATACATCATTATCGTCTGGATCAAAGGCGAGAGAAATTGTTCCGCATACAATCGTTGATAATGGTTTACGTTGGCATGTTAGAGGATTTGATAGAAAGTCAGGTTCATTCAGAGACTTTGTAATTACTCGCATATCTAAAGTAACTATCAAAGATAACGAAGTTGAATCATTTGAAGAAGAAATAAATGATCATCAATGGGTGCGAATGATGGATCTTTCGATAGTGCCACACCCTAATAACGTTCAATATCCTCAAGCTATCATGATGGATTATGGAATGGAAAATGGTGTTCTAAAGTTAAAAGTTCGTGCTGCGTTAGTTGGCTATTTGTTAAGACGTTGGAATATTGATTGTTCAAAAAATGCTGACTTACAAGGTGGTGAGTATCAATTGTGGTTAAGAAATAGAATCACATTGTATGGTGCTGAAAACTTAATACTTGCACCAGGCTTCGATGAAAAAGACTTAGAACATTAGAAGTAGAAAAACTAATAGCTAGGAAGGGCTATAAATTGATTATTGATAATAAAACAAAAAAATTACATGAAGATTTAAACCAACATATTAAAGCTGGAAACAAGCTTTCAATATTAACGGGTTTATTTTCTTTATATGCGTTTGATGAATTAAAAGCAGAGTTAAATTCATTAGAGCAATGCCGTATTTTATTTTCTCAATTTAAAGGTTTTTCAGCTACACCAGACGCAAATACCTCTCCTTTTGGTGAGCTAACAGGCACTAAATTTGAAACCAGATATAGAAACAAACTAAACCAACAATCACTAGCAAAAGACTTTGCTAAATGGTTAGAAGAGAAAGCTGATATTAAGCTGGTTAAACAACAAGGTGCTTTGGCACAAAACGTTATTCATTTAGATTCAAATGAGCCTGTAACCTATACAGGTGCTCAGTTTACTGGTGCAGGACTAGGATTAACAGAATCTGAAACATTAGACATGATTAATAGTTCTAATGATGTGAATGAAACTCAACAAATGCTTAATTGGTTTGATTCTGTATGGAATAACAACCATCAGCTTGTTGAGGCTAAAGAGTTACTATTAAAAGAAGTTGAAAAACTCAGTAGAGACAATGAACCACAATACATCTACTTTCTAACCTTATGTCACCTTTTCAAAGACTTTGTAGAAGATCTTGATGATGAAAAAATCATTAGATCCAAAACAGGCTTTAAAGAAACATTGGTTTGGAACAAGCTGTATAACTTTCAAAAAGATGGTGTTTTAGGTGCAATTGAAAAGCTTGAAAAATACAACGGTTGTATTATTGCTGACAGTGTTGGTTTAGGTAAAACCTTTGAAGCTCTAGCAGTAATTAAGTATTACGAATTAAGAAATGATCGTGTTTTAGTTATCTGCCCTAAAAAATTAAGAGATAACTGGTCTGTATACACCATTAACGATAAACGAAACTTACTTTCTAAAGATCGTTTTAATTATGATGTGCTAAACCATACCGATATGAGCCGTGTTAAAGGCTATTCAGGTGAAATAAATTTAGAAACGTTAAATTGGGGTAACTACGATTTAATCGTTATTGATGAATCACATAACTTTAGAAATAAACCAAACAAGTCAGACAAAAAGCTACCAAGTCGATATGAAAGGCTTATGGAACAAGTCATTCGTGCAGGTGTTAAAACCAAAGTATTAATGCTTTCAGCAACGCCTGTTAATAACAGAATGAATGACTTAAAAAACCAAATTGCATTTATTACTGAAGGTAATGATTCTGCTTTGGTAGATGAAGGTATTAATAACATTGAAAATACCTTAAGAACGGCACAAACACGCTTTAATCAATGGAATAAGCAAGAAGCTGATGAGCGTAAAGTTGAACAACTTATCGACTCGATGAACTTTGATTACTTCAAATTGCTCGATACGCTAACCATTGCCCGTTCTCGTAAACACATTGAAAAATACTATGATACAACCGCATTAGGAAAGTTTCCTCAACGCTTACAGCCTTTGAATATTAAATCAGATATTGATATCAATAATAGCTTTCCACCACTGCAAGAAATAAACAAAACCATTAGGCGATTATCATTAGCAGGTTATGCACCATTAAAGTACGTCAGAATGGAGAAAAAAGGTGAATATGCCAGACGTTATGATATGGATCTCGGTGGCGGTAAAGGTGTATTTAAACAGGTAGATCGCCAAGACAGCTTAATTCACTTAATGCGTATTAACCTATTAAAACGAATGGAAAGTTCCATCCATTCATTTAGGTTAACCTCAATCAAAATATTAAATCAGGTCGATAGCTTATTATCGAAAATTACGGCTCATGAAAATGGTGAATTTGAAGAGCTAAATATAGAAGACTTAATTCTAGAATCACCAGAATACGAACCTTTTTTAATAGGCAACAAAGTAAAAGTATTGCTGCAAGATATTGATTTAATCAGGTTTAGACAAGATTTAGAAGCCGATAGAGTTTTCCTCGAAAGTATTGTTGAAGAATCGCAGCAAGTTACGGCTGATAAAGATGCCAAATTATCAGATTTAAAAAGCATTATTGCTAACAAAGTCGAAAACCCAATAAATGATATTTTGCGTGACGGAAAAACCGATTCTAAAAACAAAAAAATTATCATTTTCACCGCTTTTGCTGATACTGCTGAATATTTATATAAAAATGTAAGCCAATGGGCGCAAAATTCATTACACATTTATAGCGCATTAATTACAGGCAGCGGCACGAACAAATCAACCATGCCTGATGCTGGTAACGAGTTAAACATGTTATTAACTCACTTCTCTCCAGTATCAAAAGAACGAGATAAAGTCGCACCAAGCGCAATACAGCAAATAGATATTTTAATAGCTACTGACTGTATTTCTGAAGGTCAAAACCTTCAAGACTGTGACTACTTAGTTAATTACGATATTCACTGGAATCCTGTTCGAATTATTCAACGTTTTGGTCGAGTAGATCGCTTAGGTTCAACTAATAATGTTATTCAGTTAGTCAACTTCTGGCCTAACATGGAACTTGATGAATACATCAACCTCGAAGCTCGTGTAAGTGGCAGAATGGTATTGTTAGATATTTCAGCTACAGGTGAAGAAAATGTAATAGAGCAAGATGCTAAACAGATGAATGATCTGGAATACAGACGTAAACAGCTTAAGCAATTGCAAGATTCAGTAATGGATCTAGAAGATATTTCTGGTGGTGTATCAATCACTGATTTAACACTAAATGATTTTAGAATGGATCTTTCCTCTTATCTTAAAGAAGAAAAGAAAAAACAAGGTGAAGCTACGCTAGAAAATAGCCCCCTTGGTTTATTCAGTGCCATTTCACTAAATAATATTAATCAGTCACTCGATTCAGAACACAAGCTGAAATCTGGCGTTATCTTTTGCTTAAAAGATATAAATAGCACTGTTCAAGTTGATGATAATTATCCGCTAAGACCTTTCTATTTAGTTTACGTAGCTGACAATGCTGAAATAGTATTCAGCTTTACTCAGGCGAAAAAAATACTCGATGTTATTAAATCGGTAGGCTTACATAACACTGAGCTTAATCATGAAGCAATACAAACTAAAACCACTAAGCCAATTGAGCATTATCAATCATTACTAGATGTTGCCGTAACCAATATTGCAGGTAAGAGTGAAGAAAAAGGCGTAGAAAGTTTGTTTAACCGTGGCGGCACGGTACTTTCACAAGAATCATCCCAATCAGTTAACGACTTTGAAGTTGTTAGCTACATGGTTTTGATTTAAAAAGGTGTGAAGGAATATGGAAATAAGAGCGTTAGTGCAGAATATAAGTGCAGAAAATAAAAGGAAGTTTTAAACATGCTGTTATCTAAATTTTATGAATATTTTAATTTACCTGATAAAACATATCTAGGTTCAAGAGTTTCCAAAAAACAACTAATCGAAAATAGCCAACTATCCAGTGCAGATAAGAAGGCAGTACAGGAAGATATAGAAGCTATTATTTGGCGCAATACTTTAAAAAATACCACGTTAAATATTTCTCCTTATCATGAAATTATAGAGTCTAGTGCTAGTAGCGTAGATAAAGACGGTGACTCAGATTCTTACGTTCTTGAGTCTTTCATTTTAGAATATAATGAAATCGCAGTTATTGAAGTAACCATTCGCTCAAATAAAAGAGCTAAAAAAATAGCAGAACTCATTCAAAGATCCATTCCTTATCCACTTTTTATAGTGTTACATCTTAAGCATGTAACGGAAGAAAATGAACCGAGTATTACATTAAACCTCGCTACAAAACGGTTAAGTAAAGCTGATCACAGTAAATTAAAAGTTGAACGTTTTTATCAATCTCCTGCATTTACTCTTGAACAATTAACTTCAGGTTCAATTGAAGAGGTTTTTCTGAAATCTCTGACGATAGAAAAGCAATCATTCGTGAATTTTTATGAATTCTACATGGGGTGGGTAAAACAATTTTTAGCCCTAGAAAAATCTAAACACACTAATGAGTTTTCTGAAAGTGAGAGCCAATCTGTAGATATTGAGCAAGCTAAATTGCAAGCCAGTGTTTTGGATTCAATCGCATCTCTAGAAGCAAAGCTTTCTGGTATTAGGCAAAAAATAAAGCAAGAAGGTCAGATTAACCGAAAGGTAGAACTGAATATACAAGCGCAAAAAACTAAACAACAACTACAAGAATTAAAAGCCGAGTTAACTTCATGAGCATATTAGTAGATAAAGTCAGAATTGCAGGTTTTAGAGGCATTTCAAATTTAGAAATATCTTTACCTAGAGTAGCGGTTTTAATCGGTAAAAATAATGCGGGTAAAACTTCAGTTATCAAAGCATTACAACTTGCTTTAGGGGACTATTCTCGCCATTTAGCCGATGAAGATTTTTATATTGATGATGAAGATAATATTTGTTCTGAAATTATTATTGATGTTTCAATTGTCCCTGTCGATTCTAATGAGTTCTCAGATGAGTGGATTGAAGTTTTTGGCGATTTAAGACAATTTGATGCAAGCGGAGATGAGTTCGTTGCTATTAGAACTATTTGCGAAAAGGATGATATTAAAGGTGGGTATAAAATTACTCGCTTCCCTCTGTCAGAGTGGCAAGCATTCGAAAATTGGACAGATAACTCGGTCAAAATTAATAAAAAGATTACTAAGCGGATTGAATCAATTCCGTTTGTTTCAATAGATGCCCAACGAGATATACATCAAGAGCTTAGAGAAAAAACATCTTATGTTGGTAAGGTCTTATCTGAAATAGATTTTTCTAGTGATGATAAAGATGCACTTGAAGAGTTGATTCAAGAGCTAAACGAAAGTGCTGTTGATAAAAGTGAAGTATTAAGCGAATTAAAAACACATTTAGACTCTCTAAGTCAATCATTTGAAGGGCAAGGTCAAACGGATATTACGCCATTCCCAAAGAAAATTAGAGATTTATCAAAGCGTTTTTCAATACACTTTGGTGATAGTGCGTCAAACTCATTTTCTATGGAATATCATGGAATGGGAACTAGAAGTTGGGCTTCTATGTTAACAGTTAAAGCTTTTTTAGAGCTTTCAGAAAAGAAACACTCAGAAGAAGAAGAGTGTTTCTTTCCTATTGTTGCAGCAGAAGAGCCTGAAGCCCATTTACATCCAAATGCTCAAAGAACTTTATATAGACAACTAACAGAAGTGAATGGGCAAGTAATTATAAGCTCACACTCGCCTTATCTAGCCGCATTAGCTAACCAACAAGATTTAAGGGTAATTTCCAAATCAAATGGAGATGGGACTTTAGTAAATAGTTTAGATAAAAGCTTACAGCCAGAAGAGTTAAGAAAAATCCATCGTGAAGTAATTCATTCTAAGGGGGAGTTACTTTTTTCATCTGCTATTGTACTTTCAGAAGGAGAAACTGAGGCTCAGGCATTACCTTTATTGTTTGAAAGTTATTTTGGGAAAGAGCCTTTTATTCTTGGGGTTAATTTTATTGGTGTTGGTGGTTCAGGTTCAAAATATAAACCTTACTTAACATTTGCTAGAGATTTTAATATCCCCGTTTTTATTTTTAGTGACGGTGAAGAAAAGCCAATTAAGCAACTTAAAAAAGTATATGACACTATTTTTGGTGAAACTGACTTAACAGCAGCCTCTAATATTACGATTCTTGAAGATACCGACTTTGAAGGGTATTTGCTAGAAAGCGGATTTCAAAATGATGTTGAAACAGCTATTAAAGCGCATGATGGTGATGACAAAATAACTAAATATATCCAGAAAAAACAGGGGAAACAAACAAAGGCTGTTATTACAGATAAACCATCATGTGTAACATGTAAGCAACCTATTTTTGAAGTTGGCGTTTATGATTATTCAGGTGATGATGGGTATAAAAAGGCTATTTTAGAAATTTTAGATTCAGATAAAACAAAATATGCAAAAGTAGTGGCAGATCACCTAACAACTCTTGAGTCAGAGGCTCTACCCCAAAAAATCAAAGATTTATTTGAGCAAATTAAAGTAGGTATTCAATTATGATTTCTTTATCACCCGCACAAGATGAAATTGTTAAGTTTGATCTTACTAAGCCAATTCAAATCATTGCTTCTGCTGGTTCAGGTAAAACAAGAGTTTTAACTGAAAGAATTAGGCATATTTTATCTAATACCAAAAAAGATAAAGTATTGGCTCTTACGTTTACCAATAAAGCAGCACAAGAGATGCAAGAAAGGCTTGCTGATTTTGACGGTGTAGAAGAAAGAACGTGGGTATCGACTGTTCATTCGGTAGCGCAAAGCATTATTGAAAGTTACGGACACAGTATTGGTTTACCAAACGATTTACACATATATGAACGTGATCAAGACCGTATGGAGTTGTTTTTACAGTCTCTAAGAGATAGTAACGTTGATATTGATGAATACCTGAACGTTAATGATCCTGCTGAAAAGCGCAAAAGAAATCAGGTAATGCAAGGTTATATGGATGCGTTTGCTGAAATAAAGCGTGAACTTCTAATAGACCAAACTGAAATTGAAGAAAAGTATACAAATGAACCTCGATTCTACGATATTTATCAAGACTATCAACAAGCATTAGCAAATAGTGGTGGTATCGACTTTAACGATATTTTGTTTTATGCCTATCGAATTTTAAATGAACACTCAAACATTGCTCGTACTTATCAAGTGCAATATAAACATGTTTGTGTTGATGAGGCGCAAGATTTAAACAAAGCACAATACGAATTGATTAAAGTATTTTGTGGCGAAAAAATTAAGAGTGTTTTGATGGTGGGTGATCCTAATCAGATGATCTACGGGTTTAATGGTTCTAAGGACTATTTTGAAAATGACTTTGTTAATGATTTTAATCCTCAAACGTTTACGTTAAAAGAAAATTATCGAAGCACTAAAGCGGTAATAGAATTAGCAAATAAAATAAAACCTAATTCACAAATTAATCACGAGATGGCTTTTCAAGGAACTATGAAAATTCAGCCATGCTTCAATGAAGAGGTTGAAGCTAACTGGCTTATCAGAGGGCTTAACTCTCTCTTAGCGGCTAAAGAACATGATGAAATAGAAGGACAAATCAGTTTAGATAAAATGGTTGTTATTGGTCGCAATAAATTTGTATTCAATCAATTAGAAGCAAAACTAAAAGAGCACAACATCCCTTATTTTTTTAATAAAGGAGAAAGACAAGCAGAGCCAGAATCTTTGTTTGGTAAGATCCTTGATTATGCTATCCGTTTAAAATTAAATCCTAAAGATTGGATTGACGGAAAAAAATTATGCTCAATCTTGAAAGTTAAACAACCTAAACAATGGGATGAACAAAACTTACTAGAGGAGTGGGCTGATACAGTTAAAGCATCCAGCTTACCTTTAGCTAATATACAGTCTTTTCTCCTGAACGAAATTTATAACTTGAATCAGGAAGAACCAAATATTCGTAAGTTTTGTAAAACGCTTGAAGCAAAACTTAATGAATATAAGACAGAAGAGTTACCTGAAGTTGATAAAAATAAAATTGAGCTTGAACTTGCTTTAAGCCTACAAGAATTAACAATGTTCCTCAAACGCTGGACTAGCTTCAAAAGCAAAGGCTTAGGTTCAACTTTAAAAGCATTTAGAAACGCTATGACATTAGGGAAACTAGATACTGATGTTCAAGGTAAAGGGCTAACACTAAGCACCGTGCATACGATGAAAGGTCTTGAAAAAGACATAGTATTTTTAATTGGCATGTGTGATGGCGTTTTTCCTGATTATAGAGCTACCAGTAAAAAAGACTTAAACGAAGAACAAAACAATGCTTTTGTTGCAGTTACAAGAGCAAGAAGGTGGCTTTACATAAGTTATCCTCAAAACCGAATGATGCCTTGGGGAAGTTCGAAATATCATAATATTTCTAGGTTCATTAGTGACATACCTGCGCTTCAACAAATTAACGAATAATAAGTAGATATAAAAATGACAGACTCAATTATTGAAAAAATTACAAATACAGATACTGAATCAAAAAGCTTAGATATAGAAGCGCAGAATATTGAACAATTAAAGCTACTTTTTCCTGATGTTTTTCGTGAAGGAAAACTTGATTTTGAAGCATTAAAGGCTGTTTTGGGTGAACATGTTGAAGACAACGAAGAACGTTATAATTTTACATGGCATGGTAAAAATAAAGCCCGTCAAATAGCGCAAACCCCTTCAACGGGTACATTACGCCCATGCAAAGAAGAAAGCGTTAATTGGGACACAACACAAAATTTATACATTGAAGGTGATAATTTAGAGGTGCTTAAGTTGCTTCAAAAATCATATCACCAGAAAGTGAAAATGATATACATTGATCCACCGTATAACACAGGTAAAGATTTTGTTTATAAAGATAACTTCCGAGATAATATAAAGAATTATTTGGAAACTACATCTCAAAATGATTCGCAAGGAATAAAGCATAGTGCGAATACGGACTCATCTGGTAGGTATCATACTGATTGGTTAAATATGATGTATCCTCGACTAAAGCTTGCTAGAAACCTCCTGCAAGATAATGGGGTTATATTCATCTCAATAGATGAAAATGAAGTTGTTAATTTGAGAAAATTAGCAGATGAAATCTTTGGAGAAGATAATTTTTATTGCTCTTTTGTATGGCAAAGAAGAAGTGGTTCAATGGATTCTACGGATGGTGTAAGCATTGATCACGAATACGTTCTTTGCTATGGGAAAAATAAATCAAGATTGCATGGAATTAAACGGACATTTGATAAGTATACTAATCCTGATAATGATCCAAGAGGCCCTTGGATATCAGATAACCTAAGTGCGGGTAAGGCTGGTGGAAACGTTTATTATGAAATAACTGACCCTGCCACGGGTAATAAATTTTATCCGCCTAAAGGCAGATTTTGGCCATATAACCCAACCTCAATGGAGCAACGAATTGCAGAAAATAGGATTATTTTTCCAAAGTCTAGCTCTGGAAGACCGATGCTTAAACGCTTCCAGCTTGAAGCAAAATCATCAACAGTCCCTGTTTCAAGCCTCTTGAGAAATCATACGTTAAAAGATTTACCAAATAATGCAATGGTCTCTGCACTTAATACACATGGAACTTCTGAAATTCAAGAACTTCTTTCAGGAAAAATTTTTTCATTCCCTAAGTCTACAGTTCTTTTAAAATCTCTATTAAAACAATTATTAACAACTGAAAATAATGACATTATTTTAGACTTTTTTTCTGGTTCAGGCTCTCTAGCAGATGCTGTGATGCAATTGAATACTGAAGACTATTTGAAAAGGCGTTTCATAATGATTCAATTACCTGAATCAGTTCCTAGTGATTCTGAAGCTAGTAAAGCTGGATATAAAAATCTATGCGAAATAGGGAAAAACAGGATAAAAAAGGCTGGAGAAAAACTCAAAGAACTATCAGGTAGTGATGTTGATATTGGGTTTAAAGTTCTTAAACTTGATGAAACTAACATAAACCAGTGGGAAGGAAGCTTCGATAATCTGTCAGATATTCTTGATAACAGCGTAGATAGCATAAAGTCAGAAAGAACTAGTGAAGATGTGCTTTATGAAGTGTTATTAAAATATGGCTTAGATTTAACCTATCCGATAACAGAGCACTCTATAGCAGGAAAAACTGTTTATGATGTTGCTTTTGGTTCTTTAATCGTTTGTTTAGATGATGGTATTACGAGTGAAGTTGTTGAAGGTATTGGAAAACTAAAACAAGAGTTAGATAGCGAAACAACTCGTGTTGTATTTAAAGATGCTGGCTTTGAAGATGATAATGTAAAAACCAACGCCATTCAGATGTTGAAGCAATATGGCGTAGATGACGTTAAAAGCATTTAAGGATTAAAGGAATAATTATGAAGATTCAATTTGATCCTGATTTAGAGCACCAAGCTGATGCTATTAATGCCGTTGTAGGGGTATTTGAAGGACAAGAAGTTTGCCAAACAAACTTTACTGTTGCCGCAGCAGCTCAAGGTGACTTATTTTCGCCAAATATCACTTCTGATATTGGTATTGGTAACAGACTTGTTTTACTTGATGATGAGCTTGAAAAGAATGCTCAAACCATGCAGTTATCTAATGGCTTAAAACAAACGTCATTTGCAGGGGAAGCTAAAAACTTCACTATAGAAATGGAAACAGGTACGGGTAAAACTTATGTGTATTTGCGTTCTGCTTTTGAGCTAAATAAAAAATATGGTTTTACTAAATTTATTATTGTTGTGCCATCAGTAGCCATTAAAGAAGGTGTTTATAAGTCACTACAAATGACTGAAGAGCACTTTAGATCTCAGTACGACAACGTACAGTACGATTATTTTGTGTATGACTCATCTAAACGAGAGCAAGTGCGTAACTTTGCTACTAGTGATTATATTCAAATAATGGTTATCAATATTGATGCTTTCCGTAAAAGCTTTACTGATCCAAGTAAAGAAACTAAAGCTAACCTTATTCACCGTGCTGATGACAGATTAAGCGGTATGAAGCCGATTGAGTTTATTCAATCAACTAACCCCATTGTTATTATTGATGAACCTCAAAGTGTTGATAGCACAGCAAAATCAAAAGAAGCTATTCAAACACTAAATCCACTATGCACCTTACGTTATTCAGCAACTCATGTTGATAAACACAATATGCTTTATAAGCTGGATTCTATTGATGCTTATGACCGTAAGCTGGTTAAGCAGATAGAAGTTGCTTCAATTGATATTAAAGACAGTCATAACAAAGCCTATATCAAATTGTTAAAGGTCAGTGCTTCGCCTCGTTGGGCTGAAGTTGAATTTGATGAAATGAAATCAGGCAAAGTTAATCGTGTTAAGAAAAAACTAAAATGCGGTGATGACCTGTTTGAAAAATCGGGTGGTCGTGATGTTTACGATGGTTACATCATTAATGACATTTATACCGAAGAAGAAAATGAGTATATCGACTTCACCAGCCGTGATGACATTATCGAACTAGGCCAAGCTATTGGCTCCGTTGATGAAAGCGAATTTAAACGATTACAGATTCGTAAAACTATAGAAGAACATTTAGAAAAAGAATTAAAGCTGATACCCAAAGGTATTAAAGTATTAAGTCTTTTCTTCTTAGATAAAGTGGGTAACTACCGTGCATATGATGCTGATGGTAATCCAACTTTAGGTAAATTCGGTAAAATCTTTGAAGATGAGCTTTACGCTATTTTGAAAAAACCTAAATTTAAACGTTTATACCCTGAGCTGTACTTTAAAGATGGAGAGGCTGAAGGTAAACTGGATGACTTTGCTTTAAAAGAATTAGTAAGCCAAGTCCATAATGGTTACTTTGCTATTGATAAGAAAAAAGATGCTAAAGGAAATAGCATTTTCAAAGAATCAACCATGTCTAAAAAAGGTGAAGCAGCTAAATCAGCCTCAGATGAAAGTGCTTATAACCTGATAATGAAAGACAAAGAACGTTTGCTTGATATTAAAGTTAAACTTCGTTTTATATTTTCTCATTCAGCTCTTAAAGAAGGTTGGGATAACCCTAACGTATTTCAAATTTGTACCTTAAATGAAACTGATTCTGTAATGAAGAAACGCCAAGAAATTGGTCGTGGTTTACGTATATGTGTTAACCAAGAAGGTGAGAGAGTTCATGGTTTTGATGTTAATACACTAACGGTAATGGCTAATGAGTCTTACGAAAAGTTTGTTAGTGAACTACAGCATGAAATAGAAAAAGAAGAAGGCATTAAATTTGGTTTAGTAGAAAAGCATCAATTTGCCAATATTCCTGTTTTATCGTCATGTGGTGAAAAATCGACTTACTTAGGTGCTGAAAAATCTGAACAACTTTGGTCACATTTAAGTGAACAAGGCTATTTAGATAAAAGAGGTAAAGTGACGGATGATTTAAAAACGGCACTTAAAGAAAACACTGTAAATTTACCTGAAGGTTTTGCAGAGCAAACAGCACAAATTAATGCGGTACTTAAAAAAGTAGCTGGTGGCTTAAATGTTAAAAAGCATGAAGAGAAAAAGCCAGTTCAATTCAAGAAACAAGCCTTTGACGTAGATTTTAAACCACTTTGGGACAGAATTAAATATAAGACATGGTATCGAGTTGATTTTGATCCTGAAGAGCTTGTAAACGCCTGTGCTAAAGAAATACAAAGTAACTTAGTTGTTGGTACAGCTAAATTTAAATATACCAAAGCAACAACCGCTATTGAGCAAAGTGGTGTTAACGTAATTGATGAAGAAACTAGCAACCATTCTTACACTGCTAGAGATTATCAATTGCCTGATATTGTTACTTACTTGCAAGAGCAAACAAATTTAACTCGTAAGTCTATCGTTAATATTTTACGCAGATGTGGTCGCTTAGAAGCGTTCAAAATGAACCCTCAAAAGTTCATAGAACAAGCTGTCACCATCATCAAAAATCAAATGCGTTTATTTATTGTTGATGGCATTAAATACGAAAAAATTGGTGACGATGAATTTTATGCTCAAGAGCTATTTGAAGACCAAGAGCTAATGGGTTATTTGAGTAAAAACATGCTACCAGCAGAAAAGTCTATTTACGATCACGTTATATATGATTCTGATGTAGAAGAAACTTTTGCTAATGAGTTGGAAAATAACACCCAAGTTAAGGTTTACGCCAAGTTACCAAGCTGGTTTAAGATTGATACACCATTAGGTTCATATAATCCTGATTGGGCTGTATTGGTTGATAAAGATGGAGCTGAAAAGCTGTACTTTGTTGTTGAAACTAAAGGATCAATGTTTAGTGATGCTTTAAGACCAACAGAAAAAGCTAAAATTGAATGTGGTAAAGCGCATTTTATGGCTTTAGGTAATGATGTGGAATTTGTTAAAGCTGATTCATATGAGACTTTTGACTCTCAGATGCCTTAGTGTGAGTCGTTTAGATCGTTATGTTTGTAAGGTAGTAATTTATTGAAATTACTACCTAAGCACCATTAGTTATAGTAGCTGGTTTATATTACAGAATGTAAGTGTTGAACAAATTGGTCATAACTCTTTACTTCAGGACTACTATCATCAAATACGACATAATATTCAATTGAATTATTAATGTTTTTTTCTTGGAATTGATAAGTAATGTTGTTATTTGGTTTTATAAATACGAATTGTTCAGGGTTGGCGTAGTGGAGGATTATCCAAACATCTTGCTCTGAATGATTCTTACAATATTCAAGTTTATCTGGCCTTATCCAATAATCGTTTCCTCGTTTATATTCTGTTCCTGTAACTTCAATAAACATAATGTTTTGTTTTGAGTGTGAGTTAAGCAATTCTATATCAGGCTTTCCTTGTTCTTCTGGATGAGCTTTTATCATCTCATTTGTATTAGCACCAAAACCAGTAATTAGAACTTCAATGGGAAGGTTTAAAGAAGAAACAAGTTGAGATACCTTATCTAGACGAATTTTCTCTTTGTCCCAAGCTGTTTGACCATACATATTTTTCCAATGAAAGCTTTCCATTTCTTTAAGTTCAGTACAAGTAATCGATTGACCTATTTTAAGGTTCATAGCATTAAATGTTCGCCCACGAATTGAGGTACAGTATGAACCATCTACGTAAACCCAATATTTATCTCTATCTTCTTTATATGAAATATTTGTAATTCTACTTTGCACCCGAAACTCCATTTACATTATAAAAATATAATTTTATATAAGAAAATATTTTAGGTCCATGATTTAAATACAAAGAGTTTGTCATAATTTATTAGTGTGGCGCATACAATCTGACAAATTTTGATCAAGAGTAGGTTAATTTCAATTATTAAATCACTTCGCGATTGCATAGTGTTCACTTCGCAATTGCGAAGTGATTCATTACTTCTATAAATTATTTTCTACTCAAAAGAGTTATCCGTAGAATATTGTCTTTTAAAGAAAGCTTCTATTTTTTCATTTACGGTGTATTAAATATTAACAACAAGACTATTCATTAAGGTTGGCTCAATGAATTATTAATAAACTTGAAATAGGGGGAGTTATTCTTATTTTGATAAACTAGATAAGTGTTGTTGAATTAACTGAAATTCAGCGATAAGTTAAGTACAAACCGCTGACTTCTTGCTATGTTTAAAAGTTTTAGCCTTACTTTAAACTCGTAAGGCCTAGTTATTATTTTTGAGATATAGCTTGATCTTCCAAAAAACGAAGTGTTGCATAACAGATTTCTTCAATTTCTTTAGATTGAGCAAGCTGTAAAAGTTCGTTGAAATCTTCAATCATATAGTTAGATAAAATATCATCAATATACGAAGTGCGACTTAAATTTGAAACTGACCATTGAATTAACTCATGTGTGTGTATATCAGCAGTGACATCTTCAAGAATTGATAATATTTCACAGTTACCATTACTGATAGAGTCAATACAGTTGTAGATGGTTTTATAGATAAAATCATCTGGCAATTCACTTTTATGTACTTTTTTAATAAAGTTTTTCAAATAAACGTTTGAGTTACATGCAGTAATAACATCATAACTATCATCTATTGTTTTAATTATAAAACTTTGTTTTTGAAGGTGTGCTACCTCTTTTATATTTTTACTCATTAATATTATTCCTCTTAATTAAGAGAAGTCTTTTTTACAAATATCATCAATTTTTGCTTTCATTGCACCAATTTATGTTGCCAAAATAGTCTTCACTAAAATAGTTATATATTACTTTAAAAAAAAATCCATAGAGAAAGACTAAAAAAGTCGTATTTTTGTTTTAAATATATAATGATATAAATCAATTGGTTATAGTTTTATTGTCTGTTTTATTTAGTTTGATGTTTATCCTTCATATCCAGACAAGCTGATGGAAGAATATTTATATTTTTTAGTGAAAAAGAGCCAAATTTTTGAATCTAGATATAATCAAACTTAGCAACCGCGAAGTGATTCATTACTTTTACAAGTTTTTTTTACCTAAAAGAGCTATTCATCGAATAGGGTCTTTTAAAAAAGCTTCTATTTTTTCATGTATTTAGCTAGTCCATTTAAAGTTCAAAATTAATTTATTTATAATAATGCAATTTAACTAACTGTTTTAAATGAATATTTTTATTGACTTCTACGGCATGGTACTTTAAGATGAGCGAATGTTGTATGAAATGCCCCAATAATTTGGAACATATTTCTTAGAGCATCGTATATAAGCTTTAGCTTGATATTAAAACTATGTCATTGCTGCGAAGTTAATTTCGCTGTGCGGGTGGTTCCCGCCAATGGTCACCAAATATTAACAACAAATAGAGTCGTTATCAGAAGAGTTTTCTGAGTTAGCGGTACTCTGTTTTTATTTGAGGAACCATTGATATGATCACTCCCTGCACACTTCAAGACTATGAAGTAAAATTACTTCACCTGATAACTCAACAAAATAAAAACTGGTTTGACTGCGGTAAAGAGTTAACGCAAGTACAAAGCAATAACCTTCATATACAACAAGACTACAAAAGTTTTACCGCTTGGCTAAAGGCTTTTAGTAAACAATCAGATGTTGGTGCAACAAAGTTGTGGAAGTGCCTTAAAGTTTACAAAATGATTGATACTGTTGACGTTTGTATCGAAGAAGTTTCAACGGATAGCATTAACGGATTGGCTAAAATTGCTGATATACACAAGTTAACTAGTAACAAGGTACAGACAAAATCATTAATTGCAGACTTTGTTAATAAGAAAATCAAAGTAAAAGATTTGAATGATTTGGCTAAAACTTTGGTTAATAAAGGTGTTTGCAATTCACAAGAAAAACAAGAACAACTTAACTTAGTTGAAAACCAAGTTACCCCTCCAGATAGCAAACAAAGCGAAGTACAAACAAAGAAATATCAGAACAAGAAATGGCTTGTAACATTAGCTATTTCCATTATTCCGATAGCAATATTTGCTTTAGTCGTTATACAAAAAAACTTTCTTCAATAAAAACAATAATAAAAGGAAAAAAATATGAAAACAGCAATTACGAACTTTAATGAATCTCTACTTCTAGTCAATATAGAGTATTGCCCTCAAGCTATACGTAAAATTAAAAATTTAGGTCAAGCTAAATGGGATAAAACAATGAAAGGTTGGCTTGTGTCAAAAGCTTATGAAGTCGAACTTAAAGACATTTTATTGGAATATTACGGAACTGACGGTTCTTTTTCAGATAAAAGAGTCAACATTGAATTAGTTACAAATCAAGATATTAAAATGAGCCAAAAGCCAGTTTTATTTTCAGGGAAAACTCTAGCACAAGCATTTCATCGAGACTCAGGTGCTAGAGTTGGTCAGAATGTGGCTCTAATTGAAGGAAGTATTAATTCGGGTGGCTCATCTAAAAATTGGGAAACTATTGTTGAGAAAGGCTCTCGCTTTAAGATAATGAATGTAAATAAGCAACTGCTTTCTTTTGAAAGTGACATATTATTTACTTATAAGATCATGGACTCTAATAAGCCCCAAAAACTAAGTAGACTCAGAAGAGTTAGTGATGAAGAGCTAATAGCTGAGTGTCTTACAAGAAAGTTAACGATTGAGAATTTAAACATAGGAGGAGCTAAGTTATGAGTTTAGCTAATCTCGAATATGACAATTTTTTTGCACTTCAAAATGCTCTAGAAATAGTGAGGGACTCTGAACTAGATGTTTGGCTTACTATCGATCTAGCAAAAGATGATAAAGGAGATTACTTATTGCCTTCTTCAGATGCACATATTAAATCATTGAATATAAATATTAATAAAATTTTTGAGAGATGCTCAACAATCGGTTTTTTGAATCTGATATTAGAAGACTCAAACTTTTTTGTTCGCTTTGATAGTTTATTTGAAAAAATGAAAAATTTAGGAAAACAAGAATGTAACATTTGTCGTTTCGAAACTTTAAGAACTGCTTGGTTTGATTTTGGTATATTAGTTAATACAATCCATTTAATTCTAATTAATGAAGTTAATCTTAAAACTAGTGAGTGTGGTGGTGATGTATTAAATGAGACTGGTTTCTCTGAACATATAGACTATTTAGTGCTTCACTCTGCTGAACTAATGAAACTCTCTTCTATCAGCGAATCTACGATTAAAGATAACGCCAAAACTATGCATTGATTTTTACTTAATGATATTAAATTTAATATAGGGGGAATTCCCCCTATATTTTATATACATGAAAATCATCAACTTCTGAGGGTAATTTAATACATTTGTTTATACATAAAAACTTTATTTTGATTTAACTAGTTAAAGTGTAAGGTACTGAAATGGTTATTAAAAAACCATCAAAAGAATGTGTGGCAGTTGCTTGATTAATTGACCAACAAGTCTCTAATCCAGCCATTTTTTTCAGTGTAATAGGTTTGCTCTTCAAAATTTGGAGAGTCAATTTCACGTAAATTCCAAGTATAATTTTTATAATTTAATTTATTATTATCAAAATATTTAAAAATTAATAAATCCCTAGCTTTGCAATTATTTCTGTAATTAAAATATATACTCAAAGGCACCATAATTAGCCCAAACATGAGAGCTACGAGTAAATAACCGATTGCTAAAAATATTACCGCAGCATTTCCAGCCCTTTCATTGGCTTTACCACCAGCAACAATTCCTGATACCGCAACTGCACCTCTATTTCCAACCGCTGTCGAAGTCATCACAGCATTTCTTATATGATTATTTCTGCTACTAGCATTGTGTTCTGCGTTAATTCTTCGAGCACCATCAATGGTATTACCGATAAAAGACATGCAAGATGCTTTTTCTTGACTTAATCTCGATATGTCATCGATGAATGAATCTAGGTATGATAATAAGGCTGAATGAAATAATTTTTTGTCGGTAGACATTTTTAAAAACGTTTCTTCTTCAATGTAAAGTATTGCTTTTTTTCTTGTTAACTCTGCTTTGTATTCGTTATCTAAGCCAATGCACCTGTATATTTCTAAGGTTTTATTGATTGGTGCTATCTTAGCGAACATTTCATAAGCCAAATTATAGTCTTCGGGTTCAACAAATTTAATTACTGAGCCACTTGGTAAGTTTGCTTTGTATATTTGATAAGTTGCAATGCGTTTGATATTCCAAATCAAATATACTATTGAAATAATGGGAGGGTAAAACCAACTTCTATCAATTTCATGAACAATCGCATAAAGCAAATAATCCCCCATTCCTGTAACGATGACGAACAGTATCGCTAATACATATTTGGTAAAGCTGTCTAAGTACCAAGCTAATCGATTTTCACCGAGATAAACACTTTTTTTGGGCTGAGTCATAATCAATTCTATTTATTATTAAATTGAATAAAAAGCATTACCTTAATAATGCTTTTTTTTGGAAAGGGCTTAGGTTTACTTGATGAATTTACGTGATACTAAACCAAGCATGCCTAATGCAAAGATTGCCAATGTTGATGGTTCTGGAACAGACGCAGCATTAGCTCTTGCCGCACCGACCAAAGGATTTCCAAATGATATCCATTCATTTGTTTGAAAATTATCAGACAAAATGAAAGCAAAATCTCCAACATTTGGATTTACAGTATCAATACCCAAAAAATTCAATGAACTATCAATTTCAAGAGCAAATTTAAAACCATCAGCTTTACCAAACTGAAACACAACTTCTAAAAGCTCTTCAACAGGATTAAACATAGCATCAGTGTAACCACTTGGAAGATACAAGTTACTTAAAAACGTAGCATCTATACCATCTTCATGAATCACAGAAAAATCATACACTAGATAGTTAATATTTGAATAATTCACATCAACTAACATAAAATTATCTTTAAATGTGTAATCGATTGAATTTGAGTTACCTAATAACTGAGTTACTGTGCTACCACCAGTAACTAATGAATCTAAATAACTGTCATCAAAAGAGTTGATTAACCCTGCACTAGCATTAAAACTAGAAAAAACAAAAGCCATTCCCCAAAATAAATTTTTCATATTAATACTTCCTTTGTAACTACAAATTTAAACCAGTAATTTTGAACTCACCGTCAACTTTTTCTACAACAATCGGCATAGTCATCTCTTCTTCACCAAGCATAAATAGAAACTTTTCATCAGATATTTTTTTTATCTGTTCGCCACAACTAGCTTTTTTACGTGCTGATTCTGTCAAATATGGAAAATTAACAAGTTTTGAATCAGTACTTAGTTCGCTAAGAGTTTCTGTATCAATCTTTTTAAATGCTTCACAATAATCAGCTATAACTGTTCGAGCATTATCTTCAGGTGTACTGCAAGCTGAGAGTAAAATAACGGCAAGCAGTGAAAACGATCTAAATTTCATTTGAATTTCCTTCTTAATCAACATCAACTACAAAATATGAACCGTCAATTTTCTCTATATCCATATTGAAAACACCACGCTCAAAATAAAATTTAGTTCTTTCTTTTTTAGGGACTGATTTTTTTACTTCACATGACATGCGATCCGATAGGGTTGCCCAAGAATCAGGCTTATCGCCAACTTCTTTTTTAAGTTTCTCCAAATCATTTTTGTTTAGCATCACTTCGAGCTGTTCAAAGTTTGCATCAAGCATCTCTTCACACGCTTTACTTGCAAAATCTTCGATAGTTAAAGTAGATAGCTGTTCTTTTGTTTGAAGGTCGCTACAGGCAGAGAGAGACAATGCCAATATTGGCAAAGTTAATAACATCTTGTTCATTATAAAATCCATTCCACAATTCATAAATAAAGTGAAAGGTAAGGAAAAAACAGATGGGCTAAAAGACACGTATTTCTGGTAGAAAACACGTAAACCTTTTTTTAATTTATATTGGAAGGTATCAACGATATAACTTTAGAAGTGAGCTGATGTTCAACTTAAGCTGTTTGTAGGTTCATGATCCAGTTTTTTGAAAACTTTAAATCTTTATCGATTAAGCTTTCTGAAACACTATGTAAATTTGCAATTTCTTTGTTTTTGAATCCTAAAAAATAACGCATTTGAAATGTTTCGGCTTGCCTTGGGTAGTCTTTTGCTAATCTGCTCAAACCGTAATCGATAGAAATATAATCTAAGTATTCATCGGTATTTGAATCTTCTTGATTGCCAAGTTCAGGTATTTCTTTCTGTGTTCTTTTATCAGCAGTTAGTTTTCGATAATGATCAACTAAAATGTGTCTCATAATTTTACTAACTAACAGAAAAAACTCTTTGCTATTTTCAGCATCTATCTCATTTTTAGCCGCTAATTTCAAAAAAGCTTCATGCACCAAAGAGGTTGTTGAGTGAATAACATCATCAACATGGTTAGTATCATCTTGATATTTTATTACTTTTTTTCTTGTTTGAGATGCAATATGCTTAAATCTATCGTAAGTAAAAGAGAATAGTTTGTCTTCTGAATGTTTATGCCCTTTAGACCAATCTAATATGATACTTGTTAGTGCTTCCAATGCTTACTCCTACTAGATGACAACCTATCTTTAGTATTACAATATGAAACAATAGCTTAAATTAATTTCACTAGGAAGCCAAAAATAAAATGTTCACGGAAGACTTATTTGAATTATTTAGTGAATACGAATCGCTTCCTGAGGCTCAAAAGCCAGCGTTTTTAACTGAATTAAAAGCACAATACCCTGACAAAGCAGAACAATTAAAACTGTTAACCCAAGATAACCATAATTTTACTGAGCATTTTTTAGAAAATATTTCTAGCTATAGTGAAAGCATGGCTATACAAAGTATTAATGAGGGTGATGATTTTGGTGTTTATACCATTGTAAAGCCCATTGGCTCAGGTGGTATGGGGCAAGTTTATTTAGCCAAGCGGAATGATGGGTTAATTGAACAACAAGTCGCTATTAAGTTTCTTCACCCTGCGCTATATCAGTTAAATTCAACGCAAACCTTGCTCAACGAAGCCCAAGCCTTAGCCTCATTAAATCACCCTAATATCGCCACTATTTTAGATGTTGTAAAAATGCCTGATGGGTTAATTTACATGGTGATGGAATATATTGAAGGGTGTACCTTAACCGAATATTTAGCGAAAAATGATTTATCGATAAGAGAAAAACTCAACCTCTTTTTGACCATTGCTGATGCAGTACAAGAAGCTCATTCACAACGTATTATTCATGCAGATATCAAAGCCTCAAACATTCTGATAAATCATAAAAACCAGCCTCAATTAATTGATTTTGGCATTATGCAATTTGTCGGGAATAAGGAAGAAAAAGCTAACACGTTTATTAATCAATACTTGTGTGCCATGACAGTAAATTATGCCGCTCCAGAGCAATTACAAGGTCAACAAGCGTCTATTCAAAGTGATGTTTATGCATTAGGTGGTTTGTTATATTTCATCCTATCAGGTCAAACGCCTTTTGAAGAAATAAGCGGTACATTATCTGACAAAATAAAACTCATTGCCGAGCAAGAAATTCCTGCATGCAAAACAAGCCAAAAACTTAAATTTAAACAAGATATTGATTGGATATTGTCAACTTGTTTAGCAAAACAACCAGAGCAACGTTTTAGGTCTGTTGGCGCATTAATATCAGAGCTAAATAACTACCTTAATAACCAGCCTTTAAAGCAAAGCTCAACAGGCTTTTATCGTTTATCAAAATCATGGCAACGTCACAAAATCACTTACAGTTTCACAGTGATTTTAATTTTACTGTTAGGTGCATTTTTCAGTAAAACTTGGTACGACAATATTAAAATTCAACAGTCATATAGAGAACTCGCCAACTCTTATTTAAATCAATATACTTCGCTACAAGAAGTCACTAGTAAAGCTGACGAAATGAACCTTCCGTTATTTGACTCAGTTCCTATTGATTTGTATATCCAATTGGCATTTCAAAAGTTTGAACATGAATGGTTTTCTAATTTCAATGATAATTCTAGCTCTCGTAAAGTGATTAAAGAGCTAAAAAATATTTTACTTACTGCAGGAATGATTGATGCAAAAACATCTAAATTGATACGATTTCGAGAGTTTTTAGTTAAAACTCAACCTGACGATAACTATAACTATGAAAAAGAGCTATTAGAATACAAAATCATCTATAAATCCTTAATAGAACAGGATGACTTAAACCAGCAAGAAATAGTAGATATTCTAATACTTGCAGCAAATAACGAATTTAGAGAAGGAAGTAATGAATATCATAAACTAATGATTCAAAAATTAGCCCCTCTGAAAGATAGTTTTTCGAGCTCTCCTATTTTAAAGTTTAAATACTATATGATCATATCTCAAAGTGAGATTGGAGGAATAAAAGAGGATAAAGCTACTTTTCCAATATCAATTGAAGAATTTTTGTCTTTTGCGAAAAAACATTCGAATATTATTCCTGCATATTTATATAAAGATGCTCTTTTATATAGCTATGGAGTATTAATGGATAGTACGGGGTACACTAAAGATTACCACTTCTTCATTAAGGAAGCTGAGAGATACATGTCGCATATCGATATTGATAATGATGATGATAAAGTCGGGCAGGTTATTTGGGCTAAAATTGAAAGTGCTAATCTATTTCAAAGCTTAAGTAAGTATATTTATAATTCTAATGGGGCAGTAGATCCCATAGAACATCTGGATAATGAAGCCGTTTACTTCCAATTGACTGGAAATTTTTCACAAGCTTCAAAAGTTTTAAACAAAAGAAAAAAATTTTTCCAAAAAGAAAATTCAGAAATTGTTGAACTCCATATTACTTCAGAAGATTCTTATCTTACAGCACTAAATTTACAACAAGGTATTATTGTAGAGTCCCTCAACTTAATAAATGATAAGTTAATACCTGATTATGATAAACACTTTTCTGACGATTATAAGGCTACTTACTTATCAAAATTTTGCATCCCTTTAAGTTATCACCTTAATATTGAAGAGCTAGAGTCATACTGCAAAGCACCTTATTTTTTAACTAAGCCAATACTTGGTGAAACAAATTTTTGGACTGATTACTCACTAAATCAACTTGTTTGGTGGTATGCCCTTCACCCACACACTGAAGAAGAATATAAGTATGTTGAACGTATTGAAAATATCGTACCAAGTAGCTTGAACTATTTTAAAATCCAACAGTTAGAATCGTTAATTTTTTATTTTATTAACCGAAATAATACCGAAAAAGCATCTCACTACACTGAAATACTTGAACAAACAATTACAGATTATGCTGGTGATATATACGTTGTCCATCGTGACACCGCTACACTCTATAAAGCTGAAATTGCATTACTGAACCAAGATAATAAAAAAGCGGAAGAACTGCTCAGTTCAGCGGCAAATAAAGTATGTACCTATCAACCTAAAAACTACTTAAGAATGCATTTAAACCAAGTCAGTAATAAAGCTGGTTTAGGTGATATGTGTTTAAATTGAACTAATCCAATTAATATTTATTCATAATTATTAGGTTTAAAAAAGGAGTTAATTACTCCTATTTTTTTGTTTAATTTAAATGTCGGTGTTTAGCTTTACAAAGTAAACCACTTAGGTCCGCCGCTGGCACCTAAAAAGTTAGTAAAAAGCTCTTGTTTAAAACCGTGCTCTTGAATTGTTTTTAAGGCATTTGAGCCTGCGTAGATGTTTAGCATAAATTTATTCTGTTCAATTATTTTAGTCGTTTGTTAGGTTAATAGTCACAGGCAGGGGTTTGTTCAAGTGCAAATGAGGCTACTTGCCCTAAAAGATCTTGAGTAGCTTCATTAACATCAATTGCAGCAATATAAGGTAATGCATCAGCAGACTCTCCTGTGATAATCTGATAAAAAATAAAAGCTGTTAATAGTTTACCGGCAATATTTGCATGGTTGCCATCTGATTGATGTAAGCTTAATTCAGGATAGAGCATTATTGCTCTATCCCATGCTAAGCCAATGGGTCCTACGCATGCAGGTTCTATTTCTGCAATCCCTTGGTGAATTTGATAAACCTGTAATCCTTCTGTTTTATTGCCAAAACGAGGGTGTTCAGGAAAAAGAATAGGGGTAGTGTTTTGAGTTTTAGCAAGCTGTATCCAAGACACAGCAGCATCAGTTGGGTAAGTGAATGCACCACTTGCAGAATACTTTTGAGCTTGGAGAATTACATGAGTCCATGGAGTATTAACTAACCTTTCAACAGAGGCTCTGTCTTCAATGCGTTCGGATAAATAATAGACACCCAAAGCACTAGAAGCAGACACTTGCTTTTCAGGAAAACGAACTTCAATCAGACGACTGATCATACTCGCTAGGCTTTGTACATGACTATTGCCTAAAAGCAGTATTTGATAATGTTCAACTATCTGATTATTAGGAATATCAAGTTTGCTTTGAGCGGTACTCAAAACTTCTTTAATATACTCAGAGTCGGTTTGTTCAGGTGGTTCGTTACTGCTGTCATTACAAGCGATTAATAAGAATAATAAAAAACAAGGAGTGATGATTTTTAGCATGATAACAAGCCTAATTTAAGTGGTATGTTGTGATGCTATTAGGAACAAATAGTGTTTGATATAACTTTGTTGCGTACTCATCGGTCATGCCTGAAACATAATCAGCGATTACTCTATGAGCATTTTCATTATTGTCTATAGCCTGTTGCCAGCGCCTAGCGCTATTATTTGGTAACAGCCTTAATGGGTCGGAGGATAGTGCTTCGAATAGTTCCATTACTATTTGTTGACCTCGATATTCAAGGCGTTGAATACTGGTTTGTTTTATAACAAAGTTATAAACAAAATCTTTAAAAATTTGCAAAACTTGCATAGTCGTTTTAGGTAAGGTTGCATTATATTTTAATAAATTTTCTTCAAAATTAACGTCGTTAACTACATCATTTAGGTTGGTGAGTTCAATGGCTGTGATTAGATAATTAACCAAGCCCCCAATAGCGTCTTTTTGTAAATGATGTTGTTCACTAAATAACTTACTTGTTAAGGTTTGGCTGTATTGAGTGAGCCAAGTATCATCAAGCATTACCAGTTTTTCAATCACTTGCGATTCAAAGTCATGTTGATTGACTATGCCTGTAACAATGGCGTCTTCTAAGTCATGAATACCGTAAGCAATATCGTCAGCTAATTCCATAATAGAACAGTCAAGTGATTTAAAGCGGGTTTTACTATGCGTTTTTTCTCTCGTGTTAATTTGTTGAAAAAGCTCTCGGTCAGCTACTGATAATGGTGCTAATAGCCAATCAATGATGTCGCTGTCATCAAGGTATAAACCTTTTGGTGGGTGCCACTGCTCTGCTTTGAGTTGTCGAAAATTATCAACTTTAGTGTGACTAGCCGAATTATTGAGTTGATCTAGTGTTTGTGGATATTTCATTAAGCCTAGTAAGGTTCTCCGGCTTAAATTCATGCCATGATGTTCACTAAATGGCTCAAGGCGTGCAACAATTCTAAAAGTTTGTCCGTTGCCTTCAAAACCGCCATGATTTCGCATCATGTAATGCAAAGCTACTTCGCCGCCATGCCCGAAGGGCGGATGGCCAATATCGTGAGCTAAGCAAATGGCTTCTATTAAACTATCGGTGGCAGGAAATAGTGCTTGGCAAAGATCTGGATACTTACAACGTAGTTGTGCAGTAATGCCTGAGCCAATTTGTGCGGCTTCAAGTGAATGAGTTAAGCGAGTACGATAAAAGTCACTTTGGCCACTGCCCATGACTTGTGTTTTAGATTGTAACCGCCTAAAAGCAGCAGAGTGGAGAATGCGAGCACGATCACGTTGAAAAGGGTCTCGATGATCTTGTTGTCTTTTTGATACTTTTTTTAATCGCCTTTCAAGCCAAATATCACTCATTTAATTATTATTCCTTTGCTATAATGGCTAACACTTAATGTCTTGATATTATAGTTATTAATAAATAGTAGCAAACGGTCTTTATTTACTGATGGAATCCTTTTGAATTTTTTAATCCAAATAGTTATTTTTATTGTTTTTATATTTTCACCTTACAGTGCTTTTTCTACAGAAAGTAAACCAGTTGAAATGCTCGCTGGTTTATCAAAACCGCCATTTGTTATAGCTGAATCTGACAAGGGCATGCAGCTTGAAATAATAGAAGCTGCCTTTGCTAAAAGCGATAAAGTTGTTCGTTTCACTTATTTACCCTTAAATCGTCATTTGGATGTTTTACATAGTCGAGAGTTTGATGGCATTATCACGTTAGCCGCGCAAGAAAAAGCGTGGGGTATATGTTTATCTAAGCCTTATATTATTTATCAAAATGTAGTGATAACTCTTGAAGAATCGGCACTGAGTATTAATAACTTTGACGATTTAGTTAATTTAAAAGTGGCTGCTTTTAAAGATGCGGCGCGATTTTTAGGTGAGAATTATCGTGAAACGTTTAAAAACTCTTCGAGTTATACAGAATTAGCCGATCAAAAAAGCCAAATTGGTTTGTTATTCTCCGGACGGGTTGATGCTTTAGTGATGGACGTCAATATTTTTAAACATTTGTTAGCAAAGCAGCGTAAGAGCAATTCAAGCAGAGCCATTTATAATAAAAAATACCAAGTACATTTTTTATTCAAGCCAAGAGTTTACACCGCAGGCTTTAAAAGCAAACAACTATGTCAGCAGTTTGACCAAGGCATTAAAGCTATTATGGATGATGGTAGCTATCAAAAAATTATTGATAGCTATTTAAATTAATTGCTATTAAGCGCTTGCAATAAAAATAGCACGTTGCGGGGCAGGGTAGCCTTCAATGGTTTTGCTATTATCTTGGGGATCTAAAAAATCGACTAATGACTCGGTATCTATCCAGTCAGTTTTGCGTTGCTCGTCTAAAGCGGTGGTGTCGGTATTTACAACACGAATATTAGAAAATCCGCAGCGCTCTAACCAAGCGCACATTGCTTTAGCACTTGGTAAAAACCAAACGTTTCGCATTTTAGCGTAACGCTCGCCCGGCACTAATACTGTATTTTCATCGCCATCAACAATTAAGGTTTCTAATACTAACTCGCCACCTTTTACTAACTGCGCTTTCAATTGATAAAGAAAATCTATAGGTGAGCGACGGTGATATAAAACGCCCATGGCAAAAACAGTATCAAAGGCGCCTAACTCAGGTAATTGTTCAACCCCAAGTGGCAAGAGGTTAACGGCATCATCTTGAATAAAATGCTGCACAGCATTAAATTGCATTAAAAATAGCTGTGTTGGGTCAACACCCACAACAAATTTTGCCCCAGCACCGCGCATTCGCCATAAATGATAGCCACTGCCACAGCCTATATCTAAAACATATTTACCACTGAGATCGCTAATATGCTTAGCTAATCGATCCCATTTAAAATCGCTACGCCATTCAGTGTCTATATGTAAACCGTGGATATGATAAGGACCTTTACGCCAAGGTTTGAATTTTTTTAACAAATTTTCTAAGCGTTTATGCTCTCCATCATTAAAATCATCTTTACTGCCCACAGAAACACAATTAACCAAATCAACCTGAGATGATTGCGCTTTAGGCAGCGCATCAATGGTTTTTTGCCAATGTTTAAATTCGCCATGTAATTCATGTTTTTGCCAATAGTCAAGTTGTGCGGGCAATGTATTTAGCCAGTGGCTTAAACGGTTAGTGGCAATGCGTTGATAAAAGTTATTAAAAGTTGTCATAGATTATTTTTAATGAGTGATAATGAGTTTGCTACTATTTTATTGCGATAAAAGAAATAAAATTAAAGCACTGAAACCATGGTGAAACATGCGTAAAACCAGCATTAGTTAGACGCTCTATGTGTTGCTCTATTGAGTCTGTGCGCATAACATTTTCTAAGGCGGTACGTTTTTGTGCTACTTCTAATTCACTGTAGCCATTTGCGCGCTTAAAATCATGATGTAAATCGATTAGGTGTTCATCAATAGCGGGATCACCATGTGATATTTTTTCTGAAATAATTAATATTCCACCAGTGTTTATACCGTCAGCAATATCATTGATTAATGCTTGACGTTCTGCTTTGTCAATAAACTGTAGCGTAAAATTAAGTACCACCATAGAAGCATTTTCAATGTTAATGTCTTGAATGTTTCCTTCAATAACTTCAACAGGGGTATCACCTTTAAAGGCATTAATATGCATTTTACAGCGTTCAACCATGGCTGGAGAGTTATCTACTGAGATTATTTTACAATCTTTAGCATTAATACCTTTACGTACAGCTAGCGTTGCTGCGCCTAATGAGCAACCTAAATCATAAATAGAGGTGTTATTTTGTACAAAACGTTGGCTAAGACGACCAATTGTGTCAATAATAGTATTATAACCAGGCACAGATCGTGAAATCATATCAGGGAACACTTCAACAACTTGAGCATCAAAAGCAAAGTCTTTTACTTGCGCATGAGGGTTGGAATAAATTAGATCAGTATCAGAACGGTGCATAATAAATAATGATTTATACTTTTTGATTAGCCATACCGCTATTTTAACTGATATTGAAGCAGATAAATAACCCTATTTTGAGAAAAAATTTGTTGAAACTCGCTGTAAAATTTAGCCTTAGTACTTTTATATTCTTAGCTGTTGTTTTGCATGCTGCTGTTTTGTTTGCCAAAGAGGCAGAAACAATTGGCTCTAAAGCAAATCAAGCACCCTTTAATCATAAAACATTAACAATTGCTATTAATAAAACATCATTTCCTTACCACTTTGTTGATGAACAAGGTGAAGCCGCTGGTTTAATGCCAGATTTATGGCGTTTATGGGCTGAAAAACAACAAGCTAAAATTAAGTTTGTCACACTGCCTTGGCGAGAAACCCTCAAACAAGTTGCTACAGGGAATGTTGATATTCATGCTGGTTTATCAATAATTGACGGCAGAAAAGATAGCCTTGCTTTTTCTCAGCCGTTGTTTCCTTTATATACCCATGTATATGTTAATGCTGATTTAACTCATGTTCAGGACATAGACGACTTGTCGCCTTATGCCATTGGGGTTGTTGATGGCTCAGCGCATATTGATATGCTGACGAAAAAATTCCCTCAACTTGAACAAAAAATGTTTTCAACAAGGCCTGATTTATATAAAGCGGCTATTAATAAAGAAATCTTAATTTTTACTGGTCTTGAAAAATTATCCACCAATTATCAATATTATCAACAACTCAATGCAATGTACCCCGCTTATAAGCGTTTACGGTACCAGCAAGGAGATTACGGTATTGCTGTTGCCAAGAAAAATACACACTTACTTGAATTTATAGAAGACGGCTTTGCAAAAATTAGCCAAGCAGAAAAGTCTAACATTGAAAGAAAATGGTTAGGAATAGATAAAAGAAAAGACAGTTTATCCATTGCTTTTCCTGCCGATTATCCACCTTATGCGGCCCAATCACCTACTGGGCAACCACAAGGGTTTTTGATTGATATGTGGCGACTTTGGGCTAAACAATCAGATACCCAAATAACCTTTATAGCTAGAAATATTGAAGAAAGCTTATCGTTAATTGACAACAATGATATTGATGTTTTAGTCGGTTTTCCTGAAACTTGGCTTGATCAAAAGCATTTTTCATTAGCGAAGCCTATTTATCAATCGAAAGCTAAAATGTTTATTCGTAATAATTTTCCTAATGTTAAGTCGTTGTCTTATTTTGATAAGGAAAACATTAACACCAAGGTTGGAATTTGGCAAAACACCCCATTCAAAGAGCAACTATTAACAAAGTATCCTCATATAAACTTTAAATTTTATCCAACAATAGATACTTTAGTAAAAGCGGCTGAATTAGAGGAAATTGATGTTTTTGTTGCTCTTGCTGACTTTATGGACTTGAAATTACTCAAAGAAAATTTACAAACTTTTTTTTATACGCTAGACATGCCATCTTTTAAGGTGACACTTTCACCATTAATAAAAAAAGGAAATAGTCGTTTAATTGCTGCTATCAATGAAGGTTTTGAACAAATAGAGCTAGAGCAGTTAGTTACTTTAGAAGATCGTTGGCTAAGTGGTGATGATCAGTATTATAAAAATTTATTCACAAAAATATCACTCACTGAGCAAGAAGATCAGCTTATCGCTCAAAACAAAGCCGTGCGGGTTGGCTTTTTAAAATCATTAGCGCCGACAGAGTTTATAGATAGAAAAGGAAAATTCTCCGGTATTACTCGGGATATTCTTGATTTAATTTCACTGCGAACAGGTTTACGTTTTGATTTCATCGGCTATGATTCGTGGCAGCAACTTTATCAAAGTATGTTAGCAAGAGATATTGATATCATCCCAAGCATTACCCCAACTGAAGAAAGAGAAGAAAAATTATTATTTTCTACCCCATATTGGAAAGCACCTTGGGTTATTTTACACCCTCAATATATGGGGCGACAATCACAGTTATCAGACTTTTATGGTAAAAGCTTGGCAATTGTAAAAGACTTCTACCTTGTGAATTATTTACGCGAGAACCATCCTTTAATTACCTTAGAAATTGTTAAAACCAGAGCCGAAGGTTTACAAGCTATTCAGAGGAAAAAAGTAGACGGTTTAGTTGAAACTATTGCTTCGGCATCACAATTGTTAAAACAAGAAAGTTTAGTCAGTTTGACTATTTCAGTTATTGAAGACACTCCTGAGGACAATAGTCATTTTGGCTTGCAAAAAAATGAGCCCTTGCTTGTGAGCATTTTCGACAAAGGTATAGCCAGTATAAGTGTTAAAGAGAAAGACAATATTCATGAAAAGTGGTTTAGTGTTGATATCAATACCGGCTTCGATAAAAGCGTCGTAATGCGGGTGGCGTTACAAGTAGCCTTATTAATCGTTATCATACTTGCCATTATTATTATGTGGAACAGGCGACTGAAAACTGAAATAACCCACAGAAAACAGCTTGAAGAAAAAATGAAGCATATGGCAAGCCATGATGATTTAACCGGTTTGGCTAATAGAATGTTGTTAAAAGACAGAATAAACACCGCTATTGAGTTTCATCAACGCCAGTCATTATTGATGGCAGTACTTTTTTTAGATTTAGATGGTTTTAAAAATATCAATGACACTTATGGTCATGATGTTGGCGATGATTTGTTAGTGTTGGTAGCACAGCGGTTATTATCATGTGTGCGTACATCAGACACTGTAGTGCGTTTTGGGGGGGATGAATTTGTTCTGCTGTTAACCGGCTTACATCATAGTGATGAAGCAAACTTTGTTGCAGACAAAGTATTACAAAAACTCCAGTCTCCTTTTGAATTAGAAGCAACTTCTCAGCAGATAGGTTGTAGCATTGGTATTGCTATGTTTCCTGATGATGGCGCTAATGATGCTGAATTATTAAAAGCGGCTGACACTTTAATGTATCAAGTGAAAGCAGCAGGAAAAAATCATTACCTAACATCGGGTATAAGCTCAACACCAGTTAATGATAATAATAACTAGCCTCTAGGGTGACTTTACTAATCTTTGCTTTATAATATGCGGCATTTATAGCTTGTGATAATTTAACTGGTTGATATAACCGGTTTGTTACGGGCAAGTGCAGTTCATATTAATATCAAGGCAAACTCCATGCGTACTCTTTATTGTGGTGAGGTTAACGAATCTCATATTGGTCAAGAAGTCACTCTTTGTGGCTGGGTAAATCGTCGTCGTGACTTAGGCGCGGTGATCTTTTTAGATCTTCGTGATCGTGAAGGCTTAGTGCAAGTGGTTTATGATCCCGATTTACCCGACGTTTTAGCTACTGCAAATACATTACGTAATGAGTTTTGTGTACAGTTAAAAGGTAAAGTTCGTGCTCGCCCTGAAGGTCAAATAAATAAAGACATGAAAACCGGTGCGATTGAAGTACTGGGTTTAGAACTAACTATTTTAAATAAATCAGCGCCATTACCCCTAGATTCAAACCAAGTAAATTCTGAAGAGCAACGTTTAAAATATCGTTATCTTGATTTACGCCGCGTTGAAATGACTGAACGTATGCGTTTTCGCGCTAAAGTTACCTCAAAAGTACGTAGTTCATTAGAATCACAAGGCTTTTTAGATATTGAAACACCCATTCTTACCGCTGCCACCCCTGAAGGTGCTCGTGACTATTTAGTACCAAGTCGTACTCACAACGGTAAGTTTTTTGCGCTGCCACAATCACCACAGTTGTTTAAACAATTGTTGATGATGTCAGGCATGGAGCGTTATTACCAAATCGTTAAATGTTTCCGTGATGAAGATTTACGTGCTGACAGACAACCGGAGTTTACGCAAATAGATATTGAAACCTCATTCATGTCTAGCGAGCAGGTGATGGCTGTTACTGAAACCATGATCCGTGAGTTATTCAAAGAAATGCTTGATGTCGATCTTGGCGACTTCCCACGTATGCCATTTAGTGAAGCCATGGCACGCTTTGGCTCAGACAAGCCTGATTTACGTAACCCATTAGAGCTAGTTGATGTTGCTGATATTTTAAAAGATGTAGAGTTTAAAGTGTTCTCTGGCCCTGCAAACGATGAAAATGGTCGTGTTGCGGTTATTTGTGCACCGGGTGGCGCTAAAGCCTACTCACGCAAAGGGCTTGATGAACTAACTAAATTTGTTGGCATTTATGGCGCTAAAGGTATGCCTTGGTTGAAAGTCAATGATATTGATGCCGCATTAGCAACAGGTGTTGAAGGCTTACAATCGCCAATTTTAAAATTCTTATCTAAAGATGAAGTTACCGCTATTTTAACGCGAGTAAATGCTAAAACGGACGATATTATCTTCTTTGGCTCAGATACAAGTACTGTTGTAACTGAATCACTGGGCGCGTTACGTTTGAAATTAGGTGAAGATTTAGAGCTACTAGAAGGTGAGTGGAAGCCATTATGGGTTGTTGATTTTCCAATGTTTGAAGAAATTGATGGTCATATGCATGCACTTCATCACCCGTTCACCGCACCAACCAATTTAACACCAGAGCAGCTTGAAGCTGATCCGTTAGGTGCCTTATCAGACGCTTACGATATGGTATTAAATGGCTGCGAACTTGGTGGTGGCTCTGTACGTATTCACAAACAAGATATGCAATCTGCCGCATTTAGAATTTTAGGTATTGATGAAGCCGAAGCGCAAGAGAAATTTGGCTTCTTGCTTGAAGCATTACAATACGGCGCGCCACCACACGCAGGTTTAGCGTTTGGTTTAGACCGTTTGGTGATGTTAATGACGGGCGCAAGCTCTATTCGCGAAGTAATGGCTTTTCCAAAAACTACCACCGCTGCTTGTCCATTAACCAATGCGCCCGGCAATGCGAATACAGCTCAGTTGGCTGAATTGGGTGTGCAAGTTATTAGTGAAAATAAAGAGTAGGTAACTTTAATCGCGCTTAATAAATTTTATGCTCACGAGCGTGAACAAGTTCCCTCCTACAAAATATGTCTATAATTTTAGGAATTGACCCCGGGTCACGCTTTACTGGCTACGGGGTTATACAAAAGCAAGGTCGCAGTTATACCTATTTGGGCAGTGGCTGCATTAAAGCGCTTAGCCAAGGTGAAGATCTTGGCTCGCGTTTACAAACTATTTTTGCTGGCGTGTCAGAAATAATCATGCAGTTTAAGCCAGATATGTTTGCCATTGAGCAAGTGTTTATGGCGAAAAATCCAGATTCAGCCCTTAAGCTTGGTCAAGCGCGCGGTGCTGCTATTGTTGCTGCCACTAATAACGATCTTGTTATTGCTGAGTATTCAGCTAGGCAAATTAAACAATCGGTAGTTGGCACCGGTGGCGCTGATAAAACCCAAGTTCAACATATGGTGAAAACCATTCTTAAACTGCCCGGTACACCCCAAGCCGATGCAGCAGATGCGCTGGCAGTTGCACTATGCCATGCCAACAGTTACGAAAGCTTAGAAAAGCTGACAGGGCAAGCAAAAAAAACTGTACGTGGCAGGCTAAGGTAGCGCTACAGCCAAGACACATCTCAATTTTAGAGCTCTTTTTTGGTGACTTTTCTTACTCATCACTCAAAACTACTGTTTACTGTATAAATATCTAGTGGTATGCTTTTACCAATATTAATTACTCTCTTTAGGTTTATCTTGTGATTGGACGTTTATCTGGCACCTTAGTTGAAAAATTTCTCCCTGATATTCTAATTGAATGTGCGGGCGTTGGTTATGAAGTGACTATGCCCATGACCAGCATTTATGCGCTGCCAGAGCTTAACGAGCAAGCAATTATTTATACACATTTCGTTGTTCGTGAAGATGCACAGTTACTTTATGGCTTTGCCAATAAAACTGAACGTAAGTTATTTCGCTTATTAATCAAAGTCAACGGTGTTGGCCCTAAGTTAGCCTTAGCAGTATTATCGGCGATGTCTGCTGATCAGTTTGTTAGTTGTGTTGGTCATGATGATGTTTCTGGTATTGTAAAAATCCCCGGTGTTGGTAAAAAAACAGCAGAGCGTTTGTTGATTGAAATGCGTGATCGTCTAAAAGACTGGCAAATGAACACATTAACACCAGCAACTGATGCTATGCCGGTTCAGTTAAGTACGGAGCAAACTTTTGTAGAGGCATTTAACGACAGCAAAGGTGATGCAATTAATGCACTGATATCTTTAGGTTATAAACAAGCCCAAGCTGATAAATCGGTAAAACAAGTTTATAAAGATGGTATGTCCAGCGAAAATATTATTCGCCATGCTTTAAAGTCAATGCTATAAATGCTCACTTTGTCGCTGAACAATTACTTGAATAAGTAAAGTTATAGAAAATAGGAATAAAAATGATAGAAGCCGATCGCTTAATTGAGCCAGTCGCTACCGTTGAAGATGAAGGTGTTGATCGCGCTATTCGTCCCAAAATGCTGGTTGATTATACCGGTCAAGCGCATGTTAAAGCGCAAATGGAAATATTTATTCCTGCGGCTAGAAAACGTGGTGAGCCTCTTGATCATTTACTTATTTTTGGTCCCCCGGGTTTAGGTAAAACCACCCTTGCCAATATTGTTGCCAATGAAATGGGCGTTAATATTCGCACCACTTCTGGACCCGTATTAGAAAAAGCAGGGGATTTAGCCGCATTACTGACTAATTTAGAAGAAAACGATATTTTATTTATTGATGAAATTCATCGCTTAAGTCCTGTGGTTGAAGAGGTGCTTTATCCTGCTATGGAGGATTATCAACTCGATATTATGATTGGCGAAGGGCCGGCGGCGCGCTCAATTAAATTAGATTTACCACCATTTACCTTAATTGGCGCAACCACCAGAGCTGGTGCGTTAACGTCTCCGCTACGTGACCGGTTTGGTATTGTGCAACGTTTAGAGTTTTATAATGTGCAAGATTTAACCTCGATTGTTAAACGTTCAGCGCATTTTTTAAATTTAAATATTGATGAACAAGGTGCGTATGAAGTCGCTAAACGTTCTCGTGGCACACCACGTATCGCTAATAGATTATTACGACGTGTACGAGATTATGCCGATATAAAAACTCACGGTTTTGTTAATCAAGAAACGGCAGCTGCAGCACTTGATATGCTTGAAGTAGACAACGAAGGCTTTGATATTATGGATAGAAAATTATTACATGCCATTATAGATAAGTTTATGGGCGGCCCAGTTGGGCTTGATAATGTAGCTGCTGCTATTGGAGAGGAGCGCGAAACCATTGAAGATGTATTAGAACCTTTTTTAATTCAGCAAGGTTTTTTACAGCGAACTCCACGTGGAAGAATTGCCACCGATAGAGCTTATCAACACTTTTCAATTACGCGCCCGTCATCCTCTTAAGCGGGAATTTATTCGCACTTTTAATCTATTTTTTTCGTCCTTGACGTTGTTGCCATGCTTTAATTACGCTGTAGCGCCATAAACCTTGAATTCCAATGTAACCGATAATGGCAAAAACTGTAGCTAATATACCACAACCTAGTAAAAACGCCGGGCCTATGGTTGATAAACTATCTATAACCCATTGCCAGCTAGCTTCAAAGTTAAATTCTTGCGCAGGGGCACTGATAACCCATGCGCCAACAATATAACAAGCATAGAAAATTGCCGGCATAGTCAGTGGGTTTGTAAGCCAAACTAAAGCAATAGAAAGTGGTAGGTTTGAGTGGACTAAAATAGCGGTTCCAGCGGCTAATACCATTTGAAAAGGCACGGGAATAAAAGCAAAGAATAAACCTACTGCAAATGCTTTAGCAACTGAATGGCGATTCATATGCCACAAATGTGGGTTGTGTAATAAATTACCAAAAATCTTTAAGTATTTATTATCTTTAATATTTTGATGATCGGGCATTAAGCGCTTAATTATTTTTTTTGGCATATACTGGTTTTTATCCGAACAACTTGTTTTTTAATTTAGTAAAAAGCAACTAACCTTAGAATTGCAGACAAGCAATTACAAATAAGTAATTACAGATACATAACGGGAAGTATTTCATTCACTATGGATTGGTGGCTAGCTAATTTTTTTCTTGGTGCTATTTTGTCACTATTTTTGCTAATAGTGCCAGATCTTTTTCTGCTATTTGCACTTCTCTTGTTCTCTATCAGCTTTTTTACTTATGGTTTTAATGTAAGTAAGTCTTTGCGTTTAAGCTCGGGGTTATTTTTTGGTGCAAGTTGGATGTTATTCAATGCTTATAGTTTTCAGCAGGTTTGGCAACAAAGTAATTTAACCCCTATTGAAATTTCAGCTAAAAGTCATTGGCTACAAGGGAAAGTTACTAGTTTACAGCTGCCTATTACACTTAATAAAACACAGCTTAGCGTAAACAATACTACTAATAAAGCAATACGCTTTAATTTCAATGTTACCCATATAGACGATGCTAAATTAGCAAAAACCATTAATATGCGTTTGAGTTGGAAAAAGGCGACATTACTTTTACAGCAAGGACAAGCGTTATTGCTCAAGGTGAAATTCAAACCTGCTCACGGTTTAGCTAATTTGGGCGGATTTAGTTATCAAACTTGGCTTAATAGTAAGCACATTAGTGCGACAGGCTATGTGATCAACCATAAAAGCAATCAATTACTAAGCGCTATTAGAACAACACGACAACAACTGTTCGCTGGATATCAACAGCTTTTGCCAAAACATGAGCTTGCGCCATTGTTGTTAGCATTAGGTTTTGGCTCTCGTAGTGAGTTAACGCCTGAACTTTGGCGGGTATTACAAGCAACAGGTACAGGTCATCTCATTGCTATTTCTGGTTTGCATATAGGCTTGGTTGCTACTGGTAGCTATTTTTTAGTTATGTTGTTAATCCGTTTTCTCCCCTTATCGTTATTAGCCAATAGTCATCAATTGCAGCGTATCAATAGTCGATATTATGCGATCAGTATAAGTATGATAATAGCGCTAAGTTATGGTTATTTAGCCGGCTTTTCACTACCAACTATACGTGCATTGGTGATGTTAAGTCTTTATTGGGGAGTCCGTCTATTAGGATTAAAGATCTCGATAAAACGTTGGTTGTTACTCACCTTATTTGTCTTAACATTAACAACACCGTTTAGTTTGTTTACCGCCAGTTTCTGGTTATCGGTTTATGCGGTGTCGGTTATTTTTTTAACCCTGTGGCGCTTTAAAGGTGTCATTACTACTGGCTCAAAATTATGGCGTTTTGTGAAAGGCTTACTGATTATTCAGTTAAGCTTAACGCTAATGTTATTACCTATTAGTGCGATATTTTTCCAGCAAATATCAGCACTAGCTCTATTTGCCAATATTATAGCTGTGCCTTGGATGAGCTTTGTAGCTATACCTTTGTGCTTGTTATCTGTGCTTTTAATGCCTATTTCAGTGGCCTTGTCTCAGTTTTTGATCATGCTTTGTTTAGAAACAATGCAATACCTGTGGGCTTATCTTGATTTTTTATCGACTCAACCGTGGGCGGTTATTGTGCTAGCAAGTACTGATATTCAACTACTTGTATTTGTTGGCATATTGAGTGCTTTATTACTGTTGCAAGTCAGGCTCACTTTTAGTTATAAAAATATGCTTATTTTGCTTGGCTTTTTCGCTGTTATTGTTGCGGCTATGCTATTTAACAAGCACATCATTTCTCCTAAAAGTAAAGGCTGGCAGCTGGTTGTTTTTGATGTGGGTCAAGGGCTTTCGGTGTTAGTTAAAAAAAACGATAAAGCCATTTTGTATGATACCGGAGCCTCGTATCCAAGTGGTTTCAATATGATTGAAGCGGTTGTTTTACCTTATTTGCAGCATCAGGGAATAAGGAAACTAGATAAAGTGATTATAAGTCACAGCGACAACGATCATGCTGGTGGCTTAGTTATGTTACAACAAGCCATGCCTATTGATGAGCTTATTTTCAATAACAGTAAAAACCCTAATAGCAAAGCGTGTTTGCAAGGCGAATCGTTCAACTGGCAAGGGTTGATTTTTCAGGTGAAATGGCCAGAAAAACAGGTGTCAAAAGAAAATGACGATTCTTGTGTCTTACTTATTTCTGATGGCAAACACCAGCTGTTATTAACGGGGGATATTTCTAAAAAAGTTGAGCAAAAGCTACTAGAAAAATTTCCAAACTTGCGTGCTGATGTTGTCGTTGTGCCACATCACGGCTCTAAAACTTCATCGAGTGAGAGTTTTATTGAGCGGTTAAACCCTGAGTTAGCCATTGTTAGTGCCGGTTTTTTAAATCGTTGGCATATGCCAGTAGCTGAGGTGGTTCAGCGTTATCAAAACAACAACATTGAATTATTAAACACTGCAGACTCAGGACAAATTATTATCACCTTTTCGGATCAAGACATCGTTAAGCACACTTACCATGATGATTTATGGCCATTTTGGTTTGCCAATTCACTTTGAATAATTATTTGAGAGACATAAGTACAGATATTTAGTTGGTTGTTTAGGTAAATCACGTTAAAATCAAGCCATTGTCATTATTCTCAAAATGCAGCGAAACTATTTTTTCATGGCTAAACCATTAACCGCGACCACGTGGCAAAACTTCAAACGCCTACTTAGCTATGCTAAACCTTATAAACTTGGTTTTATCACCGCGATTATCGGTATGTTAGGTTATGCCGCTATTGACGTTTATTTTTTATCCAAACTTCAACCTTTAATAGATGAAGGACTTGCCGGTACCAATGCTGAGTTTATGAAATGGGCACCGATATTTGTGATAGTTGCCTTTATTTTTCGTGGCCTGTTCCATTTTATTTCAGCTTATTGCCTAGCATGGGTAGGTAATCATGTGGTTACTGATTTAAAACAAAAGCTTTTCCAACACATTATGGCGATGCCAGTAGCTTTTCATGATAAAGAGTCAACCGGTGGCCTAATCTCTAAACTGACTTTTGATACCGAACAAGTTTTAAATTCAGTTAGTAAATCAATTCTAGTGATTATTCAGCAAAGTGCTTTTGTGTTGGGGTTGATTGGCTTGATGTTTTATAAAAGCTGGCAACTATCGATTATTTTTTTACTGATAACGCCGCTTATCGCTATTATCGTCACTATGGTTTCGAAGCGCTTTCGTAAAGTCAGTAAAAATATTCAAGGGGCAATGGGCGAGGTAACAACGGCTGCGGAGCAAACCTTTAATGGTCATAAAGTGGTATTAACTTTTGACGGGCAAGAAAAAGAATTTGCCCGCTTTGCGAAAATAAACAAGCATAACCGTCAGCAGCGAATGAAGCTCGTTGCCACTAAGGCAGGTAGTGTACCAATCATTCAAATTATTGCTTCTTTTGCTTTAGCTTTTGTTTTTTATGCGGTTAATTCTGAAACCTTGCGCAATAGCATTTCAGCAGGCACTTTTGTCAGCATTATTACTTACATGACAATGTTGTTAAGACCATTGAAAATGCTCACTAATGTTAATAGTGAATTTCAAAAAGGTATGGCGGCATGCGTTAGTATATTTTCAGTATTAGATCAAAAAACAGAAACCGATACTGGCACGCGAGCATTAAGTAAGGCTAAAGGTGATATTGCTTTTAATAAAGTCAATTTTGCTTATGATTATCAGCAGGAGCAAGATAACCAATGGGCGTTATCTGACCTTAGTTTTCAGGTGAATTCAGGGGAAACCTTAGCACTGGTTGGGCGCTCAGGAAGTGGTAAATCAACCGCAAGTGCGTTGATGTTGCGTTTTTATGATGCCAGCCAAGGTGAAATACTAATAGATGGCGTTAATATTGAAGAATATGCTTTAAAAGACCTTCGTCATCAGTTTGCTTATGTTTCACAGCAAGTCGTGTTATTCAATGACACTCTTGCCAATAACATTGCTTATGGCAAGCCAGAAGCTACTCAAGATGAAATTATTGCCGCGGCTAAAAGTGCTCATGTGCTAGAGTTTGCCACAAAAATGCCAGACGGATTAGAAACTAATATTGGTGAAAATGGTGCTATGTTATCGGGTGGCCAACGTCAACGTGTTGCTATTGCTCGAGCGCTATTGTGTGATGCGCCATTTTTAATCCTAGATGAAGCAACTTCTGCTTTAGATACTGAGTCTGAGCGTCATATACAAGATGCTTTACAAACCTTACAACAAAATAGAACCTCTATTGTTATTGCTCACCGATTATCGACCATAGAAAATGCCGATAAAATCATTGTAATGGAGCAAGGAAAAATTGTTGAACAAGGCAATCATCACAGTTTGCTTGAGAAAAATGGTGCCTATGCGCAATTACATCGTTTTCAATTTGAGTCATAAAATGATGAGAGTGAACTGGAGTTAATGTGCGCTTAATTGAAAAGGTATGGTTTAACAGCCATCTAGCACGCTACTTATTAGTGCCATTGCTACTCCCATTAACTATGGTTTTTTACTTGCTTAGTGCGCTACGACGGCTTGCTTTTAAGGTAAAATTATTTAAATCATACAAAATCAGTAAACCTGTAATTGTTGTTGGTAATATCGGCGTTGGCGGCAATGGTAAAACCCCGGTTGTTATTCATTTAATTGAGCTTGCTAAAACCCTAAATTTAAAAGTTGGCGTGATCTCTCGTGGTTATGGCGGTAATGCCCCATCGTATCCATATTTACTTGATGAGCACAGCACTAGCGCTCAAGCAGGCGATGAGCCCATGCTAATTTTTCAACGCTGCCATGTTCCTGTGGTTGTTGGCGCTGATAGAGTAGCGAGTTCAAAGCTGTTAGTTGAACAAGGTTGTGATTTAATTATTAGTGATGATGGTTTGCAGCATTATCGCTTACAGCGCGATTTAGAAATTATTGTAATTGATGGTAAGCGGCTTTTCGGCAATGGTTTGTTATTACCTGCTGGCCCTTTAAGAGAAGGGCAATGGCGTTTAAAACAAGCTGAGTTGCTTATTTATAACGGTAAAAGGCATAATGGCAAAAAGCACAATGACCAAAAGCCTAACGGAAAAACCACTAACAGCTCAAGCAGTAGCCCTGATGATTCTTTGTTAATGACCTTAGCGGCAATTGAGTTGGTTCATGTGAAAACGGCTGTAAAAATGCCATTATCTTGTTTTTTAAAACAGAATAAAATCATTAACGCCGCTGCAGGTATTGGCGATCCGATGCGTTTTTTTACTACGTTAACCACATTAGGTTTTGCCTTAAAAAATCAGCAAGGCTTTGTTGATCATAAAGATTATATGCTTGATGATTTTAATCAATTTAAAAATGATATACCGCTATTAATGACCGAGAAAGATGCGGTAAAATGTCAGGAATTCGCACAAAATAACTGGTGGTATTTGCCTGTTAGCGCTCATTTTTCTGAGCATGATCAGCAAATATTACAACACAAAATACAAGCACTAGCGTCAGCTAAAGCAAACTAAAGATAAACAAAGAGAATTTTATTATGGCTTTTGATACAAAATTAATGGAAATACTGGCGTGCCCTGTGTGTAAAGGTAAGCTTGATTATAACAAAGCACAGCAAGAGCTTATTTGTAACTTTGATAAACTAGCTTATGCCATAGATAAAGATATTCCTGTATTGCTAGAAAGTGAAGCGCGACGTCTTTCTGTTGATGATGAAGCCACTGCAGGGCAGGAAGGCTAAACTATGACTGCTACTACTTCATTTGTTGTTGTTATCCCTGCAAGATATGAGTCTTCACGGCTGCCGGGAAAAATTTTAGCTGATATTGGCGGTAAACCCATGATTCAATGGGTTGTAGAAAAAGCACAATTAAGTGGTGCTAGCCAAGTAATAGTTGCTACTGATAATGACGAAGTGGCGCAAGTGGTAAAAAACTTTGGCGGTGAAGTATGTAAAACCCGTAGTGATCATCAATCAGGTACTGAACGTTTAGCAGAAGTGATGGCGTTATATCAGTTTAGTGATGATGAAATCATTGTTAATGTGCAAGGCGATGAGCCGTTTATTCCCCCTGAAAATATTGCCCAAGTTGCCAATAATTTAGCAAACCAAAGTGGCTTTAATACAGATAAAACATCGCGCATGTCAACTTTAGCAATAAATATAGACTCTGTAGATGAAGCTTTTAATGCCAATGCCGTAAAAGTGTTAACTGACAAAGATGGTTATGCCTTATATTTTAGTCGCGCAACTATTCCTTATGATCGCGAGCGATTTTTAGGTAATGACGACATTAATGCTATTGGTGAATTTTATTTGCGCCATGTTGGTATTTACGCTTACCGCGCTGGTTTTATTAAAGATTACGTTAACTGGCCTACCAGCCAACTAGAACAAATAGAAGCGTTAGAACAGTTAAGAGTACTTTATCAAGGTGAGCATATTCATGTTGCCGTTGCAAAATCTAATGTGCCTGTTGAAGGGGTAGACACTCCAGAAGATCTTGAAAAAGCCAGAGCATATGCAGCAAGTTTAGCTTAAGTTTAAAGAGGCTAATAAGATTTAGAATCTGCTAACTCATCTCGTGTTGTTTGTAAAAAATTAGCGCTGTATTCAACGAATGAGTGTACTGAGCTTGGCAGTTGCTCTATATCTATAGCATCAATTAAATTTTTCACTTCTAAACCTAGCTCGGTATCTCCTTCTATTTTCAAGCGACGTTGAAAAAATAAGGTATCGGGATCTTGCTTTCTGCCAGCAATTAACACCAAATCATCGCCGGTGGCACTAAAACTAACATCTTCACAAATATTTTTTTCAGCCATCTCACCTTGTGATGCCATAATTAGTTTATTGTCGTCAAAACTTAACCACCAAGTTAGTGCTAAATCGGTGATAACTATTTTTAGCCATTTATCTTGTAAGAACTCAAAGTCACCATCTTCAAGCGCTTCAGCAAATACCGAAGTTAACGCTGGCAGTAATGCAGATTTTTGCGCTTTATAGGGCAACAAACGTAAACTAGGACGCAGTATTTTTGGCATAACAGTTATCATGCTAGCGCGTAATTTTAGTGGGATTTTTTCCAATGTTTTTAGTTTTAAAGCTGTTTTGGGCAATATTTGTGGCAAAGTGGGTAAATTCAACATGTCTCTAATTCTGGTTTATACCAAGTAGGCATTAAAAATAAAAGCTAGTTTAGCAGTCTAATAAAAAGCCTAGCTGTACTAGATCAAGTTTTCTTTAATTCATATCAATAAATCCCAGTCAATAACCCCCTAAACTAGCCGTCAATATTTCATTTAGTTATTGGAGCCTTTGTGGAGTTATTATGCCCAGCAGGTAATTTACCTGCCTTGAAAACTGCCATTGATAATGGCGCAGATGCGGTTTATATCGGCTTAAAAGATGATACCAATGCCCGCCATTTTGCCGGTCTTAATTTTAATGATGGTAAACTGGCTAAAGGGGCTGATTATGTTCATCAGCGTGGAAAAAAACTACATGTTGCCATTAATACTTTTGCCCATGCTGATGGCGAAGCACGTTGGAAAAAAGCAGTAGATAATGCGGTTGCTATTGGTACTGACGCCTTAATTATTGCTGATTTAGGCGTACTTGATTATGCCGCAACTAAATACCCTGATATTGAACGCCATGTCTCTGTTCAAGCCTCTACTACTAACCTTGAAGCGATAAAGTTTTTCAAAAACAATTTTGATGTACAACGTGTAGTGTTACCCCGAGTTTTGTCTGTACAACAAGTTAGACAACTTGCCAAAACTAGCCCTGTGCCCCTTGAAGTTTTTGCTTTTGGTAGCTTGTGCATTATGGCAGAAGGGCGCTGTTATTTATCATCCTATATGACCGGCGAATCGCCTAATACGGTGGGGGCTTGCTCTCCGGCAAAATATGTTCGTTGGCAGGAAACCGAGCAAGGATTAGAGTCTCGTCTTAATAATGTGCTAATTGACCGCTACCAAGCGGATGAAAACGCCGGTTACCCAACCCTTTGTAAAGGGCGTTTTGATGTTGACGGCGATGTATATCACGCGCTTGAAGAGCCAACCAGTTTAAATACCTTAGAGTTAATTCCTGAGTTAATGGCGATGGGCATAGTGTCTGTGAAAATTGAAGGACGACAACGCAGCCCAGCCTATGTTGAGCAAGTAGCGAAAACTTGGCGTATGGCACTTGATCGCTGCAAGCAAAATCCAGATAACTTTTCAGTTGATGGTGCTTGGATGCAAACCTTGGCTAATTTATCTGAAGGCTCACAAACAACACTAGGCGCATATCATCGTAAGTGGCAATAAAAATTTAGGAAAAAAATATGAAATTTTCTCTTGGCCCGAGTTTATTTTTCTGGCCAAAAACTGACGTAGAGCAGTTTTATCAACAAGCAAAACAATCGAGTGCTGATGTTATTTATTTGGGCGAAACAGTATGCTCTAAGCGGCGTGAATTAAAAGCAAAAGACTGGCTAGCATTAGGGCGTGAGTTAGCGCACGATACCAACAAGCAAATTGTAATATCTACCATGACATTACTTGAATCGCCCGCAGAAATTGTCACCTTAAAAAAATTATGTGATAACGGCGACTTACTCGTTGAAGCCAATGATTTAAGTGCAGTGCAAATTATGCATGATCTTAACATGCCATTTGTGGCGGGGCCGGCTATTAATTGCTACAACCTCTCTACACTAAAAGTTTTACTTAAGCAGGGAATGATGCGTTGGTTAATGCCGGTAGAGCTTTCAGGTGACTGGCTAAAAGCTATTCTAACGCAGGCAAGTGATGAAAATATTCGCGAAAAGTTTGAATGTGAAGTGTTTTCATGGGGCTACCTACCACTAGCTTATTCTGCTCGCTGTTTTACTGCCCGCTCTGAAGATAGACCAAAAGATGATTGTCAGTATTGTTGTATCAACTATCCCCAAGGTCGAAAAATGAATTCTCGTGAAGGTGAGCAAGTTTTTGTGCTTAATGGTATTCAAACCATGTCGGCTTACCAGTATAATCTCATCAATGAAGTTACCCAACTTAGTGAAATGGGCGTTGATATAGTGCGTATTAGTAGCGATAGTGAGCAAGCATTTACTCAACTAGAAAAATTTAAGCAACAACTATTAACGCCTTCAACACATTTATTAGATCCACTTAATGAATGTAATGGTTTTTGGCATAAAATTGCCGGCATGTCAGTAGCTTGAAGTGATAAGTTATAACAGGCAAGTTGATAGCCTATAACCTAAATAAAGAGAAAATATGTATACCTTAAATCTCAACCAAATGAGCCAGAATGAATTTTTAACTCAATACTGGCAGAAAAAACCTGTTGTTATCAAACAAGGGTTTAAAGATTTTGTTGACCCTATTGCCACCGATGAATTTGCCGGTATTGCCATGGAAGAAACCGTACAATCACGTTTGGTTTCTAAAAAAGAAGGTCAATGGCAAGCGGAATTTGGTCCTTTTGAAAGTTATGAGCACTTAGGTGATCGTGATTGGTCTTTAGTTATTCAAGCCCTTGATAATTTCTCTGAAGAAGCTGCTGAGCTTATTGAGCCGTTTCGTTTTCTGCCCCACTGGCGTTTAGATGATTTAATGGCGAGTTTTGCTACCCAAGGTGGTAGTGTTGGACCTCATGTTGATAATTATGATGTTTTTATTTGCCAAGGCTCAGGAAAACGTCATTGGCGAGTAGGGGATAAAGGTCAGCATACTGAGGTTATTGCTCATGAAGCGTTATTACATGTTGAGCCGTTTGAAGCAATAATTGATGTTGAACTAGAAACTGGCGATATATTATATATTCCACCGGGGTTTCCCCATGAAGGTATTGCTCTGGAGCCTTCCATGAGCTTTTCTGTAGGCTTTAGGGCTAATTCAGCAATAAGTCTACTAAGTGGTTTTGCTGACCATTTAATTGATAATGATTTAGGTGGAAAATTACTTGAAGACCCAAACCGGCAAGTAGTTACTCATAGTGGTGAAATCACTAATGAAGATTACCATAGCATTAAACAACAATTACAAAATTTACTTGATGATGATACGTTATTTAAAAACTTTGCCGGTAACTTTTTAACCAGTGCTAAACATGAACTTGATTTAATGCCAAGCGAAGAGCCTTTTTCTGCTGATGAAGTTAGTGAATTGTTAGGGCTGCATGCCATAAAGCGTTTAGGTGGCTTAAGAGCTTTCTATTTTGAAGACTCAGCAGAAGGAAGTATTAACAATGGCATTTGTTATATTAATGGCGAGCAAGTTTGTTTTGATAAAGAAATAGCCCCCGTCGTTAAGCTGCTTTGCGATCAGCTTATCGTCACGCCAGAAGAATTAGCTCCATGGCGTGACAATGAAGACTTTATTTCCTTAATGCTTAGCTTGCTTGATCAAGGTTATTGGTTTTGGACTGAGGCAGAATAAGCTTTATGCGTCTTGATAAATTTATCTGTAAAAGTACGGAACTAACTAGAAATGAGGCTAAAAAACTACTTAAAAGCGGCGAAGTTCGTGTAAATGGTGAAGTTGTAAAAAACTCGGCAATGCAAGTACATGAAAATAACTGTATTACTGTTGATGGCCAAGAATTAACCGCCCGAACCTCTCGTTACTTTATGCTACATAAAGTAGAAGATACTATTTGCTCAAACGTTGATGAAGTATACCCGTCAGTATTGAGTTTTCTTGACGTAGATAAAGCCTTTGATTTGCATATTGCCGGTCGATTAGATGCAGATACTACGGGGTTAGTGCTCATTACTGATGATGGTAGGTGGTCGCATAATGTTATTTCACCTAAGAAAGACTGCCAAAAAACATACCGTGTTTGGCTGAGAACGCCTATTTCTGTAGAAAAATCAGCTGATCTTATTGAACAATTTAAAAGCGGTATTCAACTACAAGGCGAAAGCTCACTAACGCGTCCGGCAATTTTAGCATTAGTTGAAGATAACGAAGTGCTGTTAACGATAACCGAAGGTAAGTACCATCAAGTGAAACGCATGTTTGCTGCTGTAGGAAATAGAGTGATAGGTTTGCATCGAGAGCAAATTGGTGGACTCAAGTTGGCTGATTTAGCGCCAGGTAAGTGGCGCTCTTTAACAGCAGCAGAAGTGGCTTTGTTTAAATAGTAAAAAAATTGAAATTATTCACTACCATTTAATTGAATGAATCCTTCTTGAAATTCATCAATAGCATTGAGACTAACATCTTTTATGACTGAACTACTGTTTGAAAAAATAGAAGATGATTGTTGCTGACTAGTAAGAACAACACTCATGTCATTGACATCAATTAATCTTGCATAAATTGAAGCTGAAGTAGAAGTTAATTCAGAATGGCGCCTTGATTCCGGAGAATAACTTTCAACTTTGGCAAAGATAACACCATCTGCTTTCATTATTCTTGCTAATTCGATAATTGTCTTAGTAGGGGCTGCTTTGTATTTTTCGATTAACGAAGTCTCTTTTAATTTTAACAAAACCAAGCTTGCTGGAACTATGTTAATTTGGCTTGATACAGCTCAAGCATGTTCAAACTCTTCTTCGGCAATGTCAGCGTTATTACCATCAAAAGGAGCAATAATTATTTTGTTCCAGCTAGCATTTATATATCGGTCATTAAAACTGATATTGCTACAACTAGTTGTTAGTGCCACTGTAACAAAAATGATTATTGTAGATAAAATTTTTTTCATGTAAATCCCTTAAATAATAACAGCTAGGTCTCTTTTTTGAGACCCTTAAATTTTTTTAGAAGAATAACAATAATTTAATCAAGTTACTATATTCAATTTATTGTTTTCAACTTAAATAGAAGGTTTATATAGCTTTTAATACGAGGAAAAAAAGCTTATTAGCTTCCACAGAGGAGTCATTATTTAAGCCCAAACATGTATATATTATAAGTACACAAAAACTCTGAGCATTTAAATATATTTATACTAATATTTAAGGTAAGCCTTTTTCATTTTGCCCCATGAATAAGGGATGTTTAATTCACTATATTGTAGGTATCAATGATGTTTTTTTATCAAGGTAGAAAAAATGTTTTTACTAACATCATTATTCTAGTTTTACTATGGTGTTTTAGTCGAGTTAGTGATGCTCAACAAAAACACTTTATTGTTGGCCTTGAAAACTTAGATTACCTACCTTACTACCAAACCAATAAAGAGAACCAAAAACCAAGTGGCTATAGCATTGAGTTAATAGAATTATTTGCAAAAAAATATAATTATTCAGTTCAGTTTGAAGTTTATCCGGTACGGCGATTACTGAGTAATTTGCTTGCTGGTAAGGTTGATTTTAAATATCCTGATAGCCCTATGTGGATGTCGGAAATGAAGCTAAGTCATGGTTTGTATTACAGTAATAGTACAGTTGAAATCATTGATGGTATTTTAACAGTAGAAAAATATCAGGAACTTTTATTAGATGAATTTAAGCAACTGGGTACTATTCGAGGGTTTAGAGCTTGGCCATATATGAATGCTATTCAACAAAGAGAAATTGGCCTAATGGAAGCTTCAAGTATGGAGCAACTCATCAGGCAATTAGTAAAAGGGCGCGTTCAAGGTATCTATATTAATATTAATGTCGGCATAGATTTCGCCGCCAAAAACTTTGATGGTTTAAAACTATTTTGGAATAAAGGGCTACCTTTTGGACGAGACAATTTTTTTCTGTCATCAATAAAGCACCCTGAAATACTTGAACAATTTAATGTTTTCATGAACGAAAACCAAACAGAAATTCTACAGTTGAAACAAAAATACAAACTCGATAAATTATAGAAATAGTTCACTTATCGTGGCTAAGGAGTTGTAGCTTTAATAGTAGAGTTAATTATTTTTTAGGATTAAGCTCGTTAAACTTAGCTAACTGCTCGTCTGTTGCTGGTAATTGATGTTTTTCTTTCCACTCGCTATATGGCATACCGTATACTTGCTCGCGGGCAGTATCAATATCAACAGTAACGCCAAGCTTTTCAGCCTCAGCCACTGTCCATTTGCTAAAACAATTACGACAAAAACCGGCTAAGTTCATTAGTTCGATATTTTGTACGTCTTTACGATTGTCTAAATGCGCTAATAAACGGCGAAATACAGCCGCTTGAATTTCAATTTCTTTATCCATTGTTTTTCCTTTGAAAAATTGATTTTACTTGTGGGTTATTTAATTGCTTGTGTCACGGCTTCATCAGCAGGTTTAGTCGGATCGAAACGTCTTATTTGTACTATCATACCGATGTAGGGATGATCAAAATAATGCACTTCCCCAGTAATAACCCGCCTAGTTTGGCTAAAATTAATAAGCTTAAGGTCATCATCTTCTCGCTTACTTTTATCACCCTTATGTTCAATTGCGACAGTATTTTTATTAACAACATTAAAGTCAGCGGTTATGTAAAGGTAATGATCTAAATGTACTTTAAAAAAACCGTCTAAAAGCCACGGTTGTAATGGTGCTTGTGGAGGGGGAATTATGTTTGGTAGCAGTCCGATTTCTAATGTTTTAACTTTGTTTGCAGTTAAAATCGTGTCGAGGCTTTGTTTTTCAGTGTCATTGACAATTGCTTCAATAACTTCGTTGCTTTCGGGATTATTGCTTAGTTCATCAAGTTGGTAAAACAAGTGATTTAGCGCTTGCTGCTTGTTTTCAAGGCTCAAAGCAAGTTGCGCATCAATCTGATTTTCTCTTGTATCATCAATACCTTGATTACTTATGCCATTAATAAGTTGATCACTAACAACCTGATCATCAGTTTGCGCTTGAGCGAGTTGTTTTAGTAAGTTTTCTTCGATGGCTTTTTCTTCGGCAATTTCAGCTTGTACTGCTGCGTTATGCTCTTTAAGCGCTTGTTGGTATTTATATTCTAGATGTTCACCGGCAAATAACTTAACCGCGATAGCTTTCTTTTGAGTGATCCCTACTTGTCGCCAGCCAAAGTGTAATAGGGGCTTAAATTCTTTACTCCAACGTAAACGTTTACTAATGTCTTTTAAAAGTAAGGAGTCGTCAGCGATAAGATAAGGGCTATCACTCACATGTGCCCCCGAAGCGTTTAATTTACTAGGTAAACTTTCAACACCATATGCATCAAGATTGAAACCAGCGAGCTGTTCTTGCTCAAAAAGCGATTCAATATCCCTTTTAGCAATAACACAAAAATCTTGAGTTGAAAAAATAGGTTTGTCGAGATCTTCTTGCTGAAAATCAAATTCAGTGGTTATTTCTAACTCTGGTTCTAGCTCTTGTTCTAGCTCTGCTTCGGGCTCTAGAACCGCTATTTCTGAAGCTATTTCTGGAGTTACTTGCTCCGGTTGTTCTTTATTAATTTGCTCGTTTTCTGCGAAAGCTTGCTCTGCGTTTTCAGTTGTAGCGTTAATTGCTTCATCTGTAGTTATTTGACCATTAATATACGGCTCTTTAGTAAAATCAGGTAGTTCGAACCTTGGCACTTGCTCAATTAAGGCGATTTGTTCAGGAAAGGGCGTGCTAACACTTTGTAATGAGGCTAAAAACAGCTGCTGCTCATCTTTTTCACCACACTGAGGTGCAAACTTTTTTATTCGCGTTAAGTTAGGCTGTAAATAAGGGGTAAGCAAGTCGAATGATTGTTTATATTTAGGCAGACTATCAGTACTAATGTTATTAGGAAACTGTTCTTTTAATGCGCTTTTGTTATTGAGCTGTTTGAATAATATTACTTCAACTTCAAACCAACGCTCGGTTTGTGCTTTTTTTTCAGCTAAAGCTTCAGCGCTCATTGCTAATGGTATGCTGTTAAAAATAAGCACAGTAGATAAAAAAGCTAAATTAAGTTTCATTAACAGTCCGTATACCTTTGTTTCATCGAGATTTAATTATTTAGTCTTTGTGGCGGTTAAATCGTTCAGCAAATTAGTGATTAAGTTAAACCTAGCCTGATCGCCTTCACTTGCTTTAGTAAATTTAAGCTTGTTAGGTGGCACCATCTTATACATAGTTGGTTGTTTTTGCACTAACGCAATGATTAATAGATGATCCACTTTAGTATCATCAGTAAACTCAATTGAGCCACCTTTATCATTTACTTCTATGCGAGCAATACCAATAGGCTGAGCTTTTAAACGCAATTTTGCGATATGAATTAAATTTTTAGTAGCTTGTGGCAATAATCCAAAACGGTCAATCAATTCAACTTGTACATCGTCTAGTTGGCGTTTATCTTTACAGCTGGCAATGCGTTTATATAAGCTTAATCGCAGACTTACATCGAAAATATAATCCTCAGGAATAAGCGCTGCTAGGCGTAATTCTATTTCTGTTTGTTTGGCGGTTACTTGGTTAAGCGATAACTGCTTGCCTTCTTTTAATGCGGCTACGGCATGATCTAACATTTCCATATACAAACTAAAGCCAACTTGACTCATTGAGCCTGATTGATCTTCACCCAATAATTCACCCGCACCACGTATTTCTAAATCGTGGGTAGCAAGGGTAAAACCTGCGCCTAAGTCTTCTAATGAAGCGATGGCTTCAAGACGCTTTTTCGCATCTTTGGTCATCCGCTTTTCATGGGGTGTTAACAGATATGCATAGGCTTGATGGTGTGAGCGACCAACGCGTCCTCTTAACTGATGTAATTGTGCTAATCCTAAATGATCCGCTCTGTCCATTATGATGGTGTTGGCGCTAGGTACATCAATACCGGTTTCAATAATGGTGGTACAAACAATCACGTTAAAGCGTTGATGATAAAAATCACTCATAATGCGTTCAAGCTCACGTTCACGCATTTGCCCGTGGGCGGTAACAATACGTGCTTCTGGAACTAGTGCTTGAATATCGGCGGCTGTTTTATCAATAGTGTCAACATGATTATGCAAAAAATACACCTGACCACCACGTAAGGTTTCTCTCAGTATCGCTTCGCGAATTAGCGCGTCATCATGCTGTCGAACAAAGGTTTTAACGGCGAGACGTTTAGCCGGCGGGGTGGCGATAATAGATAAATCGCGCATGCCGCCCATGGCCATATTTAAGGTGCGCGGAATAGGCGTAGCGGTGAGTGTTAAAATATCGACATTGCTTCGTAACTGCTTTATTTTTTCTTTTTGTTTTACGCCAAACCTATGTTCTTCATCAACAACTAATAGCCCTAAATCTTTATATTTTATGCTGTTTTGTAAGAGCTTGTGAGTGCCTATTAAAATATCTATTTGGCCTGACTCAACTTGCTTGATTACTTCATTTTGCTGTTTGGCGGTTTTAAAACGAGATAGTACCTCTATGGATACTGGCCAGTTGGCAAATCGGTCTCGAAAGTTTTCATAATGCTGTTGTGCGAGCAAAGTAGTTGGTACTAATACTGCGACCTGTTTGCCATCGTTAACAGCCACAAAAGCCGCGCGCATGGCAACTTCTGTTTTACCAAAACCAACATCACCACACACTAATCTGTCCATTGCTTTAGGTGATAACATATCGCTAACGACAGCATTGATGGCTTGTTGCTGATCAAAAGTTTCTTCAAAGCCGAAGCTGTCACTAAAGGCTAAATAGTCGGCTTTATCGCGTTTAAAGGTATAACCATGATTACTGGCACGATTGGCGTAAATATCAAGTAACTCTGCTGCCACATCACGTACTTTTTCAGCGGCTTTCTGTTTGGCTTTACTCCAAGTATCTGTGCCTAATTTATGCAGTGGCGCATGTTCTGAGTCAGCACCTGAATAACGACTGATTAAATGCAATGAAGCAACAGGTACATAAAGCTTGGCGTCATTGGCGTAGCTAAGCATTAGAAACTCAGTGGTAATACCGCCGGTTTCTAACGTTTGCAGACCCAAGTAGCGACCAATTCCGTGCTCAATATGAACCACTGCTTGACCAATATTTAACTCAGCTAAGTTCTTGAAAATAGCATCGGTGGCAACATCTTGAGATTTATTGCGTCGTCTTGATTGTCGAACATGTGAGCCTAATAATTCGGCTTCGGTCACTAAAGCAATGGCATTTTTTTTGGCACTACCTTTCGCTTGAAAGGCAAAGCCTTGGTTTAAGGCATTTACGCTTATGCCTAGTTTTTCATCTGATTCGATAAAATCTTCAATAGAGTCAAATGTTATAGGCTTTATTTTATCGCGCGCTAACAGTTCTAGAACACTTTCACGCCGGCCTTGGCTTTCGGCAATAAATAAAATTTTATTGGGTGTTTCCTTATCAGTAATAAAGTTGTTTATTAATTCAAAGGGCTGTTTTAGTTTATGATCAATGGTTAAATCGGGCAGGGCGTTAACATCAAAATAAATTGCGCTCGATTTTTGTTTTTTCTCGCTTCCATCAGTTTGAGCTAAATGTTCACAAGGCTCGATAGTGATGCGCGCAAAAGGTTTTAATGCGGTGTAAAGCGACTCTTTAGTTAAAAATAATTGCTCAGGTGGTAATAATGGCCGAGTGGGATCGTAACGTCTGTTTTCATAGCGGTAATCAATATCTTGCCAGTACTGCGCCAGTGATTTATCTAAATCACCTGAAATGGCAATTAAAGTGTTGGCTGATAAATAGTCACATAAAGTACTGGTGCTTTCTTCTTTGTTGTTTGCACCATCGAGGTTAACGCGCTCAAAGAAAAGTGGTAAATAATACTCTATGCCCGGCGGTAAAATGCCATTGCTGACTTGATGGTAAATAGATTCTTTGTCGATCGAACTTTTGAATAATTCCCTGTATTGGCTACGAAAAAGGCTAATGGCCGCTTCATCTGTAGGAAACTCGTGAGCAGGCAATAAATTTATCTTGTCTATTTTTTCATTCGATCGCTGATTTTCAGGATCAAACAAACGAATTTCGTCAATTTCATCATCGAAAAAATCTAAACGAAAGGGTGTTTTACTGCCCATAGGGAAAAGGTCTAAAATTGCGCCGCGCGCTGAAAACTCACCATGCTCCATTACTTGATCAACACAGCGATAACCACTGGCTTCTAGTTCTTGGCGCAGCTGGTGTAACTCTTTTTTATCGCCTTTTTTAACTATAAAGCTGTTGGCTTCTAAATACTGCTTTGGCGCTAACCGTTGTACTAGAGTTGTTACCGGAACAATGACAATGCCTTTATCCATTCGCGAGAGTTGGTAAAGGGTTGCTAGGCGCTGTGAAATAATATCTTGATGGGGTGAAAAAGTATCATAGGGTAGGGTTTCCCAATCAGGAAACAACCAAATGGCTAAATCATCTTTGGGTTGATTTAAGCTGCGTAACTCTTGTTCGAGTTTTAATGCCGATGGCGTATCGTGTGTCACTAATAAAATAGGAGCGTCACTTGATAGCGCACCATGATATAAGGCAATGCTTGCACTAGAGCCTTGCAGATTATGCCATGTTTTTTTATCTACTTTGGTGGCTGTATTGGTGGTTTTGTTTTTAGCTAACGTGGGTGTTAGTAAACAGCTAGTTTTGCTCATGGCGTGAAATAATTTAATCAAGTAGTAGCTAATGCTGCATATTCTATCTATTTTTGTGTCATTTAAAACAAGTTTAAATGAATTTGACAAAAATTTATTTTCTATCTAAACCTAATAGTGAACATTTAATTGCTTTACTAAGTAGAAAATAAGTAAAAAGTTAAATGTTGCAACTTTTAATGGAATTATTTACAAGGAATTAATATGAAAGTTTTATCTCTCAAGGCACTTTTCTGTGCATTACTAACCACCACTGTCTTTTTTAATACTAATTTAGCGCTTGCTAAAGCTGCTACAGATTCTATCAAGGAGGTAAAAACCAAGGAAGTGACTATGCAGCAAGTTGTCTATCTAAATACATCAACGCTTGATGATTTAGTGACTTTAAAAGGCGTTGGCCATAAAAAAGCGCAAGCGATATTATCGTATCGAAAGCAATCGGGCGATTTTAAATCTATTAATGACTTAACCAAAGTTAAAGGTATTGGTGAAAAAATATTAATTGATAATCAAGGACGCTTGAAAATTTAACTTTTAGTGAGGTTTTAGCTAGGATTTAGTTAAGTTTTATCTTTAAAGTCAGCTTATTGCTGGCTTTTTACCTTATTGGTAGAAAAAGAATATAAAAGGGTTTTTTATTCGATTTAGTTATATAAAAGCTATTTGTTATATGGATATGTTTATCAGGGTGTGGCATCCTTGCATTATTAATTTTTATCAACATTTGTATTGCAATGAATTTAACCCATTTAAAAAAATTAGAAGCGGAATCTATTCACATCTTTCGCGAAGTCGCCGCAGAATTTGACAACCCGGTAATGCTTTACTCTGTTGGTAAAGACTCTGCAGTGTTGTTACACCTTGCACGTAAAGCGTTCGCTCCCGGTAAAATTCCTTTTCCATTATTACATGTTGATACTAATTGGAAGTTCAAAGAAATGATCGCATTTCGCGATAAAATGGCTAAAGATTACGGCTTTGAATTACTGGTTCATAAAAACCCTGAAGGGATTGCCATGGGCATGGGACCTTTCACCCATGGCAGTGCGAAACATACGGACGTGATGAAAACACAAGGATTAAAACAAGCACTAAACAAGTATAGCTTTGATGCTGCGTTTGGTGGTGCTCGTCGTGATGAAGAAAAATCTCGCGCTAAAGAGCGTGTTTATTCATTTCGTGATAAGAATCATCGCTGGGACCCTAAAAGTCAGCGTCCAGAACTATGGAATGTTTATAACGGTAAAGTAAATAAAGGGGAAAGCATTCGTGTATTCCCATTATCAAACTGGACTGAGCTTGATATTTGGCAATATATTTATTTAGAAAGCATTCCAATTGTGCCTTTATATTTATCACAAAAACGTCCGGTAGTTGAACGCGATGGCACCTTGATCATGGTTGATGATGATCGTATGCCAATCGCTGATGATGAAGAAATACAAATGAAAGACGTGCGCTTTCGAACCTTGGGCTGTTATCCATTAACAGGTGCTGTGGAGTCAACGGCAACGACGTTACCTGAAATTATTCAAGAAATGTTATTAACAAAAACCTCTGAGCGCCAAGGCCGAGTGATAGATCACGACAGCGCCGGCTCTATGGAAAAGAAAAAGATGGAAGGGTATTTTTAGCAATAGTTGCTAGTTAACCGACAGACCACTTTTGTTACAGACATTTAAATAAATTATAGATTTTGAGAGAAAAAACATGAGTCACCAATCAGACTTAATTGAAGATGATATTCAGGCATATTTAAAGCAGCACGAAAATAAAGAGTTAGTCCGCTTTTTAACTTGCGGAAGCGTAGATGATGGCAAAAGTACCTTAATTGGTCGCCTTTTACATGATTCAAAAATGATCTTTGAAGATCAACTGGCTGCTATTGAACAAGATTCGAAAAAATCAGGCACTACCGGTGAAGCGGTAGATTTAGCTTTACTAGTTGATGGTTTACAGTCTGAGCGCGAACAAGGTATCACTATTGATGTTGCCTATCGCTATTTCTCTACGGAAAAGCGTAAATTTATTATTGCTGATACTCCCGGTCATGAACAATATACCCGTAATATGGCTACGGGCGCTTCAACCTGTGATTTAGCCATTATTTTGATCGATGCGCGTTATGGCGTACAAGTACAAACTCGTCGTCACTCTTTTATTTGTTCATTATTAGGCATTAAACACATTGTTGTTGCCGTTAATAAAATGGATTTGGTTGATTACTCACAAGAGCGTTATCAAGAGATTAAAAAAGAGTATCGTGACTTTACCGAATCACTTAATTTTGATGATGTTCGTTTTGTGCCGTTATCAGCGTTAAATGGCGATAATGTTGTTGAAGAAAGTGAAAATATGCCTTGGTATCCGGGCGCAACATTAATGAAGTTGCTCAATACTATTGATGTTAAAGAAAAAAATGAATTCACCCAATTTCGTTTTCAAGTGCAGTATGTTAATAGACCCAACTTAGATTTTCGTGGTTTTGCCGGCACAATTGCTTCAGGCCATATTTTAGTGGGTGACACCATAGTTGCACTACCTTCTGGTAAAGAAAGTGTTGTTAAAGAAATTGTTACTTTTGATGGTAATCTTGAACGTGCAGATAAAGGCATGGCGGTTACGCTAACCCTTGAAGATGAAATTGATATCAGCCGTGGTGAGATGATTGTTAAAAAAGGCAGTGTACCAAACTCAACCAAAGAGTTTAATGCTACCGTTGTTTGGATGCATGAAAATGAACTTGAGCCGGGCCGTGAATATTTTATTAAACATGGCAGCAAAATGACGACCGGACATGCTCAAGCCATTGCCAGTAAGTATGATGTTAACACCATGGAAAAACTGCCAAGCTCGCAGTTAGCTGTTAATGATATTGGCTTGGTTGATTTTGTAGTTGATGAAACATTACACTTTGATGCTTATCAAGAAAACCGTGGCACTGGCGCTTTTATTATTATTGACCGTCTAAGCAATATTACCGTAGGTGCTGGCATGATAACTCATGCCCTTGATCAGCAAACCCATGAATATTCAGCCTTTGAATTAGAATTCAATACCCTAGTTCGTAAGCACTTTCCGCATTGGGGTGCGAGAGACATTACTAAGTAAAAGCTGTAAGCGGTAAGTTATAAGGTGTTGCTCTTAACTAAGAATAAAAATTTAGGAACATAATGACAATAGCACAGTGGTTGATGATAGCGGTTTTTATCGCCACCTTTATCGGCCTTTTAAAATATCAACAAGTACCAGAGCGAGTATTCTCAATCACGGTACTTAGTTGTTTAGCGCTGTCTTTTGTTAGTGTTGACGATATTCTTGCCAATGCAGTAAATCCCGGCTTAGTGACTTTAATTTTATTGGTGATTTGTTCGTTTTCTTTTGAACGCACCAGTATTTTGCGCCGTTTAAGTAATAGTGTCTTTAACGGCTCTAAAATAAAATCTATGTTACGGCTATTTATTGGTACTGCTTTCGCTTCAGCGTTAATGAGCAATACTGCTGTGGTAGCCACCCTCATTAATAGTGTTAAAAATAATAAAGTCATTAATGCAGGCAAGTTGTTATTACCATTATCTTATGCCGCTATTTTAGGTGGAACACTTACCTTAGTTGGCACTTCAACCAACCTTATTGTTAATAGTTTGCTACTTGAACGTGGTGTTGACGGGTTTAACTTTTTTGATTTTACCCTCATTGGCTCAGTGGCATTATTGTTTTGTTTGTTGATCGTTGTTTTACGTGCGCGAACCTTACCTGATTTGACGCAAGGCAAGCTGTCTACACAAGAATATTTGCTTGAAGCTGAAGTTAGTTGTGATTCCAAATTAATAGCTAAAAGTATTGAAGAAAATGGTTTAAGAAATTTAGATGATTTGTTCTTAGTTGAAATTGTTCGTCAAGGCCGTTTGATTTCACCTGTTAGCCCAGATGAAAGCTTACAAGCAGCAGATAAACTTATTTTTAGTGGTGACATCTCAAAGGTACTCACTTTGCAGCAATTTGATGGTCTTACCTTATTTGCTCAACAAGATGATTTACTCAGAGATAATTTAACCGAAGTTTTAATTAAAACAGATTCTGCTATTGCGGGTAAAACCTTAAAAAAATCAGGTTTTCGGGCAAGGTTTGATGCTGCTGTTGTTGCCGTGCGCCGAGAAGGTTGTGCTTTGTCTGGCAAATTAGGTGACATAGTGCTGCAATCAGGCGACTTTTTAGTACTTGCCGTCGGTAATGACTTTGCCAGTAGAACCAACTTATCGAAAAACTTTTTTATTTTATCCGATCATCAAACCGTGAACATGCTCAGCGGTTGGCGTAACTACGGCGCAATTTTTGGTTTTTTACTGGCTATTGTTGTTTCAGTATTAACACCTATTTCACTACTCGCGTGTTTATTTATTTATGTTGCAGCACTTATTTTTAGCGGTGCACTGACAGTAAATGAAATTAAACGCCGTTTTCCTTTAGAAATTTGGATGATAGTACTAGGCGCGTTAACGTTAGCGAGTGCCGTAGAAAATACTGGCTTAGCATCAATAATTGCAAGTGGAATTGAACAACTGCTTGATGGCGGGAGTGTTTATTTAGCCTTTATCGCATTATTTGTTTTAACCCTGTTGATGACAGAATTAATAACCAATAGCGCCGCGGCAGCGTTAACATTTCCAATAGCTTATAACATCGCGTTAGGTTTGGGCGTTGATCCTATTCCTTTTGTAATGGCGGTTGCTTTTGCTGCCAGTGGTTCATTTATCAGTCCTTATGGCTATCAAACCAATGTTATGGTGTATAACGCGGGTAACTACCAATTAACTGATTTTATAAAGTTTGGTTTACCCATTTCAATTATTTATAGTGTTACCGTATTAGTTATGATCCCTTTAGTGTTTCCTTTTTAATTTAAATCACTACCATGACATTACTATCTTTAAATTCAGACTTCTAAGTAAAAGAGAACTCAATGAAAACTGAAAATACCGTTTGGCATCAGCAACACATTTCTAAAGAGCAACGTGCTAGCTTGAAAAAACAAAAGCCTTGTTTACTTTGGTATACCGGCTTAAGTGGCTCAGGAAAATCAACAGTGGCTAACGCGGTTGATGCCTTGTTATTTAAGCTAGGTTGTCATAGCTATTTGCTTGATGGTGATAATGTTCGTCATGGTCTTAATGGTGATTTAGGGTTTAGTGATGATGCTCGCATTGAGAACATTCGCCGCATTGGTGAAGTATCAAAATTATTTCTCGATGCAGGCCTGATTGTTTCTACCGCATTCATTTCACCTTTTGCTCAAGATAGAGCCAGCGCACGCGCTAAACTTGAAGCCGATGAGTTTATTGAAGTTTACATAGATACGCCAATTACTATTTGTGAGCAGCGTGATCCAAAAGGCTTGTATAAAAAAGCGCGGGCAGGTGAGATCAACGATTTTACTGGGATTGATTCAAGCTACGATGTTCCTCAATCGCCAGAAATTCACGTCAAAACAGCAGAGCAATCTATTCAAGCATGCGCAGAGCAAATTGTTAGCTACTTAGCTGAACACGGGTTTATTAGCGTAAATTCATTAGGATAAAGCCATGCATTATGATGTTTTTAATGGCGATGCTGATGGCATAATCGCTTTATTACAGCTTCGTTTATCGCAAAGTAAACCTTACCCTCAAACATCAAGACTTGTAACTGGTGTAAAACGTGATATTAGCCTGCTTAAACAAGTTGATGCTAAGCAAGCAACTTCAGTAACAGTATTAGATATTTCTCTTGAAAAAAACAGTGAAGCTTTGGGTAATTTGCTTGAAAAGCAAGTGAAGGTTTTTTATGTTGATCACCACAGAGCAGGGGATATTCCACAATCAGAGCTGTTAACTAGCCTAATAGATACGGACGCTGATACTTGTACTAGTTTGTTGGTTAATAATTACCTTAACAGTGAATTTGTCTTTTGGGCTATTGCCGCAGCCTTTGGTGACAATATGCAGGCTTCAGCTGAGGCGCTTGCAGAAAAGCATAGCTTATCAGTAACTGAGCAATCGCTATTAAAAGAGCTCGGCATTTATATAAACTACAATGGTTACGGTAGTGATGTTGACGATTTACATTTTCATCCCGCGCAATTATTGGAAAAATTATCAAGTTACTCTGATCCCTTTGATTTGATCAATGAAGCAGGCTCTGTTTTTCATCAACTTAAAAGCGCTTATTTGGCAGATATGGCTAAAGCTAAAAATTCAGCAATATTACTTGATAATGAGCAGTTAACTGTGGTGCAACTCGCTGATGAAGCTTGGGCTAGGCGAGTGAGTGGTGTTTTTGGTAATGAACTTGCCAATGCTTCGCCAGATAAGGCACATGTGGTTGTGACTTTGAATGACAGCACCATGAATGACAATAAGTTGAATAAGAATACTACCTATACCATCAGCCTGAGAGCGCCTCTTAACAATAAACAAGGAGCTGGCGATCTGTGTGCTAGCTTTCCTACTGGCGGTGGCCGAGCTGCTGCAGCGGGAATTAACGCATTGCCCGCAGAAATGCTTGGCGATTTCTTCACTAGCGTGGCAAAATATTACTCATAGCGTTGTAATGATTAGCAGCGAAATTAGCAATAGATGATAAGGAGATAATAATGGCTTTATTAATTACCGGTGGTACGGGATATATTGGCAGTCATACGGTAGTTGAACTACAGGCATTGGCTAATGAACAAGATATTGTCATTGTCGATGATTTATCAAATTCTTCTACCAAGGTGCTTGATAGAATTAAGCAAATCACTAATAAAGCGGTGACCTTTATCAAAGCTGATATTTGCGACTACGATGCTATGAATGCGGTATTTGAGCAGCATGCTATTGACGCTGTTATTCACTTTGCCGGACATAAAGCTGTTGGTGAATCGAATGAAAAGCCGCTTAGTTATTATCATAATAATGTCTCCGGCACAGTCGTTTTGTTACAAGTAATGACGAAGCATAATGTTAAAAAGCTCGTTTTTAGCTCTTCAGCTACGGTTTATGGTGACAATGTTTCACCGCTAAATGAAACTATGCCAACCTCTGCCACCAATCCTTACGGGCAAACTAAACTAATGGTAGAGCATATTTTGTTTGATTTAGCCAAAAGTGACAGTGAATGGTCAATTGCCTGTTTACGTTACTTTAACCCTATTGGCGCCCATCATTCAGGTTTAATTGGTGAAAACCCTAATGGCATTCCTAATAACTTATTGCCTTATGTTGCCCAAGTTGCTGTTGGCAGATTAGCTCAGTTACAAGTGTTTGGTGATGATTATGATACTGTAGATGGCACTGGCGTTCGTGACTATATTCACGTGGTTGATTTAGCGCAAGGTCATGTTAAAGCATTGCAAAACTTAAATAAAATTTCTGGCTGTAAAGCTATTAACTTAGGTACAGGTAATGGCACTTCTGTGCTTGAAATAGTAAATACTTTCAAAGAAATCAGTGGTCAAGACATTAAGTACCAAATAGTTCCAAGACGAGCAGGTGACTTGGCAACAGTTTACGCCAATGCTGATTTAGCGAATGAATTACTTGGTTGGCAAGCGAGTAGAGATTTGCATACTATGATTGAAGATACTTGGCGTTGGCAGTCAGAAAATCCTGAAGGTTTTTAAATTACCTACTAAAAAACAATGCTCTTTAATGAAAAAACGAATATTACTTTAAGGCAATATTCGTTTTTTCTGTTAGGCATTAACTCAATTAACTTATCCCGCGAGTAAGCTTTGCTCATCAGCCCAGGCTAAGGCTTCATTGTAATGTTTAACCGCTTGCTCTTTATCTAATTTAAGTTTCTCCATTACAATACTGGTTTTATCCCATTGAGCATGTTCGATAAATTCAACGAGCTTTATTATTGCTGACATAGTGCCTTTTCGGGTGAGCAAGGGCTCTTTTATTTCACTTGCTAACGGCAGTTTCCCTAATATATCCGCTAACTCTTCATCTAAAATAGCATCTATCATAGATAATAAACCGGTTAAAAAAGCGATTGAGGTATCGAGTTTTGATTTCATGTCTTGAGCGACAAGCTCACAAAATTTAGCGCGAGTCATCGCGAGCTTTATTAATTCTGTTGGTTTATCTGGGTTTGCTGTAACCGCAAACATTAAGCCTAGAAAGCGTTTTAATTCGCCTGAGCCTAAAATCACTAACGCTTGTTTAATGGTCGAAACTTCACTACGACGTTTGAAAATGGCAGAGTTTGCATAGCGAAGCAATTTATACGATAAAGAAACATCACGTTCAAAAACGCTGGTAATGCTAGCTAAATCAAGCTCTGGTTTAGATGTTTCATATAAAAGCTCAGCCATGGCTAGTTGAGATGGCGATAAGCTTTTAGCTTTTACCATTTCTGGTTTAGCAAAAAAGAAGCCCTGAAAGTATTTAAAGCCTAATTGTTGTGCTTGATCATATTCTTGATAGGTTTCTACTTTTTCTGCGAGTAATTCAATATGAGGGTGATCTTTGATTGCTGCAATTACTTGCTTTATGGCTTCAAAATCAGTTTGTTGAATATCAATTTTAATAATTTTAATAAAAGGATAAAAATGCGCCCAAACACTTTGGTGCTCGTAATCGTCTAACGCTATGGTATAACCTTTACTATGTAAATCTTTGCATATGCCAAGTAATTTTTTCCCCGGCTTTACAGTTTCAAGAACCTCAACAACAACTTCTTCATTAGTGAGCATTTCAGGATAACCTTGGCTCAAGGTTTCTAAAGTGAAATTAATAAATGCAGGTTTAGTGCTAGTAAATTCACTAATGCCCATATTAAATTTACTTGCTTCAATCATTTTACTGGTTGCTTCATCACCATCTATATCAGGGAAAACATTATCAATACTATCGCGAAAAAGTAATTCATAAGCATAGAGCTTTTTATTTACATCTAAAATAGGCTGTCTGGCGGCGTAAAAGTACATAGTTTGAGCGATATCACTTGAAGAAAAACAGTTACTAATAAATATACCTGTTCTGCTTGAAGATGCAAGATTGGCGAGGGATTTATTGTTACCATTATTTTTTAATTAGTAACACTATTTGAACGTTACCTCTAAATACGAAACCTTTAATACTAGTGTGTATTTTTAGTTGTTTTCTTGCTAGTCTAGCGGGGCACGTTTATTCAAAAATAATAATAATTTAAGGGGAATAACTTGGAATTTGGCACTTTAGTTTCTTTGGCTTTATATTTCATCGTCATGTTAGGTATTGGTCTGTACGCTTATAAAAAATCGACCAGTGATGTTTCAGGATATATGCTAGGTGGACGAAGTTTAAGCCCAAGTGTTGCCGCACTTTCTGCCGGTGCATCTGATATGAGTGGTTGGATGTTAATGGGGTTGCCAGGCGCTATGTATATTTCAGGCTTGAGTAGCTTGTGGATTGCCATTGGTTTGGTTATTGGCGCATTCTTAAATTATCTTATTGTTGCGCCGCGTCTTCGCACTTATACCGAAGTGGCAAATGATTCAATCACACTGCCTGATTTTTTTGAAAACCGCTTTAATGATAATTCACGCATGCTAAGAATTGTTTCTTCTGTGGTTATTGTGGTGTTTTTCACACTTTATACCTCTAGCGGTATTGTTGCTGGTGGTAAGTTATTTGAAAGCTCTTTTGGTTTAAATTATGAAGTTGGCTTGTATGTGACTGCCGGTGTTGTTGTTGCTTATACCTTATTTGGCGGCTTTTTAGCGGTAAGTCTCACTGACTTTGTTCAGGGCTGTATTATGTTTGTTGCGCTTGTTTTAGTACCCGTGGTAACAATTAATCAAATAGGTGGTTTAACTGAAATGCAAGCAAGTATTCAAACCATTAACCCGGCATTATTAGATATTTTCAGCGGTATGAGTGTTATTGGCATCATTTCAGCGATGGCGTGGGGCTTGGGTTATTTTGGACAACCTCATATTATTGTACGCTTTATGGCAATACGTAGTGTTAAGGATATGCCTACGGCACGCCGTATTGGTATGAGTTGGATGATAGTGGCTATTGTTGGTGCTATGGCAACCGGCTTTGCAGGTATTGTTTATGTCGCTAAAACAGGTATGAAGCTTGATGATGCCGAAACAATCTTTATTTTATTATCACAAATTTTATTTAGCCCACTCATTGCCGGATTTTTATTAGCGGCTATTTTAGCGGCTATTATGAGCACTATTTCTTCTCAGTTGTTAGTAACATCAAGTTCTTTAACAGAAGACTTTTATAAAACATTTTTACATCAAGAGGCAACTGAGCAACAGCAAGTGTTAGTGGGGCGAATTTCTGTTTTCATTGTCGCTTTATTAGCTATCTATCTAGCGTATGATCGAAATTCTTCTATATTGTCCTTAGTGAGTAATGCATGGGCGGGATTTGGCGCCGCGTTTGGACCTGTTGTTATTGGTAGTTTATATTGGCAGAAAATGACAAAAAATGCTGCGCTTGCTGGCATGCTCACTGGCGCTGCGACTGTGTTATTTTGGATTTACGCACCGATTACAATTGATGGTCAGTCGCTAAGTTCATATATGTATGAAATAGTGCCGGGCTTTATTTTATGTTCTTTGGTTATTTATGTTCTCAGTAATTTGTCACCACAAAATGATGAAGCTATTTTAGCTAAGCATGATGAGATGCTTACTTATCATAAATAATGTTTTTGTTGCTGAAAGGTTATAATTTGAAGTTTTCTAATACATACATAAGATTAGGTAAGCAGTTTTACCAGCGGGTATTACCGCAACGTGTGCCTGCGCCTAAGCTTTTGTTATGGAATAATGAACTTGCAGATAGTTTATTTATTTCAAAAGAGCTACAAAGTGATCACGAAGTGCTGTCTCAATACTTCTCTGGCAATGCGTTGCCTGATGGCGCTGAGTCTATTGCGCTAGCATATTCAGGTCATCAATTTGGTCACTTTAACCCACAGTTAGGCGACGGGCGTGCCCATTTGCTCGGTGAAATACTAGATACAGACGACGTTCGTCGAGATATTCAGTTAAAAGGCTCAGGACAAACTACTTTCTCAAGGCGAGGTGATGGTAAATGTGCCTTAGCGCCAGCGCTACGTGAATATATTATGAGCGAAGCCATGTTTGCCCTTGGTGTACCAACCAGTCGTTGTTTGGCAGTGGTCAGTACAGGAGAAGTTATTAACCGTGGCTTAGCCAAAGCGGGCGCAGTTGTGACTCGTGTCGCAAGTAGTCATATACGCGTTGGTAGTTTTCAATACTTTGCTGCGCGAGGTGATATAGCTTCCTTAAAGTCACTGCTTGATTACAGTATTGACCGGCATTTTCCTGAAATAAATAGTGAGACTTCATCTCAAGAACATCGGATTTTGCAATTTTTAGAACAGGTTATGGATAAACAAATCACCTTAGTAACCCAATGGTTACGGGTTGGCTTTATCCATGGTGTAATGAATACTGATAATACCGTTATTTGCGGCGAAACCATTGATTTTGGCCCATGTGCCATGATGGGTAAGTATGATGAAAAAGCAGTTTTTAGCTCTATTGATGAGTACGGCCGTTATGCTTTTGGCAATCAAGGTAAAATTGCTCAATGGAATATGGCTCGATTGGCTGATTGTTTACTGCCCTTGTTATTAGCATGTAATCCTGAGTTGAATGAAGAAACTGATGGTAAAAATGAGCAAGAGCAGCGCGCTTTAGCGCAAGTGGAGACAGTTATTCATCAATATAGTGTCAAGTTTGAAAAGGCTTATTACCAGATATATAACAATAAACTGGGTTTACCAACGGTAAGTGTAGAAAATAAGGGCTTGGTTGATGATTTTCTTTCTATTATGCAAACCCAAGCTTTAGATTACACCCAAACTTTTCATCAATTAACATTGTCTTTGACTGACGAAAATCAAGCTGAAAAACTAAAAAATGAACTGGGTGTTTGGTATGACGTTTGGTTGTCGGCACTTTCAAACGCTGAGCTTGAGCAATCAGTTGGCAATGTAGAACAAAACAGCTTTAAAAAGGCTCAAGGATTAATGAAACAAAATAATCCGGTGGTTATCCCCCGTAATCATCATGTAGAGCAAATACTAGCAAGCTGCGAGGCTATCATCACAGATGATTCACAACAGCTGTCTGCGGCTTCAAGCATTAATACGATAGTGGATGAGTTTCTTAGGGTTTTACGCTCACCTTATCATGAAATTGAAACCACTAAAGGTTATCAAGATACACCTGAAGACGATGATAAGTACTACCAAACTTTTTGTGGTACCTAGTGGTTTTGTTGTCCATATATGGTATTCGTTTTGCTTTTGATAGATAGAAAAAGCCTATTAATTACACAATTAATAGGCTTTTTAATACAATTTTATGGCGATTAAGTTAACAGTTTACTCAGTTTTTAAAACTATATTGACCAAGAAATATTGTCATTTACTGTACGTTGCCATTGCGAGAGTGATTCATTTTTATCAGCAACTACAAGAACATTAGCATGTTTAAAGCTAAGTGATTCACCTTGCAAATTGTCATCACTAAAAGTGCTTGTAAAAGCTAAGTGTTCTTCTTTAGGAATAACAAACACAGTTACCGTATCAGTAATGCCTTTAAATACTAAATGTAAGCTTTTCATACCATCAAAGCGGCAATAATCAGCCGAAATTAATTCACCCATGGGTTGAGTAAAGCTACCGCTAAAAGTAGCCATCTTTTTGTTTAATGAAGCTAAATTTACACGAGTATTATCATTATTAGAAAAGGCACTTTGTTCATGGTAAACGTGGGCAAGTGCATAATCACCTAAATTATTGTAACTACTAGAGAACTGTAAATAATTAACCACTAAACCGGCGACAATAGCAACCGATGCCGCTAATGCTAAATGAATGCGTGATTTGCGTTTTTCTTGTCTGTGGCTGGCAAATGTTTGACGTAAAAGTAACTTATCACACAAGTCTTCAGGCACATCTACTTTCATTGCTTGCTTGATTTTTTCATCAAACTGACAAAGCTCTTGTGCTAATTGTTTTTTAGCTGGGTCGGCATCTTGAGCCGCAATAATATCGGTTTCCTGACTATTAGGATCTGCGTATATGCTGCGTCTAAATGTTAAATCATCCATATTACTTGTAGATAAAGTACTTTTAGGCGTAGCGTTATCACTTGTGGTATTTTTACTCATGGATAAATCTCATTTTTTCAGGTTCTTTTTCTAAAGCATCTTTCAACTGGTTACGGGCTCTAAATAAGCGTGTCATCACAGTGTTTTTGTTCAAATCCAACATACTTGCTATATCTTCACCGCTATAACCACCCAATACCTGTAGTATTAAAGGCTCAGAGTACTCAGGTGGTAACTGCGCTATTTTATTTCTTAACCAATCATTTTCAATCTCTTGCTCAGTGGTTGTTGACTGGGTATCCATAATGCTGGCTTCTTCATACTCACTCATATCAAAGCGTTTACGTTCAAAGCGCCGAGCATTTTCGCGTCTTAAAATAGTAATTAACCAGGACTTCGCCGCTTTTTCATCTTTCAATGAATCTAGCGCGCGCCATGCCCGTAAAAATGTCTCTTGCACTAAGTCTTCGGCAACCTGCTTGTCGTGCGTTAACCAATAGCCATATCGGTATAAATCGCCATGCAGGGCTTTTACTAATGCTTCGTATCTAACTTGTTTTGTCGCCATATTAGAAGAGACCTGAGTGTTATCAGAATTATTTCGATTTTTTTTATTAAACATATTTAATTTAATATTAAGACGGATTTAAAGTGAACTTTTTCGTGTTGTCACTTTGAATACCAACAGTATTAACTTGTTGAATAGCGCTTAATAGTTTATCTCCTACCCATGAGTTATCTGCACTTGCTTTACCGTACAAGTGTTGCTGAACATCATCAATAGCACAAGTAAATGCGTCATTATTTATTATCGAGATCGCTGCTGATAAGGTTGATATTTCGCTATTGTTTTGCTGTGAGCTAATGTTGTTTAACCATGGTAATACTAGGTTTAGTGCTTGTTCGGCATTATTTTGCTTACAAGCCGCCATAAGTGCAAGGTAGTGGTTGTTAACCGCTTTCGCAGGTTTTTTAATCGGGCTTGTACTTGCTTGTTTTATATGTTTAACATGAAAAATCCAAGCCAAACAAGTTAGTAGCCATAAAGCTAAAAATAGCCATTGTAAGTAACTTGCTTTCTCAATAATAACAGGCGCAATTTTTGGCGTTGTGGCTAAGCTTTTAGGTGTGACAATAGGCGTATTAACTACGGTATCCTTTATTGGCTGCGGCGCATCAGGATTAGGCTTAATGGTGATAGTTTGCTCTGGTAATATTGCTTGTTGATATTTGTTGGTGACTGTATTCCACCAAGCAATAGTAATTTTTGGCAAGGTATACTCACCGGCATGACTAGCAACAAGGGCAAAATTTTGTATTTTTTGGCTAATTAAGCGCTCCTTGCTTAAGTTTGAATGTAACTCTGCTTGATCTGGGTATATTTTTAATCCTGCTGGCGCGTCCATAATAATTTTAGGTAATTGCGCTTTTCCTAGACCTGCTGCGGTTAAGGTAATGGTGCGCGTGATAGGCTCGCCTACTTTAAATTCGCTCTTGCCTTCTGCAGAAACAGGCTGCCATTCTTGATGTAGCGTTAATAATTCACTAGGTAACCAACTATTGTTAGCATCGACAGGAAAACTTGGTGGAATAGGGCGTACTGTTAACGTTAATTTGTCACCTAGAACATTCACAGGTTTGGTTTCACCAAAACTTAAAAAGCCCGAACGGCGTCTTGATTGCACCATAACATCACCAGAAAACATTGGCGTAGTTAAAGTTAGCTCACCACTTTGTTCTGGAGTAATGGCATAGGTACGCTCTATTATTCGATAGCGCTTGCCGTTAACTATACCGTCACTTTCTTGATCTTTACCTATTTGTTCAATGGTTGCACCAGTTAAACTTGGCTCACTTAAACTGCCACGTTGTAGTTGTACGCCAATATGTAATTTTACTGTGAGAGTGACGAGTTGCTGCACGTAGACATCATTTGATGATAATTGTGTGTCTACAAAAATATCTTGTTGTTGTGTTGAGCCGGCACTGCCCTGTTCGATCACTTGAATATTAATTGGTTGTGACTGGTGACCATCAATACTAAGTGAGGGTATGGTTAAATCACCTCTTTTTCTTGGAATTAACACTATTTGCCACTGGGTTGTTCTTGTGGTGGTAAAATTTACCATACTGGTTTGCGAACTTACTTCCGTGCGCGCAATAATAAAATCAGTTAATAGTGCAGAGGTATCAAGATCATCCCGTTCAACACTATCATCGGCAATTACCGTTAATACAATTGATTCATTACTCATTACTGGATTAGCATCAACACTGGCAGTAACACTGCTTAAGGCAAAGGCATTTTGGTTTATGGTAATGCTTGTAATTATGGTTAATAGTGCCAATAACTTAAAAATAATTTTTACCATTTTTTCTTAACTCCTTGACTTGAACCATTTTGTTTGCGTTTTTGATACTCTAATTGCATTTTATTGCGTAGTAATAAATAAGGATCATCAGTAACTTTGTTTAATAATTGTTGATGCTTTTGTTCAGTTTCTTTTGCTTGTTGTTCTTGAGCAATTTGCGCCGCGGTTTTTTCTTTATCTTGCTCACCGGATTGTTGTTCTTGTTGTTGAGCATTTTTCTGTTCCTGTTGCTGCTTTTCTTGTTCAGCTTTTTTATCTTGTTGTTCTTTGTTTGCATCTTCAGGCTTGCTTTGTTGCTGTTCATCACTTTCTTTAGGCTCACCTTCGCCATCTTTTTGCTGCTGAGAGTCATCAGACTGCTGTTGGTTTTGTTGATCTTGTGATTGCTGCTCTTGTTGCTCTGAGTCTTGTGAATTTTGTTCTTGATCTTTGCTGTCTTGAGAGTTTTGCTCCTGGTTTTTTTGATCGTCAGATTCTTGATCTTTAGATTTATCGTCTTTTGATTGCTGATCTTGCTGTTGTTCTTGTTCTTTTTGTTGTTGCTTAATTTTTTCGATATTATCTTTGGCATCTTGCATATCAGGATTTTTCTTTAAAGCATTTTCATAACTTTCTATCGCTTTTTCATATTGTTGCAGTTGTGCTAAGGCATTACCTTGGTTATATAGTGAGTCAGCGCTCGTTGCTTGCTCACCTTTTTGAAAAGCCTCTAACGCTGCTTGGTAGTCACCTGCTTTATAATGAGCACTGCCTTGCCACTGTGAGTTATCAAATTGTTGAGCTGCATCTTGGTAGTTTTTTTGATTGTATTGCTGTTGCGCTTGCTGATCTTTGGTTTGCCACAAATCTTGCCATATTTTTTGCGATGTTTGTGCTATTGATGATGTATTCGGCTTTGCGGTATTTTCATTCTTATCAGCAGCAAAAGCGGTAGTGCTAATGGCTGTAAAAGATAATAATAACAATAAAGGTAAACAAGAAAATGGCAGTATTAAAATAGCACCACCACGGCGAAAGTAGCTTAATATTAAAGGTAGTGCTAGTAGCAATAACCACGCACCTTGCTCTTGCCATTGATCGCCTGTTTGTTGGCTTTCTTGTTGATTTTTTTTGTTATTCTCTAATAAAGGATCTGAAGATATTAGTTTGTCAATATCGCTATCATCATTACTAATCGTTTGATAATTTCCGTGACCTCGAGATGCTAATGACTGAAGTTTTGTGTTTGGCAAGCGCGGTACAATAATAGCGCCACTATTATCTTTTAATAACTCACCACTTGGCAGTGTTATTGGCGCTCCATTGACGCTACCAACACCTAGAATATTTAATTGATGACCAAATTCATTTGTCCAATCATAAATATCGGTTAACTCGCTATTATCAACATCATCGGTAAACCAATAAATATCACCATTTAAGTGGCCGGCGTTAAGTAGCATTTCATGGGCAAGTGTTAATGCTGCCAATGGATTTGAACCTAATTCAGGCATAATCTCAGGTGTTAAAGACGGCAATAGTAATTCTATATTTTTGATATCTTGGGTGAGTGGGCTAATAACAAAAGCATCACCAGCATAAGCAATTAGCCCAGTATCACCTTCATTAATTTTATTGAGCAAATCAACGGCTTTAAAGCGCGCTCGGGTTAATCTATTTGGCTTAATATCAGTAGCGTACATCGAATACGACATATCCATAATAAGCACTGAGCCACGTTCGGTTTGATAAACAGGTTGAGGTAATTTTTGCCAAACGGGTCCTGCCAGGGCAACAATACTTAATAAACCGATAATCAACGGTTTAATTAGTAAGCCTTTGTCACTCAATGCTTTGTTATTAGTATGGCTATTTGCATTCGCGGCACCTTCAATGAGTACTTGGCTAAGATGACTAGGCAAAAATTTATTCCAAGGTGATTGATGAAACCTGTGCTTGCGTAGTAGCCAAAGCACAAAAAATAAAGCAAAAATAGCCAGTAACCAATAAGGTCTGACAAAATGAAAATTGTTTAAAAATAAATTCATTGAACTCATTATTTATCTAAAACCTCTAGATTATTTTCTAAGAAAGTGAGAAGCATTTATTGCAGTAAAATAAAGCATGCTGATCAAAAGTGCTAATGCCAAAGGCCAGTAAAATAAAGCGGTAAGCGGGCGCATTTGCTGTTGATCTTGCTCGATAGGCTCAAGTTGGTCGAGTAATTGGTAAATTTGGCTCATACCTTGACTGTCTCTGGCACGAAAATATTTTCCTCCGGTTTGCTCTGCTAATTTAGTGAGTGTTTGCTCGTCTAATTCACTTGAGGGGTTAACGCGGCGAGTGCCAAATAAGGATTGTTGCAACATAACATCAGCGCCAATGCCAATAGAGTATATGGTGACATCCTTTGCTACTGCTAACTCTAGCGCTTGTTCTGGGGATATTTTTCCTGCAGTATTTTGACCATCGGTTAGTAATAATAGTACTTTGTTCGACTTTTTCTTTGCGTCAAAACGTTTTACCGCTAGGGCTATAGCATCGCCAATGGCTGTTTTTCTACCAACCAAGCCTAAAACGCTTTCATCAAGCATTTGCTTAACGGTTTTTCTATCAAAAGTCATCGGTGTTTGCATATAGGCGTCATCAGCAAAAAGAATAAGTCCTAATCTGTCACCGACGCGGCGCTTGATAAAATCACCAAGCACTTCCTTTAGCATATCAAGACGATTAACAGTACTACCGCGCAAACTCATATCTTCAATTTGCATACTGCCTGATAAATCAACAGCGATCATCATTTCACGACCTTCTGTGGGAATGTCTACCGCGTCACCTAGCCATTGGGGCTGGCTTAAGGCTAAAACAGTTAACAGCCAACATACAGATAATATTGATAACGGAATTTTTTTATTTGTTTCAGTCATCACATCAACAGAGGGGCTGGCAATTAATTGCGGCATGATTAACGCAGCACTAGCGCGACGATGATTTTTTTTAGGAAGCCAATAAACTAATAATGGTAGTGGCATTAATAATAACAGCCAAGGCCAAGCAAAGGTGATCATAATTTAACTCCTTGACTGGCATTTTCACTTTTAAAAGTATCGGTACTCTCTACTTTTTTAGCTGCTTTTAAAGGTTTTGGTGGTAGCGCGTGTGTTAACCAAAGCTTTGCTGCTTGCAAAAATTTGTTATCAACTTGACTAGGTTTGTTGGTATCTTGAGCTAGTTCGAGTTGAGCTTGGTATTGATTTTTAAAAGCTTGTTCACTTAAATCAGCAAAGTTTTGTTGATGCTTAGTTGGTAATTTGGACGTGAAAAATGCTTGCAATGATTCGCCAAAAGTTTTCGCCAATTCTGCACGTGAAAAGTAATGCATTGCTGCCCATTTGAGTAAAGCAATGATGTCACTATTGCTTATTGGAGAATTATTTTCTAGCAAGCTGAATTGCGCTAACGCCTGTTTTTTTACTCGGTTACGCTTGATTGATTTTCTTACTTTTATTATGGCGACAATAATAATAAAAATAATCAATGCTGCGAGCAGCCACCATCCATAAGCAATAGGATAGTTAGCGATTTGTTCTGGCACATGAATATCTTTTAAGTCTAAACCGTTAGCGGGAAGAGCGTTTACTGGTTGTTGCAAAACTGTGCTCCATCTTTTAATTGTTGCTCTAGCGTTTGCCCTGAGCTGAAATGAATTACCCGTGCACCGGCTTTAGTTAGCAGTTTTGAACAGTGTTCATTAATTTCTTGTGCATGTTGTTGGTAAGTAGCAGCTGTTTTAGTATCACCTAAGGTTAGCTGCTGACGGCTAGTGCCATCGGTTAAGGTAACGCTGAGTTTAACTGAGCTGCTTGGCAAAGTTTGCTCTAATGGATCATTTATCAGGCAAACCACTAATTCACAATGTTGACTTATTTGCGTTAAATGGCGAAGCGCATCTTGTTGCGATTGTTGTTGAAAAGGCGTATTTGCCATTTTCAGTTGCTGAGCATCGGTTATCAAATATACTAAAGAGCCGGGTTTCGCTATTTGTCTAATGCGAGCGGAGTTGTTACTAAAGTAATTTTCATTACTAGAGCCACTGTTTTTAGCAAACTCAGTTTCTTGTTGCTTTGTTTGGTTAAGGTGCTGATTATTATATTGCTGTTGATGTTGAGAAAGATGTAAAGCTGACAAAGCATGTAAGTAGTGCAGTACACCTTCTTTACGGCTTCTAGGCTTTAACTCAAGGTGTTCATTCTGGTTAAAAACTATACCACCTAAACGATCACCACGGTTTTTAGCATGCCAAGCAACCAATGCTGCTAAATGCGCTGCTTGTACTGATTTAAATAACAATTGTGAGCCAAAAAGCATGCTAGCACTTAAATCAGTGGCAATTAGTACCGGGCGCTCTAACTCTTCTCGAAACAATTTTGTGTGAGTTTTACCGGTTCTAGCGGTTACGCGCCAATCGATAGCCCGAATATCATCGCCGGTTTGATAATGCCTAACTTCATCAAACTCCATTCCTCGGCCTTTATGTCGAGATAAATAGTTACCTGACATTTGGCCATGAATGTTTTTTCGCGCTGATAAGTCTATCAGCGCGGTTTTGTTTTGATATTGTAATAACTCAGCCATGGCAAGTTCAACACCATTACTTTGAATACTGGCAAGTTGACTTTGACAACTGTTTAGCGTGGCATTTTGTTTATTACTGATTGTTTTTTGTTTAAACCACATTGTAACTTTTAACTCTATGACTTAAGCGACAGCAACTAAATTTAATAAATGATCAAGCAATTGATTGGCAGTAATGCCTTCAGCTTCAGCTTGATAGCTTAAAATAATTCGGTGTCTTAAAACATTGTGTAACACGGCTTGAATATCTTCAGGGCTAACAAAATCACGGTTATGTAACCAAGCACGGGCACGAGCACATCTGTCTAGAGCAATAGTGGCACGAGGACTCGCACCAAAGGCTAACCATGACTTTAATTTATCATCGTATTTTTCAGGCTGGCGCGTTGCCATGATCAAATCAACCATGTAAGTTTCAAGCGTTGGTGCCATATGAATATTCAATACTTTTTCTCGTGCACTAAATATTTCGCTTTGGCTTAATACTCTTAACTGCGGTTTATCGTCACTTGCATTTGCTAGTGCTTCACCACGATTAAGTTTTAAAATTTCTAATTCGCTGGCCGCATCAGGATAATCAATTTCTAAATGCATCAAAAAGCGATCTAATTGTGCTTCAGGTAATGGATAAGTACCTTCTTGCTCAATTGGGTTTTGTGTCGCCATGACCAAAAATAAATCAGGCAGCTTATAGGTTTTTCTACCTACTGTTACTTGTCCTTCAGCCATTGCTTCTAATAAAGCTGATTGTACTTTTGCCGGGGCACGGTTAATTTCATCGGCAAGTACTAAGTTTTGAAATAAAGGTCCTGCTTGAAAAACAAAGCTACCATCTTCTGGGCGGTAAATATCTGTACCAGTTAAATCGGCAGGTAGTAAATCAGGGGTAAACTGAATGCGATGAAAATCTGCTTCAAGTCCTTCTGCTAAAGCATTAATAGCGCGTGTTTTGGCAAGACCTGGCGGCCCTTCTACAATTAAGTGGCCATTGGCTAATAATGCAATGAGTAAGTTTTCAACAAAGGCAGGTTGGCCAATAATTTGTTGTGATAAATGCTGTTTTAATGCAGAGAAATGTTCAATTGCCATATTATTTTGTCTTTTATCTATTAACGAAAAACTTAGTATTTATTTATATAAGGATATAGTTAAAGAAAACAAGGTTGATTTAACTTTCTTATAACATTTTTCTTAGCTGTAGCTTTAATCAACTATGCTTTTAGGTAGACAAAATAACTGACAACAAATTCAGTGATTGATATTTTCGCAAAATTAGTTAGAATCAAGGGTAATATTTAAGAGGTCAGACCTCTTTGTGTTTACTTACTTTGTAGCACTTATTTCGCAAGTGATTGTTTCGTAAGGCAAGTAAGCACCATAACTGGAGAATAAAGTATATGACCATAAAAATGACGACATCAAAAGGTGAACGTATTGCTGTAGTTGCAGGACTTAGAACGCCTTTTGCTAAGCAAGCAACAGCCTTTCATGGTGTGCCAGCTGTTGATTTAGGTAAGCTAGTAGTTAACGAACTATTGCAAAAGCATGATGTTGACCCCGCTATTATTGACCAATGTGTGTTTGGCCAAGTAGTGCAAATGCCTGAAGCGCCAAATATTGCCCGCGAGATTGTGCTTGGTACAGGTATGAATGTTCACACCGATGCTTATAGTGTTTCACGTGCTTGTGCGACCAGTTTTCAATCAAGTGTAAATGTTGCTGAGTCAATTATGGCGGGTTTTGTCGATGTTGGTATTGCTGGCGGTGCTGACTCATCTTCTGTTGCGCCAATTGGTGTGTCGAAAAAATTTGCACGTATTTTATTAGATTTAAGTAAAACAAAAACCTTAGGGCAAAAAATTGCCTTAATTCGTAAGCTAGGTTTTAAGGATATTTTACCGGTTGCGCCTGCCGTTGCTGAATACTCTACAGGGATCTCTATGGGAGAAACCGCAGAGCAAATGGCGAAAACTTATAATATATCGCGCGCTGATCAAGATGCTTTAGCGCATCGCTCTCATACTTTAGCAACACAAAGCTGGGCTGAAGGTAAACTGGCTGGTGAAGTCATGAGTGCTCACAGTGAGCCTTACAAAGGCTTTATTGACAAAGATAACTGTATTCGTGAAAACTCAGTATTAGATAGTTACGCTAAGTTACGCCCTTGTTTTGATAGAAAGCACGGTACAGTTACCGCCGCTACTAGTACACCGTTAACTGATGGTGGCGCAGCAATTTTATTAATGCGTGAGGGCAGGGCAAAAGAGTTAGGCTACAAACCATTAGGTTATATTCGTAGTTATGGCTTTGCTGCTATTGATGTTTGGCAAGATATGTTAATGGGACCAAGTCATGCCACGCCGATTGCCTTAAAGCGAGCTGGTTTAGAGTTAGCAGATTTAGACTTAATAGAAATGCATGAAGCTTTTGCCGCACAAGCATTGGCAAATATGAAAATGTTTGCCAGCGACAAGTTCGCCAAAGAGCATTTAGGCCGTGATAAAGCGATTGGCGAAATAGACATGACTAAGTTTAATGTTATGGGTGGATCACTCGCTTACGGTCATCCTTTTGCCGCTACGGGGGCACGTTTAATTACACAAACACTCAATGAATTAAATCGTCGTGGCGGAGGTGTTGGTTTAACTACAGCTTGTGCAGCGGGTGGTTTAGGTGCGGCTATGGTAGTGGAGACAGACTAATGACTGATACAAATATAGAAACGCGTAATGTAAAAGGGAATATCGAGAGCGCTTTTACGCTTGTTCGTCAAGAAAATGGCATTGCCCATTTGGTGATGGATGTTGTTGATGACACCATGAACACCCTTAAAGCTGAATTTGCTGAACAGGTAACAGATGTTTTAGCTGAAATAAAAGCAGATGCAGCCATAACCGGTGTAGTGCTTTGCAGTGGTAAAAAAGACTCTTTTGTTGCCGGTGCTGATATAAACATGATTAATGACTGCACTTCCAAAGAAGAAGTGGTTGCACTTTCTCGTCAAGGGCAAATGATTTTATCGCAACTTGAGCAATTAAATGTTCCTCTTGTTGCTGCTATCAACGGTGCTTGTTTAGGTGGCGGGCTTGAGTTAGCCATGGCATGTCATGCACGTGTTTGTAGTGACAACCCTAAAACCGCTTTAGGTTTACCTGAAGTACAATTAGGTTTGCTACCTGGTGGAGGTGGAACTCAGCGATTACCTAAATTGGTTGGGGTACAAAAAGCCTTAGATATGATGTTAACGGGTAAGCAGCTGCGTGCTAAACAGGCGTTGAAAGCAGGTTTAGTCAATGACGTTGTCCCTAATAGTATTTTAATGGCTACCGCTGAAAAGATGGCAATGTCAGGAAATTTCAAACAGTCAATTAAATTTAAGTCATCTATTGTTAATAAATTTCTTGAAGGTACGGCTATTGGCCGTGGCATTGTTTATAAACAAGCTAAAAAATCAGTTTTATCAAAAACTAAAGGTAATTATCCTGCACCTGTTAAAATAATTGATTGTGTGAAAACAGGCTTAGAGCAATCGCCTGCAAAAGGTTATCAAATTGAGGCTGAGCATTTTGCTGAATTGGTAATGAGCGCTGAATCAGCACAGTTACGTAACTTGTTCTTTGCCACCACAGAGATGAAAAAAGAGCAGGGTGTTGCTGATGTTATGCCTGAAAAAATTACTAAAGCAGGCGTATTAGGTGGCGGTTTAATGGGCGGAGGTATTGCTTTTGTTACTGCAACTAAAGCTAACATTCCAGCGCGTATTAAAGATATTGGTCATCAAGGTATTAGCCATGCACTAAAATACAGTTTTGATTTACTTAATAAAAAAGTAAAGCGTCGCTTCATGCGCAAGAGTGAAATGCAAAAGCAAATGTCGATGATCACAGGTTGCGTTGATTACTCAGGTTTTAAAGATGTTGATATTGTTGTTGAAGCCGTTTTTGAAAATTTAGAGCTTAAACAAAGTATGGTAGTGGAAATAGAGCAGCAAGCGAAAGAGTCGACCATTTTTGCTAGTAATACTTCTAGTTTACCTATTGGTAATATTGCTGCTAAAGCACAAAGACCAGAAAATGTTATTGGTTTACATTATTTTTCACCTGTAGATAAAATGCCGTTAGTGGAAATAATTCCCCACGAAGGAACGTCAGATCAAACCATTTCAACAACCGTTGCTTTTGCTAAAAAACAAGGTAAAACACCGATTGTTGTTAAAGATAAAGCGGGCTTTTATGTGAATCGTATTTTGGCGCCTTATATGAATGAAGCCGCTATTTTATTACTTAGCGGTGAACCCATTGATAAAATTGATAAAGCCTTAGTTAATTTCGGTTTCCCTGTTGGTCCTATGCAGTTACTCGATGAAGTAGGTATTGATGTTGGTGCGAAAATAGGTCCTATTTTACAAGCTGACTTAGGAGATCGCTTTGCAGCACCTTCGGCATTTTCTAAATTATTAGATGATGGCCGCTTAGGGAAAAAAGCGAACAAAGGTTTTTATCTATATGGTGAGCAAGCTAAAAAAGGCAAACAAGTTGATGAAAGCATATACAGCTTATTAAACTTAAAGCCTGTTGGTAGTTTATCAAGTGAGGAAATTGCTAAGCGGTGTACTTACATGATGCTCAATGAAGCAGCACGTTGTGTTGATGAAGGTATTGTTCGTAACGCCCGAGATGGTGATATAGGCGCTATCTTTGGTATCGGCTTTCCGCCATTTTTAGGCGGGCCATTACGTTATATTGATAAAATAGGTGCACAATCACTCGTAGCACAATTAACGCAATGGGCAGAGCAGCACGGTGAGCGTTATACGCCTTGCGATGCGTTAGTTACTATGGCTGAGAATGGTACGAGTTACTATTAAATTCTAATCGAAACTATATTCTAAAAAGAGTAAAAACATACAAGCGTCAACTTTTAGGAGTTGGCGCTTTTTTATGTTCAGGATGAACGGTATGACGCGTTGCCATGGATGGCAAGGAGCGTGTATGTTCAGGCCGTTCTCAGGCATCCTGCCTTACACGGCATTAGCACATCCATGTGCGTCGATGAACGGGATGACGGGGTGCCATGTCGTCACACGGATGTGACTTATTAGAGAATGCAGGATGCATATTCTCCTGATGGCAAGGAGCGTGTATGTTCAGGCCGTTCTCAGGCATCCTGCCTTACATGGCATTAGCACATCCATGTGCGTCGATGAACGGGGATTTTTAACCTGTAGGCGGGATTTTAAATCGCGCACATGCAAGCGCGAATCAGTTCCCGCCTACGAAGATAATGACATCTGAATTAGAGACGCGGGCATTGTGCTATTTTTGTAAAACTAAAAGTGGCATCAATTATCCGCTCGCCGGCAAAAAGTATCGATTGCTCAGGCAAATATTTGCCAATGATTTTCACGATAAATAATCAAAATAAGTATTTTGTTATTGAATAAATACTCTAATTTAATTATATTAGCGCCGATTTTTAGGGTTAGGTTTTTTCTCGGGTTAATGTGGAAGTATTATGTTGTTGCTTTTGGTGTTTTTTAGCGTTTGTTTGAGCGTGTTATGTGGTGTGTTTTTCTATTGTCAGGCGTTAGTGACAGGTTTTGGGCGTAAACGTTGGACTATGGCAGGTAT